>JAESGM010000078.1_pt1 | contig 303995 bp, 216 predicted proteins | sample 9269721 | NCBI WGS metagenome assembly JAESGM01 (sample SAMN15720920, study PRJNA650825) | algae metagenome | isolation source: Komarekiella atlantica HA4396-MV6 and co-occurring heterotrophs from... | place: USA: Theobald House, Kauai, HI | collected 2009-07-29
AGGGTCAGGTACGGGAGCAGGAACTCCCACTCCGCATCCGAGACGTCGCTCGGGTACGACTTCCGTTTCGTGCTCATGGACCTAACTTATCAGCACGACTGCCGATAAGTGCATAACTGGCTCTAGCAACACCCGGTAGCCGAGGCGGGCGAACGCCCACCCCAGGTGAGCGGTCAGGGTCGTCTTACCGACCCCGCCCTTCAGGTTCAGAACCGAGATGATCGGAGTCCGCCGCTCGGCCAGAGGGCGGAACCGTGGGGTGCCGGCCATGACCGGCTGGGTCCTGATCGCCCCTTCGAGCTGCAGGGCCCGCCGGATGCGGTTGTCGTGTGCCTTCTGACCCTTCTTGAGGAGATCGCGAACCCCCCGCAACTCGGTCAGCTCGGCGGCTTGTGCCTCCCCTACCGTGGCGAGATCGTCGGCGCGCTTCTTCTCCTTCGCCCCGTCAGCCTGGGCCTGGTCCCGCTCGACGGTCGCAACACCCTCTCGCGCCTCAGCCTTCTCCAACGCGGTCCGCAGGTGGGCGGCATCGATCCGGGAGGCGGTGAGCTTCTCGTTCAGCTCTTTGATCGCCTCATCCCGGGGCTTGTGGAGCCACCAGCGGACGAGAAAGTCGATGCCCCCAACGAGGAACGTGACGACCGCAATACCAAGGGTCAGGGCCTGTTCGACGGACATCGCTCACGCGCGGCTTGACAACTCGGGTCCTTCCCGGAAGCGGCCCCGCCCGCGGCCGGGTCACGCGGCGACTTGCCGCGACAATTAGAGCACCCCGCGACCGACGAGGCAAGCGAGTTGGCTCAATTCCCCCCGCCAACGACTCGTAGTGATTCGGCCACCGGGCCTAATGCAGGCTGCCCGGGCTTGCCGTCCTCCGCCCGGTCCGGAAACTGCACCTCGCACCTCACGCTTTCCCAGGGGGACCGACTGATGCAACCGCTGTCCGGCAAGGTGGCGCTGGTGACCGGGTCGAGTCGCGGGATCGGGTCGGCGATCGCCAAGCGGCTGGCCAAGGACGGGGCCAAGGTGGTCGTCAACTACAACAGCAGCCCCGGCCCGGCGGACGAGGTGGTCACCGCCATCAAGAAGGCCGGCGGGGAGGCGGTCGCGGTCCAGGCCAACACCGCCGACCCGAAGCAGATCGAGCACCTGTTCGCCGAGACGAAGAAGGCGTTCGGCCGGCTCGACATCCTGGTCAACAACGCCGCCATCATGCAGCGGGCGTTCCTGGAGGAGGTGACGGTCGAGCAGATCGACGCCCACTTCGACACCAACATCCGCGGGTACCTGCTGTGCGCCAAGCACGCCGCCGCGGTGCTCCCGGCCGGGGGGTTGATCGTCAACATCTCCAGCGCGATCAGCCGGATGGCGTACCCCGGGGCGGTGGTGTACACCGCCACCAAGGGGGCGATCGACGTGATGACCCGGGTGCTCGCGGCCGAGCTGGGGCCGAAGGGGATCCGGGTGAACGCGATCGCGCCAGGCTCGACGGAAACGGACATGAACAGCGAGAAGAGCGGGAAGACGAAGGAGGAGGAGAAGCAGGAGATCGCGATGACCGCCCTGCGGCGGAAGGGGACGATCGAGGACATCGCCGACGCCACCGCGTTCCTCTGCACCGACCATGCCCGGTGGGTGACCGGGGCTTGGGTGGACGTGTCCGGCGGCATCCGGCTGTGACCGCCCTGCGGTCGGTGCGGGTCGTTGTCTTCCCCTCGCCCCCGGAGGGGGAGAGGGCGGCGAGCGGCGTCCGCCGCGAGCCGGGTGAGGGGGAGGGCCTACGGAGGTGGCCGGGGGCGTGAACCCCACCGGGCGCCTCGGTCGCCCGCCCCCTCACCCGGCCGGTCGCTCCGCTCCCGACCGCCCTCTCCCCCTCCGGGGGCGAGGGGAAGACCGCGGCCCCGAAGTTGCATCTTCGCCCCCCGGTGACAGGGTCACATCAGCCGGGAGGCATCCATGTCCGACCTGACCGGGGGCTACACGCTGGTGTCCGGCGAGCGCGACGGCCGCGCCCTGCCGCCGGACCGGATCCACAACACCGTCGTCCGGTTCACCGCCGACTCGGTCGTGGTGACCGACAGGGACGACAAGCAGACGTACGCCGCCACCTACAAACTCGACGCCGGCCGGTCGCCGTGGCGGATCACCATGACCGCGACCGCCGCCCCGAACTCCGGGGAGACGGCCGAGGGCCTGATCGAGAAGGACGGCGACACCGTCCGGCTGATCTACGCCCTGCCCGGGAGGCCGGCCCCGACCGACTTCCGGACGAAGCCCGGCGAGCTGCTGTTCGTGATGGAGAACCGGAACAAGTGACCCGCCGGGCGAGGGCCGGATGCCGTACCAGCCGATCGAGAACTACGGGGTGATCGGGAACATGCGGACCGCCGCCCTGGTCGGGCGGGACGGGTCCGTGGACTGGCTGTGCCTCCCCCGGTTCGACTCCCCGAGCGTGTTCGGCGGGATCCTCGACGACCGGAAGGGCGGGTCCTTCCGGATCGCCCCGGCCACCGACCACACCCGCCGCAAGCAGTACTACTGGCCGGACACGAACGTCCTGGTCACCCGGTTCCTCCACCCGGACGGGATCGGGGAGGTGGAGGACTACATGCCGGTCGGGCCCGGGGCGTCCCCGGACGACACCCTCGTCCGCCGGGTCCGGGTGGTCCGCGGCCGGCTCCCGTTCCGGCTCGAGTGCCGGCCGGCTTTCGATTACGCCCGGGCCGCGCACGAGACCAAGGTGGGCGACCACGGGGCCCGGTTCGACGGCCCCGGGCTGTCGCTCGGGCTGGCGGCGTCCCGCCCGCTGCGGCGGGACGGGGACGGGGCGGTCGGCGAGTTCACCCTCGGCGAGGGCGAGTCCGCCGCGTTCGTGCTCCGGACCATCGACCCGAGCGCCCCGCCCGGCCCCTGCCCCGGGACCGGCGAGGCCGAGGACCGGTTCCGGGAGACGGTCGCGTTCTGGCAGCGGTGGCTGTCGAAGTGCACCTACCGGGGGCGGTGGCGGGAGACGGTCCAGCGGTCCGCCCTGGCGCTGAAGCTGCTCACCTACGAGCCGACCGGGGCGATCGTCGCCGCCCCGACCACCAGCCTGCCGGAGGGGGTCGGCGGGGTGCGGAACTGGGACTACCGGTACACCTGGGTGCGGGACGCGGCGTTCACCGTGTACGGGCTCATGCGGATCGGGTTCCTGGACGAGGCCGCCCGGTTCCGGGAGTTCATGACCGAGCGGGCGAAGGAGATGCGGGGCGACGACCCGGACGGGCCGCTCCGGCTCATGTACGCGATCGACGGCCGGGCCGACCTGCCCGAGGAGGAGCTGCCGCACCTGGACGGGTACATGGGGTCCAGGCCGGTCCGGGTCGGGAACGCCGCCAGCGGCCAGCTCCAGCTCGACATCTACGGGGAGCTGCTGGACGCCGCCTACCTGTTCAACAAGTACGGCGCCCCGGTCACGTCCGACGGGTGGGGCCGGCTGCGGCGGCTGGTGGACTGGGTGGCCGACAACTGGGACCGGCCGGACGAGGGGGTGTGGGAGACCCGGGGCGGGCGGAAGGACCACGTGTACAGCCGGTTCATGTGCTGGGTGGCCCTGGACCGGGGGCTGCGGCTGGCGGACAAGCGGTCGTTCCCGGCCCCCCGGGCGAAGTGGCTGGCCGCCCGGGACGCGGTGTACGAGCAGGTGCTGGCGAAGGGGTGGAGCGAGAAGCGGCAGGCGTTCGTCCAGACCTACGGGACGGACAACCTGGACGCGTCGATGCTGCTCATGCCCCTGACGTTCTTCATGGCCCCGAACGACCCGCGGATGCTGGCCACGATCGACGCCATCAAGGCCCCGGCGACGCGGGGCGGGCTGGCCGCCGACGGGCTGGTGTACCGGTACGATTACAAGGCGACGCACGACGGGCTGGAGGGGGCGGAGGGGACGTTCAACATGTGCAGCTTCTGGCTGGTCGAGGCCTTGACCCGGGCGGGCAAGACCGACCCGGCCCGGCTGGCCGACGCCCGGCTCCGGTTCGAGCAGATGCTCGGGTACGGGAACCACCTCGGGCTGTACGCCGAGCAGACCGGGGCGAGCGGGGAGGCGCTGGGGAACTTCCCCCAGGCGTTCACCCACCTGGCCCTGATCTCGGCCGCGTTCAACCTCGACCGGGCGCTCGGCGGCGGGTCCTGAGCGGCTCCCGGGAGTCGGGCTCCCGGCCCGACCGGCCACCCTTACCCTCGACGAACGGGGCGCCATGAGCGAGCCGGGCACGGCGGAGGAGCGGCGGCTCGGCGAGTCCGCCCGGCGGGAGAAGAACTGGCAGCGGTGGGGGCCGTACCTGTCCGAGCGGCAGTGGGCGACCGTCCGCGAGGACTACTCCGCCGACAACAGCAACTGGGCGTCGTTCCCGTACGAGATGTCGCTCGCCCGGGCGTACCGGTGGGGCGAGGACGGGCTGCTCGGGATCGCCGACCGCGAGTGCCGGCTGTGCCTCGCGGTCGCCCTCTGGAACGGCAGGGACCCGCACCTCAAGGAGCGGCTGTTCGGCCTCACCAACCCGGAGGGGAACCACGGCGAGGACGTGAAGGAGGCGTACTTCTACCTCGACGCCACCCCGACGCACTCGTACCTCAAGGCCCTGTACAAGTACCCGCAGGCGGAGTTCCCGTACCGGAAGCTGCGGGACGAGAACCGCCGCCGCGGCAAGGACGAGCACGAGTTCGAGCTGACCGACGCCGGCGTCTTCGAGGGCGACCGGTACTTCGACGTGTTCGCCGAGTACGCCAAGGCGTCCCCGGACGACGTCCTCGTCCGGTACACCGTCGCCAACCGCGGCCCCGACCCCGCCCGCCTCCACCTCCTGCCGACGCTCTGGTTCCGCAACACCTGGAGCTGGGGCGCGAACTACGAGGAGGGCCGGTGGGCGAAGCCGCGCCTCGCCCGCCTCGACGGCGGGGTGCTCGCCGACCACGAGACGCTGGGCCGGTTCGTCCTCCGCGCCGAGACCGACCCGGCTGAGTGGCTGTTCACCGCGAACGAGACGAACCCGCGGGTGTTCGGCGCCGGCCTCCTCACCGCCGCCGGCCGGGCGCTCGGGGTGACCGACCGGGGGCCGTACAAGGACGCCTTCCACCGGCACGTCGTAGACGGCGAGACGTCCGCGGTCGCCACGGGCGGCGGGACGAAGGCGGCGGCGGTGTACGTGCTGGACGTGCCGGCCGGCGGCGAGGCGGTGGTCCGGCTGCGGCTCACCGCCGAGGGCGAGGCGACGGCCGCCCCGTTCGCCGACTTCGACCGGGTGTTCGCCGACCGCCGGCGCGAGGCGGACGAGTTCTACGCCCAGAAGATCCCGCAGAACGTCCCCGCCGAGGAGGTCGCCGTCAGCCGGCAGGCGTACGCCGGCCTGTTGTGGAGCGAGCAGTTCTACCACTACGTCATCCCGGACTGGATCGACGGGGACAGGAACCACCCGAACCCGCCGGAGGTGCGCGACAACCGGGTCAACCGCGACTGGGTGCACCTGTTCAGCCGGGACGTGCTCTCGGTCCCGGACAAGTGGGAGTACCCGGCGTTCTTCTCGTGGGACACGGCGTTCCACATGGTCCCGATGGCCCGGGTCGACCCGCACTTCGCGAAGGAGCAGCTGCTGCTGCTGCTCCGCGAGTGGTACCTGCACCCGAACGGCCAGCTCCCGGCGTACGAGTACGACCTGGGGAACGTCACCCCGCCGGTCCACCCGTGGGCGTGCTGGCAGGTGTACCGGGCGGACGGGAAGCGGGACGTGGCATTCCTGGAGCGCTGCTTCCAGAAGCTCCTGCTGAACTTCACCTGGTGGGTGAACCGGAAGGACCCGCAGGGCCGCGGGGTGTTCGGCGGCGGGTTCCTCGGGATGGACAACCTCGGCGTCTTCGACCGCAGCCGGCCGGCCCCGGTCGGGGAGGGCCTGCAGCAGGCGGACGGCACCGCCTGGATGGGGTTCTACTGCACCCAGATGCTCGAGATCGCGCTCGAACTCGCCCTGCACAACCGGGCCTACGAGGACGTGGCGAGCAAGTTTTTCGAGCACTTCGTGGCGATCGCCGACGCCCTGAACAACCTCGGCGGCCGCGGCCTGTGGGACGAGGACGACGGGTTCTACTACGACCAACTCCTCTGCGGCGGGACGGCCCACCCGCTCAAGCTCCGCGGCATGATGGGGGTCGTCCCGCTGCTCGCGAACCACATCCTGACCGAGGAGGTCATCAAGCCGAACCTGCCGGAGTTCGAGAAGCGGTTCTTCTGGTTCCGGGAGTACCGCAAGGACCAGTTGAAGCACGTCGCGGCGCTCGTCGAACAGGGGACCGAGCCGCGGCGGCGGATGCTCCTCGCCCTGCCCACCCGCGAGCGCCTCACCCGGGTCCTCGGGTATCTCCTCGACGAGGACGAGTTCCTGTCCCCGTTCGGCATCCGGTCGCTGTCGAAGGTGTACGACAAGAATCCCTACGTGTTCCGGGCCGGCGGGCGGACGTACACCGTCCGGTACGTGCCCGGCGACATGGACGGGGCCGACTTCGGCGGGAACTCGAACTGGCGCGGCCCGGTCTGGATGCCGCTCAACTACCTCCTCGTCGAGGCGCTGCGGAAGTACCACGACTTCTTCGGCGACGACTTCACCGTCGAGTGCCCGACCCGGAGCGGGAACCGGACGAACCTCGGCGGGGTGGCGCGGGAGATCGGCCGCCGGCTCGGGTCGCTGTTCCTGCCGGTGGACGGGCGGCCGCGGCCGTGCCACGGGGCGCTGGAGCGGTTCCGGGACGACCCGCACTGGAAGGACCACGTCCTGTTCCACGAGTACTTCGACGCCGAGACCGGCCGCGGGCTCGGGGCGAGCCACCAGACCGGGTGGACGGCGCTCGTGGCGTGCCTGATCGAGTTATGCGCGGAGGCCCGGGCGGGCTCCAAGTAGGGCCGGCTGTGCCGGCCGCCGCGACGGGGGACGGCCGGCACAGCCGGCCCTACGGCAGCAGGCCGACAAAATCTCCCGCCCGGGGTTTAGGTTTCGGCCCGGACCCGCCTACCATGTCAGCCTGACCGACTCGCGGCTCAGGACAACGCATGTCGCCCCGCCGGCCCGGTCCGTCGGGGCCGGAGGTTGTGTTGGCCCCGCCACGACCGCCGGCCGGGGGCGACCCCGGGTCCGACTTCGCCCGGCTGTTCGCTAAGCACTACCGTGCGGTGTTCGGGTACGTCTACTGCCTGGTCCCGAACTGGTCGGACGCGGACGACATCATCCAGGAGGTCGGGGTCAAGCTCTGGCAGGGGTTCGGGAAGTTCCGGCCGGGGTCGGACTTCGTCCGCTGGGCGTGCACCGTCGCCCACTACGAAGTGCTCACGTTCCGCCGCCGGCGGAGGGCCGCGGTCCCGTTCGGCGCCGAACTGCTCGACCGGTTGGCCGAACCCGCGGCCGAGGCGGCGGGCGAACTGGAGGAGCGGCAGGACGCGCTCCGGGCGTGCGTGGCCGGCCTGCCCCCGACCTGGCGGGCGCTCGTCGAGATGGTGTACGGGGAGGGGAAGTCGGCCGCCGAGGCGGCCCGGGCCACCGCCCGCCCGGCCGCCTCCGTTCACAGCACCCTGTCTCAGATCCGCAAGCAACTCCGGGAGTGCGTCCACCGCCGGCTCGGCCGGAGCGGGTCCGGAGCGGGCGAGCCGGAACCGGTGGCCGCGGCGTGCCACCGGCTGAGCGCGGGGGGCGACCCGACGGCCGCACTCGCCGGCCAGTTGGCGGCGAGTGCGGCGGCCCGGCGGGCGTACGCGGGGTACATGGTCGAGGCGGTCGGTCTCCGGTTTCTGCTGGGAACCGTCTCCCCGGCGGCAGGAGTAGACGACCCGGTCGAAGCACCCCCTTTGGACGTTCCGCTCCGGTTCGACGCCCGCCCGGCCCGCCGGCGGGCCGGGGTGCCGACCCGGCTCCGGTGGGGGGTGCGGCTCGCGGCCGCGGCGGCCGTGGTGGTCGGGGTCGTGATGGTCCTCCGACCCGCCCCCCGGCCGGTGGCCCGGAACCCGGACACGCCCCAGCCGCCCCCAGCCGTCGCCCTGGTGGTTGCCGCCGCGGGCGACCGGTGGGAGGTCGGGCCGGAGGAGGTCGGGCCGGAGCCCGGGGCGCGGCTCGCGGCGGGGAAGGAGTTGCGGCTGAAGGCCGGTCTGGTGAAGCTGGCGTTCGACGGCGGAGCGGAGGTGCTGGTGGAGGGGTCGGCCGCGTTCACCCCGGAGACCGGCGGGCGGGTGCGGCTCGCCGAGGGGGCGCTGACCGCGACCGTGCCGGCCGGGGCGGAGGGGTTCACGGTCCGGACGGCGAACGGGGACTTCGTCGACCTCGGGACGGAGTTCGGGGTGCGGGCCGCGGACGGGCGTGCCGAGGCCCACGTGTTCGCCGGGGCGGTGGAAGTCCGGCCCGCCGGGGCCGCCCCGCGGCGGGCCGGGGGGCTGGAAGCGCTGGCGCTGCCGCGCCGCGGGGCGGCCCCGGAAGCCGTCGGGTTCGACGGCGGCCGGTTGCCCGCGCCGGGCGCCCTGGACCCGGACAAGCCGGTGCTGCGCGAATACTGGCTGGGCGTCGTCGGGAAGGGGAACCACCTCGACGACCTGGTCGCCCACCCGCGGTTCGCCGCCGGCCGGCCGGACGGCCGGGAGTACCTGTCCGCGTTCGAGGTCGGTCGGCGCGTCAGGGCGGACCGGTACGGCTCCCGGGTCGCCGCGGTGGTCCGCGCCCCGCAGACCGGGGCGTACACGTTCCGGGTGGCCGGGGACGACCTCGTCCGCCTGTCCCTCGCCAACGGCCCGGCGCCGGCCGGGAAGCGGGTGATCGCCTCGGTCCCGATGCGGACCGGGTTCCGGGAGTGGACCGCCCACGCGTCGCAAGTCTCCGCCCCGGTCCGGCTGGAGGCGGGCCGGTCCTACTACCTGGAGGCCATCCACTGGCAGTCCGCCCTGGGCGACCACCTGTCCGTCGGGTGGACGCTCCCGGACGGCACCCGGGAGTGGCCGATCCCCGGGAGGCGGCTGACCCGCGCGGATTCGCGCGACCCGGTGAAGTAGCCCGCGGTCTCGCCCGCGTGCCGGCGAGCCCGTCACTGTCCCCTTTGCAAAGAGTTCGACGATGTTCCTCTCCTTCCGCCGCAAGTCATTCCGCCCGGCCCCCCGGCCCGCGGCCGCCCGGCCGCGCCTCGAGGCCCTCGACGAGCGCCGCCTGCCGGCCCACAGCACCCTCGTCTACCCCGGCACCGGCGGGCAACTGCTCTACACCCCCGACGCCCAGGGGGACCGCATCCCGGACTTCTCGAACGTCGGGTACCGGGGCGGGGACGCCGCCATCCCGACGGTGCCGGTCCGGGCGACGGTGGGCCCCGGGGCCGGGGACGACGGGGCCCGCATCCAGGCCGCGATCGACGCCGTCTCGGCCAAGCCGCTCGGGGCGGACGGGTTCCGCGGGGCGGTGCTGCTGACCGCCGGCGAGTACCAGATCAACGGCTCCATCCAGATCCGCGCCAGCGGGGTCGTCCTCCGCGGGGCCGGGGACGGGACGAACGGGACGGTGCTGCGGGCCACCGGGACCAGCCAGCGGACCCTCGTCCAGGTCGCCGGCAGCGGGTCGGCGGCGATCGTCCCGAACACCACCCACGCGATCACCGACAAGGTGGTGCCGGTCGGAGCCCGCAGCTTCCGGGTCGCCAGCACCGCCGGGCTGCAGGTCGGCGACCGGGTCATGGTCCGCCGGCCGAGCACCGCGGAGTGGATCAGCGCCATCGACATGGACCAGCTCGCGATGCCGTGGCAGCCCGGGTCGAAGGACATCGTGTCCGACCGGGTGATCACCCGGATCGAGGGCGACCGGGTCACCCTCGACGCCCCGCTGACGAACTCGCTGGACCAGCAGTACGGCGGCGGCACCATCTCGAAGTACACCTGGGCCGGCCGGATCCAGAACGTCGGCGTCGAGCACGTCCGCGGGGTGTCGGACTTCACGAGCCCGACCGACGAGGCCCACTCCTGGCGGTTCGTCGCGTTCTCGGCGGTCGAGAACGGCTGGGCGCGGGACGTCACCGGCCAGCACTTCGCGTACGCCGCGGTCGAGGTCGGGCGGACGGCGAAGTGGGTGACGGTCGAGGACTCGCAGTGCCTGGACCCGGTGTCCGAGGTGACCGGCGGGCGGCGGTACTCGTTCGCCGTGGACGGGCAGCTGAACCTGGTCCGGGGGTGCTACGCCCGGGGCGGGCGGCACGACTTCGTGATGAACGGGTCGACCGTCCCGGGGCCGAACGTGTTCCTCGACTGCCGGGCCGAGGGCGCCCTGTCGGACACCGGCCCGCACCAGCGGTGGATCACCGGCGGGCTGTTCGACAACGTCGAGGTGCAGGGGAACGGGATCAACGTCCAGAACCGCGGGAACTCCGGGACCGGGCACGGGTGGGCCGGGGCGAACATGGTGGTCTGGAACTCGACCGCGACCGGCGGGTTCGTCGTCCAGAACCCGCCGACCGCCCAGAACTGGCTGATCGGGTCGGTCGGCCCGATCCGGACCGGGACCATGTTCGTCGGCCCGACCCCGCAGCCCGGGGTGGTCGAGTCGCACGGCACCCCCGTCGACCTCCGCAGCCTGTACGAGGCCCAGCTCGCGGACCGGCTCGCGAACCCCGGCGCCCAGTTCCGCGAGTACGCCCTCGGGGACTTCGACGGGTTCGCCCGGGACGGGGCGGCCGACGACGTGTTCGTCGACCCGGCCTGGCGGGCGGCGGTGGACGCCGCGACCACCCGGCCGCTGGTCGGGTTCGACGTCGGGACCAACAAGACGGCGGTCCCGTTCACGTTCCAGTTCGCGCTCGCCCCCGGGGAGACGGTCGTCGGGGCGACGCTGAGCCTCGGGCTGCGGGCGACCGGGAGCCGGACGGACACGGACACGATCCGGATCGACAGCCTGAGCAACTCGTTCTCCCTGTCGTCGCTCGGGCTGCTCCCGCTGACAACCGGGGCGACCACCGGCCGGGTGATCGACCTCGGGAGCCAGCTCGCCCTCTTGGCCGACGGGCGGCTGAACGTGATGGTCTCGGACGACACGGCCGTCGACTGGGCGGTGCTCAACCTGCGGGTCGTGCCCGGGGTCCCCCCGCCCCCCTCTCCGCCGGTGGGCGGGCTGCAGGGCGGCGGGTTCGAGGCCCCGGACCTGGCCGCCGGGGGGTTCCAGTACAACCCGGGCGGGTCGCCGTGGGCGTTCGGCGGGCAGGCCGGGGTGTCGTCGAACGGGTCCGGGTTCACCGGCGGCAACCCGGCCGCCCCCGAGGGTGACCAGGTCGCGTTCCTCCAAAACGCCGGGACCGCGGCCCAGACGGTGAGCCTGGCCGCCGGCACCTACCAGGTCCGGTTCTCGGCCGCCCAGCGGGGGAACTTCAACGGCGGCCCGCAGGCCGTCCGCGTCGTGGTCGGGGGGACGGTGTTGGGGACGTTCACCCCGTCCGGGGCGGCCTACCAGACGTTCACCACCACGTCGTTCACCCTGTCGGCCGACGGGACGCGGGAGGTGCGGTTGGAGGGGGTCGGCGGCACCGGCGACCGGACCGCGCTCGTGGACCTCGTCGAGATCGTCACCGCGGCCTCCCCGCCGGTCCCGGTGGCCCTTGCGAACGCCGGGTTCGAGAGCCCGGCCGTGGGGGGCGGGAACTTCCAGTACAACCCGTCGGGGGCCGGGTGGGCGTTCTCGTCGCAGTCCGGGGTGACCGGGAACGGGTCGGGGTTCACCGCCGGGAACCCGGCCGCCCCGCAGGGGCAGCAGGTGGCCTTCCTCCAGGGGGCCGGGTCGGTCGGCCAGGCGGTGTCCCTCCAGCCGGGGACGTACACGCTGACGTTCCGGGCGGCCCAGCGGGGGAACTTCCAGCCGGCCGGGCCGCAGACCGTCCGGGCCCAGCTCGCCGGCACCACCCGCACCTTCGCCCCGTCGGGGACCGACTACCAGACGTTCACCGGCACCTTCGCCGTCGCGACCGCCGGCACCTACACCCTCCTGCTCGACGGGCTGACCGCCGGGGACTCGACCGCCCTGCTCGACGACGTCCTGCTCACCCGCGTCGGCTGAGGCGGGACATGAGAAGTTTCGGCAAACCCGGACCGGGCGTTGACCCGGTCCGGAGCCGGGTCTAAACTCGTAACACTCGCGACTCGGATCGTTACTCCCGGGCGGCGGTCGCCGGCCCAACCACCAATCGGTCCTTTCTCCTCAAGGAACCGGCCCATGTACTGCCGCCCCCCGCGCCGGCCCGGCGCGCCCGCCGTCGGTCACCCGCGCCTGACCCTGGAGGCCCTGGAGGACCGCCGGGTCCCGGCCGCCATCCCGATCCTCCACAGCCTTCCGTCCGCCCCGGTCGCCGTCTACCTGGACTTCGACGGCGGCACCCGGGGCGGGACCACCTACGCCCCGTACGACACCGACGGGAACCCGGGCGACTACGGCGCGGCCGAGGTGGCGGCGATCACCGAGCTGCACCGCCAGATCTCGGTCTACTTTTCGATCTTCAACGTCGACGTGACGACCGAGTTCGACAGCCGGCCGAAGGCGTGGCACATCAGCACCCCGTCCGTGAGCGGCGGGTTCGCGTTCGTCAACACCTTCCCGAACACCCAGCCGCAGGGGTTCAACCAGCAGGGGGACGTGGTCAACCGGGAGTCCGGGATCGCCCACGAGGTCGGGCACATCTTCGGCCTCCAGCACGTCTCCGACTACGACCTGCTCGGGAACGAGATCAACGAGTACTCGAGCGGGTTCGACGCCCTCCACGGGCCGATCATGGGGGTCGACTTCGCCGGGTCGATCCACAAGTTCGTGATCGCCCGGGCGAACGACGTCACCGCCCTGCAGAACGACATCGCGCTGATCGCCGCCGACCTCGACAACTACGGCGGGGACGGGTTCCGGCCGGACGACTTCGGGAACACCACCGCGACCGCCACCGCCGTCTCGTTCGGCCAGACGGTGACCGGGGTCATCGAGCGGATGACCGACGCGGACGCGTTCTCGTTCACCACCGGGGGCGGCCCGGCCCGGATCCGGGCACTCCGGGTGGACCCGTCCGGGGTCGACCTGCGGGTGCAGGTGTTCAACTCCGCCGGGTTGCTGATCGCCGAGGCCGACCCGCACGGGACCAGCGGGACGGCCGTGAACAACGTGGACGTCACCCTGCAGCTCCCCGCCGGGACGTACTTCGCGCTCGTCTTCAGCCACGGGGACTACGGCGACCTGGGGACGTACACGTTCAACGTCTCGACCGGGACGGCGGTCTCGCCGCCGACGTTCAACAGCCTTTCGCCCCCGACCGGGGTCACCCTCGGGCTGGCGGCCACCGGGACCGGGGTCACCGTCGGCTGGAACGCGGTCGCCGGGGCGTCCGGGTACACCGTCCGGCGGTCCGAGGACGGGGTCACCTACGTCACCGCCGGGACCACCGGCGGGACGAGCTTCACCGACAACGGGCCGGCCGCGTCCCGGCGGTGGTTCTACCAGGTGCAGGCGAACAGCGGGTCGACCGTATCGGCCCCGTCGGCCGCGGCGAACATCGTCAACCGGCCGGCGGCCCCGTTCAACCTGACCGTCACGCGGGTGAACAGCGGGCAGACGGTGGTCCTGAACTGGCGGGACGTGGCCGGGGACACCGGGTACCGGGTCGAGCGGTCCACCGACGGGACCAACTGGACGCAGGTCGGGACGGTCGGGCGGAACGTCCCCGGGTTCACCAACACCGGGCTGAACGCGTCCACCACCTACCTGTACCGGGTCTTCGCGACCAGCGCCCAGGGCGACTCCCGGGCGTCGGCCGTCGCCGCCACGAGCAACGCCCTCGGGGTCCACACCACCAGCGTGTCGGGCACCTCGGTCGCACTGCGGTGGAGCCCGGTGGTCCGCTCCCGGTACGACGTCGAGCGGTCCACCGACGGGGTGAACTTCACCCTGCTGACCACCCAGACCGGCACTACCTACACCGACAACACGGTCACCGCCGGGGTGACGTACACCTACCGTGTCAAGGCCGAGGACACGTCGAACAACAGCGACAACTCGCCGCTGTCCTTCCTGAACGTGAGCACCGGGAGTCCGCCGCCGCCCCCTCCCCCGCCTCCGCCCCCTCCCCCGCCGCCGCCTCCGCCGACGGGCGGGATCGCGGACGGCGGGTTCGAGGTGCCGAACCTGGCCGCCGGCGGGTTCCAGTACGCCCCGGGCGGCAGCCCGTGGGCGTTCGCCGGGTCGGCCGGGGTGGCGGCCAACAACTCGGGGTTCACGAGCGGGAACCCCGGCGCCCCGGACGGGGACCAGGTGGCGTTCCTGCAGAACACCGGCACCGCCGCCCAGACCGTGAGCCTGGCCGCCGGCACCTACCAGGTCCAGTTCCGCGCCGCCCAGCGCGGGAACTTCAACCAGGGCACCCAAGCCGTCCGGGTGGTGGTCGGCGGGGTGACGGTCGGGACGTTCACCCCGGGCGGGTCCGGGTACGAGACGTTCACCACGGCGACCTTCACCGTGTCCGCCGCCGGCACCCGGGAGGTGCGGCTGGAGGGGGTCGGCGGGGCCGGCGACCGGACCGCGCTCGTGGACCTCGTCGAGGTCGTCCCGGCCTCCCCGCCGCCGGTCGCCGTCCCGCTGGCGGACGCCGGGTTCGAGGCTCCGGACCTGGCGGCCGGCGGGTTCCAGTACAACCCGGCCGGGGCCGGGTGGACCTTCTCGGCGTCGTCGGGGGTGGCGGCCAACAACTCGGGGTTCACGAGCGGCAACCCGGCCGCCCCCGAGGGCGACCAGGTCGCCTTCCTCCAGAACACCGGGACGGTGTCCCAGACGGTGAGCCTGGCCGCGGGCACCTACCAGGTCCGCTTCCGGGCGGCCCAGCGGGGGAACTTCAACGAGGGGCCGCAGGCCGTTCGCGTCGTGGTCGGGGGCACGGTGGTCGGCACCTTCACCCCGTCCGGGGCGGGGTACGAGACGTTCACCACCGCCACCTTCACCGTGTCGGCGGCCGGGACGCGGGAGGTCCGGCTGGAGGGGGTCGGCGGGGCCGGCGACCGGACCGCCCTCGTCGACCTCGTCGAGGTCGTCGCGGCGGGCACCCCGCAGGCGCCGGCCGGGTACGCGGCGCCGGACACCGGGAACGACCGGTTCCGGTCGACCGCGGACGACGGGGCCGGGGACGGCAAGCGGCCGTCCGCAGGCGACTTCACGGAGGACGTCGGCGGGAAGGACGTCACCCTCGTCCTGGACGGGTCGGACGGCGGCGACTCGACCGCCCCGGACGACGGGTCGTCCGACTGGCTGCTCTTCGGCGGGCTCGGCCTCGACCTCTACCCCGGCTGCATGTGCTCCGCATGTTGCCGGCGGTGACCCTGGGCGGGGCGGCGGGAAACGGCTTGACCCGGTCCGGGCGGTCGGACGAGAATACACCGTCTCGTCCGACCCCCGCCGGTGACGGCCCCCGGGCCGCATCCCACCCCGCCGGAGCACTCCCATCTCCACCCCACCCGCCCCGGGCGCCGTCTCGCGCCGCCGCCTGCTCCAACTCGCCGGGGCCGGCGCCCTGAACCTCGCCACCCCCGGCCTCGTCGCCGCCCGGTCGGACCCGTCGTCCGACGGCAAGGCGTCCGGGAAGGCGTGCATCTTCGTCCTGCTGTGCGGCGGGCCCAGCCACCTCGACACCTGGGACCTGAAGCCGGACGCCCCGGACGAGATCCGCGGGCCGTACAAGCCGGCCGCCACCGCCGTCCCCGGGATGCGGATCAGCGAGCTGCACACGAAGCTGCCGGCGCTCGCGGACAAGTTCGCCCTGATCCGGTCGATGACCCACCCGGGGAACATCAGCAACCACTTCGACGCGATGCACAACGCCCTGGCCGGGCAGCACGCCGCCCCGAAGGACGCCCCGTACCTCGGGTCGGTGCTCGCCAAGGTCCGGCCGAGCGGGCGGAGCGTCGCCAACTACGTCTGGCTGATCAAGTGCGTCGGCGACCCGGTGTTCTGCGCCCCGAACATCGGCACCGGCGGGTCGCTCGGCGCCCCGTTCGCCCCGCTGTTCGTCGGCACCGCCGAGAGCAACCCGTCGACCCCCGGGTTCAAGGCCCCGGACTCGCTGCTGCCGGCCGAGCCGCCGGCCCGGATGCTCGACCGGAGCCGGCTGCAGGAGGAGTTGGAGTACGCCGCCGCGTCGCGGCCGGGGCCGGACGGCTGGCCCGGGGTGTACCGCCGCGGGTTCGACCTGGCCACCGCGGAGGGGGCGCGGAAGGCGTTCGACATGGAGGCCGAGGCCCCGAAGGTGCGTGACCGGTACGGCCGGAACCCGCTCGGCCAGAACCTGCTCCTGGCACGCCGGCTGGTCGAGAGCGGGGTCGGGTTCGTGACCGTGAACGGGTGGACCGGGCCGGCCCCGGGGCAGAAAGGCGGCGGCCCGCCCAGCTCCAGTTGGGACATGCACGGCGGCGAGATGGGGATGGGCAACGCGTTCGGAAACGGCTCGTACGGGATGGGGTGGTGCCTGCCGGTGCTCGACGCCGCCCTGTCGGCGCTGCTCACCGACCTGGAGGCCCGCGGGCTGCTGGAGAGCACGCTGGTGGTGGTCGCCGGGGAGTTCGGGCGGACCCCGCGGATCAACCAGAACGGCGGGGCGACGCCGGGCCGGCAGCACTGGCCGGCGTGCTACTCGGCGATCCTGGCCGGCGGCGGGGTCCGCGGCGGGGCGGTGTACGGGCAGTCGGACAGGACCGGGGCGGCGGTGAAGGACAAGCCGGTCCGGCCGCAGGACCTGAGCGCGACGGTCTTCCACGCGCTGGGGGTGCCGTACGAGTCGCGGGTCACCCGGGACGGGTTGTCGAAACCGCTGAGCACCGGCGCACCGCTACTGGATTTGTTCGGATAGCTCACGGTTAGCGACGCGTCGAAGACGCGTCTTCGACGCGTCGCTAATCGGGGGGCCGGATTCAGCTACCGACCGGCACCGTCGGCTCCTGTTCGCCCCCGACCCACACCCACCCGTACTGCGTGTTGCTCGGCGACGGGTCCCGCCGGTAGTCGTCCTTCAGCCGGGTCAGCTTGTCGGCCTTGATCGCCCGCCGCGCCTCCTTCACGTCCACCCCGAACACCTTCGCCGCGTTCAGCCCGAGGATCTTGTCCTTCACCCCGTCGGTCAGCTCCGGGTACTTGTACTTCTCCCGGAACTCGTCCGGCATCTTCAGCCGCCGGAGCCGCTCGATCTGGCTCTGTGGGCTGCCGTTCCAGATCGAGTCGGTGCCCCACAGGACGTTGTCCTCGCCGGCCGCCTGCAGCATCTGCCCGAGCAGGTGCAGGCAGACCTTCGGCGAGAACAGCGACGTCATGTGGAAGGTGCTGCCCAGCTCGAAGTACACGTTCTTCAACTTATCCTTCTCGACGATCCGCAGCAGGTCGCTGACCCACGGGATCTCCTGCGGGTCGTCCGTCTTCTTGTCCTCCACCTTCTCCCCGGTCCCCTTCGCGATCCCGCCGAACCCGCGGAACGCCGAGTGGTAGATGATGAAGTTCAGGTCCGGGTGGTCCTTCGCCGCCTTCTCGACGTCGAGCGGCATGCACGCCTTCTCGTTGAAGAACCCGAGCGGCAGCCCCTTGTGGACGCAGCAGTTCTTCACCCCGAGCTTCTTCGTCCGCTCCCAGAACGGGTACGCCACCTTCTCGTCGTCCAGGAACCACGCCTTCTCGCCCAGCTCCGCCCCGGTGTACATCTTCCAGGCGTCGACCTTCAGGTCCTTCACCTGCCGCTCCATCTCGTCCAGCTCCTTCGACCCGAGGTTCGGCCGCAGCAGGCCGTGCGACAGGACGCGGCGGGACCCGGCCAGGTCGTTCACGTACTTCCGGGTGGCGACCATCTGGTCCGGCGGGAGCGGGTTCTTGTCCCAGTCCCGGCTCGGCACCCCGCTGATCACCGACATGACCGTGTCGCTGTCCCCGAACACCTCCTTCACGTAGTGGGCTCGGTTCAGCTGCTCCAGCGTGTCGGCGGTCCCCTTGGCCGACGGCCGGAGCTGGCGGAAGAAGGCGAGGATCGCCTTCCCCTGCTCGGTGTCGTCGTACCACTTCCGGGACACGTCCACGTGGTGCGTCTGGACGTCGAACACGAACTGGTCCTTCGGCCACTTCTCCTCGAACGCCTTCGGGTCGTCGGCCTCGGCGGCGCTCACCTCGTAGCAGTCGCCGAACACCTGGTTCAGGGCCAACAGCGCGGCCGCCATCCCGCCGCTCGTCCGGAGGTAGGCGCGGCGGGTCATCCCGTGCCGCTTCGCCGCCCGCCCGCTGATGTCGGCGAGCCGGGCCTCGTACTCCTTCTGCTCGGCGGACTGCGGCGGCGGGACGAACTCCTCGTTCGACGCGACCCGCGACGGGATCGGCGGCGGGGCGTCCTGCGCGGCGTCCAGCTCGCACTGGCGGATCCACATGGCCGGGCTCCTGACGGGGCGACCGCGGGACGTGCCGAAACCCGGCCTCCGGGCCGGGGGTAGATTTGGTAGCATAACCACTACCGGCGCGCCGCGGCACAGGTTTCAATTATCCCGCCGGCCCCGCCGCGCCGGTGTCCCGCCACTTCGCAGGCACGTTCCGCCCACCCCGGGCCCGCGTCCCGGCCCGATGACGACGGGGAGCGAACATGAGCGCGGCACCGGACACGGACCGTGACACCCAGAGCTTCGCCGAAACCGCCCTCCGCCTCGGCGGGAAGTCGGAGGAGGAGGTCCGCCGCACCGGGGCGATGGACAAGGCCGACGAGCAGGCCGAGACGCTGTACGCCGAGCGCCTGCGGACCACGAGCAGCCCGGTCCACCGCGCCGTCTGGGACGGCAAGGTCCCGCTCGACCTGTTCGCCCCACCCCCCCTGCCCGACGCGCACCCGTCCGACGCGGCGATGGACCGCTCGCTGGAGGTCGTCCGCCGCCGCCGCGACGCCGGCACCCTGTACGACGAGAGCGGGAAGGTCGCCGCCGCGACCCTCGCCGAGCTGGGCGGGGCCGGGTTCTGGGGGCTGCTCATCCCGACCGAGTACGGCGGGCAGGGGGCGCCGTTCGCCCGGTTCGCCCGGTTCTACACGCGGCTCGCAACCATCGACGGGACGGTCGCCGGGCTCGCCTCGGTCCACGGCTGCATCGGGGCGGTGGACCCGCTCCGGGCGTTCGGCAGCGCGGAGCAGAAGCGGCGGTTCCTGCCGCGGCTCGCCTCCGGGGCGGCGATCTCGGCGTTCGCCCTGACCGAGCCGGGGGCCGGCTCCGACCTGACCGCCCTCCGCACGACCGCGACCGACGCCGGCGACGACCTGGAGGTGACCGGCGAGAAGCTGTTCATCACCAACGCCCTCCCCGGCCGGACGATCGGCCTCGTCGTGGTGTACGAGGGGAAGCCGGCGGTGGTGATCGCGGAGCTGCCGCCGGAGGAGAACGAGCACTTCCGGGTGGTGCGGTACCCGCTGCACGCGATGCGGCACGGCTGGAACAACGGGCTGCGGTTCGACCGGTTCCGGGTGCCGAAGGCGAACCTGCTGGTCCCGCCGGTCGGGGACGGGCTGACGATCGCGTACCACGGGCTGAACCACGGGCGGATCGCGGTCTGCGCCCAGGGGGCGGCGACGATGCGGCAGCTCCTGGCCGGCATCCTGCCGTGGGCCGCGTTCCGCCGCACCTACGGCCAGGCGATCAACACCCGGGAACTGGTGAAGCGCCGCATCGCCCGTCTCGCCGGGCTGATCGCCGGGGCCGACGCCCTGGTGGCGTGGTGCGCCTGGCTTCTGGACGAGGGGTACCGCGGCGAGCTGGAGTGCATGGTCGCGAAGGTGTTCGGGAGCGAGGGGCAGAAGGAGGCGGCGGTCGAGCTCTGCATGAAGACGCACGGCGGGCGGTCGTTCCTCAAGGGGCACATGTTCGGCGACAACGTCCACGACCTGCTCGCCCCGTGCATCTACGAGGGCGAGGGCGAGATGCTGAGCATGGGGTTCTTCAAGTCGCTGGCGAAGGAGCACGGGAGGGCGTTCTTCGAGCCGATCGGCAAGGCGCTGCAGCGGCACGGCATGCGGACGCTCCGCCCGGCCAACCCGCTCCACCTGTGGCGGCTGCGGCGCGAGCTGTGGTCGTACGGCCGGTGGAAGACGGGTCAGGCGCTCGCCCGCCGCGACCGGCAGGCCGTTCCGGGGATGGCCCGGAACCTCCAGGCCCACGTCGGGTTCGCACTGGAGCAGTTCGGCCGGCACCGGCGGGAGGTGAGCCGGACGATGGTGAAGCACCAGTTGAAGCTCGCCGACCGCCAGTGCCGGATGACGGAGCTGTCGCAGCGGGTGCAGGACACGGTGGTGCTGCTGGTGACGGCGCTGTGGGGCCACCGGCAGGCGAGCGAGGTGGCGCGGGCGGCGGCCGACCTCCTGTGCCAGGACCTGCGTCGGAAGCTGACCGGCGCGCGGCCCAGCGACAGCTACTTCCGCGACGCCGGGCGGCTGGCCGACGCGGTCCTCGCCGGCGGGTTCGACGGGCTGGCCGGGGCGCCGCCGGACGAGATCCTGATGCGGTACCAGAACCGGTGACCGGGAGGGGTACGCCATGAGAGAGGCCGTCGTCGTCGCCAGCTCCCGGACCCCGCTGGCGAAGTCGTTCCGCGGGTCGTTCAACCTAACCCGCCCGGACGACCTCGCCGCCCACTGCATCCGGGACGTGCTGCGGAAGACGCCGCAGCTCGACCCGGCCGAGGTCGAGGACGTGGTCCTCGGGTGCGCCGAGCCGCAGGGGTCGCAGGGGGACAACGTCGCCCGGGTCGCCGCGCTCCGGGCCGGGCTGCCGGTCGGCGTCGCCGCGATGACCGTCAACCGGTTCTGCTCGTCCGGCCTCCAGGCGATCGCCCTGGCGGCGCACCAGATCATGTACGAGGGGTCCGAGGCGGCGGTCGGCGGCGGGGTCGAGAGCATCACCGCGATCGCCCACGCCCCGCACGACCACAACCCGTGGGTGAAGGAGCACCACCCCGGCGTCTACATGGTCATGGGCGACACCGCCGAGGTGGTGGCGAAGCGGTACGGCGTCGGCCGCCAGGCCCAGGACGAGTACGCCCTGTCCAGCCAGCAGCGGACCGCCCGGGCGCAGGCGGACGGGTTCTTCCGGGAGGAGCTGGCCCCGATCACGGTGGTCCGCGGCGTCCTCGACAAGCAGACCGGGAAGGTCGCCGGGACGGAGGAGATGACGGTCGAGCGGGACGAGTGCAACCGCCCCGACACGACCCTGGAGGGGCTGCTCGCCCTGAAGCCGCACTTCGACCCGCGCAGCGGCCAGGGCACGGTGACCGCCGGCAACTCCTCGCAACTCTCGGACGGGGCGTCGGCAACGCTGCTCATGTCGCGGCAGCGCGCCGAGGCGCTGGGGGTGAAGCCGCTGGCGGTGTTCCGCGGGTTCGCGGTCGCCGGGTGCGAGCCGGACGAGATGGGGGTCGGCCCGGTGTTCGCCGTCCCGAAGCTGCTCGCCCGCCACGGGCTGTCCGTCGCCGACGTCGACCTGTGGGAGCTGAACGAGGCGTTCGCGGCGCAGGTCGTGTACTGCCGCGACCGGCTCGGGATCGACCCGGACAGGCTGAACGTGAACGGCGGGAGCATCGCGATCGGCCACCCGTTCGGGATGACCGGGTCGCGGCTGGTCGGCACCCTGGTGAACGAGCTGCGGCGGCGGAAGGCCCGGTACGGGGTGGTGACCATGTGCGTCGGCGGCGGGCAGGGCGCGGCCGGGCTGTTCGAGCTGGCGTAGGGCACGAGGCCCCCGCGGAAGACATCACCCGTCAGGACCCCACCATGAGCGACGTGGTCTCCGTGGCGCGCGACGGCGACGTCGGCGTCGTCACCATCACCAACCCGCCGGTCAACGCGCTGAGCCAGGCGGTCCTCCGCGCGATCCGCGCCGGCCTCGACGCCCTCGCCGCGGACGCGGCCGTGAGGGCGGTCGTGCTGACCGGCGGCGGGCGGCTGTTCAGCGGCGGGGCGGACATCTCGGAGTTCGCCGCGATGGCCGCCGGCCGGGCGACGATCGACGAGTTCCCGCGGCTGCTGGAGGCGCTCGACGCCTGCCCGAAGCCGGTGGTGTGCGCGATCCACGGCACCGCGTTCGGCGGCGGGCTAGAGACCGCGATGGCCTGCCACCACCGCGTCGCGGCGCCCGGCGCGCTGGTCGGCCAGCCGGAGGTGAAGCTCGGCCTCATCCCCGGCGCCGGCGGGACGCAGCGGCTGCCGCGGCTGGCAGGCTTGGCAAAAGCCGTCGAGATGTGCGCCGGCGGCGAGCCGGTCGGGGCCGCCGACGCCCTGGCCGCCGGCATCCTCGACCAGGTGATCGGCGGCGACCTGCTGACGGGAGCGGTCGCGTTCGCGCGGGAGGTAGCGGCGAAAGGCGGCCCGCCGCGCCGGACGCGCGACCTGAACGACAAGCTCGGCAACGCGACGATGAACGCGATGGTCGTCTCGGCCGCGCGCGAGATGGTGAAGAAGAAGGCCCGCGGCCTCATCGCCCCGATGAAGGCGGTGGACGCGGTCGAGGCCGCCACCCTCCCGTTCGACGAGGGGCTGAGGCGGGAGGCGGAGCTGTTCCGCGAGTGCTTGCTGTCGCCGCAGTCGCGGGCGCTGATCCACCTGTTCTTCGCCGAGCGCGAGGTCGCCAAGGTCCCCGGCGTCACGAAGGAGACGCCGCGCATCCCGGTCAAGCGGGCGGCGGTCGTCGGGGCCGGGACGATGGGCGGCGGCATCGCCATGACCTACGCGAACGCCGGCATCCCGGTGCTGCTCAAGGAGGCGGACCAGCCCGCCCTCGACCGCGGGCTGGCCACCATCCGGGCGAACTACGCCGCCACCGTCCAGAAGGGCCGGCTCACCCCGCAGCAGGCGGACGAGCGGCTCGCCCGCATCGAACCGACTCTCAGCTACGACCGGTTCGCCGAGGCCGACGTCGTGGTCGAGGCGGTGTTCGAGGGGATGGCGCTGAAGAAGCAGGTGTTCGCTGAACTCGACCGGGTGGCCCGGCCGGACGCGGTCCTCGCCTCGAACACGTCGACCCTCGACATCGACGAGATCGCCTCGGCCACGTCGCGCCCGGCCCGGGTGATCGGTCACCACTACTTCAGCCCGGCGAACGTGATGAGGCTGCTGGAGGTCGTCCGCGGCAAGCAGTCGGGGGCGGACGTGGTCGCCACGTCGATGGACCTGGCGAAGCGGCTCGGCAAGGTCGGCGTCGTGGTCGGCAACTGCCGCGGGTTTGTCGGCAACCGGATGTTCTTCCCGTACATGCGGGAGGCGTACTTCCTGGTCGAGGAGGGGGCGGCGGTGGCGGAGGTGGACGCGGCCCTCACCGCGTTCGGCATGGCGATGGGGCCGCTGGCGGTGGACGACCTGGCCGGGATCGACGTCGGCTGGCGGATCCGCAAGGAGTACGCGCAAGGGGAGCCGGCCGGGCGGCGGCGGCCGGTCGCGGCGGACCGGCTGGCCGAGGCGGGCCACTTCGGCCAGAAGACCGGCGCCGGGTGGTACCGGTACGAGCCCGGCAACCGCACCCCGCTCCCCAACCCCGAGGCGGCGCGGGTCGCCGAGGCGGCCGGCGTCGCTCGCCGGTCGATCGGCCCCGACGAGATCGTGGAGCGGACCCTGTACGGGCTGATCAACGAGGGGGCGAAGATCCTGGACGAGGGGTTCGCCCTGCGGGCCGGCGACATCGACGTGATCTACGTCTACGGGTACGGCTTCCCGCCGGCGCGCGGCGGGCCGATGTGGTACGCCGACACCGTCGGCCTGAAGGCCGTCTACGACCGGGTGTGCGAGTTCGAGCGGAAGCACGGCGACGCCTGGGCGCCGGCCCCGCTGCTGAAGCGGCTGGCGGAGGCCGGCAAGACGTTCGCCGACTTCGACCGGGAGCCTAAGCCGTGACCGACGTCGCCGCCCTGGACGCCCTGCCGCTCACCCACCGGGCCGTCGTCCCGGAGGCCTACCTCGACGAGATGGGCCACATGAACGTCATGTGGTACACGCACCTGTTCAGCGCGGCGACCGGCGGGCTGTGGGGGCTCGTCGGCCTGACGCGGGCCTACTTCGAGGCGAACCGCGCCGGCACCTTCGCGCTCGAGTGCCACGTCCGGTACCTGTCGGAGGTGCGGGCCGGGCAGGCGGTGGCCCTCCGCACCCGCGTCCTCGGCCGCACCGCCAAGCGGGTCCACTTCATGTCCTTCATGGTGAAGGAGGACGGGCCGGTGCTGGCGGCGACGAGCGAGTTCGTCGCCGCCCACGTCGACCTGCGCGTCCGCCGCACCTCACCCTTCCCCGCCCACATCGCCGACGCCGTCGACCGGCTGGCGGCGGAGCACGCCGCCTTCGGCTGGCCCGCCCCGGTCTGCGGCGTCATGCACCCCTGAGGAGGCGCCCCGTCATGGACCCCCGCACCCTCGTCGAGGCCCACCGCCTGCAGGCCGAGCGGCTCGGGCCGGCCGCCGCCGTCCGCTCCCGCCGCGACGGGGCGTACCACGACCTCTCCTGGGCCGACTACCGGGCCGGCGCCCTGGCCTGCGCCGCCGCCCTGGCCGACGCCGGGGTCCGGCCCGGCGACCGGGTCGCGGTCCTCGGCGGGAACTGCGCCGAGTGGCTGGTCGCCGACATGGGCGGCCTCACCGCCGGGGCCGTCCAGGTCCCGCTGCACACCCCGCTGTCGGCCCGGCAGGTCCACTTCCAACTGTGCGACGCCGGCGTCCGCTGGCTGTTCGTCTCCGACGCCGCCCAGCTCGACAAGGCCCGGCAGGTCCGCGGCGAGTTGCCGGGGCTGGAGGGCGTCGTCGTGTTCGACCCCGCGTGCGCCGGGGCCGACGCGGTGGCGTGGGACGCGTTCCTCGACCGGGGCCGGCGGGCGCTCGCCCGGGCGGGGCCGGAGCTGGCCCGCCGCGAGGCCGCGCTGACGCCGGACGACCTGGCCACGGTGATGTACACGTCCGGCACGACCGGCAACCCGAAGGGGGTGATGCTGACCCACGGGAACCTCGTCAGCAACGCCTTCGCGAACCTCGGGGCCGCCCCGACCGACCCGGCCGACCTCGTCCTCTGCTGGCTGCCGCTGAGCCACATCTACGCCCGCACCGTCGACCACTACAAGTGCCTGGTGGCCGGGCTGACGCTCTGCCTGGCCGAGTCGATCGAGACCGTGACCGAGCACCTCGCGCGGGTCCAGCCGATGCACGTGTCGTGCGTCCCGCGGTTCTACGAGAAGGTGCTCGCGGCCGTCGGCACCGCCGACCCGGCCGAGACCGGCCGCCGGCTCCGGGGCGTGTTCGGGCCGCGGATCAAGACGCTCGGGTCGGGCGGGGCGGCGCTGCCGGTCCCGACCGAGCGGGTGCTGCGGGCCGCCGGCCTGCCGCTCATCCCGGGGTACGGGCTGACCGAGAGCTCGCCGACCATCACGTTCAACCGGACCGACCGGTTCAAGGTCGGGTCGGTCGGGCTGCCGGTCCCCGGGGTGGAGGTGAAGGTCGCGGCGGACGGCGAGGTGCTGTGCCGCGGGCCGAACGTCATGAAGGGGTACTGGAACAACCCGGGGGCGACGGCGGAGGCGGTCCGGGACGGGTGGCTGTACACCGGCGACCTCGGCGAGGTGGACGCGGACGGGTTCCTGTTCATCACCGGGCGGAAGAAGGACCTGATCGTCCTGTCGAACGGGAAGAAGGTGGTGCCGGCGCAGGTCGAGGGGCTGATCCTGGGCGACGGGTGCTTCGACCAGGCGGCGGTGTACGGCGAGGGCCGGCACTTCCTCACCGCCCTATTGGTGCCGCACTGGCCGAACCTCCGGGCGGCGCTGCGGGCGGCCGGGACGCCGCTCGACGGCGAGCCGGACGACGCCCTGGCCCGGCACCCGGCGGTCGAGGCGCTCTTGCGGGCCCGGCTCTACCGGGCGCTGGCCGACGTGGCCGGGTTCGAGCACGTGCGGAAGTTCCTCGTCCTGCCGCGACCGTTCAGCGTGGCGGCCGAGGAGCTGACGGTCAGCCTGAAGCTGCGCCGCAACGTCGTCTTCGACCGGTACCGGGAGGAACTCGACGGGCTTTACCGAGGCGAGTGCGGGTGACGCTCGCCCCACGACGCCGGCGGCTACCGCCGCGGCTTTACCTCCGCCTCCCACGCGGCGAGCAGCTTGCGGAGTCGGGCGAGGTCGTCGGCCCGGCGGGCGGACAGGTCGGTCGCCTCGGCCGGGTCGCGGTCGAGGTCGAACAGGAACTCCTCGGCCGGCCCGCCGCCGTCCTTCCGGGCGACGTACTTGAGGTCCCCGTCGCGGACGGCCCACCACGTGCGGTCCCCGCGCCGCGCCCGCCAGAACAGCGCCCGCGGCCCGGCCGGCTCCCCCTTCCCCACCTGCCGCAGCACGTCGGCGCCGTCGAACGGCCGGTCCTTCGGGGGCGCGGCGCCGGCGGCCCGGGCGATCGACGCCGTCAGGTCCATCGTGACCGCGACCCGGTCCGTCGTCGCCTTCGCCGGCAGCACCCCCGGCCACCGGGCGACACACGGCACCCGGATGCCGCCCTCGAACGTGGTCCCCTTGTTCCCGCTTAGCCCGGTCGGCCGGGCGCTCGTTGTCCCGCCGTTGTCGCTGGTGAAGATCACGAGGGTGTTCGCCGCGAGCTTGGCCTCGTCCAGCGCCGTGAGGATCCGGCCGACCCCGTCGTCCATCCGCTCGACCATCGCCGCGTAGACGTCCGGCGCCGCCTTACCCTGCTTCCAGGCGTCGGCCGCGGCGACCTTCTCGTCCTTCGGCCCCTGGTACGGGGCGTGCGGGGCGGTGAACGGAACGTACAGGAAGAACGGCTCGTCGCGCGCCGCCTTCACGACCCGGACGGCGTCGGCGGCGACGAGGTCGGTGAAGTACCCGGCCCGCTTGACCGGCTTGCCGTCCTGCCGCAGCACCGGGTCGGTCTGGTCGGCGCCCTCGTTGTGGCGGAAGTAGTCGATCGCGCCGCCGGGGCAGTAGAACGCCTCGTCGAACCCGTGCCGGCCCGGGGCGAACTTGTCCTCGTACCCGAGGTGCCACTTCCCGCACAGGGCCGTGGCGTACCCGGCGGCCTTGAGCATCCGGGCCAGCGACGGCTCGTCGGCGGGCAGCCCGAGGTCGTTCTTCTCGCGGAGCCGGATCGCGTCGTCGTACCGGCCGACGTTCCCCAGCCCGATCGCGCACTCCAACCCGCCGACGCGGTGCTGGTACCGGCCGGTCAGAAGGGCCGCCCGGGTCGGGGTGCATTCCGGGCCGTTGGCGTAGAAGTGGGTGAACCGCACCCCCTGGGCGGCGAGGCGGTCGAGGTGCGGGGTGCGGACGTCTTTGGCCCCGTAGCACCCGAGGTCGCCGGACCCGAGGTCGTCGGCGACGATCAGGACGACGTTCGGCGGGGCGGCACCGGCGGCCGGGGCGAGCGCGGCGAGCGCGACGGCGATCAGCACACGGGACATCCCGAGCCTCCACCGGGTGCGGGTTTGGTCTTCACCTCTCCCCGGCGGGGAGAGGTCGCGGCCGAAGGCCGCGGGTGAGGGGCCCCACCTCCCGTGAAACCCGAGTCGCCACCCCGCGCCGTTCGGCCGACCGGGAGTTCTCTGTCGGTGGTCTCCCCTCACCCGCCGCTCGCGCGGCGACCTCTCCCCAGCGGGGAGAGGTGGAAGCCCCGAGCCGCCGATGCCCGTCACTTCACGTAGTCCGCCGCCGACTCCTTCGGCCCCGGCTCGTACTTCCGCTCCGGGGTGTGCGCCTCCTTGCAGACGGTGTCGAGCTTCTTCAGCACGTCCGGGTTGGCGGCGGCCACGTCCTTCGCCTCGGCCGGGTCGGCGTCCAGGTCGTACAGCTCCCACGCCGACCCGGGCTTGCCGCGCTGCCCCTTCCACTTCCCCCACCGGACCGCCTGCCGCAGCGTGTCCTGTGCGGTGCCGGCCGCCTCCCAGTACAGGTACTCGTGCCGCTTCTGGTCCGCAGGCTTGCCGAGGAGCGTCGGGGCGAACGACAACCCGTCGAGGTCCTTCGGCCGGTGCGCCTGCGAGCCGGTCAGGTCGGTGACGGTCGGGAGCACGTCCGGGAAGTAGCCGACGTGGTCGGTCACCGTCCCCGGCTTGATCTTCCCCGGCCAGCGGGCGATCAACGGCACCCGCACCCCGCCCTCGTAGAACGTCGTCTTCGCCCCGCGGTACGGCCCGTTCCCGTCAAAGAACTCGACGAACACGTCCGCCCACGGCCCCGGCTGCGGGCCGTTGTCCGAGGTGAACAGAACGACGGTGTTGCCGTCGAGGCCGAGCTTCTTCAGCAGCGCCACGACCTCGCCGACCTGCTTGTCGAAGTGGGACACCATGCCGGCGAAGTCGGCGTAGATGTCCTCCGACCCGAGGTACCCGGGGCTCGGGTGCGCCCGGGCGACCTTCGGCCACTTCCCCTCGTAAGCCTTGCGCGCCTCCGGCGGCGCGATCAGCTCGACGTGCGGCAGCGTGTACGGCAGGTAGGCGAAGAACGGCCGGTCCTTGTTGGCGGCGATGAACTTCAGCGCCTCCGCGTGGATCACGTCGGGGGCGTACCGGCCCTGCTTCTTCCCCTCGTTCTCCGGCAGCGCGAACGGCTTCAGGTCGCGCATCAGGAACGCCGGGTAGTGGAAGTGGGCGTGCGTCTGGCTGTACTGCCCGACCCAGGTGTCGAACCCCTGCTTCACCGCCACCCCGGGCGTGGTCTCGCGGCCGAGGCCCCACTTGCCGAACCCGCCGGTCGCGTACCCGGCCGCCTTCAGCACCTCCGCGAGCGTCACGTCGTCCGGGTGCAGGTACCGGTTCAGGCCGTTGTTCCGGACGGCGGTGTGGCCGGTGTGCAGGCCGGTCATCAGGGTGCTGCGGGCCGGGGCGCAGACGCACGCCCCGCTGTAGAAGTTGGTGAACCGCACCCCGCCGGCGGCGAGCGCGTCGATGTGCGGGGTCGCGATCTTCTTCTGGCCGTAGCACCCGACGTGCCCGTACCCGAGGTCGTCGGCGACGACCAGGACGACGTTCGGCGGGCCCGAGCGTGGGGCGTCAGCCCCCTGTGCCCGGGCCGCGCCGAGCGCGGCGACGGTCAGGACGGCGGCGGAAAGACGGGTCATGGCGGCTCCCGGTCACCCCAGCTTCCACCCCTTGCGGTACTCGCGGCGGATGAACTCGTCCGCCTCCGGGCAGTTCGTCGCCTTCATCCGGTCGGCGTCCCACTGCAGCTTCTTCCCGGCCCGGTACGCCACGTTCCCCAGGTGGTTCGCCTCGGTCAGCCACCCGGCGTACTCGAAGTTGCTCCCGGTCGGCTCCCCGGTCTTGCACGCCCGCACCCACTCGGCCCAGTGGCCCGGCGAGTTCGGGATCGACTCCGCCGGCCGCTTCACGCCCGCGAACTCCTTCTCCGGCAACAGCACGTGCTTCTGGTAGTCGGCCAGGATCATCCCCTTGTCGCCGACGAACAGCATCCCGTTCGCCCACTGCGGGATCTTCTTCGCCGCCCACAGGTCCGGCTTCGTGTCCCCCTGGTACCAGGTCAGCTTGACCGCCGGCATGTCGCCGCGCGGGCCGTACTCGTACACCGCCCGCATCGACGCCGGGGCGATCTCCGGGTTCGCCTGACCGACCTTAGCGCCCCCCACCGACCCGGCCGCCGGCGGGTCGAACGCCTCGACGGTGAGCGGGGCCTTCAGGTTCAGCGCCCAGAACGGCAGGTCGAGCCAGTGGCTGCCGAGGTCGGACATGGTGCCGTTGCCGAACGCCCAGAACCGGTACCACTTCGGCCCCGGCAGGTACGCGGTGCTGAACGGCCGCTCCGGCGCCGGCCCGAGCCACAGGTCCCAGTCCACGTCGGCCGGCGGCTTGTCGGCCGCCGGCGGCCGGCCGGTCAGCCCGTGCAACTCGGGGCCGAACGCCTTGTGGTTCTCGTTCGTCTTGGCGGCCTCGGCCGGCTGCAGGCCCCACGCCCGGGACACCCAGACGTGGGCCTCCCGGACCGGCCCGATCACCCCGCCGCGGACCAGCTCGACCACCCGCCGGAAGTCGTTGTTCGAGTGGTTCTGGTTGCCCATCTGGGTGGCGAGCTTGGTCTTCGCCGCCGCCTCCCGGATGACGCGGGCCTCCCAGATGTTGTGGGTCAGCGGCTTCTCGCAGTAGACGTGCTTGCCGAGCTGCAGGGCGGCGAGGGTGGCGAGCGCGTGGGTGTGCTCGCAGGTGCTGACCACGACCGCGTCGAACTCCTTGGGGTGGTCGAACACCTTGCGGAAGTCGGCCTCCTTCCGCGCCTTCGGGTGCGCGGCGGCGGCCGCGGCCACCGCCTTGGCGTCCACGTCGCACAGGACGGTGACGGTCTCGGCCTGGAGCTGCTTCATGTTGTGCGCCCCGCGGCCGCCGCAGGCGATCATGGCGAGGTTGAGCCGCTCGTTGGCCCCGCGGGCGGACAGGACCGCGGGGGCGGCGAGGGCGGCGGCCGACGCCTTCAGGAACGACCGGCGGGAGGAACGGCGGGGCACGGCGGCACCTGCGGGAGGGGGACGGGCGAGATTGGTTGAGGGTACCCGACCCGGGCGGGGTGTCAACGGGCTGGCGAAGACCTGCGCGCCGCCCTTCACGGCCCGCACATAATCGGCGAAATAGGGTTTGACAAAGCGAGCCGGCCCGCTTAGCATCTCATCCAGCGATCGTTCACACCGCCGCGGACCGACCTGCCGACGCCCCGGAGGCTCCGATGTCCTGGTTCGCCCGCCAGCTCCGGAAAATCGCCCCCCCCCCTTTGAACGTCGGTCCGCGCTCCGCCGCCTGCCGCTCGCCAAACTGTGCCTGGAGTCGCTGGAGGGTCGGGACGTGCCGGCCGTCGTCACGGTCACGTCGAGTGCCGAGGTGGGCGAGGGCATCATCGAACTCGCCGCCTTCCAGTTGACCCGGACGGGGGATCTGAGCAGCACGTTGACAGTGGACTACACCGTCGGCGGGACGGCGACCGCCGGCGCGTCGGGGACGGCCGGGGCCGACTACCAGCCGCGGTCCGGGACCGTCACGTTCGCCATCAACGAGGACACCGCTTACGTCAGCCTGCCCGTTTGGCAGGACAGCATATCGGAGCCGAACGAGACGGTCGTGCTGACCGTGGTCGGCGGGAGCGGGTACACAGTCGGCACGGCCGACACGGCGACCGCGATCATCTACGACGACGACACCGGGTCGAGGTCCGTGTCGAGGCGGTGGGCGACAACACCGCGGACGACGGCGAGACGGTCATCGCCACCCTCACCGGCGGCGGGTCCACGTACACGATCGACTCGGTGGCCGGCGCCGCGACCGTCACCATCGCCGACCAGCCGCTGACGGTCTCGGTCGAGCGGTGGACGGACGGCGAGGAGAACGTGTCCGACGCCGTGTTCCGGTTCACCCGGGCGGGCGATCTCACCTCGTCGCTCACCGTCAGCTACACGAGCACCGGCACGGCCACGTCCGGCACCGACTTCACGGCGCTGTCCGGGACGATCACGTTCGCCGAGGACGAGGACGAGGCTTACCTCACGGTGAGCATCACCGACGACGCCACCGCCGAGCAGACGGAGACGATCGTCGTCACGCTCGACACGAGCAGCAGCTACGAACTCGGCAACGCCTCGGACGCGCTGTTCGTCCGCGACAACGACAGGCGGCAGGTGCGTTGGATCTCGGACGGCACGAGCAGCGATCCGTACTCCTAGACGGTGGGCGAGAACTGGAGCACCCAAACGGTGCCGCTCGATACCGACGACGTTTACATCAGGGGCAGCGACTCGAATCTGAGCATCACCAACGTGGGGGCCGGGCTGACGAGTCTGGCCGGGCTGCACTTCACCCACGGGTATTCCGGCACTGCGACGCTGGCGAACGCCCTGTCGGTCGGCACTTTCGAGATGACGTCCGGGACGCTCGACCAGCCGTCGGCGCGGAACCTGACGGTGACGAGCGCTCTGCTGTGGAGCGGTGGGACTCTGAACTCGCTCACCACCAGTGGGGCAGAGGTGAACGTGTCCGGGGCGACCGGGGTGATCGACCCGCCGAACACCGGTTCGATGGCGATCGGCAGTACGTTGAGAGTGGTGAGCGGAGCTGCGTTAACTGTCGTGAGCGGCGTCCTCGATTTTATCCGCGGATCAGGGATGTATATCGCGGATAACGGCAAAGTGAAGGCTTTCATTCGTGACTCTAATACCGACGTATCCTTTCTTAATCCGGATCTGATCGATGTCGCCCCAAAGAAGATCGATGTTGCGGAGGGCGGTGGTATTTTCATCACTAAGAAGAACCCTCTAATTGTTGGCGGTGTTATCTTCGCTTTCCCAATCGTTAATAACGGTACGATTGGTGTCGAGGATGGGATCCAGGTCGATGTAAGGGGGCGGATCGACGGCGATGCCAACCGTCCTTCGATCGACCATCACTCTGGCGCATTCACCTTCGGAAGCGGTTCGTACCTCATCGCTGAGCACGGGTTCCATGTGACCGGAGGCACGTTCACTGTGGTTGGCGTTGTCGAAAATTACATCGCTCGAATCAAAGGCAATGTCATACTGTCTAGTGGCTCGCTCGAGTACTCCTCTATTGCTACATCGCCGTTCGCCCGGTTGACCGTTGAAGGAAATATGACCTGGACCGGCGGGACTTGGAAGCCGAACATGGGTCGCACTGCGGCTCCGGTCGTTCCAGGTCGGGTCCTCCCAAACAACGACTCCCTGTGGGTGACGGGTACTTTGACGATCGGGGCTGGTGCAGAGTTGAGGCCGATAATTCCGAATCCCAACAACACTGACCCGATCAACTCATGGATCATCCTCAGGACCGATAAGGGGACAAAAGATAATGTGCCCCCACTTCCGGCTGCTCTGAACAACAAATGGGAAGTGGAGCCGAACCGCCTTAATGGGGTGTCACACACCTGGTCCCTTCGCAACAAGCCCTGATCTGGTTCACACTCTTACTGCCGCGAGAAATGTTGTATGTCAAGGAATTTTTTAGCATATTGCTTCGCTGTTGCCGGATCCTTTGTCGCAGCAGCATTGTGTATCTATGCTCCTGTGGAAGAGCCAGTGCCTGACGTAGTCAAGCCCGCCAATCCCCCTCGACTCAACCCGGACCGGTTTTACGTCGGGACGATCGCGACCATTGGCGCCGATTGGTTAACTCTGAGCCTCGGGTGGAAGGCATCGGAAAGCAAGACTCGGCCGAAACTGGAGGATGAGGGCAAGAAACCTTTGGGGCTCAAAGCCGGAGGTGCAGTTGCCGCTGGTAAACCCGTAGGCTTTGGGTACCGCCTTACCGATCTTCAAGTGGGCGACGTGGTTTTCATCCAGTCAGGGCTGGCGCCTAACGGAGATGTGTACTGCCAGGAAATCTGGATCCAACGTCGGCCCAAAGGCAAGATTCCGCCCGTGCCCGGCGAGCCCTTTTCGGAGAGCGGCACCCATCTCCGCTATCAAGCGGAGCAGGACTGGGAGGAAAAAGGAACACCAATTCCGAAGAGTTATTTGGATCCCGACGGGCGAGCACAGTGGACCAACCCGCCATACCCGCCGGTCGCCCCCCAGCCGCGCTCGGGCGTCCCGCGGGCGATCGCGCCCGCTCCCCGTAAATCTGGTCCGCCGCCGATCCCGCTCGCTAAGCCGTAACTCTTTGCTACACCCGAGCGGCGTCACGTCGCCCCCACTTCCCTCCCCCGCCCGGGCGGCCGGTTGGCCCGGCGGGGAAACGCGACCTATACTCCGGTCGGCGTCCGCCCCACGCCGCCGCCGGTCGGCGGCCGCCCGCCGCCGCGCTACCGGACCGTCCGGCCCGATGACCACCGCCCCCGACCTCGCCGACCTCGCCCACGCCCTGTTCGAGGAGAGCGGCGACGGCCTGTTCCTCCTCGACCCGGACACCGACCGCCTCCTCGACCTCAACCCGGTCGCCCTCCGCCTCACCGGGTTCTCCCGGGCCGAGGCCCTCCGCCTCCCCGCCACCCACCTGTTCCGGTTCGAGGCCGCCGGCGGGCTGCAGCGGCTCCGCGGGGCGTTCCACAAGACCGTCGTGTTCCACGGCCAGGACGGGTTCCTCCTCCGCACCCGGGCCGACGCCTGGGTCCCGGTCAACCTCACCGTCTCCCGCCTCCACACCGCCGCCGGCGCCCTCGGGCTGATCGTCGCCCGGGACGACCGGGAGCGGCGGCAGGCCCTCGCCCAGGCCCGCCGGGTCGAGGCCGAACTCCGCCAGGTGCTGTCGCGGTCCCCGGCCGCCCTGTGGAGCGCCGAGCGGGCCCCCGGCCCGGACGTCACCGCCGGGTGGCAGTTCCGGTACGTCTCCCCGCTGCTCGCCCGCCTCGCCGGCCGGCCCACAGACTCCTTCGACCACCCGTTCAAGTGGGCCGAGGCCGTCCACCCGGACGACCGCGAGGGGTACAAGCTGGGCCTCCGCCGGCTGCTCACCGGGGCGGATCTGGACGCCACCGCCGAGTACCGGGTGGCCCCGCTCGGGGGCGAGGTGCGGTGGGTCCGGGACCGGCTCCAGGTGACCCGGGACCCGGCCGGCCGGCCGACCCGGCTCGACGGCTGCCTGGTGGACGTGACCGACCGGCAGGAGACCGAGGACCGGCTGCGGCGGAGCGAGGAGCGGTTCCGGGCGCTGGTCGAGAAGAGCCGGGACGGGATCGTCCTGCTGGACGACCGGGCGGTGGTCCGGTACTCGACCCCGGCGGTCAAAGCCATCCTCGGGTACGACCCCGGGGCGTTCGTCGGGCGGGACGCGTTCGAGGTGGTCCACCCGGAGGACGCGGACGGGGTGCGGGCGGCGCTGGCCGCGGCCCTGGCCCGGCCCGGGGAGCACGTCGCGCACACGTTCCGGGCGGTGGCCGCCGACGGGACGGCCCGGGCGATCGAGGCGACCGGGTGCAACCGGCTGGACGACCCGAGCGTCCGGGCGCTCGTGGTGAACTACCGGGACGTGACCGACCAGAGCCGGCTGGGGGAGCAGCTCCGGCAGGCGCAGAAGATGGAGGCGGTCGGGCGGCTGGCGGGCGGGATCGCCCACGACTTCAACAACCTGCTGACGGTGGTCCTCGGGAACCTGGAGCTGGTCCGGACCGGGGCGGCCGGGGCGGAGGCGGACGACCTGCTGGCGGCGACCGAACGGGCCGCCCGGCAGGCGGCCGAGCTGACCAAGCAGATGCTCGGGTTCGCCCGCCGGCAGCCGCCCCGGACCGTCGCCCTGGACCTGAACGCGGTCGCCCGGGAGGCGGTCGGGCTGCTCCGCCGGACGATCGACCCGCGGGTGGTGATCCGGGTCGCGGCGGCCCCGGACCTGCGGCCGGCGGCGGCCGACCCGGTCCAGGTGCAGCAGGTGCTGATGAACCTGTGCCTGAACGCCCGGGACGCGATGCCCGGCGGCGGGACGCTGACCGTCGAGACGGGCAACGCCCCGGCCGCCCGCCCGCCCGACGGGGCCGCCCCGGCGGCCGGGGGGTACGTGCGGGTGAGCGTGTCGGACACCGGGGTGGGGATGACGGAGGAGGTGCGGGCGAAGGTGTTCGAGCCGTTCTTCACCACCAAGGACGTGGGCCAGGGGACCGGGCTGGGGCTGGCGGTGGTGTACGGGGTGGCCCGGGCGCACGGCGGGTGGGTCGAGTGTACCAGCGCCCCGGGGGCCGGGAGCCGGTTCGACGTGTACCTGCCGCGCGGGGTGACGTCCGCCGAGGCGGCCGCCCGGGCGGCGGAGACGCCCCCGCCCCGTGGGCGCGGGGAGGCGGTGGTGGTGGCCGACGACGAGCCGCTGGTCCGCAGCCTGGCGAAGAGCGCGCTGGAGCGGCACGGGTACCGGGTGCTGCTGGCGGCGGACGGGGCCGAGGCGGTGGAGGTGTTCCGCCGGGACGCGGCCGGGGTGGCCCTGGTGGTGCTGGACGCGAGCATGCCGCGGATGTCCGGGCGGGAGGCGTGCGCCGCGATCCGGGCGGTCCGCCCGGGGGTGCCGGTGCTGTTCGCCAGCGGCCACCACGCGACCGCCGACGGCCCCACCGACCCGGGGACCCGCTTCCTACACAAGCCGTACACCCCGAGCACCCTGGCCGCCGCCGTCCGCGACATCCTCGACGCCACCCCGCCCCCGCGCGGCTGACCGTCACCGCCCGCCGCCGGTCACCTCGACCGACTTCTCCGTCTGCAGCGGCTTGTCCTTCAGGCAGTCGGCCGACAGCCGCAGCCGGAACCACGCCTGGGCCGCCCGGTTCGCCTGGTACGTGACCGTGTAGACCGCCTCCCCGTTCGCCGGCACCGTCTCCGGCGGGAACGCCACCTTGTTCCCGGCCGCCGGCACGTTCGGCGTCGATTGGACCAGCGCCACCGCGTCCGGCAGCTCCACCTCCACCCGGGCGTTCCGGGCCGGCTCCGCCCCGGCGTTCCGCACCCGCACGGTGAACGTCCCCTTCTGCCCGACGGCCAGCGCGACCGGGTTCGGGACGGTCTCCCACTGGAGGTCTGCGACCCCCTGGAAGAGGGTCGCCAGGTCGGCCGCGTGCCGCGTCCCGCGGGCGTCCACCGCCGCCGCCGTCACCTCTCGCCGGCCGGACGTGCCCGCCTTGGTGGCGAACCGGAACGTCCGGGCGTCGCCCGGCTCCAGCCGCGGGATGACCCACTGGATCGCGTCCCGGGACACCTGCCCGCCCTCGGTCCGCATGGTCGGCCGGGTGCCGGCCGGGAGGGTGCCGGTGACCCGGACGTCGGTGCTCGGCAGGGTGCCGGTGTTCCGCACCTCGATCTCGTACTTCGCCGTCTCGCCGGGGGCGACCGGGGCGTTCCCGGGCGGGCCGGTCAGCTTCACCGCCAGCCCGGCGACCAGCACCCGGGTCCGGCACTCGGCCTTCTCCGCCACCCCGCCCTTCGCGGACACGTTGGTCAGCGCCAGCACCTCCTTCTCGGCCCGCGGGGTGACCCGGTACTCGATCACCTTCCGCTCGCCGGGCATCAGCCGCGGCACCTCCCACACCCACTGCTGGCCGCCGGCCGCCGGGCCGTCCCGGTCGGCCGTCCGCCGCGCCCCCTTCGCCTCGGCCTCGGCCGACGCCGGCAGGTTCTCGACTACCTTGACGTTCTCGACCGGCACCCGGCCGGTGTTGTCGACCGCAATGCGGACGGCGAACGCCTCGTCCCGCACGGTCTCCTTCGGGGCGACCTTGCTGACTTTCACCGCCGGCTTGTTCACCCGCGTCGTGACCGCCTGCCCGTGCTCGAACGCCACGTAGGCCAGGTTCTTCACCTCGGCCGCCTTCGGGTCCGGCGTGAGGGTGAGCTCGATCGTCTTCGACTTCCCGGCCGGCAGGGTGCCGAGCTTCCAGACGAGTTGCTTCGGGTCTGACCGGTCGGCGTCCGGCTCGGCCTTCTTGACGACGGCCCCGCTCGGGAGCGGGTTGCGGACGGTGACCGCGTGGGCGTCGGCGGCGGACGTGTTCCGGACGGTGATGACGTACTTCAGGTCGTCGCCCGGCGGGGCGTCGGCCGGCACCCGGACCTGGATGCGGACGGCCGGGTGAGGCGGGTCGGGGACGGCGGCCCCGGGCGGGCCGGCAGGCCCGGCGGGGGTCGAGAGCTGCGCGGGGATGACGGCCGGGTCGAGCGGCGCGAGCGGCTCCCGTTCCGGCACGACCGACGTCGGGAGGGGCTGCGGAGGTTGGTCCGCGCCGAGGCGGGCGACCGCCGCCAGGCTGACGACCGTGAGTAGGACCGCCCCGCCGCCCCGCCGGACGCACCCGCGCATGCCCGCCTCCGCCGCCGGAACTTGCCGGGACTGCCGGCCCGCCGCGGGGGCATAGCGTGCGGCGCGAACCTGGACAAGGGCGGTCGGTCCCGGTTCCGCCCGCCCGCCCGCCGCGCCGGGTATAGTGGGTGTCAAGTGACCTGACCGGAGCACCACGATGCCTGCCACCAGCATCAAGGACGAGGCCCAGCGGCTCGTCGAGCAACTGCCCGACGACGCCGGCTGGGACGACCTGCTGTACCAAATCTACGTCCGCCAGTCGATCGACGCCGGGTTACGGGACTGTGCCGCCGGCCGGCTGGTCCCGGCCGACGAGGTGCGGCGGCGGCTGGGGCTGTCGAAATGAGCGTCGCCTGGGCGGAGACGGCGGCCGACCAACTCGGGGACATCCGCGACTACCTGTCGCGGAGCAGCCCGGGGTACGCCCAGGCGCTTGTCGACCGGATCATCGCCCGGACGGAAGCCCTGGAAGGTCAACCCCGCTTCGGCGCGGAAGTCCCGGAGTACGGCGACGAATCCGTCCGCGAGGTGTTCGAGCACCCGTACCGGATCATCTACCGGGTGAGTGGCGATGACGTCCAGGTTGTGTCGGTCGTCCACTCCGCCCGTCGGTTGCCGCGGACCCCGCCCGGGAGACGGGCGTCAGTGGTGCCCGCGGGGGATGACCCGGTACTGCGGGGCGAACGCGGCCACCGTCTGCTCGGGGGTGTGGTTGAACACCACCCGCCCGGCCGTCGCCCAGGTGCCGCGGGCGAACGTGAACACCGCGGTCGCCGGCCGCGGCTCCCGGGCCGCCGGGTTGTCCGCCAGGTCCGACCCCTCGGACGGCTCGAACCGCACCACCACCGGCACCAGGGCGACGATCCCGCCGGCCGCGTTGTCCCGGACCAGCAGGGCGTCCCCGCCGATCGCGCACGACACCCACCGCAGCCCGCGTGGCAGCCCGGTCCGGGAGGCCGCCGCCAGGAACGCCTCCTCGAACCGCTCGTGCTGGAGGCGGAACAGCTCCCGCGCCCGCTCCGCCTGGACGGCCCGGCCGAGGTGCCACGCCCACCGGCCGGCCGCGGCCAGCACCGCCGCCGCGGCCACCCCGGCCGCCACCCACCACGGGTCGACGTCGAACATCGGTCACTTCCCCGCGTACACCCCGACCCCGGCCCCACGCAACAGCGGGATGCCGCGGGTCACCCGCTCGCCCTGGGCGGCGTTCGGCCCCTTCAGGAAGTACACCCGGCGGCACAGCTGCTCGGCCGACAGCCCGGCCCGGCTATCCTCCCGGGCGCGGTCATAGTGCTGCCGCACCGCGTGCCCGACGGCCATCCCGGAGACGGTGTTCGGTACGAACGCCAGGGCGGCGGCGAAGCACATCAGCATCGGCACCCGCTCCCGCCCGGCCCGCACCCACACCAGGTACGCGGCCCCGAGCAGAGGCCACGTCAAGAGGGCGTACCGCGGCCACAGCCCCATGTCCGGCCCGATCCCCGCCCGCCCGACCCCGACCGCTGCCACCAGCCCGACGACCCCGACCGCGACCGCGGCCAGCCCGAGGGCGGACGTGCGGTCCCCGCCGGGCTGCCGGAGCAACAGCCGGACCGTGGCGGCGGCCAGCAGTGCCTCGGCCGCGAAGACGTAGGCCCACACCGGCGGTGCGGTGGCCACCGCGGTCGAGAGCATCTGCCCGGCAACCTCGGCCACGGCGACCGGGTCGCGGCTCGGCGGCGGGTGGTGCGGGGGGCGCTCGTAGCCGGTGAAGTATGGGACAAAATAAGCCAGCGGTACGACCGCCAGTGCGAAAAGGACCGAAGCCCGCCCGCGCCGGCCTGTGCTCCACACGACCGCCGCGAGGTACGCCACCCACGCGCAGACCGGCGGGGCGACCGCCAGCCCGGACCCACCCGTGAGGACGAGGAGTAGGGTCAGCACCCCGGCCGCCGCCCCGGACCGGAACGCCCTTTCGCGGGTCGCCCGCAGCGCGACGACCACCAGCCCGGTGACGAGTACCGTGAACAGGGCGAAGCAGAGCTGGTAGCCCATGATGAGGTTCTCCCAGTGCCCGAGGTGGAGCAGGGAGACCGGGAAGAAGGCGTCCGGCCACGCCGGGCGGCCGCGGAGCCGGGCGGCGAGGGTCATCAGCCCGAGGCTCAGGGCCGAGAGCATCGCGACCTGAAGGAGCATCCCGGCGCGGAAGTCGTGCGTCAGCCAGAAGAGGGCGAGGTAGACGGCCCGCGGGAGCGGCAGCCGGTGCTCGTTGTGCTGGGCCCACAGCCACGGCCCGGCCGGCTCGCGGCCGAGCAGGGCGGGGACGAACTCCCACTCGTCGGCGTACGGGGCGTTCGACCCGAACGCGAGGACGAACCCGACCGCCCCGGCGGTGAGGGCGGCCCACACGGCGAGGAGGGCGACCCGGGCGAGTCTTGCCGGCCGGGGGGCCGGGGTGTAAGGTTGACTCATCGTACTCGGGTACCGGGGCGAGCCAGGAGGAAGTATATGGTGGAGCGGCGGATCGAACTCGACCGGCGGTACAGCCGGAAGAAGAAGATGACGAAGCTGAAGGCCAAGCTGGAGACGGCGACCGGGGCGGACCGGGACAAGGTGCTGTACAAGATCCGCCGGCTCAGCCCGTTCTGGACGGAGCCGCCGAAGGAAGAGGGCAAGTGACGGTCTGATCCGAACCGAGCGGGGGGCGTGAGCCCCCTGTGCGCTCTGCGCACAGGGGGCTCACGCCCCCCGCTCGGTGCGCAGCTTCTCCAGGTCCTGCCAGAACCCCGGGTACGTCTTCGCAACGCACCCCGGGTTCCGGATCACGACGCCCGGCACCCTCAGCCCGACGAGCGCCAGGCTCATCGCCATCCGGTGGTCGTCGTAGGTGTCGACGGCGCAGCCGGTCAGCGGCCGCGGGGTGATGGTCAGCCCGTCGGCTCGCTCCTCGACCCCAGCCCCGAGCTTCCGCAGTTCGGTCGCCAGAGCGGCGATGCGGTCCGTCTCCTTGTGGCGGATGTGGGCGACGTTCCGGATGGTGGTCGGCCCGTCCGCGAAGCACGCCACCGCGGCGAGTGTCATCGCGGTGTCGCTGATGTCGTTCATGTCCACGTCGACGCCGCGGAGCGGCCCGCCGTGGACGGTGATCCCGGCGTCGCCCTCCCCGACCCGGCAGCCCATCTCGGCGAGCACGTCGACGAACCGCACGTCGCCCTGGAGTGAGTTCCGGGTCAGCCCGGAGACGGTGACCCGCCCGCCGGTGACCGCCGCCGCGGCCCAGAAGTAAGACGCCGCAGAGGCGTCCGGCTCGATCGCGTAACCCGCCCGGTGGGCGCGGGGGTGCGGCTCGACCAGGAACGTCCGGGTGCGGTCGGCGAACTCTGTCGCGATGCCCCAGGCGTGGAGCATGGCGGCGGTCATGTCGAGGTACGGGCGGGAGACCTGGTTCTCGTCGAAGATGATGTCCACCCGCGGCAGGTCGGCGAACGGGGCCGCGAGCATCAGGCCGCTGAGGAACTGACTGCTGACGCTCGCTTGCATGTAGACCATGCCTGGGACCGGTGGCCGGGTCGGTTGCCTCCACCCGTCGGCGTCGACGGCGACCGGCGGGCAGTCGTTCCCGGCCTCGCCCCGGGCGCTCACGCCGAGTTGCGTGAGGGCGTCGAGCAGGTCTCGGATGGGCCGCTCGCGCATCCGCGGGACGCCGTCGAGCCGGTAGCGGCCCGTGCCTAAACTGACCATCGCGGTCAGGAACCGCATCGTCGTCCCGGAGTTCGCGACCCAGAGGTCCGCCGCCTCGGCCGGGATGACCCGCCCCGTCTCGTTCTCCGCCACGGTGACGCGGCTCGACGCCCAGTCCGCCCGAACCCCAAACCCAAGCCGGATCAGGCAGTCCACCATCACCTCGGTGTCTTCGCTCCGCAACGCCCCGTCGAGGACGCACGGCCCGTTCCGGCTGGCCAGGGCCGCCAGCACCAGCGCCCGGTTGGTGATGCTCTTGCTCCCGGGCACCGTCACCGTCGATGACGGCGGCTTCGCCAGCGGGACGACTTCCAGTTCCGGCGGGTAGGTGGAGTCGGACATGCGGCGTCAGGCGGGGTACGTCACCCGCGTCAGGAACAGCCCCTCCGGCGGGGCGGTCGGGCCGGCGAGCCGGCGGTCCATCGCGCGTAACACCTTGGCGATCTGCGTCTCCGGCCAGAAGCCCCGGCCGACCTGCACCAGGCTGCCGGCGATCGCCCGCACCATGTTGTACAGGAACCCGTTCGCCTCCACGTCGATCCAGAGGCACTCGCCGAACCGGTTCACCGACAGGTGCGTCACCGTCCGGACGCTGGTCAGGCGGTTCGGCCACTCCGTCTCGAAGCAGCGGAAGTCGTGCCGCCCGACCAAACACTTCCCCGCCCGAGCCATCGCCCCCGCGTCCAGCGGCTGACGCACGAACCACGCGTACTTCCGCAGGAACGGGTCCTGGACGCGGCCGTCTTGGATCACGTACCGGTACGTCTTCCGGACGGCGTCCTTGTTCGCGCAGAAGCTCTGCGGCACCTCGGCCAACTCCCGCACGCACACGTCCGCCGGCAGCTTCGCGTTCACCGCCCGGAGGAGCGTGTCGCACGGCAGCTTCGTCGCCGAGTACACGTTCGCCACCTGCCCGACCGCGTGCACCCCCGAGTCCGTCCGCCCGCTGCAGTTCAGCCGCACCCGCCCCTCGCGGGTGATTTCGACGAACGCCTTCTCCAGCGTCTCCTGAACCGTCCGCCGCCCGGGCTGCGTCTGCCAGCCGAAGAAGTCCGTCCCGTCGTAGCGGACGGTGAGCTTGAGGTTGCGCATGGTTCTCGGCGAACCCGGAGCGTCAGCGACGGGGTGCCACCCCTCGACGAGGCGCCGCCCCGTCGCTGACGCTCCGGGTTCGCCCGGGCTCACTTCACGATCCCGCGCTTCACCAGCTCCTCGGCGCACTGGACGGCGTTCGTCGCGGCCCCCTTGCGGAGGTTGTCGCTCACCACCCACAGGCACAGGGCGCTCGGGTTCGACGGGTCCTGCCGCACCCGGCCGACGAACGTGCTGTCGCTCCCCTCGGCGTGGATCGGCTGCGGGAACTCGCCCTTCGCCTCGTCCATCAGGGTCACGCCCGGGGCCGCCGCCAGCGCCGCCCGCGCCGCCTCGACCGAGACCGGGCGGTGGAACTCGACCGTCACCGCCTCCGAGTGGGCCACCTTGACCGGCACCCGGACGCACGTCGGGCACACCCCAATGGTCGCGTCCCCGAAGATCTTCTTCGTCTCGTTGACGACCTTGTTCTCCTCCTCGGTGAACCCGTTCGGGTCGAGCGTCCAGTCGAGGGTGACAACGTTCCCGGCGAGCTGCGCCCGGTGCGCCGTCGGGGCCGGGACCGGCCTCCCCGCCGCCCACGCCGACATCTGGTTGGCGAAGTCGATCAGCCCCTTCGCCCCCTTCCCGGACGACGACTGGTAGGTGGCGACGACGATCCGCTTGATCCCACCGAGGTCGTGCAGCGGCTTGACGGCCACGCACAGCGGGATGGCGACGCAGTTCGGGTTGGCGACGATCCCCTTCTTGACGTGGTGGAGCTGGTCGGCGTTCACCTCGGGGACGACGAGCGGGCAGTCCGGGTCCATCCGCCACGCGGACGAGTTGTCGACCACGACCGCCCCGGCCTTGGCGGCGATCGGCGAGAACTCCTTGCTCACGGACCCGGGCGTGCTGCTGAGGACGATCTGGACGCCGGCGAACGCCCCCGGGCGGAGCGGCTCGACGGTGTACGTCTCCCCGGCGAACGTGACCGGTTTGCCGGCGCTCTTCTCCGAGGCGAGGAACTTGATCGACTTGAGCGGGAAGCGGCGCTCGGCGAGCACCGTCCGCATCAGGTCGCCCACGGCCCCGGTCGCGCCGACCACCGCCACGTTCACAGACACGGGATCACCCCCACGGGTTGGAGAACGGCGGGCCGCGCCCGCCACGCATCAACATACGGATGGGGTGACACGGAGTCCGCCGCCGGGTTCGCGCATCAGTAGCAGGCACACTCCGTGTGCCGCCCGCCACGGCTGCGGCACACGGAGTGTGCCTGCTACTTTCCCGTCGCGGCGTCAGGCGAGAACGCCCTTCACCACCTCGCCGTGGACGTTCGTGAGGCGGCGCTTGATGCCGTTGTGGTAGTACGTCAGGGCCTCGTGGTCGATGCCGAGCAGGTACAGGACGGTGGCGTGGAAGTCGTGCCACGGGACCGGGTGCTCGGCCGCCTTCCACCCGACCTCGTCGGTCGCCCCGAACGCGAACCCGGGCCTCAGCCCGGCCCCGGCGAGCCAGCACGAGAACCCGTACTTGTTGTGGTCCCGGCCGGTCCCGACCACGTCCCCGGCGCTCTGGGTGAACGGCGTCCGGCCGAACTCGGTGGTGAAGATGACGAGCGTGTCGGCGAGCATCCCGCGGGCCTTCAGGTCGGCGAGCAGGGCCGCGACCGGCCGGTCGATCCGGGCGGCCTCGGCCCCGTGGTTCTCGCGGACGTCCTCGTGCGCGTCCCAGCTCGTCCGCGGCCGGCCGGCGATCGGCCCGCCGCTGTACACCTGCACGAACCGCACCCCGCGCTCCAGCAGCCGCCGGGCGAGCAGGCACCGCCGCCCGCAGTCGGCCGTGGTCGGTTCGTCGAGGCCGTACGTCGCCTTCGTCTTCGCCGCCTCCTTCGACAGGTCCGCGACCGCCGGCACCGCCAGCTGCATCTTCGCGGCGAGTTCGTAGCTGGTGATCCGGGCCGCGAGGTCCGCCTCCCCGCCGCGGCGCTCGAGGTGCAGGGCGTTCAGCTTGTCGAGGAACGCCCGCGAGTCGCGCTCCTCCGCGGCGCCGACCGGCTGTTCCGGGAACAGGTCGCGGACGGGAGCGTCCCCGCCGCGGAACATCACGCCCTGGTGCTGCGCCGGCAGGAACCCGCTCGACCAGTTCGACGCCGCCCCGTTCGGCTCGCCGCGGCCGTCCGGCAGGACGACGAACGCCGGCAGGTCGTCGGCCAGGGTGCCGAGGCCGTAGCTGAGCCACGACCCGAGGGCCGGGTACCCGTTGAACTGGAACCCGCTGTTCTGCACGAACAGGGCCGGGGTGTGGTTCGCGCTGTCGGCGGTCATCGAACGGATGACGGTGAGGTCGTCCGCCACGGCGGCGAGGTGCGGGAACAGCTCCGACACCCACAGCCCGGAGTTGCCGCGCCGCTTGAATTCCCAGTCGGGCTTCCGCAGCCGCCCGACCTGGCCGAAGAACACGTCCGGCTTGGTGTCGGTCTGGAGCGACCGCCCGTGCCGCTTCGCCAGCTCCGGCTTGTGGTCGAAGCTGTCGAGGTGGCTCATCCCGCCGACGAGCGAGATCTGGACGGCGCGCTTCGCCTTGGCGACCGGCCGCGGCGCCGCGGACACGACGCCGTCGCGCAGGAGCAGGTGGAGCGACGCGGTCGCGGCGAGGCCGGACGCGGACCAGTCGAAGAACGCGCGGCGGTCGACGAGGTGGTTCATGGGTCTGGTGGCACCGGCATTCCTGCCGGTGCTTCCATCGAGCGCGGTGAAGCACCGGCAGGAATGCCGGTGCCACGGGGGTCACTCCACCGTCACGAACTCGTTGCTGTTGAACAGCGCCCGGGCGAGCGCCTTCAGCCCGTGGGCGGCGACCAGGTCCGCGGCGAGCTTCGCCTCCGCGAGGGTCGGGTCGCGGCCGTACGCCAGCCGCCACGCCCGCGCCACCTGCTTCCCGACCCCGTCCGCCTCCTTCGCCACCCGCGCCGCGAGGGCGTCGGCGGACTGCAGCGCGAACCCGTTGTTCCACAGCGCCAGCGCCTGCAGCGGGGTCGTGGTCACCGCCCGCCGCGGCGCGGCGGCCGCCGGGTCGGGGCAGTCGAAGGCGTCGAGCAGGCCCTGGTTCCCGCCGCGCGGGGTGAACCGGTAGACGCTGCGGCGGTGGAACTCCGGCCCGACGGGGTCGAACGGGTCGAAGTACGCGGTCCCGTTGAAGTTCCTCTCCCGGTAGTCGCTGAACCCCTTCCCGCCGACCTCCGGGTTCAAAAGCCCGCTCACCGCCAGCATCGCGTCGCGGACCGCCTCGCCCTCCAGCCGGTGCGGCCGGAACCGCCACAGCAGGCGGTTGTCGGCGTCCGCCGCGAGGGCGTCCTTTCGCGGGGCCGACGCCTGCCGGTAGGTCGCCGAGGTGACGATCAGCCGGTGCAGCGCCTTCAGGCTGAACTTGCGGTCGGCGAACTCGGCGGCGAGCCAGTCGAGCAGTTCCGGGTGGCTCGGCCGGCCGCCGTTGAACCCGAGGTCGCTCGGCGTCTCGACCAGGCCGGTGCCGAAGTGGTAGTGCCAGACGCGGTTCGCCATCACCCGGGCGAACAGCGGGTTCTGCGGCGACGTGACCCACCCGGCGAGCGTGCGGCGGCGGTCGGTGTCGGGGGCGTCCGGTGCGAGGCCGAAGTCGGCTTTGCCGGCCACCGCGGTCAGCCCGCCGGGGGCGACGGCCGCCCCGGGCTGGTCGATGTCGCCGCGGGTCAGGAACCGCGTCACGCCCGGGGCCAGCGGCACGTTCGCGTACGCCTTCGCCGCGGCCGTCCGCTGCCGTTGGGCGTCGAGTTCCGCCGCCAGCTCGCCCTTCGTCTTGCGGAGCGCGGCCCGGGTCGCCCGCTCCGCCGGGGTCAGCTTCGCCTCGACCGCCGCATCCGACACCGCGGCCGGGCCGGCCGCGAACGACGCCGCCACCGTTTCAGGTGACAACGCGGTGTCATAGAGCCGGGCGGCACTCACCGTCCCGGCGAGCATCTTATTCCCGCCGGCCGGCTCGTGCCGGCAGCCGAACACCACCACCGCCCTCCCGGCCCCGAAGCTGGCGGGCCCCTTCGCCGCGTACCCCTTCCCGTACGGCTTGCCGTTCCGGTACGCGGTCACGGAGCCGTCGGCCGCAAGCGCCACCGCGACGTGGACGAAGCCCTTTTCGGTTTCTTCGGGACCGGCGAACGACTTGGTGCGGCGGAAGAACTCGCTCCCAGCCATCCACCGGGCCGGCTCCTGCTCGCCGAACACGACCGCGTCGAACTCGCCCCCGGTCGGCGTCTGCACCGTTATGACGCCTCCGCCACGTTGCGTGAGGCCGTTGAGCTTCACCCAGGCTTCGAGCGTCTTCGCCTTCAGGTCGAACGGCAGCGGCGGGGTGCGGAGCAGCCCGGTCTTGCCGTCGAACGCCGCCCCGTCCGGGGTGAACTTCGCCCCGCCGACCGGCTTCGCGTGCAGCTTCCCGATGAGGTCGTCCCCGCCGCCGCGGAAGTCCCACGCCGCGACCGGAGCCGGGCCGGCGGACTTGTCGCCGAGCACCGCCTTCCGCGCCGGCCCCTCGACCGCTTCCAATTCTCGCTCCGTCTCGTCGAGCCGCTTCCGGAGCCACGCGACCTCGGCCGCGCCCTTCGCGTCCGGCAGCGGCCGCTCGCCGAACCCGACGCCGGACAGCGCCGCCGCGAGCCGGTAGTAGTCGGTCTGCGAGACCGGGTCGAACTTGTGGTCGTGGCAGCGGGCGCAGTTGACCGTCACCCCGAGGAACGTCTGCCCGACCGCCCCGACGATGTCTTCCAGTTCGTCCAGCCGGGCGACGGCCCGCATCTGCGGCGTGCCGAGGACGGTGTTGTGGACCCCGGCGACCAGGAACCCGGTCGCCCTCACCGCGTCCGGGTCGTCGGGCCGGAGCACGTCGCCGGCGAGCTGCAGGCGGGCGAACTCGTCGTAGGGGAGGTCCGCGTTCAGCGCCCGGATCACCCAGTCGCGGTAGTGCCAGGCGGCCGGCCGCGGGGTGTTCCGCTCGAACCCGTCCGTCTCGCCATACCGGACCACGTCGAGCCAGTGCCGCGCCCACCGCTCGCCGTGGTGCGGCGACGCGAGCAGCCGGTCGACCACCTTCTCGTAGGCGTCCGGCGAAATGTCTTTCTCGAACGCCGCGACCTCGTCGGGCGTCGGCGGCAGGCCGGTGAAGTCGAAGGTGACCCGCCGCAGCAGCGCCCGGCGGTCGGCCGGGGGCGACGGTGACAGCCCCTTGTCACTCAGTTTCGCGAGGACGAAGGCGTCGACCGGGTGACGGCCGGGGGGCGGGGTCGGCCGCTTCACCGGCTGGAGGCTCCACCAGTCGTACCCGGCGCGGGCGGACGTGGTGAACCGGAACGGGTCGATCGGGTCGGTGCCCCACCTCGCCCCGCCGTCCACCCACGCCTTCAGCAGCTTCGCCTCGGCCGCCGGCAGCGGCTTCTTCGGCGGCATCTCTCCGGCTTCCACCCGCTTCCACACCTCCGCCGCGTCCACGCCGGCCTTGCGCGACAGGTCCAGGTCGCCCTTCGGTTTCGGCCCGGAGTGGCAGTCGAGGCAGAGGGCGGCGAGCACCGGCGCCACCTCGCGGTCGAAGTCCGGCGGGGCGGCCGAGAGCGGGGCGGCGAGCGCGAGGACGACGGCCGCGGAGAGGAGGCGGGGCATGGCGCGTCCGGGACGACGGCGGGAGGGACCGCACCATTGTCCACACTTACCGCCGCGGTTCAACACCCGGGCCGTCCGGGGCGCTCGTCCACCGGGCCGGCGGGTCCCACGCCGGGGCCAGCTTCAGGTGCCGGTTCAGGTACGGGTTCGGCGACGCGTCCATGTACAGGTCGCGCGGGTACGTCGCCGACGGCCGGGCGGTCTGCGGGTCGATCAGCCCGGCGTACGCCAGCGCCTCCGCCACCAACTCGCTGCAGAAGTAGCTGTCCCGGTCGAGGCCGTGCGGCTTGCCGACGAACGCCGTCCGCACTGGGCCGCGGGTGCGGAACGCGGTCAGCTGCACGGCCAGCCGGCCGAGCGCGAACCGCCGGCCGTCGGCCGCCCGCGCGAACTCGGTCAGCCGGCACGACTCCTCGGGGGTGAGCGGCACGGCCCGCCGCCGCACCCACACCCGCCCCTCCGCCTCGTAGGTGAGCATGTGGGCCAGGGCGTCCAGGTCCCGGCACTTGAGCGTGTCGTGCGGCCCGCCCTCGATGATCCCCATCGACCCGTCCGGGCGGGCGAACACCACCATCGAGTGCGTCGGGTGGCTCGTCCCGGCCAGGTTGTGCATCGCCGTCCAGAACACCGACCCGTCCGTCGACAGCACGACGTCACCCGGCTGTGGCACGTACGGCCGCGACGGCCCGCGGAGGCAGAAGTCGAGTTCGTAGGTCGGCTGCCACAGGTACGACCCGGCCGGCGCCGGCTTGCCGAACCCCGGCCGGGCCAGGTCCTCCTCCTTCGCCCGCAGCCGGGCGAGCGGCCGCAGCACCGACGGCATCCGCTTCTCCGCCGCCGGGTCGGCGCCGGCCGTCAGGGCGAGCAGCATCAGCGGGGTCATGCCGGGAGACTCCAGGGCGTGGGGCCGCGCTTCCGGGGTATCGGCCGCGGCCGCCCCGGCGCTCGGCCGAACGTGCCGGTTGTGCCGCCCGGATTCTTCCCCGACCCGCACCGCCGGGACTGGCAATCCGGCCGGCACCCGCCGTACAATCTCCTCAGCTTACCCATCCTGATCGTCCCATCCCGTGGTGCCACCCATGCGTGCCCGGCTCCTCCTGTGCGCGACCGCGACCGCCGCGCTCGTCGCCCTCGCCGCCCCCGGCCGGTCCCAGGACTTGCCGAAGGACCTGCCGAAGGGCTTCCCGTTCCCCAAGGGGGCGACCCCGAAGGCCGGGGAGCTGAAGAAGTACGACGACGTGATCACCAAGGACTTCAAGACCCAGCCGGGGGTGTTCGCGGTCCACCGGAACGAGGACAAGGTGTACTTCGAGATCCCGGCGGACAAGCTCGGGCGGCTGTTCCTGTGGCAGGCGGAGGTGGCGAAGGGGCCGGGCGGGAACAGCTGGGGCGGGGCGTCGCTCGGGGACGCGGTGCTCCGGTTCGAGCGGCGCGGGAACCGCATCTACCTGTGGAAGGTCGGGTTCTCGAAGCGGTCCGACGGGAAGGCGGTCCAGGCCGCGGTCGAGGCGGCCGGGACCGACGCCATCATCGGCACGTTCGCGGTCGAGTGCGAGGGGAAGGACCGGGCGGCGGTCGTGAACGTGTCGGACGCGGTGGTCGGCGGGTACCCGGACCTGCCGATCACCCGGGCGGCCGGCGGGGCCGGGGCGAGCGTGGACGTGTCCCGGTCGTACGTGATGGACGTGAAGGCGTTCCCGTCGAACGTCGAGTCCCGGGCGACGGTCACCTTCCGGGGCGGCGGGGGCGGCGGGCCGGCCATCCCCGGGCTGCCCGCCGGGCTGACCCCCGGCGGCGGCCGGAGCGTCACCGCGCTGATCCACCAGAGCCTCGCGATCCTGCCCGAGGCCCCGATGACCGGGCGGTTCTTCGACCCCCGGGTCGGGTACTTCACCGAGGGGTACACCGACTACGCCGACGCCCGCGGGTGGGCCCGGAACCGGGAGTTCATTACCCGCTACCGGCTGGAGAAGAAGACCCCGGGCGACGCCCCGAGCGAGCCGGTCAAGCCGATCACCTTCTACCTGTCGAACGAGATCCCGGAGAAGTGGCGGGCGTACCTGAAGAAGGGGGTCGAGGACTGGCAGCCGGCGTTCGAGAAGGCCGGGTTCAAGAACGCGATCGTCTGCAAGGACGCCCCGAGCCGGTCCGAGGACCCGAACTGGGACCCGGAGGACGCCCGGTACAGCGTCATCCGGTGGGTGGCCGAGCCGGTCGCCAACGCGATGGGTCCGCACGTCCACGACCCGCGCTCGGGCGAGATCATCTCCGCCCACATCATCTTCTGGCACGACGTGGTGAAGCTGGCCCAGCTGTGGTACTTCGTCCAGTGCTCGGCGGTGGACGAGCGGGCCCGGAAGCTGCCGTTCCCCGACGAGCTGACCGGGGAGCTGCTGCGGTACATCGCCGCCCACGAGGTCGGGCACACCCTCGGGCTGCGGCACAACCACCGGGCCAGCCAGGCGTTCTCGGTCGGCCAGCTCCGGGACCCGAAGTTCGCCGCCGAGAACGGCAGCGTCGGGTCGATCATGTCGTACGGGCGGTACAACTACGTGGCCCAGCCGGAGGACAAGATCGAGACCAAGCACCTGATCCCGAAGCTCGCCCCGTACGACTTCTTCGCGATCGAGTGGGGGTACAAGCCGATCGCCGGGATGAAGACGGCGGACGACGAGAAGAAGACGCTGGACGAGTGGGCGGCGAAGCAGATCGACAACCCGTTCCTGCGGTTCGGCGGGGAGGACGGCCCGTCCCGGGTGGACCCGACGGTGCTGACCGAGAACATCGGCAGCGACCCGGTCCAGGCGACCGCCCTGGGGCTGAAGAACCTGGACCGGGTGATGGGCCACCTGGTGGCGGCGACCACGTCCAAGGGGGAGGACTTCAGCCTGCTGGAGGAGGCGTACCAGGAGGTGGTCGGGCACCGGTCCCGGTGGTTCGCGGCGGTCGCCAAGCAGGTCGGCGGGGTGGTCGAGAACCGGACGCTGGGCGGCCGCGGCACGGAGACGTTCGTCCGGGTCCCGAAGGACAAGCAGAAGGCGGCGGTGAAGTTCCTGCTGGAGAACGCGTTCACCACCCCGGCGAAGCTGGTGGACCCGGCGGTCGTGAACCTGTTCAAGTTCTCCGGGGCGGCGTCGGCGGTGACCAACCAGCAGCGGTCGCTGCTGCAGTCGCTGCTCGGGCCGGCGAAGATGGGCCAGCTGTTCGACGCCGAGGTGCTGCTCGGGGACAAGGCGTACACCCCGATCGAGCTGGTGGACGACCTGCAGGCCGGGATCTTCTCGGAGCTGAAGGCGGAGTCCCCGAAGGTGGACCCGGTCCGCCGGCAGCTCCAGCGGGCGTACGTGGACGTGCTGAAGCAGGAGTTCAGCCCGCCGGCGGCCGCGCCGACCGGCGGGCCGGGGCTGCCGCGCGGGCTGCCGATCGTCGGGGAGATCGGGCCGCGCGGGGGCGAGCTGCGGGCGGTCGCCCGGGTCGCGCTCGGGAAGCTGGAGAAGGACGTCGAGTCGGCGAAGGGGAAGGCCAAGGACCCGGCCACCGCCGCCCACCTCGGCGACCTGCAGGCCGAGGTCAAGGCGATCCTGAGCGGCGACAAGAAGTGACCGCCCGCGGGTAGTCCCGTGCGGGGCCGGGTGCGGGTGCTATGGTTGGCACACGCCCCGCCCCCGCCGCCGGACCACCCCATGCCGCCCGTCCCGACCGGCCCGTACACCATCCCGGCTCCGGACGGGCCGCCGGACACCCCGTTCCCCCGCGAGCGGTTCCCGCCGGGGTCGCTCCTCGCCGGCCGGTACCGGGTCGTCTCCACCCTCGGCAAGGGCGGGATGGGGGAGGTGTTCCGGGCCGACGACCTCACCCTCGGCCAGCCGGTCGCGCTCAAGTTCCTCCCGCCGCACCTCCGCGCCGACCCCGCCCGGCTCGCCGCCTTCCGCCAGGAGGTGGCCGCCGCCCGCCGCGTCTCGCACCCCCACGTCTGCCGCGTCCACGACCTGTCCGAGCACGGCGGGGAGCCGTTCCTGTCGATGGAGTTCGTGGACGGCGAGGACCTGTCGTCGCTCTTGCGCCGGGTCGGCCGGGTGCCCGGGGAGAAGGGCGTCGAGGTCGCCCGCCAGCTCACCGGGGCCCTCGCCGCCCTCCACGACCAGGGGCTGCTCCACCGCGACCTGAAGCCGGCGAACGTCATGCTCGACGGCCGCGGGCGGGTGCGGCTGACCGACTTCGGGCTGGTCGCCGCGGCCGACGCGGTCGGGGACGTGCGGTCCGGGACGCCGCTGTACATGGCCCCGGAGCAGGCGGCCGGGAAGGAGGTGACGGCCCGGTCCGACCTGTTCGCCCTCGGGCTGGTGCTGTACGAGCTGTTCACCGGCAAGCGGGCATTCCCGGACGCCCGCCGCGACTCCGCCCCGTCGAACCCGTCGGAGCTGGTCCCGGAACTCGACCCGGCGGTCGGGCGGGTGATCGTCCGCTGTCTGGCGGCGGACCCGGCCGACCGCCCGGCGTCGGCGGCCGAGGTGCTGGCCGGGCTGCCCGGCGGCGACCCGCTCGCCGAGGCGCGGGCCGCCGGGGTCACGCCGTCCCCGGAGCTGGTTGCGGCGGCCGGCGAGGTCGGGCGGCTGGCGCCGGCGGTCGGGGCGGCGCTGTTCGCCGCGGTGCTCGTCGGGTTGGTGGTATTCCTCGCCCTGTACGACCGGGTGATGCTGGTCGGCATGGTCGGGCTGCCGGAGTCCGCGGAGGAGCTGGCGGTCCGCGGGCGGGACGTGTTCCGGCTGGCCGGGTTCCCGGCCCGGGCGGACGCGGTCGGGTTCGACCACGACCAGCAGTTCCTCAACCACCGGTTCGGCCCGGGCGACCCGCCGGACTGGCCCGGCCGGGTCCGCCGCCGCCCGGCCGCCCCGATCCACTTCTGGTGCCGGCAGTCGCCCGACCCGCTCAAGCCGGACCTGTTCTACCCGTACCCCGGGTCGCTGGAGCCGGGGCGGGTGACGTGGGCCGACCCGGCCCCGTTCGTGCCCGGGATGGCGGGGGTCAAGCTGGACGTCCGCGGCCGGCTGCTCCAGTTCCTCGCCGTCCCGCCGGAGCGCGACCCGGACCCGCGGTGGCCGGCGGCCGCCGGCGAGCCGGACTGGGGGCGGTGGTTCGAGGCGGCCGGGCTGGACCTGGCGCGGTTCGCCCCGGCCGACCCGGCGTGGCTGCCGCCGACGTTCGCGGACAAGCGGTACGCCTGGCGGCCGGTCGCCCCGGACCCGGGCGAGTACCCGTTCCGGGTGGAGGCGGCCACGGTCGAGAACCGGGTGGTATCGTTCCAGGTGGTGGCGGCGTGGACGCGGCGGGACGGCGGCGAGCCGTTGCAGGGGCTGGGGGACCAGGGGTCGGGGATCTCGTCGTCGTTCAAGCTGTTCCTGCCGGTGCTGGCGGTGGTGTTCGTGCTCGGGCCGGCGAACCTGCGTGCCGGGCGGGCGGACGCGGCCGGGGCGGTGCGGCTCGGGCTGCTGGTGTTCGGGCTGCAGATGGCGGTGTGGGCGCTGGAGACGCGGCACCAGTTCGCCGGCCTCGCGGCCCTCCAGCTGGAGGTGCGGTCGCTGGTCATGGGGCTGGCGTTCGCCCTGTACTGGGCGTGCCTGGTCGCCGGGTCGTACGTCGCGCTGGAGCCGCTCGTCCGCCGGTGGTGGCCGGAGGCGGTGGTGTCGTGGACCCGGCTGCTCGGCGGGCGGGGCCGGGACCCGCTGGTCGGCCGGGACCTGCTGGTCGGGGTGCTCGGGGGGGTGGCGTGGACGGTGGTGGCGATGCTCGGGAACCAGGTGCCGGCGTGGGCCGGGGAGCCGCCGCCGACCCCGTGGTGGGACTGGTGGGTGCCGTGCACCCGGGTCGGCGGGTACTGGGCCGGGAACTTCCTCAGCAACGTGGTGTACTCGTTCCGGACGGCGTTCTTCTACAACCTGCTGTTCCTGCTCGTGCTCCGCCAGTTGCTCCGCAGGCCGTGGCTGTACGGGGCGGCGTACGTGCTGGTGTGGACCGTGGTCCACGCCCGGGACCTGGGGCAGACCGGGCCGACGGTCGGGTGGGCGTTCCTGGCGCTGAACCACCTCTTGGTGCTCGGGCTGCTGGTCCGGTTCGGGGCGCTGGCGGTGATCGTCGCCGCGTTCGTCAGCAACACCCTGTGGTTCCCGGTCTCGCTCGACCCGTCGGCCGGGTACGCGGCGGGCGGGCTGCTGGCGCTCGGGTCGGTGGTCGCGCTGGCCGCGTACGGCCTGCACACCGCGACGACCGGGCCGGGGCGACGGGCCGCCGCGTAGCGGCCAGGTCTTCACCTCCCCCACCAGGGGGAGGTGAAGACCGCGAACCCGCCTACCCTATCCGGGACACCCAACCCCGCCTTGGAGTGGCCCCATGCGCCGCCTCGTCTTCTGCCTCCTCTTCCTCGCCCCGCCGCCCGCCCGCGCGGCCGACTTCGACGCCAAGGCGTTCGACGCGCTGGTCGAGGCCGCGCTCAAGGACATGGACGTGCCCGGGGCGGCCGTCGTCGTGGTGAAGGACGACGCGGTCGTGTACCAGAAGGCGTTCGGGGTGCGGGAGCGGGGGAAGCCGGAGCCGGTCACCGCCGACACGGTGTTCCCGATCGCGTCGTGCTCGAAGGCGTTCACCGCCGCCCTCGTCGCGATGCTCGTGGGCGAGGGGAAGCTGGGCTGGGACGACAAGGTCCGCGACCACCTGCCGGCGTTCCGCCTGTCCGACGAGCTGGCCGACCGCGAGGTCACCCTCCGCGACCTGCTGTCGCACCGGACCGGGATGCCGCGGCACGACCTCCTGTGGTCCGGGCTGAGCGCCGACACCGACGACGTGGTCCGCCGGTGGGGCAAGGGGAAGCCGTCCACGTCGTTCCGCAGCACCTGGGAGTACGCGAACGTCCCGTTCACCACCGCCGGGCTGATCGCCGGCCGGCTCGACGGGACCGACTGGGCCGGGGCCGTTAAGAGCCGCATCTTCGACCCGCTTGGGATGGCGGCGTCGAGCGGCACCTGGAAGGAGGGGTCCGGCCGCCCGGACCACGCCACCGCGCACTACTTCGCCCTGGACAAGACGATCTCGGCGGTGGGGTGGGACAAGATCGACCACGCCGGCGGGGCCGGGTGCGTGAACAGCACCGCGGCGGACATGGGCCGGTGGCTCCGGTTCCAGCTCGCCGGCGGGGAGGCCGGCGGGAAGCGGCTGCTCCCGGCGGCGGCCCTCAAAGAGACCCACACCGCCCAGATGCTGTTCAAGCCGAGCGGGCCGTTCGCCCTGTACTTCCCCGCCAAGGCCGGCCGCTTCCACGCCTACGGGCTGGGGTGGTTCGTCCACGACTACCGCGGGTTCGACTGCGTCTCGCACGGCGGCACGCTGACCGGGTTCCGGGCGCAGTGCATGCTCGTCCCGGAGAAAAAGGTCGGGGTGTTCGTGGTCTGCAACCTCCGGCCGTCGCTGTTCTGCGAGGCGGTGGCGAAGTCGGCCCTGGACCGGCTCCTCGGGCTGCCGGCCGAGGACTGGGCGAAGGACGGGAAGGCGGCCCTGACCCTGTTCGACTTCCAGGCGGCGGTGCGGGCGGAGAAGCGGAAGGCCGACCGGAAGCCGGACACGAAGCCGAGCCTGGCGCTCAAGGAGTACGCCGGCGGGTACGAGGAGCCGGCGTACGGCCGGGCGGAGGTGTCGGCCGAGGGCGACGGGCTGAAGCTCAAGTGGGGGAGGCTGGTGTTCCGGCTGGAGCACTACCACCACGACACGTTCACGGCAGTGCCGGTGGAGCCGGCGGACGAGGTGGTGGGGTTCGACCGGTCGGTGTTCGACGCCCAGTTCCGGCTCGGGCCGGACGGCAAGGTGGAGGGGCTGCGGCTGTTCGAGCAGGAGTTCAAGAAGGCGAAGAGGTAGCACCGGAGGCGAACCCGGAGCGTGAGCGACGGGGTTGCACAACTGGCACCCAGAAGCCCCGGAGGGGCGCCCTCCCTCAGCCCAGGGCAACGCCCTGGGTCCCACGAACACGTCCCCCGGGTCATCGTCAACCCACCCCGTCGCTCACGCTCCGGGTTCGCCTTGACCCGGGGCGGCGGGATCGGTTCCAATCCCCGCCCTCGACCGTTCCGCACGCACGGACGCGCGCCCGGGCCGACCCGGGCCGGACGGACCCATGATCGGCCCCCTGCCACCGCCCGCCGACCGGCCCGAGCTGCCCCGGGTCCGGCTCGACGTGCGGGCCGCCGGCGGGCGGGCGGTGAGCTACGAGGTCGGCGGCGGCGAGTTCCTGATCGGCGGGGCCGGCGGGTGCGACCTGCGGCTGCCCGCCCCGAACCTCCCGCCGGTCATCTGCCAGCTCACCCGGAAGCCGGACGGGGTCCGCGCCCGCCGCCTCACCCCCGTCCTGCCGGTCCTGCTGAACGGCGCCCCCCTCCCGGCCAACGCCCCCGCCCCGGTCGCCCCGGGCGACGTGATCGCCGTCGCCGGGGTCGAGATCGCCGTCGCCTTCCAGCCGTCCGCCCCGCTCATCTCCCCGACCTTCGTCCCGCTCGGGCCGGACCCGCCGGCCGCGGTCCCCCCGCCCCCGCCGCCCGCCGCCCCTGCCCAGCCCCCGGCCGCGCCGGTCCCGGACGTCGAACTGGTCCGCCGGGCGCGCGAGCTGGACCGGCAGACGGAGGAGCTGGAGGCCGACCGCGTTCTGTGGTACCGCCGCCGGCGGGAGATGGAGGCGGAGTACGAGCGGCACCGCGCGCTCCTCGCCGACGTCGAGCGGCGGACGGCCGAGCTGGACGCCCGCGCCGCCGAACAGGCCCGCGCCGGCGAAGACCTCGCCCGGCGCGATGACGAGGTGCGGGCCGCGACGGAGGACCTCGACCGGCGGCGGGCGGAGTTCGACGCCGAGGTCGCGGGGCACGAGCCGAAGTCGCGGGAGCTGCGCGACGGCCAGGACCGGCTCGCGGCCGGCTCCCAGGAGCTCACCCGGCAGCGCGAGCTGTTCGCCGCCGACCGCGACATCTTCGACGAGGTCCGCGAGGCGTTCGAGGCGGAGCGGGCCGCGGTGGCCGCGCGGGAGCAGCGCCTCGGTGACCGGGAAGCGGACCTGGCCGGTCGCGAGGTCGAGGCCGGGGCGGGGCGGGCCGCCCTCGACCGCGACCGTCAGCAGTTTCAGGACGACCTCGTCCGGCTGGAGCGCCGCACCGCGGCGGTCGAGGAGCGCGAGCGGACCCTCGCCGAGCACGAGCGGGAAGTCGACGACCGGCTGTCGCAACTGCGGCGCGAGGCCGGCGAGTGGGAGGAGACGGTGCGGGCGGCGACGGCCGAGGGGGAGCGGCTGCGGGCCGAGGCGGACCGGCTCGACCGACAGAAGGCCGACCTCGACGCCCAGTCCGCGACCCTCGCCGAGCGGGCCGGTCAGCTCGAGTCGCAGCAGGCGGTGCTGGCCGTCCTCCGGGCGAAGCTCGACCGCACCCGCAAGGACGCCGAGCGGGAGGTGGCCCAGCTCGCCGCCGCCCGGGTCCGCGAGGACGAGGCGCTGGCCGAACTCCGGGGGCGGGTCCGCGAGGCGGAGGAGTTGCGGGCCGAACTCGCCACCGTCCAGGAGGACACCGCCCGCGAGCGCCGCCGGCTCGACGAGCGCGACTCGCTGCTCGCCGCCGGGCTGGCCGAGATCCGGCAGCAGCAGGACGCCCTCGCCGCCGAGGCCGCCCGCCTCCGCACCCTGGAGGGCGAGCTGGACGTCCGCGCCGCCGAGTTCGCCGAGCAGGCGGGGACTCTCAAGGGCCGCATGACCCAGGCCCTCGACCTGCAGTCGCGGCTGGAGGCGGACCGGGTCGCGGTGCGGGAGCGGGAGGCGGCGCTGGCCCAGGCCGAGGACGCCCGCCAGTCGCTTCAAGAACAGCTCCGCCGCCGGGCCGAGGACCTCGCCGCCCGGGCCAAGGCGCTCGACGACCTCGCCCAGAAGCTCGCCGCCGACCGGGCCGCCGCGGACGAGGCTCGCGCCGCCGCCGAGGCCGCCCGGCAGGCCGCCGCGGACGAGCTGGACGCCCGCACCCGCGAGACCGACGCCCGGGCGGCCGAGTACGCCGGCAAGGAGCAGGCGCTGGCCCGGCAGGTGGCCCGGCTGAAGGAGGTCGGGGCGTCGGTCGCGGCGGAGCGGAAGAGCCTGGCCGAGGCCCGGGCGGCATGGGACGCGGAGCGGGCCGCCGGCCGCCACGCCGCCGAGGAACTCGCCGCCTTCCGCGAACGGGTCGCGGCCGAGGTCGCCACCCTCCGCGAGCAGGCGCCGGGACTCGAAGCCCAGGCGCAGGCCGCCCTCGACCGGCTGTCCGGCGCCCGCGACGCCCTCCGCGGCCACCTCACCGAGCTGCACGACTTCGCCCGGCTGAGCCGCGAGGACCTGACCGCGATCCGGGCCCAGGTCCGCCAGGAGGCCGACCGCCTCCGCGACCAGGAAGAGGGGCTGAACCGCGCGAAGGCCGAGCACCGGCTCGCGGTCGCCGCGTTCCGCCAGCAGCTCGTCGACTGGCAGGCGCAGGTGGCCGACATCCGCCGGGTCGTCGCCGGGAGCGAGTCGCGGCTCGACGCCCGCGAACAGGCCGTCGAGGCGGCGGCCCGGCAGGCGGACGCGGCGACCGCCCAACTGGCCGAGGAGGCGGACCGGCTGCGGCGCGAGCGGGAGGCGGTGGCGTCGCGGCGGGCGGAGGTCGAGCGGCACCTCGCCGACATGCGGGAATGGTACCGGCGGAAGCTGCGCGAACTCGCCGGCTCCGGCAAGGCGGAAGACCTGCCCCGCCCGCGGCTCGCCGACACCGGGAACGGCCCCCCCGACGCCGCGTTCCCGGAGGACCTCGACGACGGCGACCGGCAGCTCGGCGACCTCCTCCGGTCGCACGGGCTGGTCGACCCCGACACCCTCGCGGCCCTGTGGGCGGAAGCCGGGCGGCAACGGCGGACGCTCCGCCAGGTGCTCCTCGCCAGCGGGGCCGTCACCCTGTACCAGCTCGCCCTGATCGAGGCCGGCAACCTCGACGCCCTTGTCGTCGGCCGGTTCCGCGTCATCGACCGGCTCCGGGTCACCCCGCGCGAGGCCCTGTACCGGGTGTCCGACCCGACCGCCCCCGGGGTGTTCCTCCTGCGGCACCTGGCCGAGGCGGAGATGCACGACGCGGTCCGCCCGGACGAGTTCCGGCAGCGGTTCGCCGCCGCCCGGGACGCCGCCCACCCGAACCTCGCCGGGGTGGTGGAGGTGGCGGAGATCGCCGGCCGGCCGGCGGCCGTGCAGGAGTGGCCGGCCGGGCTGTTCGGCACCGACTGGCCGGCCGACGCCGCCCACCCCGGGTGCTGGGCGCGCCTGGCTGCGATGGCCGCCGCCGGGGTCGCCGCCGCCCACCGGCACGGGCTGGCCCACGGCCGGCTCACCCCCGACGCGTTCCTGCTCACCCCCGCCGGGGCGCTCAAGGTGACCGGGTTCGGCGAGCCGCCGTGGCTGTCGGCGTCGCCGCCGGCCGGTGACCCGACGTTCGCCGGGGACCTGCGGGCGCTCGCCGGGATTCTGGTCGGGTGGCTGCAACTGGCGGCGAAGGGGAAGAAGCCGGGGAAGCCGAAGGCGTTCCCGGAGCCGCTGCTCGCGGTCGTCCGCCGGCTGGAGGCGGACCCCGAGCCGCCGATGGCCGACACCGTCGCGACCGGGCGGCCGTACGAGTCGGCGGCGGAGTTGGCGGCCGAGTTGGAGCGCGTCGCCGGCGCGGTGCCGGCCGGCGACGCATGGGACAAGTTGCTGAAGTACGTCGCGGACGCCGCCCCGGACGCGCCGGCCGGGCTGCGGCGGTCGGCGTGAGAAGGTAGCAGGCACACCCCGTGTGCCGTCTGCAAAGCAGCGACGGCACACGGGGTGTGCCTGCTACCTTGTTCGCATCCCAGGAATCGGCGGCCGGTGTTGGAGTCCCGGCTTCAGCCGGTGCTTCCGGCCGAAGACCGGCTGAAGCCGGGACTCCAACACCGGCCGCTCCCACCCGGGATACGCATCACTTCTTGCCGGGCACGTCGAACGCGAACGGGGCGGCCCCGGCGGCGACCTCGACCGTCGTCTCCCACGGCTTGAACTGCGGCGGAGCGGTCTTCAGGTCCTCACCCGAAGCCGGCGGGAGCGGCCCCACCCGGACCAGGTACTTGCCCGGGAGCAGGTTCTTCTCCGCCGGGATCTCGAACCGGCCCTCACGAACCCCGGCCACCGCCCCGGCCCCGGTCGTCCCCGAACCGGCGGCCGGCTCGAACGCGACCAGCCCGCCGGAGAGCGGCTGCCCGTCCACGGTCACCGTCCCGGACACCGGCACGCCGGAACTGCCGCACCCGGCGGCGGCCGCCCCGAGCACGGCGGCGAACACGGCCCGGGTCACGGGGCACCCCCGACGGGCAGCCCGTCCTTGATCGTCCCCAGCGCCCGGTGCAGGTTGAGGTCGGTCGAGTTCGGCATGAACCGGACGCTCCCGTCGGCGAACGCCATGTTGCACCCGCCGGGGTGGAAGCTCCCGACCGTCCGCCCGACCAGCGCCTCGGTCAGCCGGACGTCGGTCTGGGTGTAGTCCCCGGCCGCCCGGGCCGGCTGGTTGATCGGCTCGACCGCCGCGGTGATCGCCGAGTAGTACCGCCAGTTCACGTCCAGGTACGCCCCGCCGGACCACAGCCCGCGCTTCTCGTTGTCCGTCGGCTGCGGGCGGAGGTCCGCCACCTGGTACTTGCTCTCCCCGATCAGGTACGTGTTCGACGACCCGTCGGAGATGTCGGTCACCCGGGTCCGGGAGTTGATGAAGAACGGCCCGTTCGCGTACAGGATGAAGGTGGTGGTGTTGTTCGCCACGCACGGGCAGTCGGTCGGCGACCCGCCCCCGGCCACCGGCAGGTAGCTCGACCGGTCCGACCCGACCGTCTTGGAGTCCGACGGGCAGTGGAACATGCCGAGCGGGACCACCTGGTTGTCCCGGTTGGCGGCGTTCGCGTTCGGCAGGAACTGGCGGTTGATGGCGAACGTCCCGGTCGGCACGAACCGGGCGAACAGCGGGTCCTGCTCGGCGAACGGGAGCGTCGCCACCGCCCACGGGGTGCGGGCGTCGTTCGACGGGTGGGACTGGCTCGGGCACGACTGCCCCGCCGGCATGTTCGCCACCTCCAGCCCGGCCGGGAACCGGCCGCGGGCGTCGTGGTGGTTGTGCATCGCCAGGGCGAGCTGCTTCAGCTTGTTCGCGCACTGGACCCGGGCGGCCGCCTCCCGGGTCTTCTGGACGGCGGGCAGGAGCAGCCCGACCAGGACGGCGATGATGGCGATCACCACCAGCAGCTCGATCAGCGTGAACCCGCGCGCCCGCGGGCGGACGGGGAGGACCGGGGAGGGCATGACAAGTCTCGTGAGAAAGGAGGCGAGGCCAGGCGCGCGCGGAATGAGACGATCACGAGTCGCGCCGGGCACCCCTCATTGTAACCGAAGCGCCCCCCCCCGCGCCAAGGGGCCGCGTGTCCGGCGTCGCCGGCCGGCCGTACTCTACCCCTCTCAACTCGCCCGACTCCACCACCCACGGGGCACGCCGTGTCACCCGCCCTGCTCCTCGCCCTCGCCCTCGCCCCGGCCCAGCCGCCCGACAAGAAGGACGACAAGCCGGCCGACAAGGGGCCGCCGCTCGCCGCCCTCAAGCCCCGCCTCGTCGGCCCGGCGGTCACCTCCGGCCGGGTCGTCGGGTTCGCCGTCCACCCGGCCGACCGGTCCCACTACTTCGTCGCGGTCGCGTCGGGGGGCGTGTGGAAGACGACGAACGCCGGCACCACCTGGGCGCCGGTGTTCGACAACGAGGGGTCGTACTCGATCGGGTGCGTCGTCCTCGACCCGAAGAACCCGAGCGTGGTGTGGGTCGGGACCGGGGAGAACAACAGCCAGCGGAGCGTGGGCTACGGCGACGGGGTGTACAAGAGCACCGACGGCGGGAAGACGTGGCAGAACGTCGGGCTGAAGCTGTCCGAGCACGTCGGGAAGATCCTGATCGACCCGCGCGACTCGGACACGGTGTACGTCGCCGCCCAGGGGCCGCTCTGGAAGGAGGGCGGCGACCGCGGGCTATACAAGACGACGGACGGCGGAAAGACGTGGGCGAAGGTGCTGGCGATCGACGACAACACCGGCGTGACGGACGTGGTCCTCGACCCGCGGAACCCGGACGTGCTGGTCGCCGCGAGCTGGCAGCGCCGCCGGCACGTCTGGACCATCATCAACGGCGGCCCCGGCTCCGCCATCCACCGCAGCACCGACGCGGGCAAGACGTGGAAGAAGGTGACCGCCGGGCTGCCGAGCGGCGACCTCGGGCGGATCGGTCTCGCCATCGCCCCAACCGACCCGGACACCGTCTACGCGATCGTGGAGGCGGCGGACGGGGCCGGCGGCATCCACCGGAGCACCGACCGCGGGGTGACGTGGGAGAAGCGGAACCCGTTCGCCGCCCAGGCCCAGTACTACTCCCACCTGGTCGTCGACCCGGCGAACAAGGACCGCATCTACGCGATGAACGTCCGCATCCAGGTGTCGGACGACGGCGGGAAGACGCTCGCCCCGCTCCCCGAGGCGGCCAAGCACGTCGACAACCACGCCCTCTGGGTCGACCCCGCCGACCCGAAGTTCTACCTGTGCGGGTGCGACGGCGGCGTCTACGAGAGCTTCGACCGCGGGGCGAACTGGCACTTCAAGCCGAACCTCCCGGTCACCCAGTTCTACGACGTGGCGTGCGATCAATCCGGACCGTTCTACCACGTGTACGGCGGGACGCAGGACAACTTCACCCTGGGCGGCCCGGCCCGCACCCGCAGCCGGCACGGGGTCATGAACCAGGACTGGTTCGTGGTGCAGGGCGGCGACGGGTTCCACTGCAAGGTCGACCCGACCGACCCGAACACCGTGTACGCCGAGTACCAGTACGGCGGGCTGTGCCGGTACGACCGCCGCACCGGCCAGCGGGTGCAGATCCAGCCGCAGCCGGCCGCCGGCGAGCCGCCCCTGCGGTGGAACTGGGACTCGCCGCTCATCATCAGCCCGCACGCCCCGAAGCGGCTGTACTTCGCCGGGAACGTCCTGTTCCGGAGTGACGACCGCGGCGACTCGTGGAAGCCGGTGAGCCCGGACCTGACGCGGCAACTCGACCGCAACGCGCTGCCGGTGATGGGCAAGCTGTGGGGCCCGGACGCGGTGTTCAAGCACGGCTCGACCAGCATCTACGGGAACTCCGTCGCGCTGGCGGAGTCGCCCAAGAAAGAAGGGCTGATCTACGTCGGCACGGACGACGGGCTGGTGCAGGTGACCGAGGACGGCGGGAAGGCGTGGCGGAAGGTGGAGCAGTTCCCGGGCGTGCCGGAGCGGACCTACGTCAGCAAGCTGGTCGCCGGGCAGCACGACGCGGGCACCGTGTACGCCTGCTTCGACAACCACAAGAACGGCGACTTCGCCCCGTACCTCCTGAAGTCGACCGACAGCGGGAAGACGTGGGTGAGCGTCGCCGGTGACCTGCCGGCCCGCGGCACCGTGTACTGTGTCGCCGAAGACCACGCCGACCCGAACCTGCTGTTCGCCGGCACCGAGTTCGGGCTGTTCGTCACCCTCGACGGCGGGAAGAAGTGGTCCCGCGTCCGGAACGGGCTGCCGACGATCCAGGTGAAGGACCTGTGCGTCCAGCAGAAGATGAACGACCTGGTGGTCGGCACGTTCGGCCGCGGCATCTACGTGCTCGACGACTACTCGCCGCTGCGGCTGCTGTCGGCGGAGGTGACGGCGAAGAAGGAGGCGATCCTGTTCCCGGCCCGGGGCGCGGTGCTGTACGTCCCGACCGCCCAGTTCGGCGGGGCCGGCAAGGCGTTCCTCGGGGCGTCGTTCTACACCGCCGACAACCCGCCGTTCGGGGCGACCTTCACCTACTACCTGAAGGACGGGCTGAAGACGCGGAAGCAGCTGCGGAAGGACGCCGAGAAGAAGGCCGAGAAGGGCGCGGCCCCGCCGCCCTACCCCACCCCCGACGAGCTGCGGCTCGAAGCCGAGGAGGAGGCGCCGTCGGTGTACCTCGTGGTCGCGGACGCGGACGGGACCGTGGTGCGGACGGTCCCCGGGCCGGTGACGGAAGGCACCCACCGGGTGACGTGGGACCTGCGCGACCCCGCGGCGACGCTCCCGGCGCCGACGACTCGTAAGGAGGCGGACGAGGACGACGACGGCCCGCCGCGCGGGACGGGCCCGCTCGCCGCCCCGGGGAAGTACACCGTGACGCTGTGGAAGCGGTACCGCGGGGATGCGTCGCAGGTGACCGGGCCGGTCACGTTCGACGTGGTGCTCGACACCCTCGGCGACCCGGACCCGGAGGCGGTGAAGGATCAGGTGGCGTTCCACCGGCGGGTGCTGAAGCTGTCCCGGGCGGTGACCGGGGCGACGAACGTGGCGACCGAGCTGGGCACCCGGCTCGACGCGGTCCGGCGGGCGCTGGACGCGGCCCCGAAGGCGGACGAGGCGGCCCGGAAGCGGGTGCGCGAGATGATCGACGCGAACCGCCTGATCTTACGGGCGCTCCGCGGCGACACGACCCTGGCGGCGCGGAACGAGAACGTGCCGGTGTCGATCGCCGACCGGGTGCGGTACGCCGGCGGGGCGTCGGTGCAGTCGCTGTCGAAGCCGACCGGGACGCAGCAGGAGGCGTACGGGATCGCGGCGAAGCAGTTCGCGGCCGAGCTAGCGAAGCTGCGTCAGCTCGCGGAGGTGGACTTCCCGGCGCTCGAGAAGACGCTCGACGCGGCCGGCGCCCCGTGGACCCCGGGCCGGCTGCCGGCGTGGGACGAGAAGTGACCCGTTGTGTGGCACCGGCATTCCTGCCGGTGCTGCCCATCAGCACCGGCAGGAATGCCGGTGCCACGATCAAAACACCTGGGCCACCGCCTCAGCGCCGACGAGCGGTTCCCGGCACGCGAAGTTCTCGCAGACGTACACCGTCACCCGCCCGCCGACCGCCGGCTTGTCCTTCAGCAGCGGGATCAGGTCCGGCGCCGGCCCGGTCGCCGGGTCGTGGAACGCGAGCACCTGGTTCGGCCGGAACGCCGACCGGACCGCCGCCACCGCCCGGTCCGTCTCCGCGTCGCCTGCCGGCCCGACCACCGCCACCTCGGCCGCCGGGCCGAGGTGGAAGTCGAGGGCGACGAGCATCTGGCCGGCGGCCGCCGGGTGCTCGGCCATCGTCTCGCGGTACCCGCGCAACGTCTCCTCCGCCTTCGCCGCGTACCCCGGGCGGTCGAGCAGCTTCGCGAGCCGCAACAGGACCGTGACCGCGACCGCGTTCCCGCTCGGGGTCGAGCCGTCGTGCGCGTCCTTCGTCCGGGCGATCAGCCGCTCGTGGTCGTCGGCGACGAAGAAGAAGCCGGGTCCGGCCGGGTCGGCGAAGTGCTTCAGGATCACGTCCGCGAGGTCGGCCGCCGCCCGCAGGTACTTCGCCGCGAACGTCGCCTCGTACAGCGTCACCAGGGCGTCGGCGAGGAAGGCATAGTCCTCGAGGTAGCCGTTCAGCTTGGCGGTGCCGTCGGCCGCGCCGCTGCGGAACAGCCGGCCGTCCGGGCCGCGGAGGTGGGCCAGGCACCAGTCGGCGGCGTTCACCGCCGCGTCGACGTACCGGTCGTCCCCGAACGCCGACCCGGCCTTGGCGAACGCCGCGATCATCAGCCCGTTCCACGCCGTCAGGATCTTCTCGTCCCGGCCCGGCCAGACGCGCTTCGCCCGCGCCGCGTACAGCTTGCCCTTCGCCTCGTCGAGCTTGGCCCGGAAGTCGTCCGCCGACAGCCCGAGTAGTTTCGCGTCGTCCTCGTCGCTCCGGGCCCGGAACAGGATGTTGTGCCCCTCGAAGTTGCCGCCGGCGGTCACCCCCCACACCCGGCACGCGAAGTCGCCCAGCTCCGCCCCGAGCGCCTCGCGGATTTCGGTCTCGCCCCAGACGTAGAACTTCCCCTCCTCGCCCTCGCTGTCCGCGTCCTGGGTGCTGAAGAACGCCCCGCCCGGCGCGGTCATCTCCTCCATCACGTACTCCAGCGTCTCGGTCGTCACCTCGCGGTAGAACGGGTCGCGGGTGACCTGCCACGCCTCGGTGTACGCCGTGGCGAGCAGGGCGTTGTCGTACAGCATCTTCTCGAAGTGCGGGACGAGCCACTTCGCGTCCACGCTGTACCGGGCGAACCCGCCGCCGACCTGGTCGTACATCCCGCCGCGGGCCATCTTGTCGAGCGTGTGGCGGACCATGTGCAGGGCGGCCGCGTCCCCGAACCGGCGGTGCAGCCGCAGCAGCAGCTTCAGCTCCAGGGCGTGCGGGAACTTCGGGGCGCTGCCGAACCCGCCGTGGGTCGGGTCGAACACCCGCCGCAGCGCCGCCAGCGCGCCCGCCAGCAGGTCCGGTGACAGCGGGGTGTCACCCGCTTCCAGTTGCCCGGTCCCGCCGAGGTACGCGACGACGTTCTTCCCCACCTCGACCGCCTGCCCGCGGCGGGTGACCCACGCGTCGTGCATGGCGAGCAGCAGCTTCCGGAAGCTGGGCCGGCCGTACCGGTCGTCCGGCGGGTAGTAGGTGCCGGCGAAGAACGGGGTGAGGTCTGGGGTGAGGAACACGCTCAGCGGCCACCCGCCGCCCTCGCGGGTCATCATCTGGAGGGCGGTCATGTAGATGGCGTCGAGGTCGGGCCGCTCCTCCCGGTCCACCTTCACGCACACGAAGTGCTCGTTCATCACCGCCGCGGTCGCCTCGTCCTCGAAGCTCTCGTGCTCCATGACGTGGCACCAGTGGCACGCCGAGTACCCGACCGAGAGGAAGATCGGGCGGTCGAGTTGCCGTGCCCGGGCCAGCGCCTCCGGCCCCCACGGGTACCAGTCCACCGGGTTGTTCGCGTGCTGCCGGAGGTACAGGCTCGTCTCGCCGGCGAGGCGGTTCGGGGTGCGGGACATGCGGCGGCTCGGGTGGGGACGGGCAGCGGGAATTGTAGGCGCACAGGCCCGTTTAGCCGCGACGCGGAGTCCTCGGAGCGGAGCGCGGCGGGTGGCTCGCGCTCCGCTCCGAGGACTCCGCGTCGCGGCTAAACGGAGGTTCACTTCGCCTCGGCGTCCACCGGCAGCGCCACCGTGCCGCCGTCCAGGTCGGTGCGGACCTGCAGCGTCCGCGACACCGCCCCGGCCGCCTTCGGGCTGAACGTCACCGTCAGGAAGTGGACCGGGGTCGCGGCCCCGCCGTTCGCCACCTCGACCGTGATGCCGTCCCCGGCCCCGTCCACGGCCAGCACCCGGAACGGCTTCGCCGCCCGCACCAGCACCCGCTGCGTCAGCGGCTTGCCGACCGCCGCCCCGTCGAACCGCACCCGGCCCGGGTTCAGCTCGACCGGCGCGGCGACCGCCCCGGTCACCGACACGTGGACGACCGGGTGGGCCGGGTCGGTCGTCCGGATCGCCACCTGCTCGGACAGCGGGCCGGGGGCCGCGGTCGGCTTCAGGGCCACGTCCACCTGGTACTCGGCCCCGCCGCGGAGCGGCCCGCCGCGGCCCACCTCGGTCACCTTCACCTCGAACGGCCCCTTCACCGGCATGACCTCGGTCAGCTTCCAGTCCCGCGCCCGCCCGCCGTACTTCACCGTCACCGACTGCGCCGCCTTCGACCCCTGCGGGACGGTCCCGAACGCCACCGCCCCGGGGGTCACGCTCACCTCCGTCCGGCTCGTCGCCTGCACCCGCAGGGTGGCGGTCGAGACGTACTTCGGGCCGAAGGTGACGTAGAAGGTCTGGGCGTTGAACCCGACGAACTTGCCGGCGTCCATCGTCACCACGAAGTCGGCCGTCTCGTTCGGCTGGAGCGCCTTGGTGAGCGGGGTGTAGTTGAGGCAGGTGCAGCTCTTCCGCACCTCGGTCACCTGGACCGGCACGTCGTAGATGTTGGTGACGGTGAACGTGTGCGACAGCAGGGTGCCGTGCGGCACCTCGCCGAAGTCGTGGGTGACCACCGGCGGGGCCGGCTGGTCCCGGTTCGCGGCGACGTCCGGGAGGAAGAACTTGTTCGCCCACTCGGCCGCCGGCTTGGCGGGCTGTGCCGGGGCCGCGGGCTGCGCCGCCGGGAGCGGCACCACCGGGGGTTGGGCGGCCGAGGTCACCGCCAGCCCCAGCCCGCCCAACCCCGCCAACCAGAAGGACCGTCGCATCCGCTGCCTCCTGCCGTGCCCGGTGCCGGGGCGGCCCGCCCCGGGAGTCTCGCGACCCATCGTACATCGGCCGGCAAGGCGGAAGGTAGCAGGCGCACTCCGTGTGCCGCCCGCCGTTGTGCCGACAGCGGGCGGCACACGGAGTGCGCCTGCTACTTTCGGATCGGGCGGCGTCACCGGCCCCACCGGCTCTTAATGAACGCCAGCCCGTTCGTGTACACGTCCTCCGGGGACGGGAACAGGTCCCGCCACACCTTCGTCGCGGCCGCCAGGTCCGGCAGCGCCCGGCCGAACGCCTCGATCGTCACCCACCCGTCGTACCCGACCTCCTTCAGCGCCCCGAACGCGGACGCCCAGTTCACCTGCCCGGTGCCCGGGGTGCCGCGGTCGTTCTCGCTGATATGGACGTGGGCCAGCACCGGGGCGACGGTCCGGATCGCGGCCGCCTGGTCCTTCTCCTCGATGTGGGCGTGGAACGTGTCGTACATGGTCCGGAAGTTCGGGTGGCCGACCGCCTTCACCAGCGCGACCGCCTGCGCCGCGGTGGTCAGGGCGTAGCACTCGAACCGGTTCAGGTACTCGATCGCCAACATCAGGCTCGCCGCCTTCGCCGACTCCGCCACCTCGCGCAGCACGTCCGCCGACCGCTTCAGTTCGTCCGCCGTCGGCCCGGTCCCGCTGAACTCGCCGATCGCCGAGTGGTACGGCCCGCACAGCGTCTCGGACCCGAGCACGTGGTTGATCTCGACGACGGTCTTCAGCCACTCCACCGCCTTCCGGCGGACCGCCGCGTCCGGGCTGACGGCGTTCGTCTCCTTCGTCAGGATGGTGACCGTCGTGCACTTCAGCCCCTGCTTGTCCAGCTCCGCCCGGATCGGCTTGTACTCGGCCGGGGTGCCGCCGAAGACCGGCAGCTCGACCCCGTCGAACCCGGCGGCCTTGAGCTTGCCGAGCAGCGGGAAGTGCTCGGCGGTCACGCCCCCGGTCCACAGCAGGAGGTTCATCCCGGTCTTCATCGCGCGGCTCCGGTCGGGGAGGGGAAACGTGGCGGCATTGTCCGGGCGGCGGAACGGCGGGGCAAGTGCCGGGCGGGCGGGTTTCCGGTACTGTCTCACATAGCCCCCGGCTTGCCGGGGGTGCCGGAAGACCCCCGGCAAGCCGGGGGCTATGTGAACGACCAACCCCCGCCGCCCGGAGGCCCCATGCCCCCTCTCCCCGAGCCGGTCACCGTGTTCCTCCGCGAGTGGGTGTGGTGGACCCTGCTGAACGGGTTCAGCGTCCCGCTCGCCCTCCCGGCGGTGGTCGTGTTCCTCGTCCTGGTGCTGTTCTTCAGGCTCGGGATCGGGATCGGGCTGCCGCGGCTGTTCTGGCACCCGGACCGGTTCCCGCAGTTCATGATCGGGATCGGGGTCGGGGCGGTCGTCTGGCAGACGCTGCTCGCCGGGTACGTGTTCGAGGAGTTCGCCACCAACTTCACCGTGGACCGCCCGCCGTTCTGCGAGGTCCGCCCGCCGTACACCCCGGACAAGGGGCTGCCGCACCCGGACTACCCCGGCCGGTTCCGGTACGACCCGGCCGACATCAAGTCGGTCTCGGCCTACGCCGGGACGGTCGCCGCCGCGGCCGCGGCGCTCGCGGTCGCCGTCGCGGTGCTGGTGCTGGTGATCCAGTTCGCCGTCCGGTTCGTCTGGTGGACGGTCGGCGGGTGGCGGCCGTTCGAGCCGGCCCGGCGGCGGATCCGGGTCGGGTACGCGGCCTGGCTGCCGCTCGGGGCGGCCGTCGGGTGGGGGCTGATGACCGGGCTGACGGCCGGGGCGCTGTCGGTCCCGCGGGAGAAGCTGGCCGACCCGGTCGGGAACTGGCTGGTGGACACCGCCGGGTGGGGGAAGGCGTCGGAGCGGCGGGCGGCGGTCGAGCGGCACGTGTCCGAGCACACCGGGAAGCCGGCGGCCCCGGTCCGCGGGACGCAGCGGGAGCGGGACTGGTTCGCCCCGTACCACCCGGCCTACGCCGCGTTCGTCGTCAACTTCGCGGCGATCCTGGTCGTGTCGCTCGTGGTCATCGTCCTCCCCGCCGGGCTGCGGCTGTACTCGCCGGCGATCGGGATCATCCTGCTGCTGAACCTGGCGGTGTTCCTGACCATCCTCTTGACCGTGTTCCCGCCGCTGGCGGTGTCCAGCAACTTCGTCCTGATCGCCCTGTTCGTCCTCGCGGTGGTGGCCGGGCGGGCGTACAAGTTCCGGTTCCCGAACCTGCCGCGGATGAAGGGGCCGATCCCGCTCGACGCCCGGTACCGGGAGCTGGTCGAGGCGGAGGCGGGGGTGACGGACCGGGCGTCGGCGGAGGCGGCGGCGGCCCGGGTGTACGCGGCCCCGGGCGGCGGGCCGGCGGTCCGCCCGGTGTTCAGCCACGCCGTCCCGTACCCGCACCCGGCGGTGGCCGGCGGGGGGAAGCCGCCGCTGGCGATCGTGTCGGTGAGCGGGGGCGGGTCGCGGGCGGCGGCGTGGGCGATGCAGGTGCTGACCACCCTGGAGGAACGGTTCCTCCGCCCGGGCGGGGGCCGCCGCCCGGTCGCCCTGCCGTACCACACCCGGCTGGTGGTCGGGGCGTCCGGCGGGATGATCGCCGGGGCGTACTACGTGGCCAGCCTGGCCGCCCCGGGGCGGGAGCCGGGGGTGAACCGCAACCCGGTCCCGCGGGCCGGCGGGGGCGAGTCCCCGCTCAGCCTCGCGGACCTGAACGCCGGGGTCCGGCAGGACCTGCTCACCCCGATCACCCACACCCTGGTGAACCACGACCTGCCGGCCCTGTTCGCCCCGGCGAAGTTCGGCTGGGACCGCGGGCAGGCGCTGGACGAGGCGCTGCGGGTCGCCTGCCGCGGCCAGCTGCACGTCCCGGTGGCGGCCCTGCGGGACGGGGAGGCGGCCGGGTGGCGGCCGAGCCTGATCTTCTCCCCGATGCTGGTGGAGGACGGGCGGCAGCTGTTCGTCAGCAACCTGGACCTGCGGCGGGTGACCGAGAACCGGGCGTTCATCCTCGGGGAGGAGACCGGGTACGACCCGTCGAACCCGGCCGGGGTCGGGCTGCTGTCCCGGGAGGGGGTGGAGTTCTTCAAGCTGTTCCCCGGGGCGACCGAGTTCACGGTGGCGACCGCCGTCCGGATGAGCGCGTCGTTCCCGTACGTCCTGCCGGGGGTGATGCTCCCGACCAACCCGCCGCGGCGGGTGGTGGACGCCGGGTACTACGACAACTTCGGGATCGGGGTGGCCGCGTCCTGGCTGTTCAACCACCTGGACTGGGTCCGTGAGCACACCAGCGGGGTGGTGGTGATCCAGGTGCGGGACGGGGTGAGCGAGGCCGGGCGGAAGCGGGAGGCGGTGACCGACCGGTTCCCGTCGCTCCCGGCGCGCGGGCTGCACTGGCTCACCACCCCGCCGGCCGCCCTGTGGAACTCGCTGAACGCGGCGAACACGTTCCGGAACGACAACCTGCTGCACCTCCTGGAGGACACGTTCGTGGCCAACGGGTTCCCGAAGGGGTTCTTCGCGACGGTGGCGTTCGAGCTGGACGGCCCGGAGGGGGTGGCGCTGAACTTCACCCTGGTGGACGAGGAGGTGCGGGCGATCGAGGCGGCGGCGGACGAGGGGACGCCCGGCGGGGAGCGGTTCCGGCGACGGGCGGACGCGCTGTTGAACTGGTGGCACGCCCGGCTCGCCGCCCCGGCCGCCCCGGTGACGCTCGCCCAGGTCGAGCGTCAGGCCCCGCGGGCGTGAGGTGCTGTGGGCGAGCGGCCGGGTTCACCCCGGCCGTGCTGCACGATCCGAAGACGGCCGGGGTGAACCCGGCCGCTCGCCCGGGCGCCGCTACGGGTCGAGCCGCACCGCCGCGAGGTCGTCGAGGAACGGATTCCCCTCCGCCTTCAGCCGCTCCTTGACCGCGGCGAGGGCGGCCGGGTCCTGGAGCCGGCGGCGGTCGGCCGGGTCGGCGAGCGCCTGGAGGAAGTGGACGAGGTTCCACAGCTTGTCCGGCTTGTCGAGGTAGCTCGGGCCGGCCGCCAGGGTGTTCCCGAACGCCGTCATCCCGCTCGGGTGGATGCCGCCGTACAGCCGGGCGTACAGGTCCTCCCCGCGCCGCCCGCCGCGGTACACCCCGAGCACCAGGTTCCGCGGCTGCACGACCGTCCCCCACAGGTCCCACTTGAGCTGCGGCTCCCGGCCGTAGTTGGCGTGGCACGACGCGCACCCGAACTCGGCCGAGTGGTACCGCTTGAACCCGCGGAACGCGGACGCCAGCCGGTCGTCGGCGGTCGCGCAGTGGTCCGGCGGGACGGGGATCGGGCTGCGGGCGGCGACGCCCCAGTTGTGGAGCGCGGCCGCCAGGTTCTGGTCGACCAGCCGGTCCAGGGCCGGCCCCTCCGACCCGTAGTCGTCGGAGTTCTCGTTCACCAACTGGCCCAGCGTGGCGAACTCGGTCTCGCCGCGGACCGACAGGTGGACGACGTAGCCGACGAGGTCGTCCAGCTCCGCCTCGGAGAGCGTCGGGAAGGCCGGCATCATCGACCCGTCGATGCCGTGCCGGACGGTCCGCTTGAGGTCGTCGCGGCGCGGCTTGCCGCTCGGCCCGAGGCCCTTCTTCGGCTGGCCGGGCTTCGGGAACGCCGTCGCGAACTTGAACACGCCCTGGCGGTAGTCGCGCGGCGGGGCGCTCAGCTCGACGGCGTGGGCGCCGTCCCCGGCCCCGGTCGGGCCGTGGCACTGCAGGCACCACCGGCGGTACAGCACCGACCCGCGGGCCAGGGCCGCGTCGCCCAGCCCCAACTCCGCCGCGGCCGCGGCCGCCGCCTCCCGGTCCGCGCGGGCCGATGCCGACTTCGACTCCTTCTCGTCGGGGTCCGGGAGCCGGACGCGGGGGTCGGCCGGGGTCCCGAACGCGGACCCGAGGCGGCGGGCGAGCTGCTCGGCCTGCGCCGGGTTCAGCCCGGCCGGGTCGAGGACGTTCTTGCCGAACTGCTTGCGGAGGTCGTCGGCGAGTTCGCGGTCCGGGGTGAGGTCCGGGCGGCGGGCGCTCTTGAGCGGCAGGAACCCGTTCGACGGCCACCGCCGCGGGGCGCCGTCGAGCAGCTTCACCACCATCAGGTCGGTGCGGGCCGGGTAGGTCGCGGCGGGGGCGGCCGGCGCCGCGGCGAGCGGCGGGGGCGTGTAACCGGAGCCGCACCCGGCGGCGAACAGGGCGAGGAGCGGGAAGACGGCGTGCGGCGCGTGGGACATTTTCCGCCCGTGATTCTTGTGCCCGCGGCGGGATTGCCAAGAATGGCATTGTACGCCGTCCCGCCGGGCACGTTCATGAACCGGGTCTGCCGCGCCGCCACCGCCCTGCTCTTCGCCGCCCCGGCGGCGGCCCAGCCTCCCGCCCCCGACCCGGCCGCCCTCCGCGGCGACTCCGCCCAGACCCAGAAGCGACTGTCCGAGGCCGAGGCGAAGTTGAAGGCCGGCGACGCCGCGGACGCGGCCGACGCCCTCCAGAAGATCCTCGACGAGGCCGGCGACGACTTCGTGCCCGCCGACAAGGAGGGGAAGGAGTACCGCCCGGCCCGGTGGTTCGCCCACCGGCTCCTCGCCCGCCTCCCGGCCGACGCCCGGAAGGGATACCAAGACCGGGTCGACGAGCCGGCCGCGAAGCTCATCCTCGCCGGCCGCCGCGACCGCGACCCGGCCCCGCTGTGGCAGCTCCTCGACCGGTACTTCGTCTCCCGCCCGGCGGCCGACGGACTGCTCCTGCTCGGCGACCTGCTGTTCGAGCGCGGCGAGTTCCGGGCGGCCGAGGGGGTGTGGCGGCGGCTCCTCACCGACGCCGGGGCGGACGTCGCCCACCCCGACCCGAAGGCCGACCCGGCGGCCGTCCGCGCCCGGCTGATCCTGGCGGCGATCTTTGCGGGCGAGTCGGGACGAGCGAAGGCCGACCTCGCCGCGTTCCGCACGAAGCACCCCGGGGCGAAGGGGACGTTCGCCGGCAAGGACGGGCCGTTCGCCGACACCCTCGACGCCCACCTGAAGACCGCCCCGGTCGTGCCGCCGGCCGCCAACCCGGGGACCGACTGGCCGGCGTTCGGCGGCGGGCCGGACCGGTCCGGGCGGACGTCGCCCGGGGTCCCGTACTGGGACTTCCCGGCCGTGCCGACGTGGACCGCCGCCCTGCCCAAGACGTTCCGCCCGGACCGCGCCCCGGCCGGGCCGCCGGCCCGCCCGCCGTTCGGACACCCGGTCGTCGCCGGCGGCAAGGTGTTCGTCACCGACGGGGCCGCGGTGTACGGGTTCGACCTCCTGCACGGCCGGAAGCTCGACCTGCCGGCCCAGCTGGCGACCCCGTCGGTGCCCCCGTTCGACCGGGAGAAGCCGCCGCCGGACGGGTGCCCGGCGCTGGCCGCGGCCGGGGACCGGGTGTACGCCCGGGTCGGGCCGGCGGCGGTGGTCGGGCCGGCGGCCGCCCGCGCCCCCGACCCGAACAAGCCGGGGGACCAGACCGCGATCGTCTGCCTCGGGCCGGCCCCGGGCGGGGTGACGTACCGGGAACTGTGGCGGGTGCGGCCGCCGGGGGCCGGGAAGGTGCCGGTCGCGTGGGAGGGGGCGCCGCTGGTCGCCGGGCGGCGGATGTGGGCCGCGTTCGCCCGGTTCGAGGGCGGGCGGGTGGTCCACGGGGTCGAGTGCTTCGACCCGGCCGACGGCAACACCGCCCCCGCCCCGGCGTGGACGGCCGAGGTGTGCGACAGCCCGCTGCCGCAGGCCGCCGACCCGCGCACCCGGCAGGAACTCGTCACCCTCGCCGGCCGGCACGTCGTGTTCCTGTCGAACACCGGGGCGGTGATCGCCCTGGACGCCGCCACCGGCCGGCGGGCGTGGGCGTTCCGGTACCCGCGGTCGCGCAAGGCGGACCCGGCGCGGTCGCCCGACCCGGCCCCGGCGGTCGCGAGCGGCGGGCGGGTGTTCGTCGCCCCGGCCGACGCCGACCGGGTGTACGCCCTGGACGCCGAGACCGGCCGGCTGCTGTGGGAGTCCGGGCCGGTCGAGGGGGCGCAGGTGGTCGGCGTGGCGGCCGGGCGGTTGGTCGTGAACGTGACCGGCCCGGTCCTCGGCGTCCGCGCGTTCGACGTGGCGACCGGCACCCCGCGCTGGGAGGCGACCGGGGCGGCCGGGTACGGCCGCGGGTTCGTGACCGACGGGGTGGTGGCGTGGCCCGGGCGGACCGGGCTGCTGTACGTCCACCCCGAGGACGGCCGGGTGCTGGGGACGTCGCACGCCCAGCGCTTCGGCGCCCCCCGGCCGTTCGGGAACCTGGCGTACGCGGACGGCGTCCTCGTCGCCGTCACCCCGACGGAGGTGTGGGGGTTCGTCCCGTTCGACCGGCGGTTCCCCGTGACGACCGGGCGCGGGCGGTTCCGCGACCTGACCGGCCGGGCCGAGGCCGCGCTCGCCGCCGGCGACCCGGCCGCCGCACGCGAGAAGCTGCTGGCGGTCGCCCGCGGCGACTTCGCCCCGCCGCTCCGGGCCTGGGCCGCCGCCCGCCTGCTGCTGCTGTCCGCGAAGGCCGACGACGAGCGGCAACTGCCGGCCGACCTGCGGGCGGTGCTCACCCCCGACGTCCGCGGCGAATGGCTTCTCCCACCGGACGGCGTCCCCGCCACCCTCGACACGCTCGTCCTCCGCCACGTCGGCCGGGAACCCGCCCCGGTCGCCGAGTCCTCCCCTGCGGCCTGCGAGCGGAAGCCGGACGACGCCCCGACCCTGTCCGGGGACGCCGACGTCGCCCGGACGCTGCGGCTCCCGCCGGGGTCGGTCCCGCTTCACTGGCTGCCGGGGGCCGGCCCGCCGACCCGCGTCGTCGTGGCGACCCCGGACGGCCTGCTCGCGGTCCCGCTGGCGACCGGCGACCCGACCCGGCACGCCGCGGCCGGCGGGTTCACCCACGCCGCCGACCTGCCGGGCGGGTTCGTCGCCGCCGGGCCGTCCGCGGTCGCGGTGTACGGCGCCGGCCGCGCCGCCGCGTGGGTGTTCCGCGTCCCGACCACCGACCCGCTGCCGGAACGCCCCGGGGCGTTCCGGGTGTTCCCGGACGACGCCCCGCCGCCGGCCGAGCTGTCGTCGTTCCACCTCGCCGGGTCGGTGCTCGTCGCCCGCCTCGGCGACCGGCACCTGATCGCCCTCGACCTGGGGGCGAAGCGAATCGCGTGGGTGCTCGGGACGCACGGTACGCCCGCCTTCCGCCCCCACGGCTTCCCCGGCGACCCGCGGGTCGGCCCGACATTCGCCGTCGCCGGCCGGCTCGTCGTGGCCCAGCGGTCCGACGGCCGGCGGTGGTGCGTCCGGCTCGACACCGGGCGGGTGCTGGACGTGCCCGGGTTCGACCAGCCGACCGCCCGGGCGTGGTGGCCGCTGCCCCCCGCCGAGGTCGGCCCGGACCGGCTCGCCGTGTCCGACGGCCCGGGTCTGGTGCGGCTGCTGGACCTCGCCACCGGGCGGGTGAGGTGGACCCGCCAGGAGGACGGCGAGGCGAGCCTGTCCGGCGAGCCGCCGCAGGTCCGGGCGTGGGGCGACGCGGTGCTCGTCGCGGTCCGCCGCAACCACGGCGTCGACCTCGACCGGCTCGACCCGCGCGACGGGAAGTCGGCGTGGGGGTGCGGCCCGGCGTTCCTCGACGCCGACCGCCTCGACCTGTCCCGGGCCGACGCGGACGCCGACCGGGTGTACGTCCCGGCCGGGAAGACGCTGTCGGCGTTCGCCCGGAAGGACGGGAAGCCGGCGTGGGAGGCGGAGCTGCCCGACGCCCGCGGGTCCGGCGGGTGGGTGGTGCGGGCCGGGGCGAAGTGCGTGATCGCGTACCCCGAGTCCGCCGTGCCGCGGGAGCCGGTGGCGGACGTGTTCGCCCGGCTGGGCCGGTCGTTCCGGGCCGACCCGCGGCCCGGCCGCCTCCCCGCCCTGGCGGCGACGGCGTATGATGCGTGGGTGACCCGGTCGGTGCCGGTGCTGCTGTTCGACCCGGAGACCGGCAACCGGCTCGGCGAGGTCGAGGTCCCGGCGGCCGGCCCGGCGGTGGCCGCGTGGTTCGCCGGCGACGTGGCGGTGGTGGCGACCGGCGACCGGGTGGCGTGGCTGCGGTGACGGCGGGGGCAGCAATGGCGATCCGCGGGGAACCGGTCGGGCTGTCGGCGGACGAGGCGGCGGCCGCGGCCCAGCTGCGGGACGCGAGCGACCGCGTCCTGGCCGAGTGCGGGAAGGCGATCGTCGGCCAGGGGGAGGTGCTCGAGTTCCTCCTGCTCGCGCTGCTCGCCCAGGGGCACGCCCTGCTCGTCGGGGTGCCCGGGCTGGCCAAGACGCTGATGATCCGCACCCTCGCGGACTGCATGAACCTGTCGTTCAACCGCGTCCAGTTCACCCCCGACCTGATGCCGTCGGACATCACCGGCACCGAGATGCTGCAGGAGGACCGGGCGACCGGGCAGCGGGCGTTCCGGTTCCTCCACGGCCCGATCTTCGCCAACGTCGTGCTGGCCGACGAGATCAACCGCACCCCGCCGAAGACCCAGGCCGCGCTGCTCGAAGCCATGCAGGAGCGGCAGGTTACCGTCGCCGGCACCCGCCACCGGCTGCCCGACCCGTTCTTCGTGCTGGCCACCCAGAACCCGATCGAGCAGGAAGGCACCTACCCGCTCCCGGAAGCGCAGCAGGACCGGTTCATGTTCTCCGTCACCGTCGGGTATCCGTCCGAGGAGGACGAGTTCCGGGTGATCGAGACGACCACCTCGGCCGCCCGGCCCCGGCTCGACCGGGTGGTCGCCGGGGACGAGCTCTTGGCGATGCAGGCGCTGGTGCGGAAGGTGCCGGCCGCCGGGTACGTGATCCGGTACGCCCTGAAGCTGTCCCGGCTCACCCGCCCGCACGGGCAGGACGGCGAGCCGGCCGACCCGGACGTGCCGGACTTCGTCAAGAAGTACGTGACCTGGGGGGCCGGGCCGCGGGCCGGGCAGAACCTGATCCTCGCGGCCAAGGCCCGGGCGCTGTTGCGCGGCCGGGCGTACGTGGCGACGGAGGACGTGAAGGCGGTCGCCCTGCCTGTGCTCCGCCACCGGGTCATCACCAACTACGCGGCCAAGGCCGACAACGTCAGCCCGGACGAGATCGTCCGCCGGCTCCTGAAAGAAGTCCCGGCCCGCGAGGCGTGATGCCGCCGACCGTCCCCGACCCGAACGTCCTGGCCCGGATCGACCGGCTGGAGCTGGAGGCCCGGCAGGCGGTCGAGGGGTACCTGTCCGGCCGGCACCGCAGCCCGCGGCACGGGTTCGCCGTCGAGTTCGCCCAGCACCGGGAGTACGCCCCGGGCGACGACATCAAGCACATCGACTGGAAGGTGTACGGCCGGACCGAGCGGTACCACCTGAAGCAGTACGAGCAGGAGACGAACCTCGTCGCCTGGCTCCTGGTGGACGCCAGCGAGTCGATGGCCTACGGGTCGGGGGAGCGCACCAAGTACGACCTGGCTTGCGGGGCGGCGGCGGCGATGTGCTACCTGGTGCTCACCCAGACGGACGCGGCCGGGGTGGCGACGCTCGCCGGCGGGGTGCGGTCTTTTCTTCGCCCGTCCGGGCAGGTGACGCAGCTCCGCGAGGCGTGCCGGGTGCTGGCCGACGGCCCGTACCCCGGCCCGGCGCGGCTCGGCCCGGTGCTGAACGAGCTGGCCGGGCGGACCGGCCGCCGGGGGGTCGTGTTCGTGTTCAGCGACCTGCTCGACGACGTCCCCGACATCCTCGCCGGGCTGCAGCACCTGCGGTACCAGAAGCACGAGGTGGTGCTGTTCCACACCCTCGACGCGGCCGAACTCGACTTCCCGTTCCGGAACACGACTCTGTTCCGCGGGTTGGAAGGGCTGCCGGAGATCCTGACCGACCCGCCCGGCGTCCGCGACAGCTACCTGAAGGCGCTCGGCGAGCACGTCGCCGCGGTCGAGGCCGGCTGCCGGGCGATGGAGGTCGACTACGTCCGGCTGCGGACCGACGCCGACCTCGGTCACGAGCTGGCCGCGTACCTGCAGAAGCGCCGCGGCGCGTAACCCTCCCAGGAGTTCCCTCCCATGACCCGCGTCCTGTTCTCGCTCCCACTGCTGGCCCTCGGGCTCGCCGCCCCCGCGGCCGACGAGAAGTCCGCCGCCAAGCCGCTGTTCAACGGGACGGACTTCGCCGGCTGGCAGACGGCCAAGGGGGAGCCGGTGACGAAGGGGTGGGTGGTGAAGGACGGGGCGATGGCCCGGGAGGCGGCCGGCGGCGACATCTGGACCAAGGACCGGTACGGCGACTTCAAGCTGGAGCTGGAGTTCAAGACGGCCGGGAACAGCGGGGTGTTCATCCGGACCGACAAGCCGACCGACAACGTCCAGACCGGGATCGAGGTGCAGGTGGACAAGCCCGGCGCCCCCGGCAAGCACAGCGTCGGCGCCCTCTACGACCTGGTCGCCCCGACCAAGGACAACACGAAGAAGGACGACTGGAACACGATGACGGTCACCGCGAAGGGGAGCGTCATCACCGTCGAGGTGAACGGGGAGAAGGTGAACGAGATCGACCTGGACAAGTGGACCGAGGGCGGGAAGAACCCGGACGGGTCGAAGAACAAGTTCAAGACCGCCCTGAAGGACTTCAAGCGGGAGGGCCACATCGGGCTGCAGGAGCACGGGGCGAACGTGTCCTACCGCAACGTCCGGATCACCCCGCTCAAGTGAACGGCCGGGCCGCCACGGGGGGCGGCCCCTACCGGCCGGTAGGGGCCGCCCCCCGTGGCGGCCCGTGCAGTGCTCACTTCCCCACCCGCACCTTCGCCAGGTAGATGTTCGACTTCCCCTCGTGGGACGAGTAGTAGCTCACCCACAGCAGGTCGTCGTGCCACACCAGCCCGGCGTAGCTGGTGTCGCCCCCGCTCGGCAGCTTCAGCACCTCGGTGAACTTCCCCTCGGCCACGTCGAGCGGCCCGAGGCTCGTCCGCACCGGCTTGTCGTACAGCCGCACCGCCGCCACCGCCGGCCGGTCCGGGAGGAACACGAAGTTCGGCCCCCCGACCCGGGCGCCGAGGTCCTTCCACCTCCACTCCTTGTACGGGGCGGCGGCCGTGCCGACCCAGCCGTTCTTGTCGCCGGCCTCCCGCCGCACCAGCGCGACCATCGTGCCGTCCGGCGCGAACCGCAGCGTCGTCTCGTTCGGGTCGCCGGGCACGTCGAGGTGCGTGACGAGGTCGAACTTCACCCCGTCCGTGCTGACCACCAGCTTCAGCTTCCAGTCGGCCGGGCCGGGCTCCGCCTTGCCGGTTTTCGCCGCCTCCTTCGCCGCCTCCGTGCCGCGGGCGGCGGCGTTGTACGACACCCCGTAGCACTTCCCGCCGTGCCACGTCACCCGCCACAGCCAGTCGCCTTCTTGCAGCACCTTCTGGGTCGGCGTCCACTCCTTGCCGTCCTTCGAGAACGCGACCCGCGGCTGACGGCCGAGCAGCTTCGTCCCCTCGTACACCGACCCGCCGGCGACGACCATGAGCCGGCCGTCCGGGGTGACCGAGAACTTCGGATCGCGGAGGTCGATCCCCTTCTCCGCGAGCAGCGCGGCCGACTCCCACGCCTCGCCGTCGGCCGAGGTGAGGACGCGGACCTTGCCGTCCCCGCCGACGTGGGCGTCCCCCTCGCGGAAGGTGCAGAACCACCGGTCGCGGAACCGGACCAGGTCGGTGAACGCGTTGTGCTTCCCCGCGTCCCAGACCTTCCGCACCTCGCCGACGAGTTCCAGCTTCGGCGCCGCGGGCGCGGCCGCGGGAATGGTGAGCAGCACGGGCAGCAGGTACACGGGTGAACTCCGGGAGAGATGCCCCCGCCGGGCGTCGGCGGGGGGGTGCCTGACTGACCACTGACCACTGACCACTGACCACTGACCACTCTACCGAGCCATCGGCACGAACTTCACGCACACGCACCGGCTCACCGGGATCGTGGTCCCGGTCTCCCTCCCCGTCCCGGTCGCCGGGTCCAACTCCCACACCCCGACCTTCCCGCCGTTCTGGCTGGCGATCAGCATCCACTTGCCGGTCGGGTCGATGTTGAAGTTCCGCGGGACCTTGATGTCCCCGGTGATGTGCCCGGCGGCCGTCAGCTTCCGGTCGGCGCCGACCTTGAACACCGCGACGCTGTCCCCGACCCGGTTCGACACGTACACGAACTTCCCGTCCCGGCTCAGGAGGCACTCGGCGGTCGAGTTGTTCGGCGTCGGCTTCGGCAGCGTCGAGAGCGACTGCACCACCTTCCCGCCGCCCTTCTCCGCCATCTCGATCACGTTCACGGTCGAGTCCAGCTCCCCGCAGACGTAGGCGAACTTCCCGTCCGGGGCGATGGCGATGTGCCGCGGCCCGGACCCGGGCGGGGTGGCGATGTCCTCCGCCCCCTCGTCCGAGACGGTCCCCTTCTCCGGGTCGAACGCGAACACCTTCACCTTGTCGATCCCGAGGTCCACGCTCACCGCCGCCGTCCCGGCCGGGGTGAAGAACCCGCAGTGGGCGTGCGGCTCCTTCTGCCGGGCCGGGTTCGCCCCCATGCCCTCGTGCTGGACGAACCCGACCCGCCCGGCCAGCTTCCCGTCCGCGTCGAGCTTGTAGAACGCGGTGCTCCCGCCGCCGTAGTTGGCGACGACCGCGTAGGTCCCCTTCGGGTGGACGGACACGTGGCACGGGCCGGGGCCGCCGCTCTTGTCCTCGTTCAGCTTGGTCAGCGCCCCGGACTTGGCGTCCACGGCGAACGCCACCACCGCCCCGCCGTCCTTCCCCTGGCTCTCCCCGACCGCGTACAGGTACTTGTTCGTCGGGTGGACCGCCAGGAACGACGGGCTGCCCATCTCGGCGGCCAGCTCCGGGGCGGACAGCTTCCCGGTCTTCGAGTCGAACTTCGCCCGGTAGATCCCCTTGCTGTCCTTGTCGGTCTTGCCGGTGTTCGTGCCGAGGAACACCCAGTGGTCGTCGGCCGCGGCGGTCCCGGCGGCGAGGAGCAGGGCCGCGGCGGCCGCGGCGCGGGAGAGGGACATAGAATCCTCCGGTCGGGAAACGGGAAAACGGGTCCCCCGGCGGGGGAGCGGGTTGATGATAATGAACCCGGCCCGCGACCGGTAACGAAAATCACCCCTGCGGAAGTCGACCATGCGCCGGACCGCGTTCGGACTGCTCGCCGCCTCGCTCGCCCTGGCCGCCCCGGCCGCCGCCGACCCGGTCGGCCCCGGCCCGGACAAGGACGGGTGGGTCAACCTGCTGGTGGAGTCGCAGTGGAAGAAGGTCGACCCGGGCTGGGTCTTCACCACCGCCGGGGAGGTGGCGCTCGACCCGGAGAAGAACACCCGCCTGAAGGCCGGGAAGGTGAAGGACGGCACCGTGTGGGTGAACGGGGAGAAGGGCCGGCTCCCGGACCTGGTCACCAAGCAGGAGTTCGGGGACTGCGAGGTGCACGCCGAGTTCCTGATCGCCAAGAACTCGAACTCCGGGGTCAAGTTCCACGCCGTGTACGAGATCCAGATCCTGGACACGGCCGGGAAGAAGGAGCTGAGCGGGGACAGCATGGGCGGGATCTACCCGCGGGCCGACGCCTCGATGGGGTACAAGTACCTGGACAAGGGGGTCGCCCCGCGGGTGAACGCGGCGAAGCCGGCCGGGGAGTGGCAGACGCTGGACGTGGTGTGGAAGTCGCCGCGGTTCGACGCGAAGGGGGAGAAGACGGCGGACGCGGTGGTGGTGAAGGCGGTGCTGAACGGCGAGGTGATCCACGAGAACCAGGCGGTGAAGACGCCGACCGGGGCGAACTGGGTGAAGAAGGAGACGGCGACCGGGCCGTTCATGCTGCAGGCCGACCACGGCCCGGTCGCCTTCCGGAACGTGCGGATCAGGCCGGGGAAGAAAGAATGAAACCGGAACGCGGATGACGCGGGATCAAGGCACGCGGATGAGCGCGGGATAAGAGCAAGACATTGATTAAGAGGGTTCGGGCGAAGCCGGTCGGGACTTCGCCCGGGCGGTCTCGAACACCTTGCGGCGGACCTGCGGCTTCGGACCGAAGTTCAACAGCAACCCGACGTCGATATTGGTGGCCTTGAGGTAGTTGAGGAGTTGGGCCTCGTGCTCGGGCGACAACTGCTCCGCGGCCTTCAGCTCCAGGATCACGGCGCCTTCCACGACGAGGTCGGCGAAGTACTCGCCGACGTGAACGCCGTCGTAGAAGACATCAATCTGGTGGTTCGGCACGACGTCGAGGCCACGCTTCCGGAGTTCGTGGAGCAGGGCGTTGCGGTAGACCTTCTCCAGGAACCCCCATCCCAGGGTGTTGTAGACGTGGTAGAACGCCGCGATGATGCGCTCCGTCAGGTCCTCGTGCTTCATTGCATTCTCCCATCTTCATCCCTGCTCTCTGTCTGATCCGGCGTTGATCCGCGTGCCCTGATCCCGCGTCATCCGCGTTCCGGTTTCATCTTCATCTGAGCATCGTCCGGCGGATGAACTCGAGCTGCACCTTCAGGTAGTGCGGCCCGCCGATCCCGTGCCGGGCCTGCGGGTAGAACATCATCTCGAACTCCTTGTTCGCCCCCTGCAGGGCGGTCACCAGCCGCACGCTGTTCTGCAGGTGGACGTTGTCGTCCATCATCCCGTGGACGACCAAGAGCCGGCCGCGCAGGTCCTTCGCCGCCGCCACGCAACTCGACTTCGCGTACCCGTCCGGGTTCTCTTTCGGGGTCAGCATGTACCGCTCGGTGTAGATCGAGTCGTACAGCGCCCAGTCGGTCACCGGCCCGGACGCGATCCCGGCCGAGAACGTCTTCGAGTGGGTCAGGGCGTAGGCCGCCATGAACCCGCCGTAGCTGTGCCCGCTGATCCCGACCCGCGCGAGGTCCACGTACTCGTTCCTCCCGAGCCACGCCACCGCCTCTTCCAGGTCCTTCAGCTCCTGCACGCCGAGCTGCTTGTAGCACGCCCACGCGGACTGGGCGCCCTTCCCGCTCGCGCTCCGCGGGTCCACCCGCAAGACGATGATGCCGTTCGTCGCCAGGGTGTTGTCGAGGACCCGGCCGCCGCCGTACTCGTCCCGCACCGTCGGGGCGTGCGGCCCGCCGTAGGTGAACACCCACACCGGGTGCTTCTTCTTCCGGTCGAAGTCCGGCGGGTAGGTGACCGCCGCCTCCAGCTCGAACCCGTCCTTGGTCGGGATCGTCACCCGCTCGAACTTCCCGAACTTGAACTGCCCGCGTTCGCGGACCGGGTTCGTGTCCAGGGTGCGCACCACGCCCCTCCCCGCCTCCACCAGCGCCGCCTTCGTCGGGGTCGTCACGTCGGTGAACCGGTCGACGAAGAGTGGGCCGGACGGGGCGAGACTCACGCGGTGCGACTTCCCCTTCTCGGTGAGCAGCTCGACTTCCCCGCCGACCTTCACCCGGCACAGGTCCGTCCCGGTCGGGCGGGTGAACCCGGCGGTGAAGTAGGCGGTGCCGTCCGGGTCGACCCGCAGCACCTCGCGCACCTCCCACCCGCCGGCCGTGACCGGGCCGAGCAGCTTGCCGTCCGCGGCGTAGTGGTACAGGTGCCGCCACCCGCTCCGGTCGCTCGGGAACAGGAACGACCCGTCGGCGAGGAACCGCGGCGGGCCGGCGTTCTCGACCCACGCCTTCGTCGTCTCCCGGAACAGCACCGCCGGCTTCCCGCCGGCCGCCGGCCACGTCGTGACGTCGAGCCACGTCTGGGTGCGGTTCTGGATGTAGGCGAACACCGTCTTCCCGTCCGGGTGCCAGCCGACGCGGCTGACGACGAAGTCCTCGGGCTGTCCGTCGGCGAGTTCGAGGAAGACCGGCTTGCCGCCGGCCGCGGGCACCACCCCGAGCCGGACCAGCGGGTTCGGGTCGCCGACCTTCGGGTACGGGTACGACTCCAGTTGCCCGCGCGGGGCGTTCGCGTTGACGATGTTGAACCGCTTCACCGGGGCGTCGTCGAACCGGAGGAAGGCGAGGTGCGCCCCGTCCGGGGACCACCAGAACGCCCGCCCGTCGCGGTCGAAGATCTCCTCCTCGTACACCCAGTCGGCCTTCCCGTTCAGGACGTCCCCGCCGCCGTCGTGGGTCAGCTGCTTCTCCTCGGGCTTGTCGATCTCGACTACGAACAGGTTGCCGCCGCGGACGAACGCCACCCGCTTGCCGTCCGGGGAGAAGGTGGCGAACTCCTTCGCCCCGTCGCTCCTGGTCAGCCGCACCGCCGGCCGGCCGTCGAAGTACCCGACGGCGAGGTCCGGGCCGGCGTTGAACAGGAACGCGGTGTGGTCCGGGTTCGCGCGGAACGTGGTCGTCTTCGCCAGCCGGTCGGCGACGCCGGCCTCCAGCCCCTTCACCGCGGACACCGACTTCTTGACGTTCTCCGGGTCGGCGAACTCCGCCGCCTTGCCGGTGCGGGCCTCGACCTTCCACAGCCGGTTGTCCTTCGCCTGCAGGAAGTGGTCGGCGTCGAGCCACGCCCCGACGCTCACCGGGGTGCCCTGCAGCCCGAACGTGAGCGCCCCGCCGCGGCCGATCAGCAGCGCCTCGGTGACCGGCCGACCGGTGACGCGGTCCTCGGGCAGCGGCGCCGCCGGGCCGAGGGTGAGCGGGTACGCCCTCGGCAGCCGCAGCACCGGGAACTCGGCCCCGGCCTTCAGCCCGGGGAACAGCCCCCACGTCGTCAGCCCGTCCTCGGCGCGCGGCTCCAGCAGGTATGCGGCGAGCCGGCCGAGCGGCTGGGCGGCCTTCACCACCAGCGTCCCGGCCGGCACCCGCCGCGCCGCCGGCTTCCACGCCCCGGTCACCTCGGCGACGAGCGTCCGCTTCTGGTACGGCTCGGGCCGCGTCACCACCCCGGAGACGGGGAAGACCTCCACGCCGAGGTCGATGTCCTCGCGCAGCTCCTCGACCGCGACGCCGTGCCGCTGCAGGGTCCGGACCGCGTCCGCGCTCGCGGCCGGGACGAGGTACGCGAACGGCGGCTCGGCGAACTCGGCCGGGACGGTGCGGGCGACGAACTCGAGGTCGTACTCCTTCGGGGCGTCGGTGGCGACCCGCTTCCCGTCCCGCACCGCCTCCTCGAACCCGAGGATCGCGAGCTTGGCCGCGAACGGCTTCGCCTCCGTGCGCAGCGGCACCCGCACCCCGGCGTCGTCCGCCGGCGCCGCGGCGGCCTCCTCGAAGCACGCCGCCACGAACGCCTTGGTGGCCGCGACCCGGTCCTTGAACGGGGCGTAGGCGTAGGACTCGCTCAGCACCCCGACGCGGCCGCGGAGCGCGAGGTACTGCACCCCGTACCGCGGGGACGCCGGGTACGTCTCCCACTTCGTGCGGTCCGCGCTGAAGTTGCCGTACGGGGCGACGTCGAACCCGGTCGCGGCCTTCACCTTCTTGGTGACCGCCGGGAACAGCGTGGCGTTCGCCCACTCGGCCTGCGGGGCGTCGGACGCCGGGTACCGCGGGCCGTCGTAGGTCAGCGTGTAGCGGTGCTTGCTGCCGTTGGTCGTGTGGCAGTCGACGACGAGGGCCGGGTCCCAGGTGTTGAACAGCTTGACGAGCGCCCGCACCTCGGGCGAGTCGAGCTTGACGAAGTCGCGGTTCAGGTCGAGGCCCTGGGCGTTCGCCCGGGTGCCGGCGCCGTCCGCCGGGCCGTTGTCGCCGGGCCGGTTCTTCGGGTCGACCTTCTCGTTCCCGTCCGCGTTCAGGACCGGCACCAGCAGGACGACGCGGTCCTTGAGCAGCGGGTGTCCGGGCTTGTCGGTCAGGTCGCGGGCCAGGGCGAGCAGCGCCTCCTTCCCGTCCACCTCGCCGGCGTGGATGTTCGCGAACGCCAGCACCACCGTCTTCCCTGCCTTCTTCGCCGCGTCCGGGCCGTCGACTGCCGGGTCGGCGATCGTCAGCAGCGGGAGCTTACGGCCCTCGTGGCTGGCGCCGAAGTACGACAGCTTCGCCGCCGGCCCGCGGGCCGCCACCGCCTCGCAGAACGCGACCACGTCGGCGTACCGGGACGTCGCCTTGTAGTCGGTCTTCTCGGCGACGGTCCGGAGCGGTTGGGCGGGCGCGACCGGCGCGAACAGGGCGACGGCGAGCAGCGCGACGAGGCGGGGCACGGCGGGGACTCCGCGGGGGTGGGCCGAGGGGAGAGGTGATTGTATGCGACGAACCGAGCGGGGGGCGTGAGCCCCCTGTGCGCCTCTTGCGCACAGGGGGCTCACGCCCCCCGCTCGGGTGCGGTCACGTCACTTCTTCTCCGGCCCGAGCAGCTTCCGGACCTCCGCCTTGTCCTTCTCGCGGTCCAGGTACGGCACCCCCTTCTCCATCCACGCCGGGGCCGCCTTCGCCTTCAAGTGGTGCTCGAAGAACTGGAACATCCGGGCGGCGAAGTCCCGGGCCGCGGCCCGGCTCGTCAGGTTGTGCGGCTGCCCGTTGTAGTTCAGCAGGTAGCACTCCCGCCCGAGCCGCCGCAGCGCGAGGTAGTACTCGATGCCCTGGTACCACGGCACCGCGTCGTCCTGGTCGTTGTGGATCATCAGGAGCGGCGTCTTCACCCGGTCGGCCATGAACACCGGGCTGTTCTCGACGAACCTCATCGGCGCCCCCCACAGGGTGTCGCCGATCCGGCTCTGCGTCCACTCGTACTGGAACTGCCGGGTCAGGCCCGACCCCCACCGGATGCCGTCGTACGCGCTCACCATGTTCGACACCGGGGCGCCGGCGACCGCCGCCTTGAACCGGTCCGTCTGCGTCACCATGTACGCGATCTGGTACCCGCCCCACGACTGCCCGTTGATGCCGATCGCGCCCTCGTCCACATAACCTTTATCCACCACGGCCTGGATGGCCGGCAGCACGCACTTGATGGCGCTCTGCCCCGGCGCGCCGACCTTGTACGCGATGTCCGGCATCAACACGAGGTACCCGTTGCTGGCGTAGAACGTCGGGTTGATGACCTGACCCCGGGTCACCACCGGCAGCCGGAAGTTGTGCAGCGTGTCGGACAACCTTTCATAGATGTACACCACCATCGGGTACTTCTTCGACGGGTCGAAGTTCTCGGGCTTCACCAGCACCCCGGACAGCTTCGCCCCGTCGGCGCTCGTGTAGTGGACCAGCTCGGCCCGGCCCCAGTTGTACTCCTTCACCCGCGGGTTGATGTCCGTGACGCGCTTCAGCTCGTGGAAGTCCGGCGTCGTCACGTAGTAGTCCGGGTGGTCGGCGAACGTCTGCACGGTGAGCAGGTAGACGTCGGCGTTCTTCGCCCGGGTCGGCTGCCCGTACCGCCGCGGCCCCATGATCAGCAGCTTCGCCTCCGCCGCCCCCGGCTCCAGCCGGTAGTACCCGGTGTCGCGCGTCCGCAGGTTCTCCGCCCCGAGCAACTGCGGCTTCGACAGGTCGACCCCGCGGAACGGCGCGACCTCGTCCGCCGCCCGCACCGTCAGCAGCGTGAACCGCACCCCCGACCCGCGCCCGACCTTGGTCAGGTTCTCGGCCGACGACCCGTCGGCCGCGAGCTTCCACAGGTCGTACCGGTCGCTGACGAGCACGTACTTCCCGTCCGCCGTCCACAGCGGCTGCCCGGCCGGCCGCGGGTTCCCGGGGTGGTCGTCCTCCTCGTCGAAGAACTTCTCCTTCAATTTCTTGGTCAGGCTCGCCCGCTTCCCGTCGGCGAGGGCGACCGTGAACCAGTCCTTGCCGTCGAACCCGAGCAGGTGCCCCCCGGTCGGCGACAGGTTCGGGTTCGGGGCCGTGTACCCGCCGTACCCGGTCAACAGCGGCTTCCGCTCCCCGGTCCGGACGTTCACCGCCGCGTAGTCGCTCTGCGGCTGGCCGTACCCGGTCGTGAGCCGGTACTTGCGGTCGTCCGACCCGACCGCCCAGTCGCTCCCGGACGGCGGCCGGCCGACGGTGGCGGTGTCGTCGGAGAGCTGGCGGAACTGCCCGTCCTTCAGGTTGACGACCGCCGAGTACGTCTTCGCCCGGTCGGCCTCGGCCTGGAGCTTCTGCGCCGGCTGGAGCCGCTCGTCCTTCCAGTGCCACAGGTCGAGCTGGAAGTCGGCCGGGTTCGGCGGGCCGGCCGGCGGGGCGGGCTCGCGCTTCGGGCCGGTGTTCACGAACAGCATCGACCCGTCGGCGGAGAACGCGAGCGACCCGCCGGCGAACGCCCACCCGGACCGCTGCCCGGGCGTCGCCGGCCCGAGCACCTCGTCGGCCGGGGCGACCGCCGGCGGGCCGAACAGCAGTGCCGGGACGACGGCGAAGAACCCGCCGGTCCCGCCGACCGGGAGCCGGACCGCCGGCTCGGCCGGCTTCGCCTCCCGGTCCCACACGAACGCCCGGTACCGGGGCGGCGCCGCCGGCGTGGCGGCCGGCGCCACCGTCCCGGCCGGCGCCCCGGCCGGGCGCGGCGGCGGGGCCTCGTTCGGCGGCCGGACCCTGCTGTCGTCGTAGAGGAACGCGAGCTTCGTCTGCTTCTCGTCCCACGTCAGCCCGGAGTACCGCCCCGCCCCGGCCTTCACCACCCCGCCGGCCGACATCGACCGCGGGTCCACCGCGAACACCCCGTTCCGGTCATCGGTCCGCGAGGCGACCGCGTACACCAACTGCTTCCCGTCGCGGGTCAGGCTGAACTCGGACACCTCCGCCAGCACCCGCTCGGCCTTCGTCGCCAGGTCGCGGATCACGAGGTCGGTGCCGTAGGTCGGGCCGGCTGGGGCGGCCCCGGCGGCGGGCGGGGTGCTACCCCGCACCGGGAACGGGGACTTCCCCCGAGTCGGGGTCGTGGGGGGCGGTTGGGGTGCCTTCCCGTCGTCCGCCTCCGGCTGGTTAGGTTCGCCCCGGCCGGGCTTGCGGTAGACCACGAACCCGGGCCCGTCGCCGCCGACCGCGAAAGCCCCGAAGTGCGGGCACCTGTCGGCCGCCCCGGTGGCCAGGTCGACGACCGCGAGGGTGGATTGGGGCACCGCCTTCTCCGCCCGGGCTTTATCAACCTCGGCCCGAGTGGGGGTGAGCGGGATCAGGACCCGCTTCCCGTCCGGGGAGAATACCGGCTCGGTGCCGGGCGCGCGCTTCAGGTCGGTCGGCCCCTTCGGCTCGCCCCCGGGCCGTCCCGGGCCGCGCGGGAACCGGTACTCCTTCCCGGTCGCGACCGAGCGCACGACCGACTCGCCGTCGCCGTCGGCCGGCCAGACCGCGTAGGCGATGTGGGCGCCGTCCGGGGACAGCACCGGGCTAGAGGCGGTCCGCCAGGCGTTCTCGTCGGCGAACGTCAGGACCTTCTTCGCGGCGGGCTGGGCAGCGACAGGCGCGGACGCGGCGGCGAGGAGGAAGAGGCCGGCGGCGGCGACGGCGCGGGCAGCGTGTCTCACGGGAACTCCGGGTGCGAGTCAGAGGGGGCTACCGTTCAGGTTTATCCCCTCAGACCCGCCCCCCGCCAGCGGTTTTCGCCCCGCCCGCCCGGATTCCCCGACCGGCGCCCCCGGCCCGACCCGCACACCCGGACCGGCCGGGTCCGTATCATGGGTCTGTCCGCCCCGAGGAGCCCATGACCGAGCCGCCGCCCGCCGAGCAGCTGCGCCCCCGGCTCGACCCGTTCTACCGGGCGGTCGAGGGGGTGCTGATCGGGCAGCGGAAGCTCGTGGACGGGCTGCTGATCGGCCTCTTGACCGACGGGCACGTCCTCCTGGAGGGCGTGCCCGGGCTGGCGAAGACGCTCGCCGTCCGGACCGTCGCCCGGGCCCTGCACCTGAAGTTCCAGCGGGTCCAGTTCACCCCGGATCTGCTCCCGGCGGACGTGGTCGGCACCCAGGTGTACAACCCGCGGACCGGCGAGTTCACGGTCAAGCCCGGGCCGGTGTTCGCCAACGTGGTGCTGGCCGACGAGGTGAACCGGGCCCCGGCGAAGGTGCAGTCGGCGCTGCTGGAGGCGATGGCCGAGCGGCAGGTGACGATCGGGGACAGCACCCTCCCGCTGCCGCGCCCGTTCTTCGTGCTGGCGACGCAGAACCCGGTCGAGCAGGAGGGGACGTACCCGCTCCCGGAAGCCCAGGTGGACCGGTTCATGCTGAAGCTCCTGGTCGACTACCCGGGCCGGGCGGACGAGCTGGCGGTGCTGGACCGGATGGGCGGGCTCGAGTCCGAGACCGACATCGACCCGGTGCTGTCGGCGGACGACCTGGCGGCGTTGCGTGCGGCGGCGGACGCGGTATACGTGGACGGGAAGGTGAAGGGGTACGTGGTGGACGTGGTCCGGGCGACGCGGCGGCCGGCCGACTACGGGCTGGACCTGGGCGGGCTGATCCAGCTCGGGGCGAGCACCCGGGCGGTGATCGCCCTGCACCGGGCGGCGAAGGCCCACGCGTTCCTCGCCGGCCGCGGGTACGTCACCCCGGAGGACGTGAAGGGGACCGCGGCCGACGTCCTCCGCCACCGGGTGGTGATCTCGTTCGAGGCGGAGGCCGAGGACCTCCGCCCGGACCAGTTGGTGCGGCAGGTGCTGGACAAGCTCCCGGTGCCGTGACGGGCGAACCCGGAGCGCGAGCGACGGGGTGGGGCTGGCACCCCGTCGCTCGCGCTCCGGGTTCGCCGGAACAAGGGTCGGTCATGCAGCAAGTCCTGTTCACGATCCCGGTGCTGAAGAACTGGTTCCCGCCGGACGGGATCCCGATCTACGGGTTCGGGGCGACCCTGTTCGTCACCTTCATCATGGTGGCGGTGTGGGGGTCGGCCCGGGCGAAGCGGATCGGGATGGAGCCGGCCCGGTTCCAGGACTTCGCGGTCGTGGTGTTTATCTCCGGGATCGTCGGCGCCCGCGTCCTGTACATGGTCCAGTACTCCAACCAGTACCCGGACAAGTCGGTCGGGGCCCTGGTCGGGGCGTTCTTCCGGATCTGGGACGGCGGGATCGTCTTCTACGGGTCGGCCCTCGGCGGGGCGATCGGGTACGGCCTCTTCTACTGGTTCGTGATGCGGCGGATGAACGTGTCCGGGTGGCAGCTGGCCGACGCGGTCGCCCCGCTGATCGCGATGGGGCTGGCGGTCGGCCGCATCGGGTGCTACCTGAACGGCTGCTGCTGGGGGCAGGTGGCGAACGAGCAGGTGTGCGCCGTCCCGCTCGGGGCCGCCCACTTCCCGCTCCTGCCGGCCCACTCCCGGAACTCGCTGGTGGGAGATGGGCAACCGGAGAGTAAGTACCTCCAGACGACCACCGGGTTCACCACCCGGGGGCGGTCGGGCAACCCGTTCGAGGACCCGCGGACGGCGGTGGCGGCGGTCGAGGCCGGGTCGCCGGCGGCCCGGGCCGGGGTGCGGCCGGGGGACCGGGTGGTCGGGCTGAACGGCGGGCCGAACGCGATCGTGGTCGAGGTGCTCGGGGGCGAGGAGAAGGCGAGGGCCGGGCGGGAGACGCTGGTGAAGGCCGGCGGGCGCGAGGCGGCCGGGCGGGACGGCCGGGTGCGGGTCGAGTTCGACAGCCTGGAGGCGTACCTCCGGGGCCGGGCCGAGCTCGCCAAGGACGCCCCCGACGTCACCCCGGTCGTGTCCGACAAGCTGGACGAGCTGGCCCGGGACCGGCCGAAGGGGAAGGCCCGGCTGGCGCTGGCGGTCGAGCGGGACGGGAAGACGGAGGAGCTGCCGCCGTTCACCCCGGAGACGGTCGGGCTGTACCCGACGCAGCTGTACGAGACGGTCAGCATGGTGCTGCTGACGCTGCTCCTGCTGGCGTACTACCCGTACCGGCGGCACGACGGGCAGCTGCTGGTGCTGGTGATGGTCGGGTACGCCGCCCACCGGTACGTGAACGAGTCGCTGCGGGTCGAGCCGTCGTACACCGGCGGGCTGACGCTGTCGCAGTGGGGGAGCGTGGTCGTGCTGGGGCTGGCGCTGGCGATCGAGGCGTACCTGTGGCGGGTGATGCCGTCGCGGTGGAAGGCGAAGCCGGAGCCGCCGGCCGCCACCGCGGCGCCGGCCGCGGTACCGGTTGTCGAGCCGGGGAAGTAACGAGACGGGTGCTGGCCTTCACCTCTCCCCAGCGGGGAGAGGTGGGGCTGACGCGGCCGTCGGCCACGTCACTTCTGCAGGATCGGCAGGTAGTTGTTCGGCAGCTGCAGGACGATCAGGGCCATGGCGGTGGCGTACACCGGGCCGTGGTAGTCGGTCCACCCCCGGCCGCCGGCCTGGTACTTGGCCAGCAGCTCGTCCCGGATCGCCGGGAACCAGGCGGCCCAGTACTCGTCCCCGGCGGTCCACATCGCCAGGGCGGCGTAGTACTGGCCGTACCAGTAGTGCTGGGGCGGGATGTCCCGGGCGTTGAACGGCCGGCCGGGGGTGAACTGCCGCAGGTACCTGAGCCCCCGCTCCACCTCCCGCCCGCCGTCGGTGCCGGCGTACAGCCCGGCCGAGTTCAGCCCGACCACCGAGGCGGCGGTCCGGGCGAACGCCGAGTACGCCCCGGGGTGCCCCTTCCAGTAGCTGAACCCGCCGTCCGGCATCTGGCACGCCTTGATGTACGCCACCCCCTTGTCGACCACCGCCTCCTTCGGGACGAACAGCCCGGCGTTCTTCGCCGCCCGCAGGGCCATCATCTGGGCGGTGGTGACGGACACGTCGGCGAACTGGGCGAGCGGCTCGTACCGCCACCCGCCCTCCTGGTTCTGGGCGGCGGCGGTGAACGCCACCGCCTGCTCCAGCGCCGCCCGCACCTTGGAGTCCTTCCCGGCCGCCGGCAGCATCCCGCACACCTCGGCCAAAAACAGCGTCCCGAACCCGTGGCTGTACATCGGGTACGGCTGGCTCCCGAGCCGCCCGCCCTGGCTGTCCGCGGTGGTCAGGAACCCGGGCCGGGGGCCGCCCGCCGTCCCGGCCACGTACTCCGCCGCCTTGTCCACCGCCCGCCCGTACCGGCCGCGGCCCGGCTGGTGCCCGCCGGCCATCAGGGCCAGCGCGGCCAGGGCGGTCACCCCGACCGTCGCCCCGCCCGGCCGGTCCGCGAACGCCCGCTCCGGGAACGACCCGTCCGCCTGCTGGCTGCGGGCGATCAGGTCCAGCCCGGCGTTGATCGCCTCCTGGGTCTCCTTGGTGATGAACTCGGCCCCGGTCCGCGGCCGGGCCGGCGCCGGGGCGGGGGCGGTCGGCGGCCCCGGCTGGCGGGCGTGCCCGGACACGGCGAAGGCCCCGGCGGCCCCGGCGGCCCCGAGGCGGAGGAAGTCCCGGCGGGTGGCGGACGGGGTCATGGGGTCACCGGGGTCGGAAGGTCTTGTGGCACGGGTCTCCCGACCCGTGCCGCCGACACAGGTCGGGAGACCCGTGCCACAAACCCGATCACTTCTTCTCGGCGAGGGAGGCGTAGTACAGCCGCAGGAGTTCGGCGTACCGCGGCATGAACTCCTGCTTGTAGTACTGGGTGGCCTGCTGGCGGAGCTTGTCCGGCAGGTGCCCCCACACGTCCTTCGCCACCAGCTCCTCCGGCGGGAGCACGGTCCGGGCGTCGTCCGGCTTGCCGCCCTTCGGGTCGGGGGCGCCGCCCTTCTGCGCCGGCTCTTTCTTCGCCTGCCCGCCGGCCCCGGCCTTGCCCGCCGGGTCCTTCTCCGGCTGGGCCGGCTCCTGCTTCGGCTGCCCGCCGCCCTGCCGCGGCCGCCGCTCCTTCGGGCGGTCGCCGCCCGCCGGCTGGTCGTCCGTCCCGCCCATGCCGCCCATCGGCATGTCGCCCGCCTTCGGCGGCTGGTCCTTCATCCCGCCCTGCGGGGGGGGCGACTCGCCCTTCTTGTTCATGGGGTCCGGCATGTCGTCCCCGCCCTTCTCCTTCGGCTTGTCCTTGTCCTTCGGCTCGTCCTTCTTGTCCTTGTTGTCCTTCTCCTTGTCTTTGTTCTCGTCCGGCTTCGGCGGCGGGGGCTCGTCCGGCGGGTTCAGGAGGGCGTCGATGTCCTTCAGGATGCCGTCCTGGGTCTTGCGGGTGTCGGCCCCGGTGTCGGTCTTGGCCAGCCGGTCGCCGACCGCCTTCCCGTTCTTCACGATCCGGTCCACGACCGCGAGCGGGTCTTCCCGCTTGACCGGCTCCGGGTCGGGGGCGGGGACGCGGGTGCCGTCGGGGCGGACCTCGCGCGGCGGCGGGGCGACCGGCAGCTCGGCCCCGGCCGCGGACGCGACCCCGGCCGCCAGCAGGGCGAACGACGCGGCGCGGGTCATGGCTTCTCCGGGGCGGGGTCGGGGGCGTCGGGCGGGATGCCGCCCTGCTGGCGGAGCAGGCCGGCCATCTTCTCGAACAGGGCGGCGATGTCGCGCTGGGCGTCCTCCAGCTCCTTCAGCTCCGCCCGCTCCTCCTCGGTCAGTTTATCCGGGTCCGGGTGGAGCGTGGCGAACTCGGCGGTCCGCCCGTTCAGCTCCGCCTGCAAGGCGCGGAGTACCTTCAACTGCGCGAGCGGCGGGACCACGTCCCCGTCGCCGCCCGCGGGCGGCGGGGCGGCCGGGTCGGGGGCCTTTGCGGGCGGGTCCTTCTTCGCCTTCGGGTCGTCCGGCTTCAGGGCGTCGAGCAACTGACTCAGCCGGCGCGTCGCCAGGTCGATCGGCCGCTTCACCCGCTTGTCGTTCACCGCCTCCAGCTCCGCGTCGAACGCGAGCGCCGGGTCGGCGTCCTCGCGGCGGGCCTTGGCCTTGTCCGCCGCGGACTCGGCAGCGCCCGCCGCCTCGGTGAGCAGCCGGGCGAGCACCGGCAGCGGGGCGAACTCCTTCTCGCCGAGGCCCCGCACCTCGCCGGCGATCGCCCGCTCGCGGTCCTCCAGGTCGGCGTACGCGGTCAGGGCGTCGCGGTCCCACTTCTTGTCCCGGGCGACCAGCGCGTGGACCCGGTCGGCCTCGGACGCGGCCGCCTGCTGCCGCTCCAGCAGCCCCTTCACCCGGTCCGCCAGCTTCCGCCGCTTCTCGTCGGACAGCTGCTGCGGGGCGGCGGCGGCGCCCGCGTCGAGCCGGTCGCGGGCGCCGTCCAGCGTCTCGACCGCGTCGTTCTGGGCGCGGAGGCCGGGCGCCCCGTTCTCCAGGTCAGTCTTGGCGGACTCCATCTGGTCGACGGCGGTCCGCACGTCCCGGGCGGTCGCCGCCCGCTCCCGGCTCAGCCGCTGGAACAGCTCCCGGCCGCGGGCGATCAGCTTCTCCTGCTCGGCCACTAGTCCCTTCAGCGCGGCCGCCCGCTCGGCCGGATCCTTGATCGCCGCGGCCTCGGCGGTCCGCTTGCGCAGGTCGTCCTGCGCCGCGGCGAGGCCGTCGATGTCGTCCGCCGCGGCCTTCAGCTTCTTGGCCAAGTCCGGGGCGGCCTCCGGCGGCTTCTCGGTCAACTGCTCGATCAACTGGTCGAGGCGTCGGGCGGCGGCCTGGAGGCGCTCGCCGGCGTCCGACCGGCGGTCGTTCCGGACCGCCTCGCCGGCGGCGCGGAGGTCTTCCGGCAGCCCCTGCCCGCCCGCCGCCTTCACCGCCGCCCGCAGCGCGGCGGCCTCCGCCCCGGCCTTGTCCCCGGCCGCCTTCAGCTCCGCGGCCTCGGCGTCGAGGGCGGCGGCCTTGGCGTTCAGGGCCGACTTCTCCGGCGCCCCCGCCGGCAGCCCGGCCGCCTTCTCCCGCAGCGCGGCCGCCTCGTCGGTCTTCACCCCGGCCGCGGCCCGGGCCGCGGCCGCCTGGGCCTCCTTCTCGCCGGCCAGCCGCCCGGCCCGGGCGATGAGCCGGTCGCCCTGCTCGGCCGCCTGGTCGGCCCGCGCCCCGGCCCGCTCCGACTCGGCCTGCGACGGCTTTCCCTCGGTCTTTTCCACATCCGCGGCTTGCCGGCGGACGAAGTCGCGGAGGGCGCGGGCCTCGCCCCGGATCTCGCCGGCCCCGCCCCAGACGGCGAGCAGCCCGAGCAGGTCGGTGAACCCGTCCTCGGCCGCCTTCTGGTACCGGTCGGCCTGCCGCAGGGCGTCGCCGGCGGCCCGCTCCTGCCCGGGGGCCGGCGGGCCGGCGCCGAGCCGGCGGGCGTCGGCCAGGGACGGCTCGATCACCGGCAGGTACCGGTCGGCGACCCGGCCGAGGAGGTCGGCGACGGCCTCGGCCCGCTCGGCGGCGCGCGACGGCGGGAGGTCGTTCGCCCGGACCGTCTGGCGGAGCAGGTCGGCCTTCGCCCGCAGCCCGTCGCGCGGGTCGCTCACCTTCCCGCGGACCTGCCGCTGGAGCTGCTCGGCCGCGAGCAGCCGGTCGCGGTCGGCCGGGTCGAGGGTGCCGTCCGGCCGGGGGACGACCTCGCCGGCCTTCTGCCGGGCGTCGCGCTGCTGCCCGAGGAGGCGGAGCAGGTCCGGGCGGAGGGCGGCCAGCTCCCGCTGCAGCCACGCCTCGACCGCGTCCGGCGACGCGACCCGGACCTCGAACCACTCGCTCCGCCCGGGGGCCTTCGCCGGGCTGACGTCGTCCCAGTCGTCGGCCGCCCCGCGGACCAGCAGCACGTCCCCGTCGCGGACCGGGTGGGTGCCGTCGCGGGTGAACGACGCCAGCCCGACGGACCCGTGCGCCTCGACCGACGTGGGCCGGGCCGGTGCGACCAGCCCCGGCCCGCCGACCACCGCCGCCAGCGGCCCACCGGCGTCGGGCAGGTCGGTGAGCGGGACGGTGCGGACCGGCCCGTCGTTCACCCGGTACTCCAGGAACGTCCGGCGGACCGCGTACACCTTGTCCACGGCGGACAGGTGGACGGCGAGGGTCGCCGCCGGGGTCAGGACGGTCGGGTCGGCGGCCGTCGGGCGGAGCAGGGTGACGGTCGGGGCCGGGTCCGGGACGAGCCGGATGTCGATGACCCGGGTGCCGGTGATGCCCGTCTCGTCGGTCAGCCGGAGGACGTACGGGCCGGACGCGGACGGGACGAACGCCGCCGCCAGCCCCCGGCCGGCCGGGTCGAGTGACACCGGGATGTCACGGCCGACGGCGTCGGCCAGGTGCTGGGCGGCGAGGGCGGCGAGCGGGTGGAGGTGGCCGGCCGGGGCGAGGCCGGCGGGCCGGGTGAACGGCTCCCGGTCGCCGGCGAACGCGAGCGCCGCGGCGGCCACCCGGACGTCGGTCGCGGCCCGGAACGTGACCGCGGACCCGGCCGGGATCTCCAGGGCGGTCGCCCCGTCCGGCAGGTCGACCTGCGGCAGCCCGGTGTACGCCGGCGGGGTGACGCGGAACAGCGGGCTGGCGCGGCCGTCGACCGGCACGAGGCGCGGCGGGGGGACCACCTCGACCCGCTGCCAGCCGGTGTCGGCGTCGTTCGCGGTGACCCGGAAGGCGAACGACGCCGGCAGCCGCGACGGGTCGATCCGGGCGCTGACGACGGCGCGGAAGTCGTTCCCGGCGGACAGCGGGTACGGCTCCTCCCACTCCTCCCCGCCGGCGAACCGGACCGCGACCGCCGCCTGCTCCGGGATCAGCCCGCGGACGGCGAACCGGAGGTCGAACGGCTCGCCCTTGGCCACTCGGGTCGGGAAGGCGTCCGGGGCGAGGATCTCGACGCGGGTCTTGGTCGGCCAGGGGTGGGTGCCGTACGGGTCGGCGAGGCGGGCGAGGGCGGCGGCGGCCCGGTCGGGGTCGGCGAGGGTGAGGCCGCCGGCGACCGCGACCGCGAAGGCGCAGGCCCAGAAGGCCCGCCACGCCCGGCCGGTCGGGGCGAGGGAGTCGAGGTCGTGGCGGTCGGCTTGGCGGCGGGCGCGGGCGACGGTCGCCTGCTGGAGGTTCGCCGACAGCCCGCGGTCCTCGGCGCCGTCCGCTTCGAGGAACGCCACCGCGGACGCGAGGGAGTCGTTCAGGTCGGGGTACCTGTCTTCGAGTTCGAGGGCGACGGAGAGGGCGTCGGTGCGGAGCCGGCGGGCCCGGCCGACGCCGCGGAGCCAGACGACGCCGCAGAGGGTGAGGGCGGCGGCGAGGGCGGCGGCGCGGGCGGCCGGCGGGAGGTCGAGGGCGGCGTCGAGGCCGCAGGCGAGGGCGACGGACAGGAGGGCGGCGGCGGCGAGGGCGAACGCCCCGCCGGCGACGGCGACGGCCTTGCGGAACCGGCCGAGGTCGGCGAGGGTTTCCGGGAGCGACTCCCGGCTGCCCGGCGGGCGGAGGACGAGGGCCATCGGGAGCTCCGTCAGCGGGCGTCGGCGGGCCGGAACCGGCCCGCGGCGTCGAGCTTGTGTGACACCAGCGGGTTCGCCGCGGCGCGTTCGGCGCACGTCCGGGCGACCCGTTCCAGGACCGCGTCCCCGTCGGTGTACAGCCAGTCGTTCGGGACGCGGAGGGTGAACAACCCGCGCTCCGACAAGAAGACGTCGCGGGCTTGGTCGCATTCCTCCCGGCCCGCGTGGGTGTCGCCGTCGAGTTCCACCACGAGCGCCGCCACCGGGCAGTAGAAGTCGAGGATGTACGGCCCGAACGGGTGCTGGCGGCGGAACCGGTACCCGGCGAGCCGGCGGTGCCGGACCAGCCGCCACAGGATGCGCTCCGCCGGGGTCGGGTCCTTCCGCATCGCCCGGGCGAATTGGCGTAAGCGGTCGGGGTCGGTCATCGGGCGACTCCGTGCGTGGCGCCCCTCACCCGCCGGCTGCGCCGGCGACCTCTCCCCAGCGGGGAGAGGTGGGGCTGGGGGCGCTTCTCGTCAGCTTCCCGGGCCGGTGTGCCGGGGAGGGGCCGCCGGTCTTCACCTCTCCCCGCTGGGGAGAGGTCGCCGGCGCAGCCGGCGGGTGAGGGGCGCCGCCGACTGAGACCCGCGGTAAACCTGTGCGCACCCCACCACCCCACCCGATCATAACAGCCGCTCCCGCTTCCGCAAAAGCCACTCGGCCGACAACAGCAGCAGCACCAGCAGGTACGTCAGCGGGTGGTTCCACAGCTCGACCGGGTCGGCCGGGGCGTCGAGCGTCACCCGCGGCACCTCCTTCAGGTCGTCCAGCACCTTGTCCGCGTCCGCCAGGGTGTAGAACCCGCCCGGCGACGCGGCCGCGGCCGCCGCCAGGTCCGGCTTGTTCAACTGCACCCGGTCCCGCTCCCCGAGCGGCGGCCGCACCCGCACCACCGCGGCCGGCGGCGACGTCCCGGCCGGCGTCTCCGGGTCCACGAGCGTGAACCGGTACTCCCCCTCCGGCGTCCGCGCCAGCGTCGTCCGGTACTCCACCCCCGGGCCGGGTACCCGGGCCAGGGTCAGCGTCCCCGTCTCCGTCGGGCCGGCGCCGGGGGTCCCGTCCGGGAGCGGGAGCGGGCCGCGGGCCACCGACACCCGCACCGGCTGGCCGGCCGCCGGGGCCGGGGCCTCCACCGGGAACCGCACCACCACCGTCACCTTCTCGTCCCGCCGGACGTCCGTCCCCGGCTCCGTCTTCAGCTCCACCCGCCGGCCGCCGGACTTCGACAGCACCCGCACCGCCTGCACCCAGAACCGGTCGAAGTACTCCTCGTCGTTCCGGAACCGCCACCGCCAGGTGTCGTCGAACCCGAGGAACAGGACCGGCCCGGCCCCGGCGAACGCCTGCACCACCAGCGGGTGCCGCTCCCCCGCCCCGCCCCCCTCCGCCGGCCGGTCCGGGTGCTCCGCCAGCACCACCGTCCCCGGCTTCCGCCGGTAACCCGACGCCGCCCAGTACAGCGGCTGGAGGCGGTTCCACACCGCCGCCGACTCGGCCCCGTCCGCCGAGAACCGGAACAGCGGGTGCTGCTCCCCGGCCCGGGTCAGCCGCGGTCGGTACCCCTCCGCCGGCGGCCCGTCGCCGGCCGCCTTCGGCCGGGCGCCCGGGTCCGGGACCACCGGCAGGACGTCCGCCAGCGGGGTGTCGGCGTACGCCGCCGGGGTGCCGTGCTCCCCGGACAGGAACAGCAGCCCCTTCCCCTTCACCCGGACGAAGTCGGCCAGGTGCTGCAGGGCGGTCCCGGCCCGCGGGATCTGCTTCGGGTCCACGTCCCCGAGGATCACCACGTCGTACCCGGCCAACTGCTCCTGGGTCGGGAAGTCGCCCTTCCCGGACCCCTGGAGGAACCGGGCGCTCCGGTCGGTCGACGCCCACCCCGGGGACGCCCCGAGCAGCAGCACGTGGACCTCCATCCCCTTCCCGCCCGCCGACCGCTCCGACTCCCGCTCCAGGAGAACCTTCACGAACCGGAAGTCGTACCGCGGGTACCCCTCGACGTACAGCACCTGGAGCCGCTTCGAGTCGGTCACCCGGACGGTCCGCTCCCGCCGGTTGTTGGACCGGTCGGTCTCCCCGGGGACCGGCGGGGCGTCCAGCACGAACGTCTTCTCCCCCGGCTCGTTCGGGGTGTGGGCGACGGTCACCGGGACCCGGTTCCCGTTCGGGTCCGGGGTCACCGCCTGCCGCCCGCGCTCGACCAACTGCCCGTTCACCCGCTCGTACAGGATGACCGGCACCGGGTCGGCCGGGACCTGCCCGCGGGCCGCCAGCCGGGCGTCGAACACCAGCCGGTCCCCGACCGTGACGGTGTCCTCGGCCTGCACGTCGGTCAGCTCCAGGTCCGGCACGTCCCAGGCGTCCCCGACCCCGACCAGGAACAGCGGCACCCCGGCCCGGGCCGCCTCCCGGGCCGCCTTCGGCAGCTTCTCCCCGGCCGTCGTCACCCCGTCGGTGAGCATGACCACCGCCGCCAGCGACTTGCCGCGGAAGTCCTGGAGCACCTTCTCCAGCCCGTCCCCGAGCTGCGACGCCTCCCCGTCCGGGGCGAGCTTGAGCAGCGCCGCCCGGGCGTCGGCCGCGTCGTCCGGCTGCTCGGCCACCGCCACCGACCGGGCGGCCGTGTCCACCGCGTACAGGTGGACCTTCACCTCCTTCTCCCGCAGCAGCCGGTCGAGCCAGTCGGCGTCGGGTCGGGTCAGGAGGGCCTGCGCCAGCCGCAGCCGGTGGGCCTGGGACAGCCCGGCCGGCCCGACCAGCTCCTCCGCCTTCGACCGGACGGCCGGGTCCTTGTAGTCGTCCACGTGCCCCATGCTGGCGGACGTGTCGAGGAGGATCACGACCTCCGGCCGGCCCTCGCGGACGAACGACAGGCGGAGCTGCGGGAGGAGCACGAACAGCGCCAGCAGGAACACCGCCGCCCGGACCAGCCCCGGGACGACGAGGCGGCCCCACCCGGCGACGGCCCGCCGCTCCCGGCGGTACACGGCGACCGTCAGGACCAGGGCGGCCGCGGCCAGCGCGAGCACGAGCCGGCGGTCGGTGGTGCCGTTGCGGGAGAACGCGGTCAGCCCCTCCAGCCGCCACTTCGTCCCCTCCCCCGGCTGGGCGGGCGGCACCCCGGCGGCCGACTCGACCCACCGCCGGGCGGCGTCCGGGAGGAACCCGAGCAGGTCGCGGGTCCACTCGTAATGGACGATGGTGCCGAGGACGAAGACCGCGGCGGCGAGCGGGAGGAGTGCGGCGGCCGTGCTCGCCACTCGCACGAGAAGCTTCCGCTCGACGAGCCGGTTGCCGGCGCCGGGCGACCGGGCCGGCCCCCACCGCCACGCCAGCAGCGTCTCCGCCGCGAGGACGGCGAGTGCCAGCAGGACCGCCACCCGCGCGACCGCCGGGCCGTGCCGCTTCCGGGTGGACACCACCACCGCCCCGCTCTCGGCCGACGCCCGGACGTCCGCCGGGTCGGTCACCACCTGGGCCGTCGGGCCGAGGGACCGGAACAGGGAGGGGTCGGCCCGCTTCAGGTCGGACTCCGGCCCGGCCCCGGGGGCGGCCTCCGGCGGGTTCACCGCGAACACCACCTCCGGCGCGCCCCGCAGCTTCAACCGGTACAGCCCGCCGAGCCGGGTGTCGGCGAACCGGGCCACCCCGGCCTCGTCGCGCAGGGCCAGCGGCAGCTCGGCGGACAGCCCGTCCGGGCCGTGCAGGGTGGCGGTCCGGTCGGCGTCGGCCGGCGGGTAGAACTCCTCGAGCACGTCCCCGACCCGGAGGGTGTGGCGGTCCGGGCCGGCGGCGACGAACTTCAGCAGCTGGTCCTGGAACGGCAGGTAGGTGGGCAGCGTCGGCCAGATGTTCCAGTCCTCGTTGAACGAGCTGGTGAACACCACCACCCGCCCGCGGTGCCGCGTCCACTCGACCACGGCCGGGTCCGGCTTCCCCTTCCCCACGGCGGCGCTGTCCACCGGGGCACCGGCCGGGACGAACGACAGGACGCGGTGCGCCCGGCCGTCCGGCGGGACGTCGAGGCGGACGTAGGCGGCGAACGGGACGGTGACCAGCCCGGCCCGCACCTCCTCGTCGCGGAACAAGAGCAGCGGCGGCTTGCGGTACTCGTCCTCCTCGGCGGCGAGGCGGAACCCGGGCTCGGTCGGGCCGGCGGCGACCACCTCCCCGAGCGGCCCGGGCAGCACCCCGTTCCCGTCCGCGAACAGGTGCCGGTTGTACGCCTCGCGGTGGGCGGCGGCGTTCGGCCCGAGCCCGACGACGACCGCCCCGCCGCGGCGGAGGACGGCGTCCAGCCGGGCGGCCAGGTCGGCGTCCGGGGCCGGGACGTCGCACAGGTAGACGCAGTCCACCCCGCCGAGGTCACGCGCGGCGAAGTCGGCCGGGGTGACCGGCCGGTCCCCGGGCCGGGCCGGGGTCTGGGACGGCCGGCTCTCCGGCGGCCGGAGCGCCCGGTGCAGGTACCAGGCGGCCCGGCGGTCCGGGGCGGGGTCGGCCGGCTTCCCGTCCACCACGACCGCGGTCAGCCCCTCGCGGACCCGGACGGCGACGGCCCGGGCGTCGTCCGCCGGCAGGTCGTCGCCCTCGACCAGCCGGACCTGGAGGACGTGCACCCCGGGGTCGCGGAACCGGACCTGGCCCTCGGCCCCGAACGTGAGGGCGACCCGCTCCCCGGGGGCGACGGCCTTGACCGTCTGCTGCTCGACCGCGACCAGGTGGTCCCCGGCGTTCGGCCGGCCGAGCAGGAGCTGGACGCGGACGTCCCGCCGCTCGCCGCGGCCGTGGTTGGCGACGACGGCGCTGACGGCGGCCGGGGCGTCGACGAACGGGAGCGGGTCGGCGAGGGTGACGTCGGCGACGGCGAGGTTGTCGAGGTCGGCGCGTGCGGCGTCGAGGACCACCACGTCGGCCCGGCCGGCGACGCGCTGCCAGACCTCGGGGGGCGGGCCGTCGCCGCGCGGGAGGGCGTTGGCCCAGGCGGAGCGCTGGAGGTCGGTGAGGAAGGTGACCTGCCGGCGCGGGTACGCCCGGGGGGACCGGGCGAGGACGTCGGCGGCCGCGGCGACTGCGGCCGCGGCGTCGGCCGGGGCGTGGGTCGGCTTCACCTGGCGCAGTTCGGCGACGACCTTGTCGGGGTCGTTGGACGGGCCGGGGACGGCGGTCCGGACCCCGCCGGCGAGGACGAGGAGGGTGAACCCGTCGCCCGGCCCGGCGGCGCGGACGACGGCCTCGGCGTGGGCGACGGCGGTCTCGAACCGGGTCGGCCCGCCGTGCGGGCGGGCGGTCATGGACAGGGAGGCGTCGAGGACGAGGACGTGGTGGGTGCGGGGGACGTTGGCGACGGTCGCATCTTCGCCCGGCCGGACCGCCTGCCAGAGCCGCTCGGCCCAGTCGGTGGCGGCGGCCATCGCGAACAGGGGGAGGAGGAGGGCGAGGGCGCGGAGGGCGAGGAGGACCCACTGGTCGACGCGGCGGCGGTGCCGCCGCTCGGCGACGAGGAGGAACCGGACGGCGGCCCAGGGGACGACCTGGTACCGCTTGCGGAAGAGGAGGTGGACGAGGAGCGGGACCCCGACGGCGGCGAGGGCGGCGCCGGCGGCGAGCCCTTCGGAGAAGACGGCGAACGGGGTCACGGGTGGGTGGTACCGTGGTGGCGGGGCGAGGGGCGTCAGTCGGTCCGGGGGCGGGGCGAACCCGGGGAGGGGTCGGGTGTCTTCAGTATGGACGGTGCGGGGTGCGGAGGCAACGGCCGGGCGGGTGGCGTTGACAATTCCGGCCGGGGGCTTAGGATACCCCAGCACTGACGCGACGGGCTGTAGCTCAGCTTGGTAGAGCGCTTGGTTCGGGACCAAGAGGTCGCAGGTTCGAATCCTGTCAGCCCGACTGCTACGCAACGAACCCGCCGGCGGCGTGATGCCCGCGGCGGGTTCTTCTTTTCCGCGCGGTTCAACCGGCCGCCGTCCAATGACCGCCTAATCCGGCCGGGCAACGGCCCCAAGGACGATACCGAGAAGGCCGCCTGCCCGCGACCCCTGACAACGACCGGCACTTCCTCCGGTCGCTCGTCAAGGCGTCCGGGTCGGAGCCGCGCGGCGGAGGCGGAGACCGTCGCCGCCAGCCGCGACGAACCGCTCAGGCGGACCGTCCGCGTCACGTTCGAGACCGGTGCCCGGCCGGGCGACGGCGGCCGGCGACAATCCGGACCTCGGCGTCTCGGTGTTCGCCGACCACGAGCCGGCCCCGCAACTTCGCTCGCTACAGGATTGCAGTGGGGTTCCCGAGCGCGTACAACGGTTGATCGGACAGAGCAGACCCCGGCTGCCGTGGCGCGAGGGATCGTGGCGACCCCACGGCCGGGTCCGTCTGCGTCCGTGCTTCTCATCCCGTCTCGTGACGGGGAGGCGGGAGCGCCCGTCGCCCTCCCGCACCCCGTCCCCGCACGCCCGAGGCCCGCCCGATGAACTCGCTCCGCCCCCCCTCCCGCACCCGCGAGGCCCACGACCCGGCCGCCCCGCCCCGGCGGCCCCTGTCCTTCGAGACGCTCGAGGACCGGGTCACGCCCAGCACCCTGATCCCGGTCGCCGGGGCCCGCGACCTGGTCTACGACGACGCCCGCGACCTGCTGTACGTCACCACCACCGCCGGCCGGGTGGAGCGGTACGACGCGAACACCGGCACCCTCCTCACCCCGTTCTCGGTCGGGATCAACCTGAACGGGGCGGACATCACCGCGGCCGGCGACTTCCTGTACGCGGCCGAGACCGCGGCCAACCTGATCCGCCGGGTGGACCTGTCGACCGGGGCGGTGACGAACTTCGCGTACGCCGGCGGGAACGGGGCGTACGACGTGGGCATCGCGGCCAACGGCCAGGTGTTCTTCGACGCCCGGTTCGCCGGGTCCGGGTCGGTCACCCTGTTCTCGCTCGACCCGGCCACCGGGACGATCACCGCCCGCCGGGGCGTCCAGCAGGACACCGGTATCGCCCGCGGGGCCGACCGGTCCCGGCTGTTCTTCCAGGAAGCGAACATCTCCAACGCCCCGACGTTCACCTACAACTCGGCCACCAACACGTTCTCGGCCACCCAGACCAGCAGCGGGTTCGTGGGGAACAACCCGGCGTCCGTCAGCCGGGACGGGAGCCGGGTCGCGTTCCAGTTCGGCGGGGCCATCTCGATCCTGGACGAGGAGGCCAGGACCGTCGAGATCTCCGGGAGCGGGGACGGCGGGCTCCTCTTCGACCCGACCCGCGACGTCCTGTACGCGATCAACTCGGCGACCGACCAGGTGGTGGCGTACGACACGAACACCTGGCGGGAGAAGTTCCGGGTCAACATCCTGGCGGACGTCGGGGCCGGCGGGCTGATCGGGAACGGGGCCCTGGCGATCAGCGACGACGGCCGCTTCCTGTTCCTGGCCACCACCGCCGGGGTCCGGCGGATCGACCTGCCGACCGAGTCCGGGGTCGCCCGGACCTTCGAGGTGAGCGGGTTCCCGGCGTTCACCGGCCAGGGGACCCCGGGGACGTTCACCGTGACCGCCCGGGACGCCCGGGGGGACGTGGCGACCGGGTACCGCGGGACCGTCCGGTTCACCAGCACCGACCCGGCGGCCGTGCTGCCGGCGGACTACACGTTCACCGAGGCGGACGAGGGGGTCCGCACCTTCACCGCCACCTTCCAGACGGTCGGCACCCGGTCGATCACGGCCACCGACGTCGCCACCGCCGCCCTGCTCGGCTCCCAGTCGGGCATCGTGATCCACAACAACACCGTGTCGCTGATCCCGGTCGCCAACCGCCGCGACACCGTGTACGACTCGTCCCGCGGGCTCCTGTACATCAGCACCGCTGACGGCCGGGTGCAGCGGTACGACGTGGCCACCCAGACCCTGCTGGCCCCGCTGCAGGTCGGGGTGTCGCTGCTCGGGATGGACGTCTCGGCCGACAACGGCACCCTGTACGTGTCCGAGGGGCAGCGGGGGGCCAACCGGAGCATCCTGCGGCGGGTCGACCTGGCGACCGGGCAGGTGACCAACGTCGTCTTCGCGGAGAGGGGCGGCGGGTGGGACGTGAACGTGGCGGCCAACGGGACAGTGTTGTTCGACGCCCAGTTCCCCGGGTCCGGCGGGGTCGGCCTGTTCACCCTGGACCCGGCCACCGGGGCCGTGACGGTCCGCCGCGGCATCACGCAGAACAGCGGCATCTACCGCGGGGCGGACCGGTCCCTGCTGGTCTTCCTGGCGTCGAACATCTCCAGCGGGCCGTTCTTCACCTACTCGTCCGCGACCGACACGTTCCCGGCCGAGGGCGGCACGGGGACCTTCCGCGACGCCGACCTGGCCGCGGTCAACCGGAACGGCACCCTGATCGCGATGGAGGTCGGGGGCGTCGTCCGGATCCTCACCCCGAGCCTGACCCTCGTGGAGGCCCTCGGGTCGGTGAACGGCGGGGTGGTGTTCGACCCGACCCGGGACGTCCTGTACGCCGTCAACCCGACCACCGACGAGGTCGTGGTGTACGACACGAACACCTGGGCGGTGCTGACCCGGGTCGCCGTCGGGGAGAACGTCGGCACGTCGGACCAGTTCGGCAACGGGGTGCTGACGGTCAGCCCGGACGGGACCCTGCTGTTCCTGTCCACCGCCACGGGGGTGCGGATCATCCGGCTGAACCAGGCCCCGCTGGCCAACGGCGGGTTCGAGGCCCCGGCGGTCGGGGCCGGGAACTTCCAGTACACCCCGTCCGGGGCGACGTGGGCGTTCTCGGCGACGGCCGGGGTGTCGGGGAACGGGAGCGGGTTCACGGCCGGCAACCCGGCCGCCCCCGAGGGCGGTCAGGTCGCGTTCCTCCAGGGGGCCGGGTCGGCCACCCAGTCGTTCGCCCTGGCCGCCGGGACGTACACGGTGTCGTTCCGGGCGGCCCAGCGCGGGAACTTCAACCCCGGCGGCAACCAGACGGTGCGGGTGCTGGTGGACGGGGTGGTCCGCGGCACCTTCACCCCGGCCGGGGCCGGGTACGAGACGTTCACCTCGGCCGGCTTCACCCTCACGGGGACCGGGACCCGGACGGTGCGGCTGGAGGGGCTGGCCGCGGGCGACTCGACCGCGCTCGTGGACGACGTCCGGTTCACGCCCGCGGGCGCCCCGGCCCCGCTGGCCAACGGCGGGTTCGAGGCCCCGGCGGTCGGGGCCGGGAACTTCCAGTACAACCCGGTCGGGGCGACGTGGACGTTCGGCGGCCAGGCCGGGGTGAGCGGGAACGGGTCGGGGTTCACGAGCGGGAACCCGGCCGCCCCGGAGGGGGTGCAGGCGGCGTTCCTGCAGAACCTGGGGACCGCGACCCAGACGGTGAGCCTGGCGGCCGGGACGTACCAGGTGCGGCTGCGGGCGGCCCAGCGCGGGAACTTCCGCGAGGGGGACCAGGCGGTCCGGGTGGTGGTCGGCGGGGCGGCGGTCGGCACCTTCACCCCGGCCGGGGCCGCCTACCAGACGTTCACCTCCGCGTCGTTCACCCTCGCGGCCGACGGCACCCGGGAGGTGCGGCTGGAGGGGGTCGGCGGGGCCGGCGACCGGACCGCGCTCGTCGACCTGGTCGAGATCGTCCCGGGGTCGCCGCCGCCGGCCCCGGTCCCGGTGGCGAACGCCGGGTTCGAGGCCCCCGGGGTGGGGGCCGGGGGCTTCCAGTACAACCCGGCCGGTACCGGGTGGACGTTCACCGCCCTGGCCGGCGGGAGCGGGTCGGGGGTGAGCGGGAACGGGAGCGGGTTCACCGCCGGCAACCCGGGCGCCCCGGAGGGCGGCCAGGTGGCGTTCCTCCAGGGGGCCGGGTCGGCCACCCAGGTGGTGACCGGGCTGGCGGCCGGGACGTACGCGGTGTCGCTCCGGGCGGCCCAGCGGGGGAACTTCAACCCGGGCGGGCCGCACGCCGTCCGGGTGCTGGTGGACGGGGTGGTCCGCGGCACCTTCACCCCGGCCGGGGCCGACTACGAGACGTTCACGACCGGGTCGTTCGCCCTGTCGGCGGGGGCCCACACCCTGCGGCTGGAGGGGTTCGACGTCGGCGGGGACGGGGGCGACGCGACCGCCCTGGTCGACGACGTGGTGTTCGCCGCCCTGGCCTGACGGCCCGGCGCCGGTAAACGGACACGCCCGGGGCACCCGCCCCGGGCGTGTCCGTTTCCCTGCCCCACCCGGGCGGTACTTCTCCTGACGGTCGCGCCCCGTCGCGCACAAGGCGGCCCGACCTACTTCCCCGGCTCCGGGGCCTTTAGGTGCTTGGCGAGGAAGTCCGCCACCAGCCGGTCGACGTCCGCGTTCTTCCCGAACCCGTGCCCGGCCCCCTTCACGATGTGCAGGGTCGAGTCCACCCCGGCCTTCTTCAGGGCCTCGTGGAGGAGCTCGCTCTGGCCCACCGGAACGGTCCCGTCCCTGTCCCCGTGGACGATCAGGAACGGCGGGTCGTCCTTCGAGGCGTAGGTGATCGGGTTGGCCTTGGCCGCCTTCCCCTTGTTCTCCTGCACCGGGCCGCCGAGCAGCTTCGCCTCGGGCGAGTCCGCGTTGTCGTGGTCCTGCTTCCCGAGCTTGCCGGCCTGCTCGTTCATCCGGGTCAGGTCCGTCGGGCCGAAGAAGTCGACCACCGCCCGCACCCGGCTGGACACCCCCTTGTGCGGCCCGGCGTCCCAGTCCGCCACGTCCCCGGCCGTGCCGAGCAGCGCCGCCAGGTGGCCGCCGGCCGACGCCCCCCACACCCCGACCCGGTCCGGGTCGTACCCGTAGGTCTTGGCGTTCGCCCGGAGCCACCGGACCGCGGCCTTGCAGTCCTCGACCTGGGCCGGGAACGCCGCGTGCTGGCTGAGCCGGTAGTTGACGCTCGCCACCGCGTACCCCTCCTTCACCAGCGCGAGCGCCAGCGCCGGCGGGTTCGCCTTGCTCCCGCCCCGCCACGCCCCGCCGTGCACCCACACCACCAGCGGGGCGCCCTTCGGCGCCTTCGGCAGGTACAGGTCGAGCACCTGCCGCTCGTGCCCGCCCGGGACGTAGGCCGCGTCCCGGACGGCCCCGTCGGCGTCCGGCTCGGGCGGCGGGGCCGTCCGGGACGCGCCCCGCTCGGCCCGGTACCGGCGGACCGTCTCCCGGGCGACCTCGACGCTCTCCTTGGCGAGCTTCAGGCCGGAGGCGTCGCCGGCGAACTCGACCTGCTCGGGCGGCAGGTCGAGCAGGACAGCGTGGGCGACGCAGGCGTTCAGGAAGTGCCCGTCGGGGGTCATGTGGACGTTGTCCGCGTAGTACCCGTCCAGGTTCCTCCCCTTGAGCCGCTCGTGCGCCAGCACGTGGGCCTCCAGGACCGGGACGTACGGCAGCTCCAACTCCCGGGCGATCCGCTTGTACGTCCCGACGGCCTCCGGGATGAGCTTGTCCGGCCCCCCGCGCAGCTCCGCGTCCCGCTTCTCGGGCGGGAACCGCGGGTCGCCGTACCAGGAGCGGTGGGGGTACGGCATGAACATCACCGGGGCGGAGCCGGCCTTCCGGGCGGCCGCCGCGTACTCCCCCATGTGCTTCAGGGTGCGGGCCTCCCCGCCCTTCTCCAGCGGGAACTTGGTCCCCTCGCACATCACGAAGTAGTCGAGCTTCGACCCGGCCAGGTCGGCCGCCCCGGGGATCTTGCTGTGCATCCCGGCCCCGCTCTCGGTGGCGAACGCCAGCTCGTACCGCCCGGCCCCCCACCGGCCGAGGAGGTCGAACAGGTTGTCCTTGGCCTTCCCCTTGTTCGGGTAGTGCAGGATGCTCTGGCCGATCAGCCCGACCCGGACCGGGGCGGGGGCGGCCGACTTCTCGCCGGGCTTGTCGGCGGCCGCCCCGGCGGCGGGGGCGGCGAGGGCCGCCAGCCCGAGCAGCACCCCGGCGGCCGGGTGCCGTGTCGCCCGTGTCCGTGCCATGACGCTCCCATCCTTTCGGCGCGGGGGCCGGCCGGCCCCTACGGTTTCGTGCTCGAGTCGAGGGTAACACGTTCTCGCCGTGGCGGGCGGCTCGGTCTTGTCCTTGGCCCCCACGTCCCGGTCTGCCGGGGCGACCGGATCTCGACCCGGTACGCCCCGGGCACCAGGTTGTGCTTCCCGTCCGGGTACACGAACCGGCCGTCAGCGGCCTCACACCTCCCCGCGCCGCCGGGGATTTAGTACGAGTACGTAGTGTCGAGTGTTGTGAGCGCGGCCGCGCCGTGTCAAGAGTCAATCGACCCCGACCGCCCGTTTCCTCGAAGCACCGAGGGACCGATGACCACGCCCCCGCCCGCCGAGCGCCTTCGCGAGCTGCTCGCCGGGTACTGGGTGTCCCAGGCCCTGTCCGCGGCCGCCGAGCTGGGGCTGGCCGACCTGCTGGCCGGCGGCCCGCGGGCGGCGGCCGACCTCGCGGCCGACGCTGCGGCCGACGCGGACGCGGTCCGCCGGCTGCTCCGGGCCCTCGCCTCGGTCGGGGTGTTCGCCGAGGACGGCGGCGGGCGGTTCGCGCTGACCCCGACGGCCGACCTGCTGCGGGCCGGGGTGCCCGGGTCGCAGCGGGACGCCGCCCGGATGCGCGGCGGCTGGCAGTACCGGGCGTGGGGCGAGCTGCTCGCCTGCGTCCGGTCCGGCCGCCCGGCGTTCGAGCGGCTGTTCGGGGCGCCGGTGTTCCACTACCTGGCCGCCCGCCCGGCCGAGGCGGCGGTGTTCGACGGGGCGATGGTCGGGGTGCACGGGCGGGAGACGGACGCCATGCTGGCGGCCTACGACTTCGCCGGGGTCGGCACCCTGGCCGACGTCGGCGGCGGGAACGGGAGCCTCTTGACCGCCGTCCTCCGCAGGTACCCGGGGATGCGGGGCGTCCTGTTCGACCTGCCCGGGGTCGCCGCCCGGGCCGCGGAGGAGGTCCGCCGGGCCGGCCTGGCCGACCGGTGCCGGGCGGTCGGCGGGAGCTTCCTGGACGCCGTCCCGGAGGGGGCGGACGCCTACCTGCTGCGGCACGTGCTCCACGACTGGGACGACGGCCGGGCGGCCGCCGTCCTGCGGAACGTCCGGGCCGCCCTGCCGCCCGGCGGGCGGGTGCTGGTGGTCGAGACGGTGATCCCGCCGGGCAACGGCCCGTCGTTCGGGAAGCTCCTCGACCTGAACATGCTCGTCCTGTTCGGCGGGCGGGAGCGGACGGAGGCGGAGTTCCGCCGGCTGTTCGCGGCGGCCGGGCTTGAGGTGACGGGCGTGGTCCCGACCGCGGCCGGGGTGGACGTGGTCGAGGGGCGGGCGGCCGGCTGACCCCGCGTCACTCCGCCCCGCCGACCAACTGCCGCACCGCCGGCCCGTCGAGCAGCGCCGCCCGCTGCTCCTCGGCCAGCGGCCGCATCGGCGCCGGGGCGACGTTCCCCGACACGCCGCGGGCGTTCAGCACCGCCGCGCAGGCCGGGAACAGCGGGTACCGGGTCAACTCCGCGAGCAGCGCCGACAGCCGCTGCTGGCGGCGGGCGGCGAGCGGCCAATCCCCGGACTCCGCCGCCCGGGCGATCGCGGTCGCCCACCCGGGGGCGACCGCGAAGACGCCGTCCAGGTTCTCCCGCACCCCGCACCGGACCAGCGCGTCCACCAGGTGGGCCTGCGCCGGCACCACCCGCAGCCGGTCCCCGGCCCGGTCCATCAGCCGCCGGGTGTCGTCCCACGGGGCCGACGACTTGATCCCCCGGACGTTCGGGTGGCGGGCGGCGGCCAGCACCGTGTCGTGGTCCAGCTTCACCCCGGTCAGCCCCGGCAGGTCGTACAGGTACACCGGCACCCGCGACGCGTCCGCCACCGCCCGGTAGTAGTCGACCAGCTCGCTCTGGGCGAACTTCCACAGGTACGGGGTGACGACCACGACGCCGTCGATCCCGAGGTCGTGGACCGCCCGGACCCGGTCCCGGGTGCGGGCGAAGCTCGTGTCACCGACCCCGACCAGCACCTCGCCCCGCCCGGCCGACAGCCGGGCCGCGTGTTCGGCGAGCGCCCGGAACGTGGCGTCCGTCTGGAGCTGCATCAGCCCCATCGTGCCGCCGACCAGCAGCCCGCCGATGCCGGCCCGCCACTGGTCTGCGACGTGCGCCTCCAGCCCCGGCAGGTGCAGCTCGCCGTCGGCGTCGAGCGGGGTGCAGATCGCGGAGATGAGGTGGGTGGTCACGGGGCGGGTTCCTTCTTGGGCAACAGGTCGGCGGCCCCGACCCGCAGCCGCAGGCCGGCCGCGTCGCGGCGGTAGCCGGTGTACCACACCCGCACCCGGCCGCCGTCCAGGAGCAGGGCCGCGTGCCCGAGGCGGTCGGCGTCGAACGCGTCCCGGCCGCCGGGTTCGAGGAGCGGGCCGCGGCCGACCGGCGCCCACCGCCGGCCGTCCCGGCTGGTCGCCGCGTACAGCCCGCGGCCGGCCCGCATCGCCATGTAAACCATCAGGTACCCGTCGCCGGCCCGGACCACCTCCGGCCCGAACGCGTCCGCCTCCAGCCCCTCGACCGGGCCGCCGGCGTCCTTCTCCCACGCCACCCCGTCCCGGCTGCGGGCCGTGCAGACGGTGTGCCCGTGCCGCGGCGACCACGCGGCGTACCACATCCGGTACCCGTCGCCGTCCGCCAGCACGCACGGGGTCGCCGCCTGCACCTCGTCCGGGGCGCCGGCCCCGCCGAGGTCGAGCACCGGCTTCCCGCCGTTCGCCCGCTCCCACGCCAGCCCGTCCCGGCTCGTGGCGAGGCCGACCCGGTAGAACCCGATGCCGGACGCGTGGCGGGCGCCGGCCGGCATCGCGGTGTACCACATCCGGTAGGTCCCGTCCCGGCCGCGGAGGACGCACGGCCCCATCACCTGCCCGTCGTCGAACGCCCCGTCCGGCCCGACGCCGAGGACCGGCTTGCCGCCGTTGGCCCGCTCCCAGGCGAGGCCGTCGCGGCCGGCGGCGAGGCCGATCCCGCCCGGCCCGTGTTTGGCGTCGAAGTGGGACGAGTACCACATCCGCAGCCCGTCGCCGTCGGCCAGCACGCTCGGGCAACCGACCCACGCCGCGTCGAACGCCTTCTCCGGGCCGAGGTCCAGCACGCACCCGCCGGGCCCGGCGCCGGGGCGCTTGACCGGGTCCCACGGCCGGGCCGGCTCGGTCGCCCCCGGCGGGCTCACGTCTACCTTCACCGCGCCGACGAGGAACCCGGCCGGGTCGGGGCCGGCGGCCGATCTCACCCGCAGGTAGTTCACTCCGTTCGGCGCCGCCCGCTTCCGGGCCGCGGGACCGACCGCCTTGCCGCCGACCGTCACCGCCGCCGGGCCGTCCGCCTTCCAGCTCACCGTCACGTCGTGCCACGTGCCGGCCTCCAGCGCCGCCGGCAGCGGGACCGCGAACACGGCGTGGTCCTCGGCCTTGGCGTCGGCCGACACGCCGAAGTGGTCGGTCAGGGCGAGGACGCCACCCTTCCAGCCGGCCCGCGGCCGCACCCGGACGGTCAGCGTGCCGGCCGCCCCCGCCGGGAAGTTCCACACGGCCGCGGTCGGGGCCGCGTCCGGGGCGGTGACCGACAGCGCCTTCGCCTTCGGGCGGTCGGGGTCGGCCGCCAGTTCCGTCCCGCGGGCGCCGTACAGCGTCCATTGCTCCAGCCCGGCGGCGAAGTCGTCGGCCGCGGCGGTCTCGGCCAGCCACCCCGGGTCGAACCGGACGACCGCCCGTCGCCCCTCCCCCTGCCCGGACACGACCACCACCTTCCCGTCGGCCGCCTGCACGGCCGTCGGGTACGCCGACCCGCGGTCCCCGCGCGCCGGCCCCGGGACGGGGTCGGTGAGCACCTCGCGGAACCCCCGCCACGTCTTCCCGTCGTCCGCCGAGACCGCCGCGTGGAGCACCTCGCGGCCGCCCATCGCGTAGCTCCGCGGGTCGTCCCACCGCTGGCACGCCGACCACACCAGCACCAGCCGGCCGTCCGCCAGCCGGGCGGCCGCGGCCGGCGAGTCGGACGAGACGAACCGGGTCTTCGCCGGCTCCGACCACCGCGACCCGTCGGCCGAGAATGACTCGTACAGGAGCCCGCCGCGGTCGCGGATCAGCATCCAGACGCGCCCGTCCTTCAGCTCGACGAGGTGCGGCTCGATCGCCCCGTACCGGGTGGTGTTCGGGCCGGGCAGCACCACCGTCAGCTCGTCCGGGGACTTCGCCCAGGTCGCCCCGCGGTCGTCGGACGTGAACGCGACCACGTTGTGCCACCCGCGGTCCGGCTGCCCGGCCGGCGGCGGCTTCCACCGCTCCGGCACCGCCCGGGCGAACGCCAGCACCAGCCGCCCGGACTTCAGTTGGACGAATCCGCGGAGCGCCCCGACGTACCCCTCGAACACCTTCGCCGCCGGCTGCCACGTGCCCGTGTCGGTGCGGGCGTGCCAGACGTCGAGGTTGCGGTCCACCCCGGGCTGCCCCTTCGTCCCGCGGAACACGTGGAAGGCGGCGTGCAGCTCGCCGTCGGCCGCCCGCAGCACCTGGACGCCGTAGTGCCCGGCCGCCCCGCCGGGGAGGGCGAACTCCTTGCGGGCGTCGCCCCACGTCGCCCCGCTGTCCTTCGACCCGACCGACCACACCTCGGCCTTCGCCGGGGCGGCGAGGTAGAACGTCCGCAGGGTGTCGTCCTTCAGCCGGACGACGGCCGCCTCGTTCTCCGGGGCCGCGGCGACGACCGCCGGGGCGGACGCCTTCGCCGGTTCGGCCGGCGGCTTGCGGAGCCGCATCCCGAACGGCGCGTCGTCGGCCGCGGCCGCGGCGGGTGCGACTGCGGCGAGCAGGGCGAGTGCGGCCCGGCGGCCCGGGAGGGCGGTCATCGGCGCACCTGGGTGGCGGGGCTACGGGGTCACGTCTTCGGCGAAGCGGGTTGGGTCTTGTGGCACAGGTCTCCGACCTGTGCCGGTCTCACAGCGTGTCTTGAAACTGGGTCGGGGTCTTCACCTCCCCCCCGGTGGGGGAGGTCGGCCGGAGGCCGGGTGGGGGGGAGAGCGGCACGGCAGAGACGGCTACGCGGATCACCGGGGCAGCGTCCCCCCCCACCCGCCGGCGAAGCGCCGGCGACCTCCCCCACCAGGGGGGAGGTGAAGACCACCGGCCCGAACCAGTTCCAAGACGCACTTTCACAGGTCGGAGACCTGTGCCACAAGACCCGACCGCTAGACCGGAACCGAAACGACACTACGGGGTCACGTCCGCGGCGACGGACTCGACCAGCAGGCCGGCCGGGTCCTCGCCGGCGGCGGTCGAGCGGAGCCGCAGGTAGGACACGGCGTCCGCCGGGGACTGCCGGGCGAGGGCGACCGCGGCGCGGCCGTCGAGCTTGACGGCACAGCGGCCGGCCGGCGCGTCCCAGGCGAGTTCGAGGGCGTGCCAGCGGCCCGGCTCCAGCTTGACCCCCTCGGCGAGCCGGCCGTCGGCGGGGATTGCGAGGCGGAACGCGGCCTTCGCCTCGCCGGCGTCGTCCGTCGGGTTGAAGAACCGGTCGCCGAGGGCGACGCTCCCGCCGCCGAACCCGGGCCGGAGCCGCACCCGCAGCGCGAGCGTCCCCTTCGCCCCGGCCGGGAAGTTCCACACCGCCCCGTCGCCCGGCTTGCCGGCCGGCCGGCGGACGTGCAGCGCCTTCACGTCCGGGCGGTCGGGGTGGGCGGCGAGCACGGCCCCCGGGCACCGGTCCCGCCAGTACCCCCGCGCCGGGCCGAACTCGGTGAACGTGGACCACCCGCCGAGCCCGCCGGAGAAGTCGTCCGCCCGCCGGGTCTCGAGCAGCCAGTCCGGGTCGACCAGCACCGCCCGGCCCCGCCCGGCCCCCTGCCCGCTGAACACCGCCACCTTCCCGTCGGGCGTCGGGAGCAGCGCCGGGTACGCGGTCCCGCGGTCGCCGGTCTTCGGCGGGCTGTCGTCCCGGTGCGCGTCGAGGAGCACCTCGCGGAACCCCCGCCACGTCTTCCCGTCGTCGGCCGAGACCGCCAGGTGCAGGGCGTCCCGCCCGCCGTACACCCCCTGCCCGTCCGCCCGCGGCGGCATCTCGCAGTGGTTCCACGCCAGGGCCAGCCGGCCGTCGCTCAGCCGGGCGACCGCGGGCGGCGAACTGGACGACGCGAACCGGGTCGGCTTCGCGGCCGACCACTCCGTCCCGTCCGGGCTGAACGACTCGTACAGGCTGCCGGCCTGCGTTCGCATCAGCATCCACGCCCGGCCGTCCTTGAGGGTCACGATGCCGGGCTCGCACGCCCCGTAGTTGTTCCCGTTGAACCCGGCCGCGCACGGGGCGGTGAGCGCCGCGGCGGACCGCTTCCAGGTCGCCCCGCCGTCGTCCGTGTAGACGGCGGTGACCACGTGCGCCCCGGTCGGCGGGGCGACCGGGCGGCCCGCCACCCACTCCCCGAACGGCAGCACGATCCGCCCGCCCGGGAGCTGGGTCGCGGCCATCACCGCCCCGGTGTACCCGGCGAAGATCCGCGCCGGCTCCGTCCACTTCTTCCGCCCGCCGGACGACCGGGCGTGCCACACGTCGATGAACCGGTCGACCGCCACGCGCTTCCCCTCCCCCTCCAGCCGCAGCTTCGTCAGGAACAGGTGGACCTCGCCGTCCGTGTCGAGCAGCGCGACCGCCACGGACCCCGGCTCGGCCGGCAGGTCGCGGAGCCGCTCCGGGTCGCCCCACGTCTTCCCCCGGTCGGCGGACTTCACCCGGACCAGCGCCGCCCCGTCCTTCCCGGCGACCGCCCGGTACGCCTCCCACGACCCGTCCGGCAGGCCGACCACGTTCGCCCGCCCGGGCGCCGGGCCGAGGGCCGCCGGCGGCTGCGGCCGGGCCGGGGCGGCCCCGCCGGGGGCGGGCAGCAGGTCCTTCTCGGCCACGGCGAACCGCCCGCCGCCCTGCATGGTGGTCACCCACAGCTCGCCCGGGGCCGGCTCGAACACGTACGGGTACGCCAGCCACCCCTTCGCCACCCGGGCGAGCACCACCGGCTTCGTCCACGTCTTCCCGTCGTCGTCCGACAGGGCGGCGGACAGCTCGAGCCGGTGGTAGTTGGCCTCCTTCGCGTGCCACGGCGGGCCGTAGCTCGGGAACTCGGCCGGCGTCTCGGGCCGGGTCCGGTTCCACACCAGCAGCAGCCGGCCGCTCGCCAGCCGCTTGAGCATCCCGGGGGCGGAACTGGCGTCGATCGTGGTCGGGCCGAAGTCGGCCCAGATGGCCCCGTGGTCCTTCGAGAACGCCTGGTAGAACACGTTCCGCGGGGTGCGGACGAGCATCCACAGCCGGCCGTCCTTCAGCACCTCGACGGTCGGCTCGATCGCCCCGTCGTGGTGCCCGTGCCCGCCGACGTCGAGGTGCGGGTGCCGCTTGCCGTCCTTGTCAACGCACCCGGACCGCTTCCACGACTTGCCGTCGTCCTCCGAGTGGTACGCGGTGGTGACGTGCCGGGCCGGGTCGCGGACCACGTCCTGGGTGACGAGGACGAGGTTGCCGTTGGCCGCCTGGACCAGCCCGCGGACGGCCCCGCTGTACCCGGGCTGGACGAGCTGGGCGTCCCACGTCTTCCCGCCGTCGGCGCTGCGGGCGGCCCACACGTCGAGCTTCACCCCGGGGACGAAGTCGGCCGCCTTGGCGTCCCAGTACCCCTTGCTGCGGGTGGCCAGGTTCATGAACGCGACGACCACGGTGCCGTCCTTGGTCACCAGGGCCGCCCGCTCGTTGCTGACCGTCACCCCGCCCTTGGGGAACATCGGGAGCGGGTCGCCCCACGTCTTCCCGCCGTCCCGGGAGACGAACGCGGCGTCCTTCTCGACGCACAGGACGCCGCCGTCCTTGAGCCGGACGAACGGCCCGAGCTTGTCGGTCGGGAGCGGCTTCGCGCGCGGGTCGAGGGTCGGGGCCGCGAGCGCCGCCGGGGCGGCGGCGAGCACCAGCACGAGGGTGCGGTACATCGGGTCAGTCCTTGAGGTGCAGGTCGTGGGTGACGGGGTCGCGGCTCGGCGGCACCACCAGCTCCAGCTCGGTCTTCGCGTTGAACTTCGCCGGCAGGTACTGCCCGCCGGCGTCCGCCTTCTCGACGTCCGCGCCGGCCTGCGGGCGGGACCGGTTCGCGGTCACCTCGACCCGGTAGGTGCCGGCCAAGACCCCGCCGCGGGCGTCGACCGCGTACCGCCCGTCGCGGACCAGCGCCCCGGTCATCGGGGCCTCGGTGCCGGCCTTCGGGTACAGCCGGACCTCGCCGTCGGCGACCGGCTGGCCGCGGTACGTGACCTCGCCCCGGACGACGGTCCGGTCGGGGCCGCCGCACCCGGCCGCGGCGGCGACCGCCGCGGACAGGATCAGGAGTCGTCTCGGGAGCATGACAGGACCCTCCCGGCTCGTCGGTTCAGTTCCACCCCGGGGCGGTCACTTGTCTTCACCTCCCCCCTGGTGGGGGAGGTCGGCTCGCGCAGCGAGCCGGGTGGGGGGGAAAGCTACAAGGACGACCGGATAGCTTCCCCGCCCGGGGTGGCTCTCCCCCCCACCCGGCCTTCGGCCGACCTCCCCCGCCAGGGGGGAGGTGAAGACCCGGACCCGTCCCTCGACGCGCCCTCACAGGTCGCCGCCCGACGCGACCTCCCCGCCGGCCCGGGTCACGAGCCGCTGGAGCAGGTCGTACGGGGTGTTCTGGGACACGAACCGGACGGACCCGTCGGCGAGCAGGAAGTTGGCCCCGCCGGAGTGGTAGCTGGAGAACCCGTTGTTCCGCAGGTTCCACGTCGCCGGGGCCGCCCCGCCGGGCAGGGAGAACGGGCCGTTCACCCCGTTGCGCATGTCCAGCACGTTCCAGGTGAGCCAGAACTGGGCCTCGTTCGTCCCCGGCCCCTTCCCGGTCACCTCCCCGACCATCAGGGTGTTGCTCGTCCCGTCCGACACCTCGGCGATCCGGCACCCGTTCCGCTCGGCGAACATCCCGTTGGCCACGGCCAGCTGCTTCGGCCACGTCCCGTCGCAGGTGAAGTTCACGCTGTCCCCGACCCCGGCCAGGTTCGTCTTCATCAGGTCCTCCAGCTCCGCCGCCCCGTTCCTCCGCCCGCTGCAGCAGCTGACCAGCTCGTCCCCCTGCCGGTCGGACGGGCACAGGTAGACGGCCACCCGGGTCGCCCCGGCGGCGAAGTTCGGGGCGAGCTGGTACTCGGCCGACGGGTTCGTCACGGCCGCCAGGTTGTCCTGCTCCAGGTACGGCAGGATCAGGGCCGCCCACCCGATCCCGAAGAAGGCGGACGGGCTGGTCCGGTCCTGCGGCCCGCACCCGGGCCGGCCGGCCCCGCTGTACATCACCGAGATGCCGGGCGGGAACGCGCCGCGGACGGCGTGGTACCCGTGCAGCGCCACCCCCACCTGCTTGAAGTTGTTCTGGCACTTGACCCGGGCGGCCGCCTCGCGGACTTTCTGCACCGCCGGGAGCAGCAGGCCGACGAGGACGGCGATGATGGCGATCACGACCAACAGCTCGATCAGCGTGAACCCGCGGGTCCGGATGACGGGACGCATAGGACACCTGCCTCGGGTCGGATGGGTACGGGCACGGGTCGACCGGGAGAGAGGCACGGGGCGGAACGGCGGGCGGCCGCGGCTCAGGGGCCGTGGCGGTCGAGGGCGTCCAGGAGGCTCCGCAGCCCGCGGCGGAGCTGGACCGACATCCACCGGCGGGCCCCGTCGGCGTCCCGCGCGGCCAGCGCGGCGACCAGCGCCGCGTGGGACTCGAACGTCTCCCGGGCCGCGTCCGCCGTCAGCGCCGACTCCCGGCGGACGGCGGCGAACACCCGGGCCGTCAGCCGCAGGTCGGTGACCGCCTTCGACAGCCACCGGTTCCGGGCCGCCGCGATCAGCACCGCGTGGAACCGCTGGTCGTCGTCCACCCACCTGGAGTGCTCGGCCGGGGTGGCCGCCCGCTTCCCCGCGGCCAGCCGGGCGGACGCCTGCTCCCACCGGGCGCAGATGGCCCACAGCTCGGCCAGCTCCGGGTCGGTGACGCACCGGGCGGCCTCGGCCGCGGCGTACGTCTCCAGCGCCTCGCGCAGCCCGAACAGCTCGACCAGCTCCTGCCGGTCCGGCCGGCGGACGTAGGCCCCGGCCCCGGACACGTGGGTGATCAGCCCCTCGCTGGCGAGCCGGCCGAGCGCCTCCCGGACCGGGATCACGCTCACCCCGATCTCGCTCGCCAGGGTTCGGTTCACCAGCTGCGTGCCGGGCGCCAGTTGGCCGGTTAGGAGCTGGTTGCGGATGTACTCGTAGGCCTGCTGGGACGACGCCATGCGCGGGTTCCGGGACGGTGTTATTCCGCGTTATAACAATACTCAGACGCGGTGTCAACCACCCCGGTGACGGATTCCCGCGCGACCCGACGCCCGCTACTTCTTCCGCGCCGCGGCCGCCTGCTCGGTCACCACCGGGACGAGCAGGTCGGCGACCAGCGCGTGCCCGTCCGAGTTCGGGTGGACGCCGTCGAGCAGCAGGGCGTCCGTCGCCTTCCCGCCCTTCGCCGCGAACCCCTGGTACACGTCCACCACCGGCACCTTCAGGTCCTTGCCGACCTTCCGCACCACCTCCGCGTACCCGGCCACGAAGGCCGTCAGCCCGTCCGGGTCGTCCGGCTGGTACGGCGGCTTGGCGTACAACTTCCGCATCGCCGGCGACCACCGCAGCGGGTTCGGGGTCATCAGCACCGGCCGCGCCCCGGCGGCCCGCGCCGCTTTGACGAACGCGGTCAGGTTCGCCTCGTACTTGTCCTTGCCCACCCGCGGCTTGTCCGCCGGCGGGGTCTTCCACACGTCGACGGCCGCGTCGTTGATCCCGAACTGGATCACCACCACGTCCGGCTTCTTGTCGAGCACGGCGGCCTTCAGCTTGTCGCCGGCCATCTCGGTCGTGTACCCGCCGAACCCGGAGTTGACCACGGTGACCGGCACCCCCTGCTTCGGGAGCCGCTCGGCCAGCAGGTCGGCGTACACCACGACCCCTTTGCGCGGGGCGGTGGTCGAGTCCCCGAACGCGACCACCGTGACCGGCGGCGGGGCGGCGGCAAAAGCGGCGAGCAAGAACAGGGTCATCTCTGGTCCCCCTCCGGTTGAGTTCACTCCGCCCGTCGTCTGTCACCACCGCTCGTACTCGTCGACGTTCATCACCGCCGGCTCCCGCCCGGCGGCCATCCGCTCGGCCGACGCCGCGTCCTTGAACCCGGACCCGGTGACCAGGCAGACGACCACCGCCCCCGGCCGGAGCCGCCCCGCGGCGGCCGCCCGCAGGGCCCCGGCCAGCGGGACGGCGGCGGCCGGCTCGCAGAAGATCCCCTCCTCCCGCGCCAGCCGAGCCTGCGCCGCCCACGCCTCCGCGTCGGTTACAACATGACCGGTCCCGCCGGACGCCCGGCACGCCGCCACCGCCCCGTCCCCGTCGATCACCGACGGCACCTGCAGGCCGCTGACGGCCGTCGTGCAGTCGACCGCCTCGGCCCGGTCTGCCCGGCGGCGGAGCGGGCCGGCGATGGTCGCGTTCCCCTCCGGCTGGACGCACTCGACCGCCGGCCGCCGGGCCAGCCGGCCGGTCGCGGCGAGCCGGTCGAACCCGCGGGCCACGGCCAGCGTCAGCCCGCCACCGCCCGCGCAGCAGAAGACGTGGTCGATGCCGTCCGGCAACTGGGCGGCGAGTTCGTAGGCGATCGTCTGCACCCCGGACATGCCGGCCGGGCTGTACCGGTACGCGCTGATCTGGAGCGACGCGCCGGGGCGGCCGCCGCGGGCCACGGTCGCGTCGAACGCCCGCCGGGTGACCTCCGGGTCGAGGCCGAACCCGCGGACGCGGACGAGCGCCGCCCCGTGGGCGAGCATCTGCACCAGCTTCCCGGCCGGGGCCGTCTCGACCACGGCGACCTCGCAGCGCACCCCCGCGGCCGCACAGTACGCGGCCAGCGCCGCCCCGGTGTTCCCGCTCGACGTGGCCACGCACCGGGTCGCCCCGCGGGCCACCAGGTCGGACACGGCGGCGGCCGCGAACCGGTCCTTGTACGACCCCGTCGGGTTGCACGACTCGAGCTTGAAGTACAGGTGCGGCAGCCCGGCCGCCGGGCCGACCCGGCGCGACCGGACGAGCGGCGTGTTCCCCTCCCCGAGCGTCACCCGGTGGGCGGCCGGCACGTCGGCGAGGTCGGCGGCCCAGTCCCAGACGCTCACCCGAAGTCCTCCCGTTCCGCCTCGACCACGACCGCCAGCCCGTCCCCGGCCCGCACCGCCGCCCGGGTGTGAAGGCCGATCAGGATCCCGGAGGCGGCCGCGACAACCGGCGCGACGGCGTCCCCGAGCGGGTCGCACACCTCGCCGAGGCGGTCGCCGGCCCGGACCCACCCGCCGACCCGCACGCCGTCCCGCGGCTCGAAGAACCCGTCGGCCGGGGACGGGTGGCACCCCTGCAGGTACCCGGACGCGGGGCGGGGGTCTTCGACCACGCGCGGCCCCGGGCCGGGCGGCGGCCGGTCGGTCAGCCCGAGTTCGCCGAGCACCCGCAGGCACCCGGCGACGAGCGGCGGCACCCCGGCCGGGTCGAACCCGCCGCCCCCGCCGCTCTCGGTGTAGACCGCCGGCACGCCCGCGTCCCGGGCCACCGACAGCGTCCGGCCCGGCAGCGACGGGTCGGTCCCCCAGACGAGCGGGAACCCGAACACGGCCGCCATCCGCCGCTGGGCCGCGAGCACCGCCGGGTCCGGGTGCAGCGTGTACCCGGCGAGCGGGGCGAGGGTGTACCGGGCGCCGCCGGTGTGGAGATCGAGGAGGAAGTCGGCGGACCGGATCAGGTCGCTGACGGCCGCCGCGACCCGCTCGGTCACCGACCCGTCGGCCCGGCCGGGGCAGGTGCGGGCGAGGTCGAGGCCGTCGTCCGCCGTCCGCCGGCCGAGGCGGAACGCCGGCTCGTTCACCACCGGCACGACGGTGACGCGGCCGCGGAGCCGCGCGGGGTCGAGGCTCGCGGCCAGCCGGCGGGCGGCCGCCATCGGCTCGTACTCGTCCCCGTGGACGCCGGCGGTCACGAGGACGTGCGGCCCGGGCGAGTCGCCGGCGATGGTTCGGGTCGCGAGACGCATGGCGGCGGACGGGTTGTCGGATGTGATATATCATGTTATATCAACTCCTATTCGCCGTCCAGTCCGCGCCCATACCGCACCGGCCGACCACACTCGGAGGCCGCCGATGATCCGCCACCCGCTCTGGGTCCTGGGCTGGTTGACCCTGCCCGTCCAAGCACTCGCCGCCCCGCCGCCCGCCCTGCGGTTCGACGACCTGCCGCCGCTCCCCGGCCCCGGCGCGGCCGGCGCGTTCGCCGGGGTGGTCGGCGGGGAGTTGGTCGTCGCCGGCGGGACGCACTTCCCCGACCGCCCGCCGTGGGAGGGCGGGAAGAAGGTCTGGGCGGACGCGATCCTCGCCCTCGACAAGCCGGACGGGAAATGGCGCGAGCTGCCCGTCCGGCTGCCCGGGAAGCGGGCCCACGGGGTGTCGGCGCAGTGGCGGGACGCGCTTGTCTGTGTCGGCGGGTCCGACGCGGACGGGCACCGGGACGACGGGTGGCTCATCCGCAAGGCCGGCGGGAAGTTCGAGGTGGTGCCGCTGCCGAAGCTCCCCGGCCCGTGCGCGCTGGGGTGCGGGGCGGCCGTCGGGGACGTGGTGTACGTCGCCGGCGGGCTGGCCAAGCCGGACGCCACCGCCGCCCTCCACACGTTCTGGGAACTCGACCTGGGCAAGCCGGCGGCCGAGTGGAAGTGGGTCGAGCGGAAGGCGTGGCCGGGGCCGGACCGGCACCTCGCCGTCGCCGGGGTGTGGGACGGGGCGCTCTACCTGTTCGGCGGGCTGCGGCTCGAACCCGGCCCGGACGGCGCCCCGCGGCGGCGGACCCCGTACCTCCGCGACGCCTACCGGTACCGGCCGGCGGCCGGGACGTGGGACAAGCTCGCCGACCTGCCGCGATCGGCGGCCGCCGCCCCGTCGCCCGCCCCGAGCATCCCCGGCGCCGGGCTGTACCTGCTCGGCGGGATCGACGACACCCTGCACGGGGCGGACCCGAAGAACTTCCCCGGGCTGCCGCGCGAGGTCCTTCGGTACGACCCGGGCCGCGACGCCTGGGCGAAGGAGCCGTCGCTGCCGGCCGACCGGCCCCGGGTGGTCGCCCCGGCGGTCGCGTGGGACGGCGGGTGGGTGGTCGTGAGCGGCGAGCCGGCACCCGGCCGGCGGTCCCCGGCGGTCGTCCGCGTCACCCCGGGCAAGGGTCCACCGTGACCCAGTCGGCTACCCGGCCTGCCGGGCGGGATCGGGGCGCGGTTCACCCGCCGGAAGGACCTCCGCACCTACCTGCCGGCCGACCAGAACGTCCGCGCTCGGCGGGATGAAGGCGGTCGTCCGGACGGACGCGGTCCAACTCGTCGTCCTGTGCGGCGGGATCGTGGTGGTACAGGCGTTCGCGGCGGTGGTCCCGGGCGGGCCGCCGCCGGGAAGGCGCGGGCGACCCGGTGGGACCACGACCCGACATCGCCGTGATCGCGGCCTGTGCCCGGGCCCGGTAGGTCCGCCCGCCGTCCCTTGACGGGCGCTTACGGGTCGGGCGTCGGCGACCGGGTGACCGGGCCGTCGCCACCTTCCCCTGACACCCCATCTTCCCACCCCGCGGCCCGGCACAGATCGGGCTGCCCGGTGCCACGCCGGTTCGGCGCCCGCCGCCTTCCACTTTCCCCGCACCCGCGTCAGGGTTCCGCCCCCTCCCGGTCGGACTAACCGGCGAGAAGCCGACCCCGCGGACGGCCGGCACCGGCGCTGCGACTCGCCCGGCGGTTCGAGTTGCGACTCAAAGTCGCCCCCAACCGTGAACCCCGACCCCGCCGGCGGCACTTGCCGGGAGGAGCCCCCTTGCCCGACGGCGAACCGGTGTCCCGGCCCCCGCGGAAGGTCGCGGTCTTCCGGGCGCTGAAGCTCGGCGACCTGCTGGTCGCCGTCCCGGCGCTGCGGGCGGTCCGGGCCGCGCTGCCGGGCGCCGAGGTGGTGCTGGTCGGGCTGCCGTGGGCCCGGGGGTTCGCCGACCGGTTCGCCCACCTCCTCGACGGGTTCCGCCCGTTCCCCGGGTGGCCCGGCCTGCCGGAGCGCGAGCCGCAGCTCGACCGGGTCCCGGGGTTCCTGGCCGGGATGCAGGCCGAGGGGTTCGACCTGGCGATCCAACTGCACGGGAGCGGGCCGGGCGTGAACGAGCTGTGCGCGCTGTTCGGGGCGCGGCGGACGGCCGGGTTCTACCTGCCCGGCGGGCACCGGCCCGACCCGGACCTGTTCCTCCCGTGGCCGGACCGCGGGCTCGAGCTCCGCCGGCTCCTCGCCCTGACCACGTTCCTCGGCTTCCCGCCGCGCGGCGAGCACCTGGAGTTCCCGCTGCGGGCCGCCGACTTCGCGGCCGCCGGCCTCGAACCGGGCGGGTACGTGTGCGTCCACCCCGGGGCGAGCGTGCCGGAGCGGCGGTGGCCGGCGGACCGGTTCGCGGCGGTCGCCGACGCCCTCGCCGCCCGCGGGCTGCGGGTCGTCCTGACCGGCACGGCCGGGGAGCGGGGCCTGACCGCCGCGGTCGCCGCCGCGACGGCCGCCCCGGCCCTCGACCTCGCCGGGCGGACCGACCTCGGGTCGACCGCCGCCCTCCTCGCCCGGGCCCGGCTGCTGGTGTGCAACGACACCGGGGTGTCACACCTCGCGGCGGCCGTCCGCGCCCCGAGCGTGGTGGTCTCGACCGGGGACAACCCGGCCCGGTGGGCGCCGCCCGACGCGGCCCGCCACCGCGTCCTGTGCCGGCCCGGCGGGTGGCCGGGCGTGCCGGAGGTCGTCGCCGCGGCCGCCGACCTGCTCGCCGGGTTCCCGGCCCCGTCCGACGGAGGAGCGCGATGCGCCCGCTGCGCGTGCTGACGTGGCACGTCCACGGCAACTACCTGCTGTACCTGTCGCGCGCCCGGGTCGAGTTCGTGCTGCCCGTCGACCCGGCCCGCGGGGCGGGGTACGGCGGCCGCGGCACCACCTTCCCGTTCGGCCCGAACGTGGTCGAGGTGCCGGCCGGCGAGGTGCGGAACGAGCGGCTCGACTGCGTCCTGTTCCAGACCCGGCAGAACTGGGAGCGCGACCGGCACGACGTCCTGTCGTCGGCCCAGCGGCGGCTCCCGCGGGTGCACCTCCAGCACGACCCGCCGTGGGACGACCCGGTGGGCGAGCGGCACTGGTCCGACGACCCCGGCGGGCTGCTCGTCCACGTCACCCCGTTCAACGCCCTGATGTGGGACGCCGGGCGGACCCCGAGCCGGGTGATCGACCACGGGGTGTTCGTCCCCGAGGCGGCCCGGTTCACCGGCGAGCGGGCCCGCGGGGTGGTGGTCGTGAACCACCTCCGCCAACGCGGCCGGCGGCTCGGGGCGGACGTGTTCGAGCGGCTGCGGGCCGAGATCCCGCTCGACCTGATCGGGATGGACGCGGAGTCGCTCGGCGGGGTCGGGGAGGTGTTCCCGCCCGACCTGCCCGGGTTCGTCGCCCGGTACCGGTTCTTCCTGAACCCGATCCGGTGGACGTCGCTCGGGCTGGCGGTGATCGAGGCGATGACGGTCGGCCTCCCGGTGGTCGGGCTGGCGACGACCGAGCTGGTGACGGTGATCCGCAACGGCGAGTCCGGGTTCCTCGACACCGACCCGGCGAAGCTGGTCGGCCCGATGCGCCGGCTGGTCGCCGACCCGGGGGAGGCGCGGCGGATGGGGGAGAACGCCCGGCGGTACGCGCTCGACCGGTTCGGCATCGGCCGGTTCGCCCGCGACTGGGAAGTGACGTTCGCGGACGTGACCGGGCGGCGGCCGGGGCGGTCCCCGGCGGTCGCCGCGGCGGGGGGGTCGTGATGCGGGTGGCGATGATCAGCGAGCACGCGTCGCCCCTGGCCGGCCTCGGCGGGGCGGACGCCGGCGGGCAGAACGTGTACGTCGGGCAACTCGCCCGGCACCTGGCCCGCCGCGGGTGGGCGGTGGACGTGTTCACCCGCCGGGACGACCCGACCCTGCCGCCGGAGGTGGACTGGTGCCCCGGGGTGCGGGTGGTGCACGTCCCGGCCGGCCCGCCGGGGCGCGTGCGGAAGGAAGACCTGCTGCCGTTCATGGGGGCGTTCACCGCCCACTTCCTCCGGCACGCCCGCCGCCGGCGGTACGACCTCGCCCACGCCAACTTCTTCATGTCCGCGCTGGTGGCGGCCGACGCCCGGCGGGCCCTCGGGCTGCCGTTCGCGGTCACGTTCCACGCCCTCGGGGCGGTCCGCCGGCGGCACCAGGGGGACGCCGACGCCTTCCCGGCGGAGCGGCTCGCGATCGAGGCGCGGGCGGTGGCCGAGGCCGACCGGGTGATCGCCGAGTGCCCGCAGGACGAGGCCGACCTGGTGAGCCTGTGCGGGGCCGACCCGGGGAAGATCCGCACCGCCCCGTGCGGGTTCGACCCGGCCGAGTTCGGCCCGGCGGACCGGGCCGAGTCCCGCCGGGCCGTCGGCACCGACGGGGACGGGCCGGTGGTGCTGCAGCTCGGCCGGATGGTGCCGCGGAAGGGGGTGGACAACGTGATCCGCGGGGTCGCCCGGCTGCGGCGCCGGCACGAGGTCGCGGCCCGGCTGCTGGTGGTCGGCGGCGAGGCGCGGGACCCCGACCCGGTGCGGACGCCGGAGATCGGCCGGCTCCTGCGGGTCGCGGCCGAGGAAGGGGTGGCGGGCGCGGTCACGTTCGCCGGCAGCCGGCGGCGCGGGGAGCTGCGGGCGTACTACGCGGCGGCGGACGTGTTCGTGACGACCCCGTGGTACGAGCCGTTCGGCATCACCCCGGTCGAGGCGATGGCGTGCGGCACGCCGGTGGTCGGGGCCGCGGTCGGGGGGATCAAGGCCACGGTGCGGGACGGGGAGACCGGGTTCCTGGTCCCGCCGAAGGACCCGGACGCGCTGGCCGACCGGCTGGCCGTGCTGCTGACCGACCCGGCGCGGCGGGCGGCGATGGGCCGGGCCGCCGTCCGCCGGGCGAACGCCCACTACACCTGGGCGCGGGTCGCGGACCGGGTGGCCGATGTGTACCGCGAGGTCCGCGGCGCCGCGACCCCCGGTCGGGCGGTGCCGGCCGCCGCCCCGCTCCCCACCGGGGTGCTAACGTGAGCGCCCCGGTCGTGTTCCTCGACAAGGACGGGACCCTGGTCGAGGACGTGCCGTACAGCGCGGACCCGGCCCGGGTGGTGCTCGCGGCCGGGGCGGCGGACGGGCTGCCGCGGCTCGCGGCGGCCGGGTTCCGGCTGGCGGTGGTGTCGAACCAGTCCGGGGTGGCCCGCGGGTACTTCCCGGAGGACGCCCTGAAGGGCGTCGAGGCCCGGCTGGGGGAGTTGTTGCGTGACATCGGGGTGTCACTCGCCGGCTTCTTCTACTGCCCGCACCACCCGGCCGGGACCGTCGCCGGGTACGCGGTCCGGTGCGCCTGCCGGAAGCCGGCCCCGGGGATGATCCTCGCCGCGGCCCGGGAACTGGGGGCCGACCCGCGGGCGTGCTGGATGGTCGGGGACATCCTGGACGACGTCGAGGCCGGCCGCCGGGCCGGGTGCCGGACGGTGCTGGTGGACAACGGCGGCGAGACCGAGTGGGTGCCGGGGCCGTTCCGCGGGCCGCACGCCCGTGTGCGGGACCTGGCCGAGGCGGCGGACGTGATTCTGGGGGAACAAGCACGATGACGGACCGGCTGCCCGACCTGATCGACGCGTTCGCCGGCCGGCGGGTGCTGGTCGTCGGGGACGTCATGCTCGACGGGTACCTGGAGGGGAGCTGCGGGCGGGTCTGCCCCGAGGCCCCGGTCCCGGTGGTGAACCTGTCCCGGTCCGCCGCCGCCCCGGGCGGGGCCGCGAACGCGGCCGCCAACGCCCGGGCGCTCGGGGCCGCCGTCACCCTGCTCGGGGTGGTCGGCGGCGACCCCGAGGCGGGCGAGCTGGCGGCGGCATTGAGTGACACCGGGGTGTCACCGGACGCCCTGGTCGTGCAGCCCGGGCGGCGGACGCTCGCCAAGCGGCGGGTCGTGGCGGCCGGGCAGGTGGTGTGCCGGCTCGACCAGGGCGACACCGGGCCGGCCGACGCGGCGGCGGAGGCGGAGCTGGTGTGGCGGCTGACGGGCGCCTGGGGCGAAACCGACGCGGTCATCGTTTCGGACTACGGGTACGGGGCGCTGACGCCGGCGGTGGTCGCCGCGCTCGCCGAGCTGCAGCGGGGCCGGCCGCGGGTGGTGGTCGGCGACGGGAAGCGGCTGGCCGCCCTCCGCCGGGTCGGGCCGACCGCGGTCAAGCCGAACTACGCCGAGGCACTGCGCCTGCTCGGCCTCGACCCCGACCCGTACCGGCCGCGGGCGGAGGTCGTGGCCGAGCACGGGCCGCGGGTGCTCGACCTGACCGGGGCGCGGGTGGCGGCCGTCACCCTGGACGCCGACGGGGCGGTGGTGTTCGAGCGCGGCCGGCCGGCGTACCGGACCTACGCCGAGGCGCACCCGCACCCCCGGGCGAGCGGGGCCGGGGACACGTACGCCGCCGCCCTCGCCCTCGCGCTGGCCGCCGGGGCGGACGGCCCGGCCGCCGCCGAGCTGGCCGCCGCCGCCGCCGCGGTGGTCGTCGGGAAGGACGGCACCGCCCGCTGCACCGCCCGCGAGCTGCGGGCACGGGTCGCCGGCGGGCAGAAGGTGACCGACCGCGAGGGGGCCGTCGTCCGGCTCGCCGAGGAGCGGCGGCGCGGCCGCCGGGTGGTGCTCACCAACGGGTGCTTCGACATCCTCCACCGCGGCCACGTCACCTACCTGAGCCGGGCGAAGGCGCTCGGCGACCTGCTCGTGGTCGGGGTGAACACCGACGCCGGCATCCGCCGGCTGAAGGGCCCGGCCCGGCCGATCAACCCGCTCGACGACCGCCTCCAGGTCCTCGCCGCCCTGAGCTGCGTCGACCTCGCCGTCCCGTTCGACGAGGACACCCCGCACGACCTGATCCGGGCCGTCCGCCCGGCGGTGTTCGTGAAGGGCGGGGACTACACCCGCGACCGCCTCCCGGAGGCCGGGCTGGTCGAGGAACTCGGCGGCGAGGTCCGCATCTTGTCGTTCGTCGCCGACCGGTCGACGACCGGGCTGATCGAGCGGATCCGGGCCGACCCCGCGGCCGTCGGCGGGAGGGCGTCATGACCGGGTGGGCGGGCGCCGAGCGGATCCTCGCGGTCCGGCTGGACGCGATGGGCGACGTGCTGATGACCGGGCCGGCCCTGCGGGCGCTGGCGCGGCCGGGCCGGCGGGTGACGCTGCTCACGTCACCGGCCGGCGCCGCGGCGGCCGCCCTCCTGCCGGGCCTCGACGCGGTGATCGTATACGACGCCCCGTGGATGAAGGCGACCGCCCCGCGGGCGTCGGCGAAGCCCGACCGCGACCTCCTCGACCGCCTCCGGCGCGAGCGGTTCGACGCGGCGGTGGTCTTCACCGTGTACAGCCAGAACCCGCTCCCGGCGGCGCTCGCGTGCCTGCTCGCCGACGTCCCCCTGCGGCTCGCCCACTGCCGGGAGAACCCGTACCACCTGCTCACCGACTGGGTGAGGGAGACGGAGCCGGAGGACGGCGTCCGGCACGAGGTCCGCCGGCAGCTCGACCTGGTTGCGACAGTGGGCTGTCACACCGCCGACGAGCGGATGCGGGTCACCGTGCCGGAGCGGGCCGCGGCGCACGTCCGGCAGACGATCCGGTTCCTGGAACTGGACGGCGGCGGGCCGTGGGCGGTGGTCCACCCCGGGGCGTCGGCCACGAGCCGCCGGTACCCGCCGGGCCTGTTCGCCCGGGCCTGCCGCGAACTCGTTCGCGGACACGGGGTGCGGCTGGTCTTCACCGGCGACGAGGCCGAGCGGCCGCTGGTGGACGAGGTCCGGGAGGCGGTGGACGCCCCGTCCGAGTGCCTGACCGGGGAACTCGACCTCGGGGAGCTGGCGGCCCTGCTCGCCGCCGCCCCGCTGCTGATCGCGAACAACACCGGCCCGGTCCACCTCGCCGCCGCCGTCGGCTGCCCGGTCGTCGACCTGTACGCGCTCACCAACCCGCAGCACACCCCGTGGCTGGTCCCGCACCGGGTGCTCAGCCACGACGTCCCGTGCCGGTGGTGCTACCGGAGCGTCTGCCCGCTGGGGCACCACGACTGCCTGCGGAGGGTGCCGCCCGCCGCGGTCGTCGCCGCCGCCCTGGAGTTGCTCGGCGCCCGCGCCCCCCTCCGGGGCGCGGCCCAACGTGAGCTTCCGATCGCGGAGGTCCGCTGATGGACACCCTCGGGATCAACGCCGCGTTCCACGACCCGGCCGCCTGCCTCGTCCGGGACGGGGTGGTGGTCGCGGCCGCGGAGGACGAGCGGTTCACCCACGTCAAGCACGGGAAGCGGCCGGTCCCGTTCACCGCCTGGGAGCTGCCGTTCCACGCCATCGACTTCTGCCTCAGGGACGCCGGCATCACCCTCGCGGACGTCGACCACGTCGCGTACAGCTTCGACCCGTTCCTGCTGCTGGGGAAGAAGCGCGACGACAGGACGGTGCCGATCCCGCTGCACCCCGGCGGGCAGAAGGCCGGCAAGGGGTTCGACGGGCCGTGGGACCCGCTGTTCCTCGCGTCGATCGTCAACGCCCCCGGGTTCCTGGTGGACGGCGTCCCGCTCCACCTCCGCGCCCGCTTCCGCGGGGCGGAGCTCGGGGCCGAGCCTTACCGCTGGCACTGGGTCCCGCACCACCTGAGCCACGCCGCCAGCGCGTTCCACTGCGCGCCGTTCCCGACGGCCGCGGTCCTGACCCTCGACGGCCGCGGGGAGCAGGCGACGACCGGGTACGCGGTCGGGGACGGGAACCGGCTGGAGTGGCTCGGGCAGGTGCGGATGCCGCATTCGCTCGGGATGCTGTACGAGCAGGTGACCGACTACCTCGGGTTCCTCCACTCGTCCGACGAGTACAAGGTGATGGCCCTCGCCTCGTTCGGCAGGCCGCGGTATCTCGCCGAGTTCCGAGACGTCGTCCGGCTCGGGGAAAACGGGCAGTACACGATCCAGCCGCCGAAGCTGGAGGAGCGGTTCGGCCCGGCGCGGCTGAAGGGCGGCCCGCTCGACCAACGGCACTACGACGTCGCCCACTCGCTGCAGGTGGTGCTCGAAGAGACGGTGCTCGACATCTGCCGGTGGCTGCACGGGGCGACCGGGCGCGACGACCTGTGCATGGCCGGCGGGGTGGCGCTGAACTGCGTGATGAACGCCCGGCTGCGGGACCGCGGGCCGTTCCGCGACATCTGGGTGCAGCCGGCGGCGGGCGACGCCGGCACCGCGATCGGGGCCGCCCTGTGGGTGGACGCGAAGGAGCGCGGCACCGACGAGCGGCGGTACGTGATGGACCACGCCTTCCTCGGCCCGGAGTACGCCGACGCCGAGGTCGAGGAGTTCCTGCGGTGGACGAAGGTGCCGTACCGCAAGCTCGGGAACGTCGCCGAGGAGGCGGCCGACCTGCTCGCACGGGACAGGGTGATCGGCTGGTTCCAGGGGCGGATGGAGATGGGGCCGCGGGCGCTCGGGGCGCGGTCGATCCTGGCCTCGCCGATCCACGCCGGGATGCAGGCCCGGCTGAACGAGATCAAGGACCGGGAGGACTTCCGGCCGGTCGCCCCGGTGGTGATGGAGGAGCACGCGGCCGAGTGGTTCGGCGCCCGCGGCCCGTCTCCGTTCATGCTGTTCGTGTTCGACGTCCCGGCGGACAAGGCCGACCGCATCCCCGCGGTGCGGCACACCGACGGGACGGCCCGCATCCAGACCGTGAACCGGGGGCAGAACGAGCGGTACTACGACCTGCTCGCGGCGTTCCGCCGGCGGACCGGGGTGCCGGTGCTGGTGAACACCAGCTTCAACACCCGCGGGGAGCCGATCGTCTGCACCCCCCGGGACGCGGTCGAGTGCTTCTGGACCAGCCCGCTCGACGCCCTGGTGATCGGGTCGTTCCTGCTGGAGAAGCCGAGCGTTTAGCCGCGACGCGGAGTCCTCGGAGCGGGGCGCGGGGGAGGCGCCCGCGCTCCGCTCCGAGGACTCCGCGTCGCGGCTAAACGGGGCCGTCGATATGGTTCGCGTCTCCGTCGTCGTCCCGACCTACCGCCGGCCGGAGCTGCTGGCCCGGTGCCTCGCCGCGCTCGCCGCCCAGACGTTGCCGGCCGACCGGTACGAGGTGGTCGTCGCCGAGGACGCGGCCGCGGAGGGGCCGGCGACCGCCCGCAACCGCGGCTGGCGGGCCGCCCGCGGCAACGTGATCGCGTTCACCGACGACGACACGGTCCCCGACCCCGGGTGGCTGGCGGCCGGCCTCGCCGCCTTCGACCGCGACCCGGAGCTGGCCGCCGCCGCCGGCCGCACCGTGGTCCCGCTCCCGCCCCGCCCGACCGACTACGAGCGGAACGAGAGCGGCCTGGCGGCCGCCGAGTTCGTCACCGCCAACTGCTTCGTCCGGCGGGCGGCGCTGGAGGCGGTCGGCGGGTTCGACGAGCGGTTCCGGGCGGCGTGGCGGGAGGACAGCGACCTGCACTTCGCCCTGCTCGAACGCGGCCTGAAGGTCGGGAGGGTGCCGGCCGCGGTGGTGGTCCACCCGGTCCGCCCCGCCCCGTGGGGGGTGAGCCTGCGGATGCAGCGCAAGAGCCGGTACGACGCGCTGCTGTTCCGGAAGCACCCCGACCTGTACCGCCGCAGGGTCGGCCCCGGCCGGCCGTGGTCCTACTACGCGACCGTCGCCGCGCTGGCCGCCGGGGTCGCGGCGGCCGCCGCCGGGGCGTGGGGGGTGGTCCTCGCGTCCGTCGTGGTGTGGGTCGCGCTCACGGCCCGGTTCGCCGCCCGCCGGCTCCGCGGGAACACCCTCCGCCCGGCGCACGTCGCCGAGATGGTCGTCACCTCGGCCCTGATTCCGCCGCTGTCGGTGTTCTGGCGGCTGTACGGGGCGGCGCGGTTCCGGGTCGCGTTCGTCTGACACCGGTCGGGTTGGTGCACGTCCGTCGTTGGGGTCCCGGCCCATCGACCGATGTCCCTCGGATGCGGCTCCGAGTTGCTCCGGTTTCGCATCACAACTCCGCCCGACGCACGAGGCGGCGACCTGTCGGGCCGGTGTCCCCACAGATTCCTGCCATTGGTCTTGGCGCCCCTCCCGGGGAAGCTGCTACAGTCCCCCACACCTTGACGGAAAAACCCTGACGCGCCGGCTCGCCGGCGCGTCGCACCCACGCCCCACCATGCCCCCGCCCGCCCCCGCGCGGTCGGCGGCCCGGGTGGTCGGGGGCCTCCTGCGCCCCCACCGCCGCCGGGTCGCCCTGGCCGCCGCCCTAACCGCCGCCGGCTGCCTCCTGACGCTCGCCGTCCCGCTCCTCGTCCAGCGGGCGGTGGACCACGCCGCCGGGCGGCCGTCGATGCCGGTCGGGGTCGCCGCCGGCCTGCTCGCCGCCGCGGTCCTGGCGCAAGCCGGGTGCGGGTTGGCCGCGACCGCGGTCATGGGGCGCGTCGCGGCCGACGTCGCGTGCCGGCTCCGCCGCCGGGTGTACGAGCGGCTGTTGCGGGCCGAGGCGGGCGCCGCCCCGGGGGTCATGCTGTCCCGGCTGACGGACGACGTGGCGTGCGTCCAGAACCTGGTCTCCGCGCAGACGGTCGGCGTCCTCACCGACCTGGGGACGGCGGCGGTGGTCGCCGGGTGGCTCCTGTGGCACAGCCCGCCGCTGTTCCTCGTCGCCGCCGCGGCCGTCCCGCTCGCGGTCGCCCACTACCGGTGGTACGCCCCCCGCATCCGGGCGGGGGCGGCCGACGTCCGCGACCGGCTCGACGCCGTCTTTGCGGAGCTGAAGGAAAAGCTGGACGGCGCGGTCGCGGTGAAGGCCCACGGGCGGGAGGCGGCCGAGGAGGCCGCGTTCGAGGCGCGGCTGGCCGACGCCCACGGGCCGCGGGTGCGGCTCGGCCGGCTGGCCGCCGGGTTCGCCGCCGGCGGGCAGCTGCTCGCCGGGGCCGGGGCCGCGGCGGTGTTCCTCGCCGGGGTGGCGGGGGTGATGGCCGGCCGGCTGTCGCCCGGGGAGGCGGTGGCGGCGGCCGCCCTGACCGCCCTGCTGTTCGGCCCCCTCGCCCGCCTGCCGGACGTGGCCGGCCTGTACGAACAGGCGGTCACCAGCGCGGGGCGGCTGGCCGAAATCGGTGGGCAGTGGGGGGTGGGCCGTGGGCGGACCGGAACCGAAGAAAACTGTCCGCCGTCCACGGACCACTGTCCACTCCCCGGCGGCCGGGCGCGGGGGCTGATCGAGTTCGACGGGGTCGGGTTCGGGTACGACCCGGGGCGGCCGGTGCTGACCGACGTTCGCCTGCGCGTCGAGCCGGGTGAGCGGGTGGCGGTGGTCGGCCCGACCGGGTGCGGGAAGAGCACACTCCTCGGGCTGCTCCTGCGGTTCCACGACCCGGGCCGGGGCGAGGTCCGGCTCGACGGCGTCCCCGTCCGGTCGCTCGCCCTCGCCGACCTCCGCCGGCAGTTCGGGCTCGTCCCGCAGGACCCGGTCGTGTTCCGCGCGACGCTGGCCGACAACATCCGGTACGGGTGCCCGGACGCCGGGATCGACAGGGTGGAGGCCGCGGCGCGGGCGGCCGGCATCGACGCCCTGGCGGCCCGGCTCCCGCGCGGGTACGAGACGGTCGTCGGCGAGGGCGGGCACCCGCTCAGCGCCGGCGAGCGGCAGCAGGTGGCGATCGCCCGGGCCGTCTGCCTCGACCCGCCGGTGGTGCTCCTCGACGAGGCGACCGCCAGCCTCGACCCGGCGGCCGAGGCCGGGGTGCAGGCGGCCCTCGCCGGGCTGCTCCGCGGGCGGACGGCGGTGGTCGTCGCCCACCGGCTGGCGACCGTCCGGGACGCGGACCGGGTCGTCGTGCTGGACGGCGGGCGGGTGGTGCAGGCCGGGCGGCCGGCGGACTTGGCCCGCGATCCCGCCGGCCCGTACCACCGGCTCGTGGCCCGCGAGTCCGGAACCCCGACCGCCGCGTGACCCGCAGAGACGCCCATGCCCGCCGCCCCTTCGCCCCGCCGGTTCGCCGCCGCGCTGCTCCGGCCCCACCGGCTGGCGCTCCTGCTCGCGGCCGGGGCGGTGCTCCTCCAAGCCCTGATCGCCCTGCCGATCCCCGTCGTCCAGGGCCGGCTCCTCGACCGCCTGCTCGCAGGGGCGTCGCCCGCCGAGCTGGCCGGGCCGTTCCAGACCGCCGCCGCGGTGACGGCCGGGTGCCTCCTGGCGCGGGCCGTCCTCGGGTGGCGGGCCGGGGTGGTGATGACCCGGGTGAGTCTGGAGGTGGTGCGGGGGCTGACCGCGGCCCTGCACCGGAAGGTCCGGCGGCTGCCGCTCGCCGCCCTCGACCGGCACCCGACCGGCGGGCTGATGGCCCGGCTGACGGCCGACGTCGGGACGGTCATGATCTTCCTGAACGCCGGCACCCTGCAGCTCGCCTCCGACCTCGTGCTCGCCGCCGGGGTCGCGGGCGTCCTCGTCTGGCTGAGCCCGCCGCTGGCGCTCGTCGCGCTGGCCGCCGTCCCGCTGGCGGCGGTCGGCCACGCCGGGTTCGCCGGCCCGCTCCGCCGCCGGTCCGGGGACGCCCGGGCGGCGCTCGCCGACCTGTACGCCCTGCTCGCGGAGCGGCTGCCGGCGCTGCGGGTGGCCCGGGCGTTCAACCAGGAGGCGGCCGAACTCGCCCGGCTGGACGCCCGCCTCGACGCCCACGCCGCGGCCGCCGTGCGCGGGCTGCGGGCCGGCGCCGCCCAGGCCGCCGTCGCGGCCGCGGCCGGCGGGCTCGGGACCGCGGCGGTGGTCGCCGCCGGGGCGGGGCTGGCGGCGGCCGGCCGGCTGTCCCCCGGCGACCTGCTCACCTTCTACGCCCTGACCGCCCTGCTCTACGCCCCGGCCGTCCGGCTCGCCCAGTTCCAGGCCGGGTGGGCGGCGGTCCGGGTGGCGGCGGACCGGATGGGCGAGCTGCTCGCCGAGCCGGACCCGCCGGCCGGGGCCGTCGCCGCCCCGCGGGCCGGCGTCCGCGGGGCGCTGGAGGCCCGCGGCCTCACCTTCCGCCACCGGCCGGACGCGGCCCCGGCGCTCGACGGGATCGACCTGCGCGTCGGACCGGGCGGCACGCTGGGCGTCGTCGGGCCGACCGGGGCCGGCAAGAGCACCCTGCTCGCGGTGCTCGCGAACCTGTACGACCCCGGCCCCGGCCGCGTCTTCCTCGACGGGACGGACGTGGCGGCGTGCCGGCCGGAGGACCTCCGCCGGGCGGTCGTGCTGGTCCCGCAGCGGCCGGCCCTGTTCGCGGGGACGGTCCGGTCGAACCTGGCCTACGCCGCCCCGGACGGGTCCGACTTCCGGCTCTGGCGGGCGCTTGAGGCGGTGGAGCTGGCCGGCGTGGTGCGGGACCGGCCGGGCGGGCTCGACGCCCCCCTCGGGCCGGGCGGGGCCGGCCTGTCGGGCGGGCAGCGGCAGCGGCTCGCCCTGGCCCGGGCGGTCCTCGCGGACCCGGCCGTGCTCCTGCTCGACGACTGCACCAGCGCGCTCGACCCGGTGACCGCGGCCAAGGTCCGGGCGAACCTCGCCGCCCACCTGCCGGGGGTCACCCGGGTCGTCGTCTCCCACGACCCGGACGCGGTCCGGTCCGCCGACGAGATCCTGGTCCTGGACGGCGGCCGGGTGGCGGAGCGCGGCACCCGCGACGGGCTGCTCGCCCGCGGCGGGCGGTACGCGGTTCTCGCCCGGCTCTGCCGGCCGCCCGACCCGGCGGGGTAAACCGGTGCCGGCCCCGGCCGTGTGCTTGACGCGTCCGCCCGTTCGTTGAACAATGGGACCACGTCGGCGCCCCCACCCGCCACCCCTGCCGGAGGCGACCCCATGACCGCCCTGCTCCTCTCCGCCCTGCTCGCGGCCGACTCCCCCGCCACCGTCCGCGGCCGGTACGTCGAGGCCCGCACCTGCGACGTGTTCACCGGCTCCTGCTTCGCCAACGCCGACACCGGCCTGACCGGCAAGAACGCCGTCCTCGCCTGGAAGGTCGACGCCGGCACCGTCGCCGGCGCCCGGCTCGACGGGCTGGGCGTCGCCGCCGTCCTGTCCGCCGCCGACACCCTCGGCCTGAAGCAGAGCGCCCCCGGCCGGTCGGTGCTGATCGTCGACGAGAAGGCGACGGCGGCCCAGCGGGACGCGCTGGTGGCGTTCGCCCGGGCCCAGGCCGGGAAGCTCCTTGGCGAGGTGGTCGCGGTCCGGGCGGCCGCGTTCGACCTGGACGTGTGCGGGTGCGCCGGCGAGACCTGCGCCACCCTGAAGGCCGGCCCGGTGGCGGTGAAGACCCGCTGCCTGGACGCCGCCCACGACAAGGCGTGCGGCAACGAGGAGACGCTGTACCCGCCGCTGGCGAAGGGCGTGCGGGCGACCGCGGCGCTGGCGGTCGAGCACACGTTCGCCGGCAAGGAGCTGAACGAGACGTGGAACGACGCCGGCCGCCGCGGCGCGTTCGTCGGCACCTTCCTCGCCCGCTGACCCACCTCAACTGATTTGTGGCACAGGTCTCCGACCTGTGCGGCGTCACAGGTCGGAGACCTGTGCCACAAGTCGATCCGGTGCAACGGACCACCCCCGGAGGCCCCGCATGCTCCCCCGCCTGCTCACCGCCGCCGGGCTGCTGGCCCTGGCCGCGCCCGCGGCCGCGGACGACACCAAGTGGACCGTGACGGTCGAGAAGGCGGAGCCGCCGAAGGAGCTGGCCGACCCGGTCCGCAAGGCGCTCGACGGCCGGGCGATGGCCGTCCTCGACGAGAAGGGGAAGCCGGTCTGCACCGTCTGGCCGGCGAAGGCGCTCGACACCAAGGCGACGGCGGCGCAGGCGAAGGCCGGGCTGAAGTACGCCCACGTCGAGGAGACCACCGTCGTCGGGGCGGTGCGGTTCGACCAGGAGTGGCGGGACTACCGCAAGCAGAAGGTGAAGCCGGGCGTCTACACCCTCCGGCTGGCCGTCCAGCTCATGGACGGCGACCACATGGGCACCGCCCCGTACAACGAGTTCGCCCTGCTCTGCCCGGCCGACGCGGACAAGTCGGCGGACCTGCTGGAGGTGAAGGAGCTGTTCGAGCTGAGCGGCAAGGCGGCCGGGCGGAAGCACCCGAGCGTCATGCTCCTGTTCCCGAACAAGGCGGCGGCCGAGGCCCCGGCGGTCGAGGCCAAGCCGAAGGAGCACGTCGTCCTGAGCTACCGGGTGCCGGCCGCCGCCGGGGGCGAGAAGTCGGCACTCGGGTTCGGCCTGGTCGTGTCCGGGGTCACGATGGCGGAGTAGCCATGCGGGAGCTGCTCGCCGAGCTGAACGCGGCCCTGGCCCGGCGGCGGCCGTGCGTGTACTGCGCCGTCGCCGAGACCCGCGGCAGCACCCCGCAGAAGGCCGGGGCCGCGATGCTCGTCTACCCCGACGGGTCGCAGGCCGGCACCCTCGGCGGCGGGTGCGTCGAGGCCGAGGTGAAGCGCCGCGCCCTCCGCGGCCTGTCCGACGCCGGCGGCCCCGAAGTCCTCACCTTCTGCCTGGACGACGACTACGGGTGGGACGACGGGCTGATCTGCGGCGGGCGGATGACCGTCCTCGCCCAGCCGCTCGCCGGCGGCCCGGCCCTCGACCTCGCCGCCGACTACTACCGCCACCTGCACGCGCTCGCGGACCGCGGGGCCGGGTACACCGAGGCGGTCGTCGTCGGCGACGCCCTCGGCCTCCCGGTCGGCGACCGCTACCTGTTCGACGCGGCCGGTGCGCCGGTCGCCCACCTCTCCGCGCGGCCCGCGTGGGAGGTGGTCTCCGCCCACCTCCAGCCCCTTTCCGACCGTCCGAAGCCGGCCACCCGGCACGGCGTCGCGTTCCTGCCGGCGCCGCCGCGGGTCACCCTGCTGCTGGTCGGCGGCGGGCACGTCGGGCAGGCGGTGGCGAAGCTGGCCGCGGAGGTCGGGTTCGACATCTGGGTGCTCGACGACCGCGACCGGTACGTCGCCCCGGACCGGTTCCCGACCGCCGCCCGCCGGCTCTGCGGCGACATCGGTACCACCCTCCGCGACCTCGCCCCGGCCCTCACCCCGCACACCTTCGCGGTCATCCTGACCCGCGGTCACAACCACGACGAGGAGGCGCTGTACCACCTCGCCCGCACCGCCTGCGGGTACGTCGGCATGATCGGCAGCAAGCGGAAGATCCGGATGATCTTCGAGGACCTCGTCGCGAAGGGCGTCCCGGCCGACGCCCTGGAGCGCGTCCACGCCCCGCTCGGGTACAACATCGGGTCGCAGGCGGTGCCGGAGATCGCGGTGAGCATCGTGGCGGAACTGATCGCGTGCCGCAACCTGGGCGGCACCGACGCGGCCCGGTGGACCTGGACGCCGGCGCGATCCGGCGGGGGCGGGCGGTGATCGCCGCGGTCGTCCCGGCCGCCGGGCACAGCACCCGGATGGGCCGGCCGAAGCTGGCGCTGCCGCTCGGCGGCCGCACCGTCCTGGAGCACGTCGTCGCGGCGCTGCGTGCGGGCGGGGCGGACCACGTGGTCGTGGTGGTCGGCCCGCACGTCCCCGAACTCGTCCCGCTCGCGGAGGCCGCCGGGGCGCACGTCTGCCGGCTGGCCGAGCCCACCCCGTACATGCGGGCGACGGTCGGGCACGGGCTGCGGTGGGTCGAGGACCACCTGCACCCCACGCAGGCCGACGCATTCCTACTCGCCCCGGCCGACCACCCGGCGCTCGACCCGGGCACCGTCCGCGAACTCTGCGAGGCGTTCGGCCGCGACCCGTCCCGGTCGATCCTCGTGCCGGTGTGCGGCGGCCGGCGCGGCCACCCGGCGCTGGTGGCGTGGCGGCACGCCGCGGGCATCCGGGCGCTCCCGCCCGACCGCGGGATCAACTCCTACTTCCGCGAGCACGCCGGCGAGGTGGGCGGGGTGCCGGTCGCCGGCGGCGGGGCGTTCGCCGACCTCGACACGCCGGAGGATTACGAGCGGTTGTGCGTTGCGTGGAAACCGTCCGAGCCGGGCGCTTGAGCCCCGAACCCAGGCCGTTGGTCCCCGGCCCCGAACCCAGGCCGGTGGCCTGGGCTGAGGAAGGTCGCCCCTTCGGGGCTTGGGTCTGAGGGCCGAAGGCCCGCCCTCCCTCAGCCCAGGCCACCGGCCTGGGTTCAGCGCCCGGTCCGGCAACCGTCGCTCACGCGTCCGGCTCGTCCGGCCCACATCTCACAAACCGGGCGCTTGCACCGCCACCCACCCCGGCTTAGAATCGCGCCCGGCCCCACCCGTCCCCACCTCACCCCGAGGGTCGAGCGCCGTGAACGACTCCAACGGAGACGCCCGGAGCGGCCCGTCCCGACGCGGCTTCCTCGCCGGGACCGGCGCCGCCGCGGCGGCCGCCGCCGGGCTGCGCGGCGAGCGCGCCCCGGCCGCCCAGCCCGCCGCCGCGGCCCCCGCCCACGGCCCCGGCCCGGTCCTGGTCGAGCTGACCGTCAACGGCAAGAAGTTGTCCGCCAACGTCGAGCCGCGCGTCACCCTGCTCGACGCGCTGCGGAACCACCTCGACGTCACCGGCTGCAAGCGGGTGTGCGACCGCGCCACCTGCGGCGCGTGCACCGTCGTCCTCGACGGCCGCACCGTGTACGCCTGCACCACGCTCGCCGTCGAGGCCCGCGGGGCCGACGTCAAGACAGCCGAGGCGCTCGGCGGGGACAAGCTCGACCCGGTCCCGGCCGCGTTCGCCGACTGCGACGCCCAGCAGTGCGGGTTCTGCACCCCGGGGTTCGTCGTCTCCATCCGCGCCGCCCTCGACAAGAACCCGAACGCAACGCCGGCCCAGGTCGAGGCGGCGCTGACCGGGAACATCTGCCGGTGCGGCACCTACGAGCAGATGCGGCACGCCATCGTCCAACTGTGCAAGAAGGGGGGCTGAGTCATGGCAGAGGGCTGGCCCAAGAAGCGCCGCCTGCTCGGCACCAAGGTCAAGCGGCTCGACGGCCCGGAAAAGGCCACCGGCCGGGCGAAGTACAGCTACGACGTGAACCGCCCCGGCATGCTCCACGGGGCGATGCTCCGCTGCCCGCACGCCCACGCCCGGATCAAGAGCGTCGACACCGCCGCCGCCCGGAAGACGCCCGGGTTCAAGGCCCTCGTCCTCGTCCTGCCGGCGAAGGACTGGCTCGTCGTCAAGGCCGAGGGCGACACGCTCGAACTCCGCAGCGTCCCGAACAAGAAGAAGAAGGAGAAGGAGGAGCAGCGGACAGTCAAGGTGGCCCCGGGCGTCACCGTCCTCCGGAAGAACAAGGTGGTGACGGTCGCCGACCTGAAGCCGGACGACCAGGTCCAGGTCGAAGTGCCGGCCGACCTGGTCGGCCGCGAGCTGTACTTCGCCGGGGACGAGATCGCCGCGGTCGCCGCCGACACCGAGGAGCACGCCGAGGACGCCCTCCGCGCGATCAAGGTCGGGTACGAGGTGCTGGACCACCTCGTGATCGAAGAGGAGGTCATCAAGAACCCGAAGAAGAAGACGACCCCCGGCCCGCTGGCGGGGAACTTCGACGACACCATCAAGGACGCCACCAAGGGGGACGTCGCGGCCGGGTTCAAGGAGGCCGAGGCGACGGCCGAGGGCACGTACGGGGTGCCGGTCATCTCCCACCAGTGCCTCGAAACCCACGGCCTCGTCGCCGAGTGGGACGCGGACGGCGGGCTGACGGTCTGGGCGTCCACCCAGGCCACGGTCGCCACCGCCGCCGCCCTGGCCGGCCGGTTCGGGCTGCCGCCGGCGAAGGTGAAGTGCGTCACCCACTACATGGGCGGCGGGTTCGGCAGCAAGTTCGGGCCGGACGTCCAGGGGTTCGCGGCCGCCGACCTCGCCCGCCGGGCCGGGGCCGCGGTCAAGATCATGCTCGACCGCGAGGAGGAAATCACCGCCGCCGGGAACCGGCCGAGCGCCACCGGGACGGTGAAGATCGGCGGGAAGAAGGACGGCACCATCACCGCGTTCGCGGTCGACAGCTACGGCTCCCCGGGGTTCACCGGCGGGGCGACCATCAACCTGAACCTGATGCCGTACGTGTACGGGGACGCGGTCGCGAACATGGCGCGGTCGCACAAGGTGGTGTACACCAACGCCGGGGTGGCCCGGGCGATGCGCGCCCCCGGCCACCCGCAGAACTGCGTCCTCACCGAGTTCGCCGTCGACGACCTCGCGGCCAAGCTCGGGATCGACCCGCTCGTCATCCGCCGCAAGAACCTCCCGCCGAACAACCCGAAGGCGGACAAGGTGTCGTGGGCCGGCCGGCGGCACGACGTCTACACCGAGCAGCTGGACCTCGCCGTCAAGCTGTCCGGGTGGAAGGAGAAGTGGCACCCGCCGGGCCGGGGGAAGCCCGGGGCCGTCCGGCACGGGATCGGGATGGCGCTGCACACCTGGGGCGGGTTCGCCTCCGGCAGCACCACCCCGAACGAGTGCGGCGTTTCCATCTCGAAGGACGGCACCCCGACCGCCGAGACCTCCACCCAGGACCTCGGCACCGCCCAGCGGACCGTCACCGCGATCGTCGTCGCCGAGGTCCTCGGGCTGGCGCCGGCGGACGTGCTGGTGAAGCTCGGCGAGAGCGTGTACGGGTTCTCCAGCGGGTCCGGCGGGAGCACCACCTGCCCGTCGCAGGCGCCGGCGGCGCTCCTGGCGGCGCAGGCCGCCCGGGACGACCTGTTCAAGAAGGTCGGCCCGAAGGTCGGGGCCGACCCGAAGGACCTGGCGGTCGAGGCCGGGAAGGTCGTGGACGCGAAGAACAAGAAGGAGTGGGGCTGGAAGGAGTTCTGCGGCCGGCTCGGGATGGACGAGGCGAAGGGCCGGGGCGAGTGGAGCCTGGCGATCTCGAACGAGGCGGAGAACGCGAACATCTCCAGCGGGCAGGTCGGCGGGGTGCAGACCGCCGAGGTGCTCGTCGATTCCGAGACCGGCGTGATCCGCGTCACGCACATGGTCGCGGTGCAGGACTGCGGATTGGTGGTGAACAAGCTGGCGTGCGAGTCGCAGGTCGCCGGCGGGGTCATCATGGGGCTGAACTACGCCCTGTTCGAGGAGAACATCTTCGACAAGCACACCGGCCGGCAGGTGAACCCGGACATGGAGTTCTACAAGCTCGGCGGGCTGCGCGACATGCCGCGGATCACCGTCCACATGCAGGACATGCCGGAGCGCGGGGTGATCGGGATCGGGGAGCCGCCGACCATCTCGACCGCGGCCGCGATCGGGAACGCGGTGTTCAACGCCCTCGGGGTGCGGGTCCCGTTCCTCCCGCTGTCGCCCCGGCGGGTCCTGGACGCGATCGCGAAGGGGGGGAAGTAGCGATGAAGAACTTCACCTACCACCGGCCGGCCACGGTCGCCGCCGCCCTCCCGCTGCTCGACGCGGAGTGGGGCAAGACGGAGCTGCTGGCCGGCGGGACCGACCTGCTCGACCGGCAGAAGGAGTACGTGTCGCAGCCGGACAAGGTGGTGAGCCTGACCGGGGTCGGCGGGGCGTTCAAGCAGATCGCCGCCACCGGGGACGCCGTCACCATCGGGGCCGGGGTCAAGCTCGCCGACATCGCCGAGAGCAAGGAGCTGGCGGCGTTCCCGGCGCTCACCGGGGCGGCGGGGGTGATCGCGGGGCCGCAGGTCCGGAACATGGCCACCCTCGGCGGGAACCTGTGCCAGCGGAACCGGTGCTGGTACTTCCGGGACGAGCACGTGGTCTGCCTGCTCAAGGGCGGGAAGAAGTGCTTCGCCCAGGACGGCGAGAACGAGTACCACGCGGTGTTCACGCAGGGCCACCCGTGCGTGATCGTCCACCCGTCGACGCTCGCCCCGCCGCTGGTCGCGCTCGGGGCGACGGCCGAGGTGGTCGGCCCGAAGGGGGCCCGCACGGTCCCGCTGGAGAAGCTGTTCCAGGCGCCGGTGAAGGAGACGCAGCGGGAGCACACGCTGGCCCCGAACGAGGTGCTGGTGGCGGTCAAGATCCCGGCCAAGGCGCCGCCCCGGAACGCCAGCTACGAGGTGAAGCAGCGGGAGACGTCCGAGTGGCCGCTGGCCCAGGCGGCGGTCGCGTTCCGCCTGGACGGCAAGGTCGCCCGGGACGTGCGGGTGGTGCTCGGGCACGTCGCCCCGACGCCGCTCGTGAGCGAGGCGGCGGCGAAGGCGCTGGAGGGGAAGGAGGTGACGGACGCGACCGCGGCGGCCGCCGGCGAGGCGGCGGCCGAGGGGGCGAAGCCGCTGAGCGGGAACGCGTACAAGGTGCGGCTGCTGAAGACGGTGGTGAAGCGGGCGGCGCTGCTCGCCGCCGGGGCCAAGCCGTACTGGGAGGGCTGACCGATGGAGCTTCCGCAAGTACCGGCCCCGCGGTGCACCCACCTGCAGTCGAAGGCGATGGCGGTGCACGGGGAGGGGTTCGAGGGCGACCCCGACCTCCAGGGCGGGGCCGCCGACTTCGCCTGCGGCCGGACCGGCCGGGCGCTCGGCCCGGACGACGGGACGGTCGGGATGGCCCGGTGCGGCGACCCGGACCGCGGGTGCTACGAGGAGTACTGACCGGGTGGGGCAGGCATTCTTGCTTGCCAGGGCAGACAGGAATGTCTGCCCCAACCCATCCTTACGGCAAGCGGGTGACCTTCTTGATGGTGACGGGCGGGTCGAGCGCCTGCCCCTTCGCCGGCGCGGCCTGGATCTTCTTCACCACGTCCGCCCCCTTCGTCACCCGGCCGAACGCGGCGAACCCCTGCCCGTCCGGGTTGCGCTTCCCGCCGAAGTCGAGTTCCGGCTGGTCGCCGACGCAGACGAAGAAGTCGCCGGTCGCGGTGTCCGGGCCGTCGCGGGCCATCGACACGGTGCCGTCGCGGTGCTTCAGCCCGGTGTCCTTGGTGCGCTCCAGCTTGACCGGCTTGAACTCGTCCTTCGCCTTGTCCGGGTTGACCCCCGCCTGCACGACCTCGATCTTGACCGTGTTGTCCGGCTGGTTGCCGGGCGTCACGGTGCGGTGGAACCGGCCGCCGTCGTAGAACTTGGCGTCCACGTACCGGAGGAAGTTCGCGACTGTGTTCGGGGCCTTCGCGGCGTCGAGCTCCAACTCGATGTCGCCCTGGTCGGTCTCGATGCGCACCCGCACCGGGTCGGCCGCCTTCGGCCCGTCGGCGCACGCCGCGGCCCCCGTCACGCCCAGCGCCAGTACCAGCAACCGCCGCATGGTCGGCCTCCCCCAGAGCGGCAGGCACACTCCGTGTGCCGTCCGCCAGCCACGGCACACGGAGTGTGCCTGCTACGTTGTTCGGCGCTTGCCGGCGCCGCGCCGGCGGGGGTAAGATAGGGCCTTCGCCGCCGCCCTCCCACACCCTCCCGCACCGATGCGCACCCGCCGCGCCTGGCCCGCGCTCGCCCTCCTCGCCCTCGCCCCCGCCGTGCGCGGGGAGGACAAGCCGCCCTCCGCCGAGGGGGTCGAGTTCTTCGAGAAGAAGGTCCGGCCGGTGCTGGTGAAGCACTGCTACGGGTGCCACAGCGCCGACGCGAAGAAGGTGAAGGGCGAGTACCGGCTCGACACCCGCGCGGGGGTGCTGGCCGGCGGCGCGTCCGGCCCGAGCGTCGTCCCGGGCGACCCGGCCAAGAGCCTGCTGGTCCAGGCCGTCAGGCACGCCGACCCGGCGCCCCAGATGCCGCCGGACGCGAAGCTGAAGCCGGAGGAGGTCGCGGACCTCGAGGCGTGGGTGAAGATGGGCGCGCCCGACCCGCGCGGCGGGGGGGGTGCGGCGAAGGCGATCGACTTCGAGAAGGCGAAGGAGTTCTGGTCGTTCAAGCCGGTCGTGCGGCCCGCCGGGCCGAAGTCGGTCGACGAGTTCATCCGGGCGAAGCTCGACGCGAAGGGGCTGAAGCCGGCGCCGCCCGCGGACAAGCGCACGCTTGTCCGCCGCGCGACGTTCGACCTCACCGGCCTGCCGCCCACCCCGGAGGAGGTCGACGCCTTCCTCGCCGACGACACGCCGGGCGCGTTCGCGCGGGTGGTCGAGCGGCTGCTGGCGTCGCCCGCCTACGGCGAGCGATGGGGCCGGCACTGGCTCGACGTGGTCCGCTACGCCGACACCGCCGGCGACAACTCCGACTACCCGGTCCCGCAGATCTACAAGTACCGCAACTGGGTGATCGACGCGTTCAACCGCGACCTGCCGTACGACGAGTTCGTGCGGCAGCAGGTCGCCGGCGACCTGTTGCCCACGAAGGACGACGCGGACCGGCACGCGAAGACGATCGCCACCGGGTACCTCGCCAACACCAAGCGGTTCGGCTCGTACGAGGACGCCCGCTACCCGTGGTACCTCACCTACGAGGACCAGATCGACAACCTCGGGCGGACGTTCCTCGGCCTGACGGTCGGCTGCGCCCGCTGCCACGACCACAAGTTCGACCCGGTCAGTCAGCACGACTACTACGCGCTGTACGGCTTCTTCTCCAGCACCCGCTACCCGCGGCCCGGGATCGAGCTGGACAAGGTGCAGCGCGACTTCGTCCCGCTCGGCCCGGCCGAGCAGGTCGCGGCGTTCGAGACGGAACGTGCCGCCAAACTCAAGGAGTTTGACGACCGCGTCCGGCGGCTGGAGGCGGAGAAGAAGCTCGCCGAGAAGGGGCTCGCCGAGGCCGGGAAGCTGGCGGACGAGGCCGAGCGGGCGGCGCGGGTCGCGGAGCTGAACAAGGAGGTCGACGGCTTCAAGGGGAAGATCAAGGCCGCCCAGAAGGAGAGCGAGGACTTCGCGCGCCGGCCGTTGCCGTTCGAGACGGCGTACGCGGTCGCGGAGGGCAAGACGGAGGGGAAGCGGAAGGTCGGGGACGCGTGCGTGCAGATCAAGGGCGACCCGGAGCGGCTCGGGCCGGAGGTGCCGCGGCGGTTCCTGTCGGTGCTCGGCGGCCAGGCGCTGCCGGCGAACGAGACGGGTAGCGGGCGGCTCCACCTCGCGAACTGGATCGCCGACGCGAAGAACCCGCTGACCGCCCGGGTGATGGCGAACCGCGTCTGGCAGTACCACTTCGGCAACGGCCTCGTGCGGACGGCGAGCAACTTCGGCGCGCTCGGCCTCGCCCCCACCCACCCGGAGCTGCTCGACTGGCTCGCGGCCGAGTTCGTGGCGAAGGGGTGGAGCGTGAAGCACCTGCACCGGCTCGTCATGCTTTCCGGCACCTACCAGCAGTCAGGCCGCGGCGGCGACGGCGATCCGGGGAACGAACTTCTGGCGCGGTTCGACCGACGCCGGCTCGACGCCGAGTCGATCCGCGACGCGCTGCTGGCGGCGGCCGGGACCCTCGACCGCACCCCGGGCGGGCCGCACCCGTTCCCGGACCCGAAGGCGTGGAACTTCACCCAGCACAACCCGTTCAAGGCGGTGTACGACACGAACCGGCGGAGCGTGTACGTGATGACCCAGCGGTTCCAGCGGCACCCGTTCTTCGCCCTGTTCGACGGCGCGGACACGAACGCCGGCACCGACCGCCGCGGGGTCAGCACCACCCCGCTCCAGGCGCTGTACCTGATGAACGACCCGTTCGTCCACGCCCAGGCCGCGGCGCTCGCCAAGCGGGTCCGGGGCGAGGGGAAGGACGACGCGGCCCGGGTCGGGCGGGCGTACCTGCTGCTGTTCGGCCGCCCGCCGACGACCGACGAGGTGGCCGCCGCGGCGGACTACCTGGCGGCGGTGGCGAAGAAAGCGGGCGGCGACCGCGCGGCGGAGGCGGCGTGGGAGAGCCTGGCGCGGGCGCTGTTCCTGAGCAACGAGTTCGTGTACGTGGACTGACCCGTCATGTGGCACAGGTCTCCGACCTGTGAAAGCAACACAGGTCGGAGACCTGTGCCACAAGACCAGACACCGCCGCGACCGGAGTTCCCCATGACGCCCACCCGCCGGACCGCGATCCGCTCGATGCTCGGCGCGGCGCTGGCCCCCGCCGTCCTCTCGGACCTGTTCGCGGCCGAGGCCGACCCGCTGGCGGAGAAGAAGCCGCACTTCGCGCCGAAGGCGAAGCGCGTCATCTGGCTGTTCTCCACCGGCGGCGTCGCCCAGATGGAGACGTTCGACCCGAAGCCGAAGCTGTTCGCCGCGGACGGCAAGACGCTCGGGGTCGGCGGCGGGCTGTCGCTCGAGAAGCGGCCGCTCTTGAAGCCGCGGTGGGCGTTCAAGCCGGGCGGCAAATGCGGCACCGAGGTGAGCGACCTGTTCCCGCACCTGCGGGAGAGGATGGACGACGTCTGCCTGATCCGCTCGATGACGACCGACAACAACGAGCACTTCCAGGCGGCGCTCGCGATCCACACCGGGTCGTTCTTCGTCGCCCGGCCGAGCCTCGGCAGTTGGGTCAGCTACGGGCTCGGCACCGTCAACCGGAACCTGCCGTCGTTCGTCGTCATCGCCCCGCACCTGCCGTACGCCGGCACCCAGGTGTTCGCCAACGACTTCCTGCCCGCGTACCACCAGGGGACGCGCGTCCTGCCGGGCAAGGAGCCGGTGCCGAACGTCAAGCCGCAGGCCGGCACCGCCGCGCTCCAGGAGCTGGAACTCGGGTTCGCCGACGCGCTCAACAAGAAGCACCACGCCGCCCGCGGGGCCGACCCCGACATGGCCGCCCGGGTGCGGTCGTTCGAGACCGCGTTCCGGATGCAGTTCGAGGCGCCCGAGGCGTTCGACCTGGCGAAGGAGACCGACGAGACGCTGAGCCTGTACGGATTGAAGCGCGGCGACACCGAGAGCTTCGGCTGGCAGTGCCTGGTCGCCCGGCGGCTCGCGGAGCGCGGGGTCCGGTTCGTCGAGCTGGTGGACAGCAGCAGCTCGAACAACTGGGACGCGCACGCCGACATGGCGGCGCACGAGCCGCTGGCGAAGAAGATCGACAAGCCGGTCGCCGGGCTGCTGACCGACCTGAAGCGCCTCGGGATGCTCGACGACACGCTGGTGGTGTGGACGACGGAGTTCGGGCGGACGCCGGGGCAGGACGGGGCGAAGGGCCGCGGCCACCACCCGGCGTGCTTCTCGTCGTGGCTGGCCGGCGGCGGCACCAAGCCCGGCCTCGCTTACGGCGCCACCGACGACCTCTCCGCGACCGTCGCCGAGAAGAAGGTCCACGTCCACGACTTCCACGCGACGATCCTGCACCTGCTCGGGCTGGACCACGAGAAGCTGACGTACCGCCACGCCGGCCGCGACTACCGCCTGACCGACGTGTACGGCACCGTGGTGAAGGACATCCTGAGGTGACGGCCGTGCCCGACGCGGACCGCTGCGACAACGTCATCGACGGCCGGTTCGCGCCGCCGGCCGGCGGGGCGTACCTGCCCGTCTGGGAGCCGGCGACCGGCCGGGTGTACGCGGAGGTGGCGGCGTCCGGCCGGGCGGACGTGGACGCGGCCTGCCAGGCGGCCGAGCGGGCGGCCCGGTCGTGGCGCGAGCTGCCGACCGAGCGGCGCGTCGCGATCCTGAACGCCGTCGCGGACCGGTTAGAAGCGCAGCTCGAACGGTTCGCCGCCGCCGAGTCGAGGGACACCGGCAAGCCGGTCTCGCTCGCCCGGTCGGTGGACATCCCGCGGGCCGTCGCGAACCTGCGGTTCTTCGCCGCGGCCGCCCAGCACTTCGCCACCGAGTGCCACCCGACGTCGGCCGACGTGCTGAACTACACGCTGCGCCAGCCGCTCGGCGTGGTGGCCGGCATCTCGCCGTGGAACCTGCCGCTGTACCTCTTCACCTGGAAGGTGGCGCCGGCGCTCGCGGCCGGGAACTGCGTGGTCGGCAAGCCGTCCGAGCTGACCCCGCGCACCGCCACCCTGTTCGCCGGGCTGTGCGGCGAGGCCGGCCTGCCGCCGGGCGTGCTGAACGTCGTCCACGGCAACGGCCCGGACGCCGGCGAGCCGATCTGCGTTCACCCGTCGGTCCGGGCGGTCTCGTTCACCGGCGGCACGAAGACCGGCGCCCGGATCGCCGGCGTGGCCGGGCCGCTGTTCAAGAAGCTGTCGCTGGAGCTGGGCGGCAAGAACCCGGTGATCGTGTTCGACGACTGCGACTTCGAGGCGGCGGTCGCGACCACGCTCCGCTCGTCGTTCTCGAACCAGGGGGAGATCTGCCTGTGCGGCTCGCGGCTCTTCGTCCAGGACGGGCTCTACGACCGGTTCCGGGACGAGCTGGTCGCCCGCGCCGCGCGGCTCGTGGTGGGCGACCCGGCGGACCCGGCCACCGAGCAGGGGGCGCTGATCTCGGCCGACCACCTAGCCAAGGTGCGCGGCTACCTCGACCTGGCGCGCCGGGAAGGCGGCACGATCCTCTGTGGCGGACAGCCCGTCTCGCCCCAGGGCCGGTGCGCGGGCGGCTGGTTCCTGTCGCCGGCGGTGGTGGAGGGGCTGTCTCCGGACTGCCGCACTAGTCAGGAGGAGATCTTCGGCCCGGTGGTGTCGCTGTACCGCTTCCGGACCGAGGAGGAGGCGATCCGGCTCGCCAACGGCACCGCGTACGGGCTGGCGTCGGTGGTGTGGACCGGGTCGCTCGACCGGGCCCACCGGGCAGCCCGCGACCTGCAAGCCGGCATCACCTGGGTGAACTGCTGGATGCTGCGGGATTTGCGGACCCCGTTCGGCGGCGTAAAACAGTCCGGGGTGGGGCGCGAGGGCGGCTGGGAGGCCCTCCGCTTCTTCACCGAGGCGAAGAACGTCTGCCTGAAGCTGTCTTCGTAGAGGTGGTTCCAGCCCGAAGGGCTGGGACAACACAGCCCGGGCCAACGCCCCGGGTCATCGGCCGCGATCAGCTCGCAGCCTGAAGGGCTGCGACAGAGGCGTTGTCCCAGTCCTTCGGGCTGGGTGCTTGTCGGGTTTGCGTACCCGGGGCGGTGCCCCGGGCTACGTTGTCCCAGCCCTTCGGGCTGAAGAAATGAGCGTCATCCACCGGAAGATCGTCTCGGAGCGGGCTGCGGAGCCGGTCGGGGCGTACCCGCACGCCCGGCAGGTCGGCCACCTGCTCTTCCTGTCCGGCATCGGGCCGCGCGAGCGCGGCAGTCGCGCGATCCCCGGCGTCCGCACCGACGACGCGGGCAACGTGATCGACTACGACATCGCGGAGGAGGCCCGCTCCGTCTTCCGCAACGTCCGGCTCATCCTCGAGGACGCCGGCTCGGCCTGGGAGAACATCGTCGACGTGACCGTCTTCCTCACCTCCATCGAGCGCGACTTCCGGCGGTTCAACGAGGTGTACCGGGAGCACTTCGGCGGTGTCGAGCCGTGCCGCACGACGGTGGAGGTGAGCCGCCTGCCGACGCCCATCCACGTCGAACTGAAGGTGATCGCCACGATCGGCTGACTCCCCGGGAGGACGCCCATGCTCCGCCGCACGCCGCTGAACTTCACGCGCTGGATCGACGAGCACCGCGACCTCTTCCGGCCGCCGGTCGGCAACAAGATGGTCTGGGAGGACGGCGAGTTCATCGTCATGGTGGTCGGGTCGAACACCCGGAAGGACTTCCACGTCAACGAGGGGGAAGAGTTCTTCTACCAGGTCGAGGGCGACATCGTCCTGAAGGTGCAGGACGACGGCGAGATCGTGGACGTCCCGATCCGCGAGGGCGAGATCTTCCTGCTGCCGGCCCGGGTGCCGCACTCGCCGCGGCGGCCCGACGGCACGATCGGCCTCGTCGTCGAGAAGAAGCGCGACCCCGGCCAGATGGACGGGTTCCAGTGGTACTGCGAGGGGTGCGGGGCGAAGCTGCACGAGGAGTTCGTCCACGTCACGAACATCGTCACCCAACTGCCGCCGCTGTTCCAGCGGTTCTACGGCGACGAGTCGAAGCGCGTCTGCACGGCGTGCGGCGCCCGGTTCACCGACCCCAAGAAGGTCGGCTGACCCATGCTCACGATCGACGTCCACACCCACATCCTGCCGCGCGAGCTGCCGCGCTGGGCGGACCGGTTCGGCTACGGCGGGTTCGTCGAGCTGGCGCACGACCGGCCGGGCTGCGCCCGCATGCTGATCGACGGCCGGTCGTTCCGCGAGGTCGGCGAGAACTGCTGGAGCCCGGACCGGCGGCTCGAAGAGTGCGACACCGCCGGCGTCCGGGTGCAGGTGCTCTCGACCGTCCCGGTGATGTTCAGCTACTGGGCCAAGCCGGAGCACGGGCACGAGGTGGCCCGGTTCCTGAACGACGACATCGCCGAGACGGTGCGGAAGCACCCGAAGCGGTTCGTCGGCCTCGGCACCCTGCCGCTGCAAGCCCCGGAACTTGCCGTCCGCGAGCTGGACCGCTGCATACGTGACCTGGGCTTGCGCGGCGTGCAGATCGGCTCGCACGTCAACGACTGGAACCTGAACGCCGAGCCGCTGTTCCCGGTCTTCCGGCGGGCCGCGGAACTCGGCGCGGCCGTGTTCGTTCACCCGTGGGACATGCTCGGCCAGAAGGAACTCCAGCAGTACTGGATGCAGTGGCTGGTCGGGATGCCGGCGGAGACGACGCGGGCGATCGTGTCGCTGATCTTCGGCGGGGTCCTGGAGAAGCTGCCGGGGCTGCGGGTCGCGTTCGCGCACGGCGGCGGGTCGTTCCCGGCGACCGTCGGCCGGATCGAGCAGGGGTTCCGCTGCCGCCCCGACCTGTGCGCGGTCGACAACGCGGTGAACCCCCGCGACTACCTGCGCCGGATCACCGTCGACGCCCTCGTCCACGACCCGCTGAGCCTGCGGTTCCTGCTCGACCAGGTGGGCTCGGACCGCGTCGCGCTCGGCACCGACTACCCGTTCCCGCTCGGGGAGGAGCAGCCCGGCGCGCTGATCCGCTCGCTGCGGCTGCCGCGGCCGGTCGAGGAAGACCTGTTCTTCCGGACCGCCTGCACCTGGCTCGGGGTCGCCCCGGAGCAATTCGAATGACCGCGGTACGGGTCACCATCGGGGATCGGACCTACCGCCTCGGCCGACCGACCGACCTGTCGATCCCTTTGGACCCACACGGGCGACAACCGAACGCCTTCGGCGCGCCCGCGGCGACGGCCCGGCCCTACTCCGGTGACGGCTTCACCCTCGACACCCGGGCCGGCGGGTCGTGCAACTGCGAGGTGGTCGAGTTCACCCCGCACTGCAATGGCACCCACACCGAGAGCGTCGGCCACCTCACCCGCGAGCGGTTCCCGATCACCGCCGTCGAGGTGCCTCAGTTCCTGGCGTGTTCGGTCGTCTCGGTCACCCCGCACGGCCGCGAGATTTGCGCCGGAGAGGTGGAGCGTGCCACCGCGAACACCCCATTGGAGTGGTTGGAAGCTCTGGTCGTCCGTACGCTGCCGAACTCCGCGGACAAGGCGACGCGGCGCTGGGAGGACGCGGCGACGCCGCACTTCACGGCCGAAGCCGTGCGAGTCATGCGCTGGCGCGGCGTGAGACACCTGCTCGTCGATCTGCCGTCGCTCGACCCGCTCCGCGACGACGGCCGGCTCGCCGCGCATCGCGTCTTCTGGGACATGCCGCCCGGCTCTCAGGAACTACCCGACGACGAGCGGGCGCAGTCGCGGACGGTCACCGAGATGATCTTCGTCCCCGACGACGTCCCCGACGGGCGCTACCTGCTGACGATCCAGACCCCCCGCCTCGTCTCGGACGCGGCGCCGTCCCGGCCGATCGTGTTCGCGCTCGACGAGGTGCCATGACGCTCGACCGGTTCCGCGACCTGGCGGCCGAACTCGACCGGAGCGACCCGCTCGCCGGTTACCGGGAGCGGTTCCACGTCCCGCGCGCGGCCGACGGCGGCGAGGCGGCGTACCTGTGCGGCAACTCGCTCGGGTTGGCGCCGCGCGCCGCCCGCGAGGCCGTCGACCGGGAGCTGCGGGCGTGGCAAGAGTTGGGCGTCGAGGGGCACTTCAAGCCGGACCGGCCGTGGGTCTCGTTCCACGAGCTGTTCACCGACCACCTCTGCCGGATCGTCGGCGCGCGGCCGGACGAGGTGGTCGCGATGAACACGCTCACGGTCAACATCCACCTGATGCTGGCCAGCTTCTACCAGCCCCGGCCGGGCCGCTTCCGGGTGCTCGTCGGGCACGCCGCGTTCCCGTCGGACCGCTACGCGCTCCGCTCCCAGATCGCCCTCCGCGGCTTCCCGCCCGACGACGCGCTCGTCGTCGCCACCCCCCGCCCGGGCGAAGCCACGCTCCGCACCGGCGACGTGGTCGGGCTGATCGAGCAACACCGCTCCGAACTCGCGCTCGTGCTGATGGACGGCGTCAACTACTACACCGGCGAGTTCCTCGACATCCCGGCGGTCACGGCCGCCGCGCACCGGCACGACATCGTCGCCGGGTTCGACCTGGCGCACGCGGCCGGGAACGTGCCGCTCGCCCTGCACGACTGGGGCGTCGACTTCGCGGCGTGGTGCAGTTACAAGTACCTCAACGGCGGGCCGGGGTGCGTGGCCGGCTGCTTCGTCCACGAGCGGCACGGCCTCCGCGGCGACCCGGTGCCGCGGCCGGCCGGCTGGTGGGGGCACGACAAGGCGAGCCGGTTCGCGATGGGGCCGGACTTCGTGCCGATCCCCGGCGCCGAGGGGTGGCAGGTGAGCAACCCGCCGCTGTTCTCGCTCGCGGCCCTCCACCCGTCGCTCGAACTGTTCTCCGAGGCCGGGATGGACCGCCTCCGGGCCAAGAGCGAGGCGCTGACCGGCTTCCTCGACCGGGGGCTGCGCGAACTGTTCCCGGGGTCGGTGGACGTGCTCACGCCCGCCGACCCGGCCCGGCGCGGGTGCCAGTTGTCGGTCCGCGTGCGGCGGGACGCCCGGAAGACCCACGCCGCGCTGCTGGCCCGGGGGGTCGTCTGCGACTGGCGCGAGCCGGACGTGATCCGCCTGGCGCCGGTGCCGTTCTACAACCGGTTCGCGGACGCGCAGCGCTGCCTGGACGTGTTCGACGAGGAGCACGGCGATGGCTGAGGTGACCCTGGTCGGCGGCGGCCTGTCCGGGGCGCTGCTCGCGCTGATGCTGGCCCGGCGGGGCGTGCGGGTGACCGTGTACGAGCGCCGCGCCGACGCCCGGTCCGACCGGTTCGAGGAGGGCCGCTCGATCAACCTCGCGCTCTCGGCCCGCGGGATTCACGCCCTCTCGCTCGTCGGCCTCGACCAGGACGTGCTGGCGAGCGCGATCCCGATGCGCGGCCGGTACATCCACCCGGTGAGCGGGGCCGGCACGCTGATCCCCTACGGCCGGAAGCCCGACGAGGTGATCCACTCCGTCAGCCGGCGGGGCCTCAACGCCCAACTCCTCGACGCCCTGGCGCGCGAGCCGGGCGCCTCGGTCCACTTCCAACACCGCTGCACCGGCTACAACGTCCGCACCGGCACCCTCACCGTCCGCGACGAAGCGGACGGGCGGGAGTTCGGCGTTGCGGCCCCGGTCGCGATCGGCACCGACGGGGCGGCGTCGGCGGTGCGGGCGGCGCTGATGCAGGCGACGCGGATGAACTACTCCCAGGACTACCTGGAGCACGGGTACAAGGAGCTGACCATCCCGCCCGCGGCCGACGGCTCGTTCCGGCTGGAGCCGAACGCCCTGCACGTCTGGCCCCGCGGCGGGTTCATGATGATCGCGCTGCCGAACCCCGACCGGACGTTCACCTGCACCCTCTTCCTCCCGCACCGCGGCTCGCCGGGGTTCGACCAGCTCGCCACGCCCCGCGGCGTGGCCGAGTTCTTCGCCGCGACGTTCCCGGACGCGGTGCCGCTGCTCCCGGACCTGACCGACGAGTTCTTCCGCAACCCGACCGGCGGGCTGGTGACGGTGCGGTGCGCCCCGTGGCACCACGGCGGGCGGGCGCTGCTGCTCGGCGACGCGGCGCACGCCATCGTCCCCTTCTTCGGGCAGGGGATGAACTGCGCGTTCGAGGACTGCGAGGTGCTCGTCGGGCTGTTCGACGCGTGCGGCGGCCGGTGGGAGGAGGTCGGCCCGCGGTTCTTCGAGGGGCGGAAGCCGGACGCGGACGCGATCGCCCAGCTCGCCCTGGACAACTTCGTCGAGATGCGCGACACCTCGGCCGACCCGCACTTCGCCCTGAAGCGGCAACTGGAACACCGCCTCGAAGAGCGCTACCCGGGACAGTTCGTCTCGAAGTACGCGATGGTGTCGTTCCACCGCGTCCCGTACCGCGAGGCCCTGGAACGGGGAAAGGTGCAGGACCGGGTCCTGATGGAGGTGTGCTCGCGCGTGACGTCGCTCGCGGAGATCGACGTGGACGCGACGTTCGCCCGCCTCCGGGCCGCTTCATGACGGAGGGATCACGTTATGCCGCAAGCCGTCCGCCTGTACGAGACCGGCGGCCCCGACGTCCTCCGGTGGGAGGAGGTCGGGGTCGGGGACCCCGGCCCGGGGCAGGCCCGGGTCCGCCACACCGCCGTCGGGGTGAACTTCATCGACACCTACCACCGGTCCGGCCTCTACCCGCTGCCGCTGCCCTCCGGGCTAGGCAGCGAAGGGGCGGGGGTGGTGGAGGCGGTCGGCCCCGGGGTCGCCGTCGTCCGCCCGGGCGACCGGGTGGCCTACGCCGGCGGGCCGCCGGGGTCGTACGCCGAGGCGCGGGTGATGCCCGCCGACCGGCTGGTGAAGGTCCCCGACGGGGTCACCGACCGGCAGGCCGCGGCGGTCATGCTCAAGGGGATGACGGTCCAGTACCTGATCCGCCGGACGTACCCGGTGAAGCCGGGCGAGACGGTCCTGTTCCACGCCGCGGCCGGCGGGGTCGGGCTGATCGCCTGCCAGTGGCTGAAGGCCCTCGGGGCGACCGTCATCGGGACGGTCGGGTCGGACGAGAAAGCGGCGCTGGCGAGGGCCCACGGGTGCGACCACCCGGTCGTCTACACTCGGGAGGACTTCCCGGCCCGGGTCCGGGAGTTGACCGGCGGGGCGGGGGTGCCGGTCGTGTACGACTCGGTCGGGGCGAGCACCTTCCCGGCGTCGCTCGACTGCCTGCGGCCGCTCGGCCTGTTCGTCAGCTTCGGGAACGCGTCCGGCCCGGTGCCGCCGTTCCCGCTGGGCCTGCTCACGCAGAAGGGGTCGCTGTTCGCCACCCGGCCGACGCTCGCCACGTACACCGCCACCCGCGCCGACCTGGAGGCGACGGCACGAGAGTTGTTCGACGTGGTCTTGTCCGGGACGGTGAAGGTGGAGGTCAACCACACCTACCCGCTCCGGGACGCGGCCCAAGTCCACCGCGACCTGGAGGGCCGGAAGACCACCGGGTCGGTCGTGATGCTCCCGTGAGCCGGAGGACGCGATGCCCGACCGCACGCTGACCGTCGACGGAGTCACGGTCCCCCGGTTGCTGTACGGGACCGCCTGGAAGGAGGACGAGACCGAGCGGCTGACCGGCCTCGCCCTCCGGCACGGGTTCCGCGGCGTCGACACCGCGAACCAGCGGAAGCACTACCACGAGGCGGGCGTCGGCCGGGCCGTCGCGGCCGGCCCGGTGGCCCGCGCGGACCTGTTCCTCCAGACCAAGTTCACCTTCCGGGGCGGGCAGGACCACCGCCTGCCGTACGACCCCGCCGCCCAGGTCGCGGCGCAGGTCGAGCAGTCGTTCGCGAGCTCCCTGGAGCACCTGGGGACGGACGTGATCGACTCGTTCGTGCTGCACGGCCCGACGCGGCGGGACGGCCTCGCGGCGGCCGACTGGGAGGCGTGGAGGGCGATGGAGCGCGTCCACGAGAGCGGCCGGGCGCGGCTGCTGGGGGTGAGTAACGTCACCGCGGGCCAGCTCCGAGCGCTGTGCGACGGGGCGCGCGTCCGGCCGCGGTTCGTCCAGAACCGGTGCTACGCGTCCGCCGGCTGGGACCGGGAGGTGCGGGCGGTCTGCGCCGCGAACGGGGTGACTTACCAGGGGTTCTCGCTGCTCACCGCGAACCGGGCGGTGCTCGCCGGCCCCGACCTGGCCCGGGTCGCCGGGCGGCACGGCCGGTCGTCCGCCCAGGTCGTGTTCCGGTTCGCTCTGGAAGTCGGGATGGTCGCCCTCACCGGCACGACCGACCCCGGCCACATGCGGGACGACCTCGCCGTCTTCGACTTCCGGCTCGACCCCGACGAGGTCGCGGCGGTCGAGCACCTTCTGTAGCCGGGGTCTGACCCCGGTGCCTACGGCCCGTATCGCCGGGGTGTAGCGGCGGTCGTTGGAGTCCCGGCTTCAGCCGGTCTTCGCCCCCCGGACCGGCTGAAGCCGGGACTCCAACCCTGGCCGGCCTCACTTCCCCTTCTTCTCGATCTTGGCCCACGTGTCCCGGAGCGTCACGGCCCGGTTGAACACGAGCTTCCCCGGGGCCGAGTCCTTGTCCACGCAGAAGTACCCGAGGCGCTCGAACTGGTACGTCGTGCCGGCCGCCGCGCCCGCGACCGACGGCTCCAGCTTGCACCCGGTCAGCACCTCCAGCGACTTCGGGTTCAGGTTCGCCAGGAACGTCTGCCCCTCCGGCGCGTCGTCCGGGTCGGGCTTCGCGAACAGGTGGTCGTACAGCCGCACCTCGGCGTCCACCGCGGCCGCCGCGTCCACCCAGTGGATCGTCCCCTTCACCTTCCGGCCGTCCGGCGCGTCCCCGCCGCGGGTCGCGGGGTCGTAGGTGCAGCGGAGTTCGACGACGGTCCCGGCGGCGTCCTTCACGACCCCGACGCACTTGACGAAGTACGCCCAGCGGAACCGCACCTCCCGGCCCGGGGCGAGCCGGAAGAAGTCCTTCGGCGGGTCCTCGCGGAAGTCGTCCCGCTCGACGTACAGCACCTTCGAGAACGGCACCTGCCGCGTCCCGGCCGCCGCGTCCTCCGGGTTGTTGACCGCGGTCAGCTCCTCCGTCTGGCCGTCGGGGTAGTTCTCGATCACGACCTTGAGCGGGCGGAGGACGCCCATCACCCGCGGGGCCTTCTTGTTCAGGTCCTCGCGCAGGGCGTCCTCGAGCCACGCCACGTCGATCAGGGCGTCGTACTTCGACACGCCGATCCGCTCGCAGAACTTGCGCAGCGCCTCCGGGGTGTACCCGCGGCGGCGGACGCCGCAGATGGTCGGCATCCGCGGGTCGTCCCACCCGCGGACGTGCCCGTCCCGGACGAGCTGGATCAGCTTCCGCTTGGAGAGCACCGTGTACGTGAGGTTCAGCCTGGCGAACTCGATCTGCTGCGGGGCGTAGATGCCGAGCGCGTTGACGTACCAGTCGTACAGCGGGCGGTGGATCTCGAACTCGAGGGTGCAGATCGAGTGGGTGATCCCCTCGACCGAGTCCGACTCGCCGTGGGCGTAGTCGTACATCGGGTAGATGCACCACGTGTCGCCGGTGCGGTGGTGCCGGGCGTGCAGGATCCGGTACATGACCGGGTCGCGGAGGTGGAAGTTCGGGTGGGCCATGTCGATCTTCGCCCGCAGGGTGCGGCTGCCGTCGGGGAACTCGCCCGCCTTCATGCGGCGGAACAGGTCGAGGTTCTCCTCCACCGGGCGGTCGCGGTACGGGCTGTCCTTGCCGCCCTTGACGTCCCCGCGGTACTTGGCGATCTCGTCGGCCGGCAGGTCGTCGACGTACGCCTTGCCGTCGCGGATCAGCTGCTCGGCCCAGTCGTAGAGCCGGTCGAAGTAGTCGGAGGCGTAGAACTCGCGGCCCTCCCAGTCGGCCCCGAGCCAGCGGACGTCGTCGCGGATCGAGTCGACGTACTCCTGCTCCTCGGTGGTCGGGTTGGTGTCGTCGTACCGGAGGTTGAACTTCCCGCCGTACTTGACGGCGAGCCCGTAGTTCAGGCAGATCGACTTTGCGTGGCCGATGTGGAGGTAGCCGTTCGGCTCCGGCGGGAACCGGGTGTGGACGCGGCCGCCGAACCGCCCGTCCCGGTTGTGCCCCTCGATGATGTCTTCGATGAAGTTCAGCCCCGGTGTGCCGGGCTTGTCGCCGGGGGTCTTCGCGGCGGTGTCGGAAGGCTTGGCCATGACGGTCTCGTCGGGCGGTGGGTCGAGAGGATGCGGGTCGTAGGGCCGGCTGTGCCGGCCGTCTTTAGTTCGGCCGGCACAGCCGGCCCTACGAGGGCTTGGTGAGTGCCCGGTCGATGCGGGCCAGGCAGCGGTCGCGGCCGAGGACGGCGAGCGTGTCGTACGCGCTGAACCCGACCTCCCGGCCGGTCGCGGCCACCCGCAGCACCTGGCTCAGCGGCCCGGCCTTCGCGCCCTCGGCCTGCGCCAGCGCCTCCGTCCCGGCCTTCAGCACGTCGTGGGTGAACGGCTCGGCGGCCGCGACCACGGCCCGCAGCCCCGCCAGCACGGCGGCCAGTGACGGTGTCTTGTCACTCCCCTTGAACGCCGCCGCGAGGTGCTTCGCCGCGGCCGCCGGGTCGAAGCCGATCCGGTCGTCCGGCAGGAACAGGTAGTCGTACTCGAGGACGTCCCCGGCGACGGTCAGCCGCGGGCCGGCCGCCTCCACCACCTTCGTCACCAAGTCGCGGTCGGCCGGCAGCCCGGCCCGCTCCAGGAACGGCAGCGCCAGCTCGACCTTCTCCGCCACCGGCAGCGCCTGCATGTACCGGGCCTGGAACGCGGACAGCTTCTTCACGTCCAGGCTCGCCGGGTTCTTCACCACGCGGTCGAGCGAGAACAGGTCCACCATCTCCACGAGGGTGAAGTCCTCGCGGTTGTCCTCCAGCGCCCAGCCGAGCAGCACGAGGTCGTTCAGGAGGGCGGCGGGGAGGTACCCGACCTGCTTGTAGAAGTCGACCAGAACCGGGTTGAACGACTCCGGGGCGGCGTCGACCCCGACCCGGTCGGCGATCGCCTTCGCGTGGTCGTAGACCTTCTTGAAGTCGGCGTTCTTCAGGTACTGCGGGATCTTCCGCTTGCTCAGCTTGTTCTTGCTGCCCGGCTCGGCCACGAACGGGACGTGGGCGTACTCCGGCCGCGGGTACCCGAGGCCCTCCAGCATGAAGATCTGCCGCGGGGTGTTCGACAGGTGCTCCTCGGCCCGGATCACGTGGGTGATCCGCATGTCGGAGTCGTCGACCACGTTCGCCAGGTTGTACGTCACCGACCCGTCGGACCGCTGGACGACGATGTCCTGCTCGTTCGCCCACGCCACCTCCTGCCGGCCGCGGACGTGGTCGAAGAACGCGCAAGTCCCCTCCCGGGGCATCTTCACCCGCACCGACCCGGCCCGGCCCTCGGCCTCGAAGCGCTTGCGGTCGGCGTCCGCCTCGGCCATCCACCGGCGGCTGTAGATGTACGGCCCGGTCGCGGCCTTCGCCTTGACCCGCGCGTCGTGCTCGTTGCGCTCGGCGGCGGTCTCGTCCGGGGTCGCGTAGTCCCAGTACGCCAGCCCCTTGTCGAGCAGCTGCCGCACCGCCTCCTGGTAGCGGGCCGTCTTTTCGGACTGGTAGTACGGGCCGTGCGGCCCGCCCGCCTCCGCCCCCTCGTCCCAGTCGAGGCCGAGCCAGCGGAACCCGTCGAGGATGGGTCGGAGCGCCTCGGGCTGGTTGCGGCCTTGGTCGGTGTCGTCGATGCGGAGGACGAACCGGCCGCCGTGCTTGCGGGCGAACAGCCAGTTGAACAGGGCCGTGCGGACGCCGCCGATGTGCAGGTAGCCGGTCGGGCTGGGGGCGAATCGGGTGCGGACCGTCATCCGTCGTCTTCCTTCGGGCCGGCGAGGTGCGACAGGCCCCGTCGGCCGGCGGCAGGAAGGAGGCGCACCACCCGGCGGGGGTTCGAGTCGTCCGCCGCGAACGGCCCGGGTCGGGTCCGGCGGGGTGCCGGGGTCATCCTACGGCGGGCCGCCCGGGGGTCCAGTTCGGCCCCGCTGCCCCGGCGCCGGGTTTGCGTACAATGACGCGATGCCAGGGAGGAGGGCGTCTCGCGCATGGCTTCACCACCACGCACCGCCCCCCCCTTACACGACCCCCCCCCGCCCGCCGACGCCCCGCTCCGCTCCGAGCTTTTCGCCGACGCCCAACTGGCCGAGGTCGCGCGCCGGCTCGCCGCGGCCGGGCGGGCGGCCGCCCGGCCGGGGTCGCACCCGCTGCTGCGCCGGCTGCGCGACAACGGGAAGGTGCTGCGCGCCGCCCGGGACGCCGCGGCCGCCGCCGCGGCCCGCGGCGAGCCGCTGATGCCGGACGCCGAGTGGCTGCTGGACAACTACGTCGTCGTGGAAGACGTGCTGCGGGAGGTGCGGACCGACCTGCCGCGCGGGTACTACGACGAGCTGCCGCTCGCCCCGGACGGCGGCTTCCCGCGCGTCTACGCGCTGGCCGTCGCCCTCGTCTCCCACACCGACAGCCACCTCGACGACGCCACCGTCCTGCGGTTCGCCCGCGCCTACCAGGAGGTGTCCCCGCTCACCACCGGGGAGCTGTGGGCGGTCCCGACCATGCTCCGGCTCGCCCTGCTGGAGAACCTCCGCCGGCTCGCCGGGCAGATGCTCGCCACCCGGGCCGACCGCGACCGGGCGGTCGGGTGGGTCAGGGCGGCCGCCGGCGCCCGCACCCCGCCGGCCCTCCCGGCCGACCCGTCCGACGCCTTCCTGGTCGGCTGGCACCAGGCCGTCCGCGACCTGGGCGACGCCCCGCCGGCGGCCGCCGACCTGCCGGACGTGCTCCGCCGCGAGCACCGCCGGCAGGCGGCCAACCAGGTGTCGGTCGGGAACGGCGTCACCAGCCTGCGGCTGCTGAACGCGATCGACTGGAACGAGTTCTTCGAGCGGGCCAGCCCGGTCGAGGAGGTGCTCCGGGCCGAGCCGACCGGGGTGTACCCGCGGCAGGACTTCCAGACCCGCGACCGGTACCGGCAGGCGGTCGAGCTGCTGGCCAAGTCCGCCCGCCGGGACGAGGTCGAGGTCGCCCGGCTGGCGGTCGCCCGGGCCGCGGCCGGGGCGGCGCCGGCCGAACGGCACGTCGGGTACCACCTGGTCGCCGGCGGGCGGCGGGCGTTCGCGCGCGAGCTCGGCTGTCGGTTCCCGCTCGCGGTCCGGTGGCGGGCGCTGCTCACCCGCCGGCCGCACGCCGCCTACTTCGGCGGGCTGGCCCTCGTGACCGCGGCGGCGGTGGCGCTGGCCGTCGGCCTGGCGGCGGCCGCCGGCGCCCCGGCTTGGGTGCTCGCGGCCGTCGGGCTGGCCGCCTTCCTCCCGGCCACCGACCTCGCGGTCGGGCTAGTGAACTCCGTCGTCTGCCGCCTCCTCCCGCCGCGCGTCCTGCCGAAGCTCGACTTCGCCGCCGGCGTCCCGGCCGAGTTCCGCACCGTCGTCGTCATTCCCGGGATGCTGTTCCGGCCGGAGAGCGCCGCGGCCCTGTGCGAGCGGCTGGAGCTGCACTACCTCGCCAACCCCGACCCGCAGCTCCGGTTCGCCCTCCTCACCGACTGGGCCGACGCCCAGACCGAGACGACGGACGGCGACGGCGCGCTGGTGAAGGCGGCGGTGGAGGGCGTCCGCCGGCTGAACGAGCGGCACGCCCGCGGCGGCCCGGACCTGTTCTTCCTGTTCCACCGGGCCCGGCGGTTCAACCCGTCGGAAGGCGTCTGGATGGGGTGGGAGCGGAAGCGCGGCAAGCTGGACGAGTTCAACCGGCTGCTCCGCGGGGCGACCGACACGAGTTACGCCGTCCGCACCGGCGACGCCGCCGCCCTCGACGCCCGGTTCGTGCTCACCCTGGACGCCGACACCGTCCTGCCGCGGGACGCCGCCCGCCGGCTGATCGCCACCCTCGCCCACCCGCTCAACCGCCCGGTCCTGTCGGCCGACGGCCGGCGGGTCGTGTCGGGGTACGGGGTGCTGCAGCCGCGGGTCAGCTTCCTGTACAAGACCGGGCTGCGGTCGCGGTTCGCGCGGATCTTCGCGGGGTCGGCCGGGATCGACCCGTACTCCAGCGCCGCGTCGGACGTGTACCAGGACCTGTTCGGGTGGGGGACGTTCACCGGGAAGGGGCTGTACGACGTCGACGCGTTCCACGCGACCGCCGGGCGGGCGTTCCCCGAGAACGCGGTCCTCAGCCACGACCTGATCGAGTCGAACTTCGCCCGGTGCGGGCTGGCCACCGACGTCGAGGTGTTCGACGACTTCCCGGCCAAGTACCACGCCTACGCCCGGCGGGAGCACCGGTGGGTCCGCGGCGACTGGCAGCTCCTGCCGTGGCTCGGGCGGACGGTGCCGACGGCCGCCGGGCGGATGCCGAACGTGCTCACCGCGCTCGGCCGGTGGAAGGTGCTCGACAACCTCCGCCGGAGCCTCGTGCCGGCCGCCCTGGTCGTGCTGCTGGCGCTCGGGTGGGCGGTGTTCCCCGGGCCGGCGTGGGCGTGGTCGCTGGCGGCGTTCGCGGTGGTGGCCCTGCCGCTCGCCCTGCAGGTGTACGACCACCTGCTCGGCCTCGTCCGGAGCGGGGCGCCGCGGGCCGTCCTCCGCGGGGCGCGGCAGAACCTGCCGGCGACCGCCGGGCAGGTCGGGCTGACCGCGGCGTTCCTCGCGAACCAGGCGGTGCTCGCCCTCGACGCGATCGGGCGGACGCTGTGGCGGCTCGCGGTCTCCCGGCGCCGGCTGCTGGAGTGGGAGACGGCGGCCGCGGCCGAGGCCCGGCTCGGGACCGGGCTGCGGCAGTTCGTCCGGTCGATGTGGCACGCGGTCGCGCTGGCGGTCGGGCTGGCGGCGCTGGTGGCGTGGGCGAACCCGGCCGCCCTGCCGGCCGCGGCCCCGTGGCTGGTGGCGTGGCTGCTGTCGCCGGTCGTCGCGTGGTGGGTGAGCCGGCCGCTGGCCGACCCGGAGCCGCCGCTGACCGCCGCCGACCGGGCGGAGCTGCGGCGGACCGCCCGCAAGACGTGGCGGTTCTTTGAGGCGTTCGTCACCGCGGAGGACAACTGGCTCCCGCCGGACAACTACCAGGAGGACCCGAAGGGGGTCGTCGCCCACCGCACGTCGCCGACGAACAAGGGGCTGCTGCTGCTCTCGACGCTGTCGGCCCACGACCTCGGGTACGTCACCCTCACGGACATGGTCAACCGGGTCGGGCGGACGCTCGACACCCTCGACCGGATGGAGCGGTTCCGCGGCCACTTCCTGAACTGGTACGAGACCACGACCCTCCGCCCGCTGCCGCCCGCCTACGTCTCCACGGTGGACAGCGGGAACCTGCTCGGCTGCCTGCTCGCGGTGAAGAACGGGCTGGCCGGGAAGGCCGACGAGCCGGTCCCGTCGCCGGCCGCGGCCGCCGGGCTGCTCGACGCCCTGAACCTGGCGGCCGAGGGCCTGCCGGCGGGGGCGGCCGACGGGCTGCGGGCGCACCTGGCGGCGACCCCGGCGGACCTGCTCGGGTGGGCCGACTGGCTGGAGCGGGCGGAGAAGTTGGCCGCCGAGCTGCCGGTGGTGGAGGGCGACCGGGGCCACTGGGCGCGGGCGGCGGGCGGGCAGGTCCGCGCGCTGCAGGACGAGCTGGCGGCGGTGTGCCCGTGGCTCCCGGAGCTGCGGGCCTTGGAGCGCGGCCGGCCCGGCCGCCCTTCCGACGAGGCAGCGGCCGGGACGGCCGCGCTCCAGGAACTGAACACCCCCGCCGGCGCCCGCCGCTGGGGACGGCGGCTGCCGGAACTGCAAGCCGCGCTGGCCGACCGGCCGGAGACCGCCGCCCTCGCCGCGGCGGTCGGCCGGTCCCGGGCCGCCGACCTCGCCGCGACCCTCGACGGGCACGCCGCCCGGGCGGAGCGGCTCGCCGACGCGATGGACTTCCGGTTCCTGTACAACGAGTCCCGGCACCTGTTCAGCATCGGGTACAACGTCCCGCTCGAGCGGCTCGACGCCGCCCACTACGACCTGCTCGCGTCCGAGGCGGCGCTGACCAGCTTCCTCGCCGTCGCCCGCGGGGTGGTGCCGCGGAAGCACTGGTTCCAGCTCGGCCGGCTCACCACCACCGCCGGCGGCCTCCCCGGGCTCGTGTCCTGGGGCGGGACCATGTTCGAGTACCTGATGCCGCGGCTGCTCCTGGCCCCGGCCCCGGGCACCATGCTCGACGTGGCCCACAAGGCGACCGTCCGCCGGCAGCGGGAGTACGGGCGGCAGACCCGCACCCCGTGGGGCGTGTCCGAGTCCGGGTTCTACGTCCTCAGCCCCGAGGGCGACTACCAGTACCAGTCGTTCGGCGTCCCCGGGCTGGGGCTGAAGCGCGGGCTCGCCAAGGACCTGGTGGTCGCCCCGTACGCCACCCTGCTGGCGACGATGACCGACGCCCCGGCCGCGGCGGCGAACTTCGGCCCGCTGCGGGAGGCCGGCGGGGAAGGGTCGTTCGGGTTCTACGAGGCGGTCGACTTCACCCCGGACCGGCTCGGCCGCGGGGAGCGGTGCCGGGTGGTGCGGTCGTACATGGCCCACCACCAGGGGATGGGCCTGTGCGCGATCGCCAACCGGCTGCTCGGGGACGTCCACTGCCGCCGGCTGCACGCCGAGCCGGCGGTCCGGGCGGTCGAGCTCTTGCTCCAGGAGCGGGTGCCGCTCGACGCCCCGGAGGTCCGCCCGCCGGAGGAGGAGGTGGAGGCGGCGGCCCCGGCCGGGGCGGGCGACGAGGTCAGCCGCCGGCTCACCACCGCCGACACCCCGGCCCCGCGCACCCACCTGCTGTCGAACGGCCAGTACACGGTGATGCTGACGAACGCCGGCGGCGGGTTCAGCACCTGCCGCGGGCTGGCCGTCACCCGCTGGCGCCCCGACCCGGCCCGGGACGGGCACGGCACGTTCGTGTACGTCCGCGACCCGGCCGCCGGGCGGGCGTGGTCGGCCGGGCACCAGCCGCTCGCCGCCCCGGCCGACGCCTACGAGGTGGTGTTCTCGGCGGACAAGGCCGAGGTCCGCCGCCGGGACGGGGCGGTCGAGACGCTGCTGGAGGTGGCGGTCGCCCCGGACCAGGACGCGGAGGTGCGCCGCGTCACCCTGGTGAACCACGACACGAGGCCGCGAACACTCGAGGTGACGAGCTACGCCGAGGTGGTGCTGAGCGACCCGCGGGCGGACCTCGCCCACCCGGCGTTCGGGAAGCTGTTCCTGGAGACCGAGTGGCTGCCGGAGTACGACGCCCTCCTCTGCCGCCGCCGCCCGCGCGGCGGGGGCCAGGCCCCGGCGTTCGCCGTCCACCTGCTGTCCGCCGAGCACGCCTCGGGGTGGACCGAGTACGAGACGGACCGGGCGAAGTTCCTCGGCCGGCGGCGCGGCCCGGCCGACCCGGCGGCGCTGACCCGCCGGCTGACCGGCACCACCGGCCCGGTCCTCGACCCGGTGTTCGCCCTGCGGAAGGCGGTCGCGGTGCCGCCCGGCGGGAGCGCGACGGTCGCGTTCGTCACCGCCGTCTGCCCGACCCGGGAGGCGGCCGTCGCCCTGGCCCGGCACTACCACGCCCCGGCCGCCGCCGGGCGGGCGTTCGACCTGGCCTGGGCGCACAGCCGGGTCGAGCTGCGGCACCTCGGGGTGTCGGCGGCCGAGTCGCACGTGTTCCAGCGGCTGGCCGGGCACGTCCTGTTCCCGCCGCCCGCCCTCCGCGCCCTCGCCTGCCTCCGCGAGAACCGGACCGGGCAGCCCGGGCTGTGGCCGTTCGGCATCTCCGGCGACGTCCCGATCGTGGTGGTGGCCGCGGCCGACGGGGACGCCCTGCCGCTCGCCCGGCAGGCGCTCAAGGCGCACGCGTTCTGGCGCGGCCGCGGGTTCGCCGTCGACCTGGTGCTGCTCGCCGACCGCCCGGCGACGTACCGGGAGGAGCTGTACCAGGACCTGGCCGCCCTGGCCCGGGCGAGCGACAGCCGGGACGTGATCGACAAGCCCGGCGGCGTCTTCGTCCGCAAGGCCCAGCCGGGGACCGAGGACCGCACCCTGCTGCTGGCCGCCGCCCGGGTGGTGCTGTACGGCGACCGCGGCACCCTCGCCGACCAGACCGACGCGGTGGCCCGCGGCCGCCGGCTGCCGGCCGACCTGGTCCCGAGTCGCCCGGCCGAGGTGGACGTGCCGGACGCCCCGCCGGTCGAGGGGCTGGCGTTCTTCAACGGCACCGGCGGGTTCACCGCCGACGGCCGGGAGTACGTGATCACCGGGACGCCGCCGGCCCCGTGGGCGAACGTGATCGCGAACCCGGCGGTCGGGTGCGTGGCGACCGACACCGGGGCCGGGTGCACCTGGGCCGGGAACAGCCAGGCGAACCGGCTGACCCCGTGGGCGAACGACCCGGTCTCCGACCCGCCGGCGGAGGTGGTGTACGTCCGGGACGAGGAGACGGGGCACTTCTGGACCCCGACCCCGCGGCCGGCCGGGGCGGCCGCCGGGGTGTACCACGGGCCGGGGTACACGTCCTACGCCGCCGACCGGGACGGGCTGACCGCCGAGCTGACCGTGTTCGTCCCGGCCGCCGACCCGGTCAAGCTGCTCCGGCTGCGGGTCACCAACCGCGGCGGGCGGGCGCGGAAGCTGTCGGCCGCGTTCTTCGCCGAGTGGGTGCTCGGCACCGCCCGGGAGCAGACCGCCGGGTCCGTCGTCACCGAGGTCGACCCGGGGTCCGGGGCGCTGTTCGCCCGCTGCCCGTTCGGCGGGGACGGGGCGGCGGTCGCGTTCGCCGACACCAGCCTCCGCCCGCGGACGCTGACCGGGGACCGGCTCGAGTTCCTCGGCCGGAACCGCACCCCGCGCGACCCGGCGGCCCTGCGGCGGGTCGGGCTGAGCGACCACACCGGCCCCGGCCTCGACCCGTGCGCCGCCCTCTCCGGCCGGTTCGAGGTCGCCCCCGGCGGCGCGGCCGAGGTGGTGTTCGTCATCGGCCAGGCCGCCGACGCCGCGGCCGCCACCCGCCTCGCCGTCCGGTACCGCGACCCGGCCGCGGCCGCGGCCGCCCTGCAGGAGGTGATCGCGGGCTGGGACCGGCGGCTGTCGGCGGTCCGGGTGCGGACCCCGGACCCGCGGTTCGACGTGCTGGTGAACCGGTGGCTCCCGTACCAGGTGCTGGCGTGCCGGCTATGGGGGCGGACGGCGGTGTACCAGTCCGGCGGGGCGTACGGGTTCCGGGACCAGCTGCAGGACGTGATGGCCCTGCTGTACGCCGAGCCGGGGGAGGCGCGGGCGCAGCTGCTCCGCGCCGCCGCCCGGCAGTTCCCCGAGGGCGACGTCCAGCACTGGTGGCACCCGCCGTCCGGCCGCGGGGTCCGGACCCGGTTCTCGGACGACTTCCTGTGGCTCCCGTACGCGGTCGCCCGGTACGTCGCGGTCACCGGGGACGCGGCGGTGCTGGACGAGGAGGTGCCGTTCGTCCGCGGCCCGGCGCTGGAGCCGCACCAGCAGGAGGAGTACTTCTTACCGACCGCGTCGGACGACACGGCCACCCTTTACAACCACTGTCTGCGGGCTCTGGGGAACGGGTGGAAGCTCGGGCCGCACGGACTGCCGCTGATGGGCGGGGGGGACTGGAACGACGGGATGAACCTGGTCGGGGCCGGGGGTGTCGGGGAGAGCGTGTGGGTGGGGTGGTTCCAGGTGCTGGTGCGGCGGGAGTTCGCGGCGGTGGCGGCGGCCCACGGCGACGGCGACACCGCCGACCGGCTGCGGGCCGAGGCGGACCAACTCCTGGCCGCGCTGGAGGAGCACGCCTGGGACGGCGGGTGGTACCTGCGGGCGTGGTTCGACGACGGCACCCCGCTCGGGTCGCACGCCAACGACGAGTGCCGGATCGACTCCCTCCCGCAGTCGTGGGCCGTGCTCGCCGGCGGCGACCCGGGCCGGGCCCGGCAGGCGGTGGACGCGGCGGTGCGGCACCTGGTGGACCGCGACGCCCGGCTGGTCCGGCTGTTCGACCCGCCGTTCGACACGGGCGTGCTGGAGCCCGGGTACATCAAGGGGTACGTCCCGGGGATCCGTGAGAACGGCGGGCAGTACACGCACGCGGCGATCTGGGTGGTCCAGGCGCTCGCCGGGCTCGGCCGGGGCGGGGACGCCCTGGCCCTGTGGCAGATGCTCAGCCCGCTGTCGCACGCCGACACGCCGGCCGGGGTCGCCCGGTACAAGGTCGAGCCGTACGTGGTGGCGGCGGACGTGTACGGGGTGCCGCCGCACGTCGGCCGGGGCGGGTGGACGTGGTACACCGGGTCGGCCGCGTGGCTGTACCGGACGGCGGTCGAGACGCTGCTCGGGCTCACCCGCCGCGGCGACCGGCTGTCGTTCGACCCCCGCATCCCCGCCACGTGGCCCGGGTTTTCAGTAGACTACCGGCACGGCGACACCCCGTACCGGTGCTCGGTCGAGAACCCGAACGGGGTCGAGTGCGGGGTCGTGGGGGTCTGGCTGGACGGCGGCCGGGTTCCCGACGGGGTCGTCGCACTGCGCGACGACGGGAAGGAGCACGCCGTCCGCGTCGTGCTGGGCCGGCCGTGAGTCCGGGTTCGGAGGTGGAATCGAAGACTGTTGAAGTTTTCTGGGACGGTCGCCCGTGTTGGCGCGGAACCTGCACCTAGCGGTGCGGCCTCTCCGGCCTACCAACCGTGAGGACCAGAGTGAACGAGAACACGAAGAAGAACAACCGCCCCGCCGCCGGGGGCGACGTCCCGAACGACCGGAACGCGGAGGAGACCCTGGTGGCCGACGCCCGGGCCGGGCTGACCCCGTCACAGCTGGTCGAGCAGAAGCTGATCGGCATGCTCAAGGGCGGGTCGCTGCCGGTCAGCCACGTGCAGCGTCGGCTGAAACCCGGCCCGCGCTGACCCGCCGTCGCCGCCCCTCCCCGGGCACCCTCTCCCGAACCCACAACCCGCGACACCGCCCCCCCGGAGGGGTGGTGTTTTTTCGTCCCGCGGCCGCCGCCGCCGGGCCCGCCCGAGACCCCATGTCCACGAAACCGACCCCCGGCCTCCGCAGGTTCTTCGCCGAGGTCCGCGAGCTCGCCGGGACGGCCCGGGCGTCCTGGCGGATGCTGTCCCGGTCGCACCGCCTCGCCCTGGTCGGGGCGGTCGCGGTGATGGCCATGGGCGGGGTGGCGGCGACCGCCCTGCCGCTCCTGTCCGGCAAGCTGGTGGACCGGGTCGCGGCCGGGCTGCAGGCCGGGGAGGCCCGGGCCGCCACGTTCGAGGCGGTGGCCTACGTGCTGGCCGGGATCGGCGCCCTGGTCCTGGTCCGGGAGTTCCTCCAGGTGGTCCGCCGGTACCTGGTGGAGAACACCTGCACCCGGATCGAGCGGCACATGAGCGTCCGGGTGGTGTCCCACCTGGTGCAGGCCGACCTGTCCCAGCTGACGCACGAGAAGGTCGGGGCCCTGCACGGCCGGATCTTCCGCTCGGTCGGCGGGTACATGCGGCTGATGCGGCTGTCGTTCCTGGACTTCTTCCCGGCGGTGGTGGTCGGGGTGTTCGCCGTCCTGACGGTGGTGTGGAAGGAGCCGTGGCTCGGGCTGGCGATGCTCGGGGTGATCCCGGCGTCCCTGGCCCTGACGGTGTGGCAGCTCTTGTCCCAGAAGCGGGTCCGGCTGACCCTGATGCGGGTGAACGAGGAGATGGACGGGACGGTGGTCGAGCTGCTCGGCGGGCTGGACTACGTGCGGGTGGCGAACACCCACGCCCACGAGGTCCGGCGGGTGGCGAAGGCGGCCGAGCAGAAGCGGAAGAAGGAGCTGAAGCACCACGTCGCGATGTCGTTCTTCGGGGCCGGGAAGGCGGTGGTCGAGGGGCTGTTCCACGTCGCGGTGCTGGCCCTGGCCGCGTACCTGGCGATCTCCGGGCGGATCAGCTTCGGGGACATCCTCACCTTCTCGATGCTGTACCTGAGCGTCATGGCCCCGCTGAACGAGATCCACCGGGTGCTGGACGAGGGGCACGAGGCGAGCCTGCGGGTGAACGACCTGCGGGAGCTGTTGGCCCTGCCGGTCGACCCGTCGTTCCAGACCCCGACCCACACCGAGCCGCGGCTGGACGACACCTGCCCGGTGCTCCGGACCGAGGGGCTGGTGGTCGAGTACCGGCTCCCGGACGGCCGCACCCGGCGGGCCCTGGACGGGGTGGACCTGGTGATCCACCCCGGGGAGACGGTCGGGGTGGCGGGGAAGTCCGGGTGCGGGAAGTCGACCTGGCTGAAGGTGCTGATGCGGCTCCTGCACCCGACCGCCGGGCGGTCCTGGCTGATGGGGGTGCCGCTGGCCGAGGCGAGCCGGGAGACGATCGCCCGGCTGGTCGGGTACGTCGGCCAGAACCCGTTCGTGTTCAGCGGGACGATCGAGGAGAACATCACCTACGGGGCGGTCCGGTACCTGCCGGAGGAGGTGGCCCGGGCGGCGAAGATGGCGTGCGTCCACGACGAGATCCTGGCGATGCCGGACGGGTACAAGACGCAGGTGGCGGAGCGGGGGGCGAACCTGTCCGGCGGGCAGCGGCAGCGGCTGGCCCTGGCCCGGGTGTTCCTGCACAACCCGCCGGTGCTGATCCTGGACGAGGCGACCAGCGCCCTGGACACGATCAGCGAGCGGCAGGTGCAGCAGGCGATCGGGACGGCCCGGCGGGACCGGACGGTGATCATGGTGGCCCACCGGCTGAGCACGTTCGCGGACGCCGACCGGATCTTCGTGTTCGACGACGGCCGGCTGGTCGAGACCGGGCCGTACCGGGACCTGATGGGGCGGGACGGGCTGTTCGCCGAGCTGGTCCGGGCGAGCGACCTGCAGCCGGCCAGCCCGGCCGTCCCGGCCGCGGCCGGCTAGCGCGTCGCCCGGGCCGCCACGGAGGGCGGCCCCTACCGACCCACAACCGGTAGGGGCCGCCCTCCGTGGCGGCCCGGCTGCACCGCACGACCCGCGACACGGTCTCGTCGTCCGCGCGGCAGTAGCAGGCACACTCCGTGTGCCGTCTGCTGCTTGCCGCCTACCGACCCGGAGGGGCACGGATGGCCTTCGACCCCGACCTCGCCGCCCGCGTCAGGGAGCGGTTGGCCCGGCGGCGCGGCGCCGCGGAGCGGCGGATGTTCGGCGGGGTCGGGTTCCTGCTCGGCGGCCACCTGGCCGTCGGCGTCTGGGGCGACGCGGTCGTCGCCCGGCTCGGCCCGGAGGCGGGCGAGGCGGCCCTGGGCGAGCCGCACGTCCGCGCGTTCGCCCCCGCCGGCCGGCCGATGCGCGGGTGGGTGCTGGTCGAGCCGGAGGGGGTCGAGGAGGACGACCAACTCGCCGGCTGGGTCGAGCGGGCCGTCGGGTTCGTGGCGACGCTGCCGGCGAAGTGACCCCGCGGCGCGGTCACAGCCGCGGGTCGACCGGCTCGCTCTCCAGGGCCAGCACGCCGAACACGCACTCGTGCACCCGCCGCAGCGGCTCCCGCCGGACGAACCGCTCCAGCCCCTCCACCCCGAGCGCGAACTCGCCCAGGGCCAGCGCCCGCTTGTGCCCCAGCCCCCGCGCGCGCAGCCGGGACAGGTTCTCCGGGGCGTCGTAGTCCGGGCCGTAGATCAGCCGCAGGTACTCCCGCCCGCGGCACTTCACCGCCGGCTGGGCGAGGCCGCGGTGACCGCGGAAGACGAAGTCGGGCGGCTTCACCACCATCCCCTCGCCGCCGCGGGCGGTCAGCTCCTCCCACCACGCCACCCCCGCCGCCTCGCCCGCCGGGTCGGTCACGTCCACCTCCCGGTACGCCGTCGCCACCAGCACCTCGGGGTCGGCGGCGCAGACCGCCGCCAGCGTGTCCATGTGCCACCGGTGACTCTGGTCGGTGTGCACCCTCCCCTCCGACGCGAGCAGGTGGAACGGGGCCAGCTTCAGGTCCGCCAGCGACCCGACCGGCCAGCAGTACCGCCGGTAGGCGTCCACGAACCGCCGGACGCCGTCCTCCCGCCGGCCCGCCGCCTCCGCGACCCGCCCGGCCGCGACCTTCTCGTCGCCGGCCAGCCGGTCGGCGGCCGCGGACAGGGTGGCGACCGCCCGCGGCAGCGCCGCCCGCCCGGCCGACCCGACCGCCGCGTACTGGCTCTGGAGCAGCTGCTGGGCCTTCGCCGACCACGGCATCAGCTCGCAGTCGAGGCACACCCACGTCGTCTGCAAGGCGCCCCACACGCCGGCCGCGGAGAGGGCGGCCCGCACCCGGTCCAGGAGCGCGGCTTCCACGGCCGCGTCGGCGAAGAACCGCCGGCCGGTCCGGGTGGTGACGACGCCGGCCTCGCCGGTCGCCACCCCGAACCGCTCCCGGGCGGCGGCCGCGTCCCGGCAGACGACCGCCACCGCCCGCGACCCCATGTGCTTCTCCTCGCACACCACCCGCGGGGCGCCCTGGGCGCGGTAGTACGCGAACGCCTCCGCCGGGTGCTCCAGCAGCCCCGGCCCGCGGCTCGTCTCGCACGGCGACATGGTCGGCGGCAGGTAGATCAGCCACCGCGGGTCGGCCGCGAACCGGCTCATCACCTCCAGCGCGGCCGTGGCGTGCGCCTCCCGGATCGTCACCCCGCCGCGCAGCCGGGTGGTGACGATCCGCTTGCCGAGCACGTCGGCGGCGTCGAGCAGGTCGTCGTGGGCCTGCTGGGCCGTGACCCCCGGGGCGGCATCCGGCACTGGCAGGAACGGCCGGGCCGGCTCGCAGTAGGTCCGGGCCGCCGGGACCGACACGAACTCGCGCTCCGGCCAGCGGACGGCGGTGAGCCGTCCGCCGAACACGCACCCGGTGTCGACGTTGGCGGTGTTGTTCAGCCACTCCGGCGCGGGCACCGGGGTGTGCCCGTACACGACCGCCGCCCGGCCCCGGTAGTCGGCCGCCCAGTTGTGCCGGACCGGCAGCCCGAACTCGTCCGTCTCCCCGGTCGTCTCGCCGTACAGGCAGAAGTCGCGGACCCGGCCGGACCCGCGGCCGTGCATCTCGGCCTTCAGCCCGGCGTGGGCGACGACCAGCGCCCCGCCGTCGAGGACGTAGTGGCTCACCAGCCCGTCGAGGAACGCGGCGAGGGCGGTGCGGAACGGCTCGCGGACGCCGTCCGGCAGGGCGTCGATCTCGGCCAGCGTGCCGGCGAGGCCGTGGGTGAGCTGCACGTCCCGGCCGCTCAGCTTCTTCAGGAGCTTGACGTCGTGGTTGCCGGGGACGCTGAGCGCCGACCCGAGGGCGACCATGTTGCGGACGACCCGCAGGGCGTCCACGACGCGCGGGCCGCGGTCCACGAGGTCGCCGACGAACACCGCCTTCCGGCCGGCCGGGTGGGCAAAGGCCCGATCGCCCCACACCGGGCCGCCCCCGCCCGGCACCGGCTCGTACCCGAGCTTCCCCAACAGGGCTTCGAGTTCGTCGCAACAGCCGTGGACGTCGCCGATCACGTCGAACGGCCCGCGGTCGCCGCGGCGGTCGTTCCACAACGGCACCCGCTCGACCGCCGCCGCCTCGACCTCCTCCGGCGTCTCCAGGACGAAGACGTGGCGGAAGCCCTCGCCGCGCAGCCCGCGGAGCGACCGCCGCAGCTGCGCCTTGTGGTTGCGGACGACGTGCGGGCCGAACGCCCGGTCGGCCCGGCCGCGGTTCCGCTCGTGGCACACCGCCTCCGGCAGGTCGAGGACGACGGCGACCGGCAGGCAGTGGTACCGGCGGGCGAGTTCGACGAGCGGCTTGCGGGCCTCCGGCTGGACGTTGGTGGCGTCGACGACGGTGAGCCGGCCGAGGGCGAGCCGCTTGGCGGCGACGAAGTGGAGGACGTCGAACGCGTCGGCGGTGACCGCCTGGTCGTTCTCGTCGTCCCCGACCATCCCGCGGCAGGCGTCGGACGAGAGGACCTCGGTCGGGCGGAAGTGGTGGCGGGCGAAGGTGCTCTTGCCCGACCCGCTCGGGCCGACCAAGACGACGAGGCTGAGCGCGGGGATCTGGATGGTCATGCGGCGGCCCCGGTCCGGGCCAGGAGGTCGCGGAGGAACGTGGAGAAGTCGTCCTTCAGAGGCAGCTCCAGGTCGCGCCGGACACGCCGCCGGCGGTCGCCCGCCGGCTCGCCGGTGACAGGGTTCTCGGCCGGCCGGTCGTACTCCTCCCAGTACAACCCCGCCCCGCGCTTCTGCCAGGCCGGCAGGTCGTTGAAGTTCACCCCGCCCCGGAACAGCAGCTCGTTCTTCCCCGCCGCGGACAGCCCGGCCAGCGCCGCCGTCGCCTCCCCGGCCGTCTTCCCCTGCTTGCGGAGCAGCCAGTACCCGTGGGCGTTCAGGGCGTTCCGGTGGGCGTCCTCGCTCCGCCACCGGAAGTAGTCGACGACGTGCCCGGCCGACGGCAGCTGGGAGACCCGGCAGTCGAACGCGGCCACCGCCCCGAGCAGCAGCGAGAACTTCCCGCTCGCCTCGCCGGCCAGCACCGAGTGCAGCTTGCGGAGCTTCCGCCCGAACGTGCCCTCGCCGGGGGCGAACAGCAGCGACAGCTCGTCGCTCTGGGCGTACCCGAACGTGACGTCGAACCCGCACCCGGCCATCAGGTGCTCGGCGGTCGCCAGCATCAGGTCCCGGAACCGCTCGTCGAACGGGGCCTCGAACCGGTGGACCTCCTTGGTCAGCCGGGTGAAGCCCCGGCCGTCCAGCCGGGCGACCATGTGCAGCCCGGGCAGCACGCACAGGTCGTGGGCCGCCTCGTACACCCGCATCGCCCGGTCCAGGTCGTCGAACCTCATCGGCCACCCCCCGGCGGCTCGGCCGACCGCTCGAACACCGCCATCTGCGTCGGCGGGCCGTGCTCGGGGTGCTCCGGGCCGACCGGCAGGAACCGCACCGCGTACCCGAACCGCCCGGCCACCCCCGACGCCCACGCCAGGAACTCCGCCCGCGTCCACTCGAACCGGTGGTCCGGGTGCCGCACCGCCCCGGCCGGCAGCGTCTCCCACGTCACGTTGTACTCCCGGTTCGGGGTCGTCAGCACCACCGCCCGCGGCCGCGCGAACTCCCACACCACCCGCTCGAATGCCGCCAGCCGCGGCGGGTCCAGGTGTTCCACCACCTCCACCACCGCCGCCGCGTCGAACCCCTCCAGCCGACGGTCCCGGTACGTGAGCGAGCCGTGCAGCAGCCGCACCCGGTCCGCCGGCGTGGCCGACAGCCGCTCCAACTTCAACCGCCGGGCGGCGACCTCCAGGCTCCGGACCGACACGTCCACCCCGACCACCTCCTCGAACTGCCGGTCCTTCAGCAGCTCGCGGACCAGCTTCCCCTCCCCGCACCCGAGGTCGAGCACCCGCCGCGCCCCGGCCGCCCGCAGGGCCGCCAGCACCGCCCCGAGCCGCTGCTCGTTCAGGCTCGCCGCCGCCGGCGCCTCCGCCGCCGGCTCGTCGTCCCCGGCGAGTGGGTCCTCCTCGTCCACGAGCCGGCTCAGGGCCATCCGCACCAGACCGGGCCGGTTCCCGAGGTAGCGGCGGGCGATCTGCTCCTTCGCCGGGTGCCCGGCCAGCCACCCCTCGCCCTTCGCCAACAGCTTCTCCGTCTCGTCCGGGCCGACGTAGTAGTGCTTCTTGGCGTCGAACACCGGGACCAGGACGTACAGGTGGGTGAGCAGTTCCGACAGCGGGACGGTGCGCCGGACGGTGACCGAGTAGTACGGGCCGTCGCCCCACTCGGGGAACCGTTCGTCGAGCGGGTGGCGGGTCGCCGCGACCTCGTACCCGAGCGGCTCGAACAGCGACCGCAGGAACGGCTCCCCGCCGCGCACCGGGAGCACGTCCAGCCGGGCCTCGAGCGGGAGCGGGGCCGCCGCCAGCTCCGGCCGGTCCTTGCACCGGCCCTGCAGCGCCGACCCCCACACCTGGGCGACCGCCACGCTCAGGAAGGAGGAGGCCACGAACGGCCGGTCGTTGACGTACTGGGCGAGGAGGAAGTCGCGGTCCGGGTTCCGGCCGCGGACCAGGCCGACCGCGTCCACGTCGAGGAGCAGGCAGGCGGTGCACCGGTCCGGGCCGGCCTCGGGGTAGTAGGCGTGCGCCCGGCCGAAGCTCAGGGGGAACGACTGGAACCGGTCCGGGTGCTTGTGCAGCAGGAACCCGAGGTCGGTCGCCGGTCGGTGGGTCGTGGTGATCGACAGCAGCATGGGCCGCCCGGGGCGGGGTGCAAGGGCCGCCGGGGAGGGACACCCGGCGGCCGAACGGGTTCGCCCGCGCGGGCCGGCGGCACCCGAGTTGCTCCGGTTCCGACGGGGCGAACGATTCCTACGGGGAGAACGTCATGGCCGCGACGATGGAGTACCCGATGACCCGCCAGGGGGTCCGCGACCTGAACCAGCCCGCCCGCCCGGCCGGGGGCGGGCGGGTGAACGTCGGCCCGAACGAGCGGGCGGCGAGCACGCTCGGCGGGGCGTTCCTCGCCGGCCTCGGGGTGAGTCGCGGCGACCTCCTCGGGCTCCTGCTGGCGGCCGCCGGCGCCGGTCTGGTGTACCGCGGCACCACCGGGCACTGCATGGCCTACGCCGCGGCCGGGGTCAGCACCGCCCGGTGACGGCCGTCACTTCGCCGGCGGGCCGACGCACCAGAGGTGGCCCTTCGTGCGGATGAAGAGCCGGCCGCCGCTCGCGGCCGGGCTCGACTGCGCCCCCTCCCCGAGCGGGTTGCGGGCGAGCTGCTCGTACTCGTCGCCGGCCTTCAGCACGAACGTCTCCCCGGCGTCGGACAGGCAGTACAGCCGGTCCCCGGCGAGCACCGGGGAGGCGGAGAACGTCCCGCCCAGCCGCTCCTCCCACACCACCTTCCCGGTCTTCGCCTCCAGGCACGCGGCGATCCCCTTGTCGGTCACCACGTACAGCCGGCCGCCCGCCACGGCCATCGACGGCAGCATCGAGACGAGCTTGGTGTTCTCCCACGCGACGTGCGTCGCCGTCACGTCCCCCTCGCCGCCGAGCTTCACCGCCTTCAGCGTCGGCTTCCCGAACCCGGTGGTGCAGAACGCCACCCCGTCGGCAGACGCCGCCGACGGGACCAGCCCCTCGCCCTCCGTTTTGACCGTCCACAGGAGGGCGCCGGTCGCCGCGTCGAACCCCTGGATGACGTCCCCGGCCGGGCTGACGAGCACGTCCTTCCCGCCGTGGGCGACGACGAGCGGGGTGGCGTGGGCGACCCGCGACAGCCCCCGCGCGGTCTTCCACTTCACCTTCCCGGTGGCCTTGTCGAGGGCCACGAGGAACGCCTTGTCCCACGGCTTCTGCCACCCGACGCCCTTGTCCGGCCCCTCGCTCGACCCGTCGAACGGCATCACCAGGAGGTCCTTGTACAGGACCGGCGACGCCCCCAGCCCGTGCTGGCTGTAGTGCGGGAAGTCGCGGTTCACCCACGCCGTCTCGCCGGTGTCGGCCTTCACCGCGACGAGCGTCCCGTCGCCGAACGCGGCGTACACGCGGTCGGCGTCGGCCGCCGGGGTGGGGGTGGCCTGGGAGTTCCGCTTGTGGGCCATCTTCACCGTGATCTTGCACACCTCCTTGTCCCACAGCGGCTTCCCGGTGTCGGCGGCGAACGCCAGCACCCGGCCGGTCTTCCCGCCGTCGGTCGCGGTCGTCACGAACACCCGGTTCCCGACGACCGCCGGCGACGACCACCCCTCGCCCGGGACCTCCGCCTTCCACGCCACCCCCTCGGTCGCCGACCACTTCAGCGGCAGGCCCTTGTCTTCGGCGACGCCCTGCCCCGTCGGGCCGCGGAACCCGGGCCAGTCGGCGGCGGAGAGTGTGAGTGCGAGGGTGAGCGCGAGGGAAGAGGACAGCAGGCAGCGGGTCATGGGACACCGTGGTGATCGGGACCGGGTTGGTCGCCCGGGGTTCACACCCCGGGTTATTGGCTCGCCGCCCCTTCGGGGCTGAATGCTTGAACCCCGGGCGCCGGGTCAACGGGGCGCCGGCTTCCCCGGCTCGGGGAAGTTCTTCGCCGCGTCGTCCAGCACCAGCACCCAGTCGAGCAGTTCGCCGGGGTCCGGCGGGGTGAACCGCTTGGTGCCGGTGTTCGGGAAGGTGCCGACCTCGCTCGCCTTGCCGTCCCGCGGGTTGAACCACCACGCCTTCACCTTCGGGCCGGTGACCTTGTCCATCCGCACCGCGAACGGCCGGCCGACCGGGGCGTACACCATCGCGTAGCTCCCCGCCTCGTCGCGGGTGGCGGCGAACCGGCGGGTGCCGGCACCCGGCACCGACGTCGCCACCTCCTCGGCGACGACCACGGAATCGTCCGGGACGCGGGTGAGGTACGGCCGCGACTCGACCAGCCGCCGGCCGTGCTGCATCTGCCCCGCCCCGGGCTGGCCCAGGGCCTCGTCCCAGGTCATGAGCGGGCCGTTGATCGGCTTGCGGCCCTTGTCGTACATCTGCCACACCGAGTGGTGCCCGTAGGTGTGCCCGCACGCCCCGGTGAACAGGTCCCAGTACAGCGCCCGCCGGCAGTCGGCCGCGACCGAGTGGCCCAGCTCCTTCGCCCGGAACGACACCGGGTGGTCCTCGTAGATCGGCTCGCCGTCGAGCACCGGCTTCGTCGGCGTGCGGTCGTAATCCACCTTGGTCTGGTCGTACCGGCCGGTGAACTCGGGCTGGTGGCCGTTCTGCCGCATGTTGAAGTCGAGCCAGTCGTCGGCGTGGAACACGTCGGCCGACCCGCCCCCGCCGCGCGGGTGGAAGGTCATGAGGTGCGCCCCGCCGTCGCCCTTGCGGAGCCCCTTCGCCATCGCCCGGATGACCTCCTTGTGGCGGTCCGTTTCGACGGCCCGGTCCCCGCCGAGCACCCAGATGATCGGCGCGTCCTTGTAGCGCTTGCCGAGCCACTCGCCGTAGGCGGCGGCGTTCTCCGGGGTGAACACGTCCGGGCCGGCCCCGAACTTCCCGCGGTTCCACTTGTCGCCCCAGGTCGGCAGCATCCCGACGTACAGCCCGAGTTCCCCGGCCTTGTTCACGACCCAATCGACGTGCTCGAAGTACTTCTCGTTCGGCTTGATCGGGTCGTCGCCGGTGAGCGGGGTGTGGCCGTACGGGTTCGGGTCCTTCAGCCCGTCGAGCTCGGCGAGGACGACCGCCTGGATGACGGTGAACCCCTTCGCCGCCCGGTCCTTCAGGTACTTCTCGGCCTGCTCGCGGTTCAGCCGGTGGAACAGCTCCCAGGCGGTGTCGCCGAGGTAGAAGAACGGCTTCCCGTCGGCGGTGACGAGGTACCGCTTGTTCTCGCTCACCTTCAGCCGGGGCGGGGCCGCGGTGGCCGGCGAGGCGGCCGCGGTGAGCAGCAGGAGTACGGAGAGGAGTCGCACGGCGGGCCTCGGGTTGGTGGGGCAGGCATTCCTGCCTGCCGAGGGATCGGGCAGGCAGGAATGCCTGCCCCACCCGGATCGGGTCACCCGCCGGTGATGCGGCGGCAGCTCGCGGCCAGTTCGGCCGGGTCGAACACCCGCTTCCAGTCCGGCCGGAACAGGACCGGCCTGGCCTCGTCGATCGCCTGCTGGCAGCCGGCCGAGAACTTCCAGTCGATCTCGTTGAACAGGATCGCCAGCTCGACGTTCAGGTGGCCCATCAGGAAGTCGCGGGCCGCCTCCGCCGGGACGCCACGGGCGACCGCCTCGTCCAGCCCGTCGCGGATCGCCGACAGGCACGTCGCGGCGACCGACTCGGACAGGGCCGGCTCCAGCACCGCCATCTGCTCGACCGTCATCCGGTGGCTGCGGAGGATCGGGCCGAACATCTTCCGGCTGATCTCCTCCCCGAGCCGGTAGTCGTCCTCGGTCCCCTGCATCAGGGCCGACACGATCGCCTGCTTGGCGAGGCCGCTGCCGAAGAAGTCGCGGCGGGCGTCCATCGCCTGCTCGTCGTTGAACACCGGCGGGTGGGCCGGGTGTGTGACGAAGTAGGCGATGTCGTCGCGCTTCGGGAGGCGGCCGGCGTAGGGGGCGGCGGCGTCGAGGCAGACGACGAGGGTACCGGGCTTGACCAGCGGGACGACCTGGTGGGCGACCGGCCCGATCACCTCGTCCGGGACGGTGAGGAGGACGACGTCGGCCTGCGGGCAGGCGTCCTCCTTGGACATCGGGGCGAGGCCGCGGTCGCGGAGCTTCTGCACCCCCGGCCCGCTCTCGATGTGGAGGACGCGGTACGCCGGGTCGTCCCGGAGGGCGTTACTCGCCCGGGTGCCCATGCTCCCGGCCGCCCCGAACAGCGCGATCGTCTTCACGACACGACCCCCGTTGCGTGGTACTCGAAGCGTCCGCCGCGTAGCCACTCGAAGAAGTCGTCCCGGCCGACCTGACCGCCCTTGAAGCAGACCTCCCGCCCGTCCGCCGCACGGCCCGGGGCGTGCATCCGGCAGAGCGGCGACCCCGGGGCGATCGGGGCGACGAACTCCAGCGAGCGGACGCCGAGTTCGCGGGCGACGTACCCGGACGTGTCCCCGCCGGCGACGCACACCCGGCGGATGTCCGTGTCGGCGAGGACGCGGTCGAGCACCGCCCCCAAGAACCGGCCGAGCCGCGGGCCGGTGCCGGTCGCCCCGGCCGCCACCCGGGGGTCGTCCGGCCCGAGGGCGGCGTGGACGACGACCGACGCGGGGGCCTGCCTGCGAACCTCCGCGGCGACGGCGTCCGGGTCGCCCCCGCCCGCCGACCACGCCTGCGGTGACACCGCGATGTCACACCACCCCTGCTCCCTGGCCCGGGCGACCTGCCGGGCGGTGACCGGCGAGCAACTCCCCGACACGACCACGGTCCGGTCCACCGCGAAAGCCCGGTGCGTCGGCGGATCGGGCAGCGTCCCGATGTTTCGCCAATACGCCACCAGAGCGTACTCCAGTCCGGACGAGCCGACCGCGAACGTGGCCTGGCGGACCTCGGTCTCGTTCCACACCATCCGGCCAACCGTGCAGAGATGGCCCTCGCTGACGGTGTCGTAGACGATTACGGGAGGCTGGGGCTCGTTCGCCACCCACTCGGCCGGGCACTTGTCGGGGTACGCCGGGCTGGGCGGCTTGACCGTCCACACCCCCCAGAAGTCTAGCCGGGCCGCGTCCACCAGTCCCGTCGGCCGCGTGGTCTGCTCGGCCAGCAGCCGCCGCAGGTCGGCCTCGCGCATCGGGGTCACCGGGTGGCGGCTCATCGTCGGGTGGCGGTCGAGCCGGAACACCCCGCTGTCCTGCCCGCTCCGGGCGAACAGGTTCCCGAACGCCACGTACCTCCCGAGCGCCGGCGCCCCCACCACCAGCGGCACCCACGGCCCGCCGAACACCGACGCCCCGACGTCGATCGCCCGCCCGATGCTCCCGACCGCCGGGGACGAGTCGAACGTCGAGCACACCTTGTAGTGGACCAGCGGCGGGCCGAGCGCCTTCAGCCGCTCGAACACCGGCCGCAAGACGCCCTCCATCTCCGCCGTCGGCAGCGACCGGCTCACCCCCGCGACGCCCACCGCCCCCAGCCCGATCACCTCGTCCGCGGCCGGCGGGTCGAGGAACAGCCGGGTCGGGACGCCAGCTTGGGCGAGCACCTCCATCACGTCGGCGGAGCCGCTGAAGTCGTCCCCGTAGTAGGCGAGCCGCAGGCCGGTCATGGCTGGGTCTTTCCTCACACTCGCACTTTCCCCCGCGTCATTCCCGGTACGCCTCCAGCGCCTGCCGCAGCTCCGGGTGCCCGTTCGCGTGCTGGTCCAGCGGCACCCCGGCGACGGCCGCGTCCCACGCCTGGCGAATCGCCCGGCACCCCGCCGCCGGCCCGCCCGGGTGGGCCATCATCCCGCCGCCGGCGAGGTACATGAGGTCCGTCGAGCCGGTCAGCCGGTATGTGTCGGGCGGCTGCCGCACCGTCTGCCCGGACGCGACCACCGGCATCGCCCCGTAACCGCCGAGCAGCGGGGAGAGGCACGCCTGGATCGACCGCACCACCGACTCGTCCGGCTCCCAGAACTTGTTCCGCAGGCCGTTCACGTGCAGGTGGTCGACCCCGGCCAGCCGCCACACCTTCTGGTACGCGGCGAACTCGACGCCCAGCGCCGGCGAGCGGGTCAGCATGCCCCACCCGTTGCGGTGGCCGTGGATCGGGAGTTGGCTGTACTGCCGGAGCTTCATCACCCCGGCGAGGCCGACGTGGTTCAGGCTGGCCATCACGCACGTCCCGCCGTGGGCCAAGACGGTGTCGTGGTGCCGCCGCATCGCGTCCACGTCGTCGGAGATGTTGAACGCGACCATCACCTTCTTCCCGGTCCGGTCGGCGTGGGCGTTCACCACCCGCATCACCGCCTTCACCCGGGCGTCGAGGGGCGAGTGCGGCCCGTTCGCCTGCAGCTCGTCGTCCTTGACGAAGTCGATGCCGGCCTCGGCGAGCGTGCCGACCAGCTCCGCCGTCTGCTCCGGCGTCAGCCCGACGCTCGGCTTGACGATCGTGCCGACCACCGGCCCGGACGCGACCCCGGTCAGCCGCCGCGTGCCGGCGCCCCCGAACTGCGGCCCGGGGTGGGCGCGGAACGCCTCGGGGAAGTCGAGGTCGAGCAGCTTCAGCCCGGAGAACTCGCGCAGCTCGAACAGGTTGCCGGTCACGGTCGCGAGGACGGTCGGCAGGTTCGTCCCCATGTTCTCCAGCGGGAACGCGACGACCAGCTCGGCCCGGCGGTAGACCGGTTTCGCGACGCCCTTCGGCACCGCCGCCCCGGGCAGGCTCGGGGTCGGCGACTCGTCGAGCGGGGTGAGCCGCTCGACCCGCGCGAGGTGCCGGTCGCGGAGCTCGTCCGTCTCCCCGTGGACCCGGACGAACGTGCCGGACGACTGCTCCCCGGCGAGGGCCGCGGCCGCCTGCTCGAGCGGGAACGCGGTCTCGATCCGGTACGTCGCGCGGACGAACTCGCGGGCCATGTCGTCACCCCACCCTGGCGAACCCGGAGCGTGAGCGACGGGGTGACGCACACCCCGTCGCTCACGCTCCGGGTTCGCGGACCCGCACCACCTCGCCGGTCTCCGCCGACTCGTACGCCCCGAAGACCAACTCCAACGTCTTCAGGTTGTCGGCCGCCGCCGTCTCGGCCTCGCCCGCGCCGGTCAGCGCGGCGAGCAGGTTCCGCAGGCACGGGACCATGCTCCCCTGTACCAACTCGCGGCCGGGGGCGCACCACGGGTACCGCGGCGGCGGGCACCGGCGGGCGAGCGTCCCGCCGGCGGTCGTCACCCGCACCCAGTAGTCCGGGCCGAGTTCGGCGCTCCCGCGGTCGCCCTCGACATGCACGAACGTCTCCGGGAACCGGTCGTGCTCGATCCGGCTGGCGTAGCTCATCTCGCACGTCACCGCCGCCCCGCCCCGCACCCGCAGCAGCACCGTCGCCACGTCCTCCCCGCGGATGTCCGGCCGCACCTTCCGGGTCACGCAGAACAGGCTCTCGGCCTCCCCGAACAGGAACCGGGCGACGTCGAGGACGTGGGTGCCGATGTCGGTCAGGATGAACCGGTCGAGGGCGCGGAGGAACGGCTGGGCTTCGAACACCGGGAAGCTGTTCGAGTACACGATCCGGCCGCGGAACACGGTGCCGATCTCGCCGCCGTCGAGCACCCGCTTCAGCTCCCGCAGCGGAGCCTGCCACCGCCAGTTCTCGTGGACGAGCAGCGGCACCCCGGCCGCGTGACACTCCGCCGTCACCGCCCGCGACTCCTCCAGCGTCGGGGTGAGCGGCTTCTGGCAGATCACCGGGACGCGGTGCCGGGCGGCCAGGCGGATCAGCGGGGCGTGGGCGTCCGGGGCGGCGATGACGTCCGCGAAGTCGGGCTTCACCTCCTCGAACACGTCGGCGGGGTCGGTGAACACCCCCGCCACGCCGAACCGCGCCGCCAGCGCTTCCGCCTTCGCGCGGTCCGGGTCGCAGACCGCGGCGCACCGCGCCCCGCCGACCTCCTTCCAGGCGGCCAACTGGTAGCCGGCCCAGAACCCGGCCCCGAACACGGCGAACCGCCGCCCGGTCATCGGGCCGCCCCCCGCAGCCGGGTCCGGACGCTGTCCGCCAGGACCGCCAAGAACACCACCCCGCCGGTGATGACCGGGTAGGCGTAGGGGTTCGCGTTCACCAGGGCCAGCCCGTTGTACACCGCCTGGATGGTGACCGCCCCGACCAGCACCCCGGGCAACACGTTCCCGCGCCCGCCGAACAAGCTCGCCCCGCCGAGGACGGCCGCCGCGACCGCGTTGAACTCGTACTCCCGCCCGAACGTCGGCGACACCGCCCCGAGCTGCGCCAGCGCGACCAGCCCGCCGAGCGCCGCGCACGCCCCGCTGATGACGTACACCCGGAGCAGCACGCCGTTCACGTCGACCCCCGCCTTGCGGGCCGCGTCCGGGTCGTGGCCGACGGCGTACACGTGCCGGCCGAACCGGGTCCGCGACAGCACCCACTGCCCCAGGACGAGGACGGCGAGGAGGGCGACCACCGGGACCGGGACGTCGAGCACCGTGCCGGCGAGGAGGCGGAACTCGTCCGGCAGGTTCATCGCCCGCGTCCGGCTGACCCACAGCCCGAGCCCGCGGAGGACGAATAGCGACGACAGCGTGACCACGAACGCCGTCAGCCGGAGGCGGGTGACCGCCAGCCCGTGCAGCAACCCGCATAGCGGCCCGACCGCGAGCACCGCGACCGCCCCGGCCCACCACGGCGCCCCCTCGCCGACCAGCCACCCGCACACCGCCGCCCCGAGGAACATCACCGACCCGACCGCCAGGTCGATCCCGGCGGTCAAGAGCACGAACGTCATCCCGGTCGCCACCACCCCGACCGCCGCCGACTGCACCAGCACGTTCCGCAGGTTCTCGGCGGTGAGGAACTTCGGGGTCTGGACGGCGAACGTGACGGCGACGGCCGCCAGCACCCACAGGGCCGGCAGGGTGAGGAGGTCTGCGGCGGTGCGGCGGAGGGCCGTCATGCCGCACCCCCGAGGGCGTGCCGCAGGATCGCCTCGCGGTCGAACCCGGCCCGCGGCAGCTCGGCGCGGATCGTCCCCCCGGCCATCACCAGCACGCGGTCGCTCATCCCGAGCAGTTCCTCGATCTCGGACGACACCAAGAGCACCCCGGCCCCGGCCTCGACCAACTCGTTCACCGCCCGGTAGATCTCGGCCCGCGCCCCGACGTCCACCCCGCGGGTCGGCTCGTCCAGCAGCAGCACCTGCGGGCGGGTGAGCAGCCACTTCGCCAGCACCGCCTTCTGCTGGTTCCCGCCGCTCAGGGTGCGGGCGGTCCGGGATTCGAGCGGCGCCGCCGTGAGCCGGACGCGGTCGGCCGCGCCGCGGGTCGCGGCGGCGAGTTCCCGGCGGCGGAGCCGCGGCAGCGCGGCAAGGGCGATGTCGTCCGCGACCGCGGCGTCCATCAGCAGGCCGTCCGCCCGCCGGTCTTCCGTGAGGAACGCCATGCCGCGCCCGATCCGCGCCGCCGGCGACAGCCCGGTGACGGGTTCGCCGTTCAGCCGCACCTCGCCGGACGCGACCGGGTCGAGGCCGAACACCGCCCGTAGGAGTTCCGTCCGCCCGGCCCCCATCAGCCCGGCCAGTCCGACCACCTCCCCCTTGCGGACCGCGAATGACACCGACCCGGCGATGCCTGGCCGGACCAGGTCGCGCACCCCCAGCACCGGCTCCGCGGCCGGCGCGCCCGCCCGCGGCGGGTACACCTGCTCCAGCCGCCGGCCGACCATCAGCGACACCAGCCGGTCCTCGTCGAAGTCGCCGCGCGGGCCGTGGGCGACGAGTTGCCCGTCGCGCAGGACCGCGACGGCGTCGGACAGGGCGAGCACGTCCGGCAGGTTGTGCGACACGTACACCACCGCCTTCCCCTCGGCCCGGACGCGTCGGACCACGGCGAACAGCCGCTCCGCCTCGGGGCGGGTGAGCGAGGTCGTCGGCTCGTCCAGGATCAGCACCCGCGCCCCGGCCGCCAGCCCCTTCGCGACCTCCACCAGCTGCCGCTCGCCCGGCGGCAACCCGGACAACTCGCGGTCGGGGTCGGTCGTCAGCCCGACGGCGGCGAGGGCGGCTTCAGCCTGCGACCGCAGCTTCGCCTGGTCGGTCCGCCGGAACGGCCCCGCCCCGCGCGTCGGCAGCCGGTCGAGGAACAGGTTCTCCGCCACCGACAGGTTCGGGAACAGGTTCAGTTCCTGGTGGACCAGCGCCACCCCTTCAGCAGCCGCCTCCGCCGGCGACGGCGGGGCGTAGTCCGCCCCGTCGATCCGGATGCGGCCGGCGTCCGGCGTGAACACGCCGGCGAGCACGTTCAGCAGCGTGGACTTCCCGGCCCCGTTCTCGCCGACCAGCCCGAGCACCCGCCCGGCGGGCACCGCCAGGGTCACGCCGCGGAGCACCCACACCCCGGCGAACCGCTTCCCGACGTCGGCCAACTCGACCCGTGCGGCGGTCATGTCGCCCCCCGCGTCCGGAGCACGTCGAGGCACGCCGCCAGGAAGATAAGCCCGCCCTTCGCCATCACCACGTGCCAGTGGTCGAGGTCCAGCAGCGTCAGGCTGTTCCCGATCAGGGTGATCACGAGCACCCCGACCGCCACCCCGAGCACGGTGCCGCGGCCGCCGCGCAGGCTCGCCCCGCCGATCACCGCCGCCCCGAGCACGTCGAGTAGCACGTCGCGGGGGACGAGGGTGGCGAGGCCGACTTCGAGCCGGGCGGTGTACAGGGCGGCGGCCAGCCCGGCGCACAGCCCGGACAGGGCGAACGCGAGCACCACCCGGGCGGCCACGGGCACCCCGGACACCCGGGCCGTCGCCGGGTTCAGCCCGACCGCGTACAGCTGCTTGCCGACGACCGTCCGGGCCAGCAGCAGGTGGGCGAGGACCGCCGCCCCGACCGCGACCCACACCCCGGGCGCGACGCCCCACCCCGCGCCGTCCGCCAGAGCGAGGAACCCGTCCGGCAGGTCGGTCACCGGCTTCGCGCCGGTCGCCCAGACGGCGGCCCCGCCGAGCGCGATCAGGGTGGCGAGCGTCACCAGGAACGCCGGCATCCGCAGCACCGCGACCGCGGCCCCGTGGAACAGCCCGACGGCGAGCCCGACCGCGGCCATCGCCGCCACCCCGGCCGCCGCCGACTCGGCCCGGGTCATCGCCACCGCCCCGGCCACGCTCGCCAGCCCGACCACCGCCGACGCCGACAGGTCGATCCCGCCGACCAGCAGGACGAACAGTTGCCCGACCGCGAGGAGGAGTAACGGGGCCGCGCTCGCGACCACGTACCCGAGGTTCGCCGCCGACACCACCTCGGGCCGGAGCGGGGCGACGACCGCGAGCCACGCCACCGCCAGCAGCAGCGGGGCCGCGTCCGACCGGAGCAGCCAGCGGAGCGGGTCTGCCGTCGTTGCCGGCGTCGCGTCGCCCACGGGTCACTTCCGGAGGTTGAAGCCCCACATCTCGCGACCCTTCGTGGCTAGCTTCTCTTGGGTCACCACGAACCCCGGGTCGCGGAGGGTGGCCGGCACGTCCTCCCCGGCCCGCATCTTCAGGACCGCGCCCACCGACAGCTCGCACTCGTACCGCATGTCCTGCACCCCGTCCGCGTCGAGGTACCCGTCCTTCAGCATCCGGTACGCGGTCGCGTCCCCGTCGAACCCGCCGAGGACGACGTGCCCCGGCTCGCCGATCCGGTGGTACCTCCCGGCCCGCCGCAGCGCCGACTCGACCGCCGGGAACAGGAAGTCGGACGAGGTGAACAGCAGGTCCACGTCCGGGTGCGCCCCGAGCACCGCCTCCAGCCCGGCCAGCGCCTTCTCCTGGTTCCACTCGGTCGCCACCCGGCCGACGACCTCGACGTTCGGGTGCTCCCTCACCGCGTCGTCGAACCCGTCCCGGCGGGCGATCGCGTTCCCGTCGGCGAGGTCCCCGACCAGGATGACCGCCTTCTTCGGCCCGGACCCGGCCAGCCCGCACAGGTACTTGACCGTGTCGTAGGTGATCTTCCGGTTGTCCGCGACCACGGTCACCGCCCGGCCGCGGTCTCGCGCCGGCGGGCGGTTGTACAGCACGATCGGGACGCCGGCGGCGTTCGCCGCCTTGATGACGGGCAGGACGGTCGCCCCGTCCTTCGGGGCGATGATGACCCCGTCCACCTTGCGGATCAGGAACCCGTTCACCTGCTCGAGCTGCCGGCTCGCGTCCCCGTCGGCGACCGCGGTCACGACCCGGATGTTCTTCTTGGCCAGCTCGGCCTTGAGCGTCTCGAAGCTGGCGACCCAGTACTCGGTCTGGAGCGTCTCGAACGAGACGCCGATCGTGAGCGGGCGGTCCGCATCCGGGCGGCACCCCGGCAGCGCGGCGAGCAGGAGGACGGCGGCGCGGGCGGGCATGGCGGGTCCGGGGAGGGGGGACTTGGAGCGTAGGCTACCCCGCCGGCCGGCCGGGTGGTAGTCTTTCGGGCGCATTCCGTTGTCGTTTTTGCGACACGCCCGCAGGCCGTGACAATCTCGTCCTTGGACCGGGTGGCCGGACCGCTTACAGTGCCGGGAGCCGACCCCACGACCCCGAGGCCGCTGTGACCCCGACCGAACCGATCCGGCTGACCAAGTTGGCGAAGCGGGCCGGGTGCGCGGCCAAGCACCCGCCCGGGTTCCTCCTCCCGCTGCTCGGCCAGCTCCCGCCGGTCACCGACCCGAACGTCCTGGTCGGCAGCGCGACCGCCGACGACGCCGCCGTGTACCGGCTGTCGGCCGACTCGGCCCTGGTCCTGACCACCGACTTCTTCACCCCGATCGTGGACGACCCGCGGGACTTCGGCCGGGTGGCCGCGGCGAACGCCCTGTCCGACGTCTACGCGATGGGCGGCCGGCCGCTCACCGCCCTCAGCGTGGTCGGCTTCCCGGACACCCTGCCGGCGACGGTCCTGGCCCGCATCCTCGCCGGGGCGGCGGAGGTCGCGGCCGAGGCCGGGGCGGCGATCGTCGGCGGGCACACGATCAAGAGCGAGGAGCCGATCTTCGGGCTGGCGGTCGTCGGCACGGTCCACCCGGACAAGGTGCTGAGCAACGCCGGGGCGAAGCCGGGCGACGCCCTGGTCCTGACCAAGCCGCTCGGCCTCGGGGTCATCAGCACGGCGGCGAAGAACGACCGGGACGACCGCGGGGCGATCGCGGAGGCGATCCGGGTGATGACGACGCTAAACCGGGCGGCGGCCGAGGTGCTGGTGCGAACCGAGGTCCACGCCCTGACCGACGTGACCGGGTTCGGGCTGCTCGGCCACCTTCGGAACATGACCGCAGCGAGCCGGGTGGCGGCCGAGGTGTGGGCCGACCGGGTGCCGGTGCTGGCGGCGGCCCGGGAGTACGTGGCGGCCGGGATCGCTCCGGGCGGGACGCGGGCGAACCGGTCGTTCCTCGCCGACTGGGTCGAGTACGCCGCCGGGGTGACAGAAGCCGAGCAACTGCTGCTGTGCGACGCCCAGACGTCCGGCGGGCTGCTCGCGGCGGTGCCCGGGGCCGCCGCGGACGAGGTGGTGCGGGCGCTGGCCGCCGGCGGGGTGACGGCCGCGGTCGTCGGCCGGGTGAGCGGCCCGGGTGAGGGCCGCATCACGGTCCGCGCGAGTCCGGGGTGACGCCCCGGTCCGGCTGCGCCGGCCGCCCAGCCCGCCGGTTCGACCCGACCCGCCCCGGCGCGCTTGATCCGCCGCGGAACGACGTGTATGGTCACAGGTAGGGCACACGTCCCCACCGGGAGGCGGGCATGAGCGGCGGCGCGCGGATCGACCGGCGGCGGTTCCTCGGGGCGGCCGCCGTCGCGGTCGCCGGCGGGCCGCTCGCCCTCGCCCGGCAGGGGCCGGCCGAGAGGAAGGTGGACCCGGTCAACCTGCCCCTCGACCGGGCCGACGTCTGGACCCTGAACTTCGTCTACAAGACCCCCCGGATCGAGACCCTCGACGCCCTCGACGCCGGCGGCCGGCGGGTCCGGAAGGTCGTCTGGTACATGTGGTTCCAGGTGTACAACCTGAGCGGGGAGCCGCAGACCACCCTGCCCGAGTTCGAGCTGGTCACCAAGGACCTGAACACCAGCCACCTGGACCAGCCGGAGCCGTTCCTCCTCCGCCAACTGGAGCGGATCGAGAACCCGACCGCCCAGAAGCAGCTCGAGCTGAAGAGCACGATCGGCATCTCGAAGCGGCCGATCCCGCCCAGTCTGCTGGTGGACGCCATCCCGAACCCCGTGACCGGGGCCGCGGTCTGGACGGACATCGCCGAGAAGGCCCCGAAGACGAACAAGTTCAGCGTGTACGTCACCGGGCTGTCGAACGGGCTGGCGGTCGAGGAGACGCCGACCGGGGAGAAGCTGATCAAGCGGAAGACGCTGCAGATCAACTTCGTCCGCCCGACCGACGACAACCGCCAGCAGACCGGCGACATCGTCCGGGACGACGCGAACGGCCCGGCCGAGCGGTGGATCTACCGGACCGCCTCGTCGATCAAGCCGAAGATGCCGTGACCTCGTGTCTTGTGGCACAGGTCTCCCGACCTGTGCTGGTTGGTTTCACAGGTCGGGAGACCTGTGCCACAAGACCGTTCACCCGGCCCGCTCCCCCACGACCATCGCCGCTTCCCCGCCGGCCCGGGTTAGGACCACGAACCGGTGGTCCGGGCCGTCGAGCTTGAGCTTCCGTACCAACTCGTCCGCGTCCACCGCCGACCCCCGCTTCACCACCGTCACCCTCCCGACCCGTTGCGCCCGCAGGTGGTCGCGCAGCCGCCCGGCGTGGAACCGGTCCGCCAACTCCACCCGGTACGCGGTCAGGAACGGCGACCGGACCGCCTCGGAGCCGGTGAACAGGGCGACGGCGTGGTCGACCGGCGCGAGGCCGAGGTCGGCGGCGAGCCCGCCGGCCAGCCCCGCCCGCACCACCGCCGCGTCCGGGTCGAACAGGTACTCGCCCACCGCCGCGACCGGGGGCGACGCGGGCACGTCGTCCGCGGCCAGCGTCGCGCCGCCGGGGAGAACGGTGGCCCGGCGGGCGGCGGTCCGGAGCGGCCCGAACCACAGCACGCACTCCTTCAACTCCCCGCCCGCCGAGACGAACTCGACCTCGGCCGGCAGGTCCGCGACGTCGGCGAGCGCGACCCCCGGCGCGACCTTCACCCCGAGCGGGAAGTCCGGCGCGAACCGGCCGCGGACGGCCGACAGCGGCGGGGAGTAGGCTTCGGGGTCGAGGTGCCGCCGGCCGTCGGAGCGCCGCCCGGGGTCGGCGAACGCCGCCCGCACCCCCGGCAGCGGGACGGTCAGGGCGTCACCCTCGCGGACCGTCACCCGCAGACCGAGCGCGGCGGCGTTCGCCGCCGCCACCGCCGCCCGCAGCGGGTCGTGTTCCACCGCGACGACGTCCGCCCCGGCCGCCGCGAGCGCGAGGGCGTCCCCGCCGATGCCGCAGCACAGGTCGGCGACGCTGCCGAACGGCGCGAGCCGGGCCGCCCGGTGTCGGGCGACGACCTCGCCGGACGCCTGCTCCAGCGCCTCGCGGGTGAAGTACATCCGGTCGGCGGCCGCGAACTTGGCCCGCGCCCGGCCGCGGAGGAGCACCGTTTCGAGGGCCGCCTTCGCCAGCGCGGCGGGGTGCCGCTTCCGCAGGTTCTCGAAGCACCCGAGGAACGCCGCCTCGGTCGGGGCGAGGGCGGCCGCCGCGGCGAGGGCGTGCTGGCCGGCCGGGGTCAGCAGGTCGCGGAACGCCGCCAGGTCCATCCGCCCCTCCCCGTTCGCCGCCCGCCTGCTACACTACACGCTTTCGCACACACCCGCGGCGGAGGCGGTCATGGGGAACCCGGCGAGCGTGATCCGGAAGCGGACGGAGAAGCGGCGGAAGCGGTACGAGGAGCGGCTCGGGCCGGGCGCGTACCTGCCCAAGGACGAGCGGCTGGCGTTCAACGCCGAGGTCGAGAAGGCGGCCGCCGCGGCGGAGAAGGAGAAGAAGGAGCGGGACGCGGCCCGGGCGAAGGCCAAGCCGTTCGGCAAGCCGAAGCAGGCGAAGTCCGCCCCGCCCGCGGAGAAGGCCGAGAAGAAGTGAGTTCGCCGGGCGAGCCGGGAGCGTGAGCGACCGGAGGGCGCCGACCCCCTCCGGTCGCTCACGCTCCCGGCTCGCCTTTCACACCCCGTTCGGCTCCGCGTCCACGTCCGCCGGCGCGAACTCGCCCCGCTTCCACTTCTCGACCGCCAGCGCCGCCATCGCCGCGTTGTCGGTGCAGAGGCTGAGCGGCGGGATGAACAACTCCGCCCCTTCCTTCGCGCACATCGCCTGAAGCGCCGCCCGCAGCGGCCCGTTCGCCGACACCCCCCCGCCGACCGCGAGCCGGGTCAGCCCGGTCTTCCGCAGCGCCTGCTTGCACTTCGCCACCAACACGTCGACCACCGCGGCCTGGAAGCTCGCCGCCAGGTCGGCCCGCTTCTTCCCCGGCGGCGGGGGCGCCGCCCGGCTCACGTCCTGCCCGTGGCAGGCGTACAGGACCGCCGTCTTCACCCCGCTGAAGCTGAACTCGAGCCGCCCGCCGTCGAGGAACGCCCGGGGGAACCGGTACGCCGCCGGGTCGCCGCCGGCCGCCTCGCGCTCGACCGCCGGCCCGCCCGGGAAGCTCAGCCCGAGCACCGCCGCGACTTTGTCGAACGCCTCCCCGGCGGCGTCGTCCCGGGTCCCGCCCAGGAGCGTCAGTGACAGCGCGGTGTCACACCGGAACAGGGCCGTGTGCCCGCCGCTCACCACCAGCCCGACGCACGGGAAGATGTCCCGCCCGGCGGCCAGCCGGCAGGCGAACACGTGGCCGTGGACGTGGTTCACGGCGACGAGCGGGACGCCGAGGCCGAGGGCCAGCATCTTCGCCGCGGACACCCCGACTAACAGCGCCCCGACCAGCCCCGGGGTGTTGTGGACGGCGACGCACCTGACGTCGCCGAGGGTGACCCCGGCCCGGGACAGCGCCTCGTCGACCACCGGCAGGATGTTCCGGACGTGCGCCCGGGACGCGATCTCCGGCACCACCCCGCCGAACCGGGCGTGCAGGTCGGTCTGCGATGCGACGACGCTGGAGAGGACGGTCAGCTCGTCGGTGAACACCGCCGCCGCCGTCTCGTCGCACGACGTTTCGAGGGCGAGGAAGTTCATCCCGCCACCCGCCCCAGCCGGAGGGTGAAGTTCCACGTCACGGTGCGGACGGTCGCCGGGTCGCCCCACGCGGCGGCGAAGTCGGGGGCGAGCCGCGCGAGCGGGTCGAACCCGTTGGCCCTCACGAACGCCTTCGTCGCCGACCAGGTGTTCATGTACCCGAGCAGCCGCGGGAGGTCCCAGTCCGCCCGCATCTCGAACGCCGGCGCCGGCACCTCCGGGAACGGGAACGGGACGGTGCGGTACCCGGCGTCGACCAGCGCCCGCTCCGGCGGCCAGTACGGCCCGACGAACTCCGCCTGGAGCCGACGGAGGACCGGGTCGACGGCCGGGTTCACGGAGTGCAGGTCGTAGGTCCAGACGGCGAGCAGCCCGCCCGGCCGGCACACCCGCCGGACCTCGGCGTAGAACCGGTCGAGGTCGAACCAGTGGAGCGCCTGGGCGACGGTGACGAGGTCGGCCGCGGCGTCCGGGAGCGGGCACGCCTCGGCCGGGGCGACCACGTACTCGACCCGCGGGTGGGCTTCGGCGTTCCGGACCTGCTCGGCGCTGGCGTCGGTGGCGAACACCTTCCGGAAGTGGGCGGCGAGGGCGACCGCGGCCTGCCCGCTGCCGGTCCCGCAGTCCCAGGCGAGGTCCCGGCCCGGCGCGGCCGACGCGAGGAACGCGAACAGCCCCGGCGGGTAGTCCGGGCGGAACGCCCGGTAGTCCGCGGCGTGGCCGGAGAAGTGGTCCTTGAACGCCGGGGTCATGGGGCCTCGTCGGGGGACTCGGGCGGGGTCAGGTACAGGTGGCACAGCCGCGGGTACCGCCGCCGCAGCTCGGCCTCGTCCTCGAACGGGAAGTCCTGGCCCTCGGGCGGGGGCGGCGGGGCGTCCTTCTCCTCCCGGTCGAGCCGGTCGTAGAAGTCGCTCATCCCGGTCTTCGCCTCGTACACCCGCAGGGCGGCGGCGTCCAACCCGAACCCGTCCACCGGGTCGCCGTCCAGGACGTCGGCGAGCGAGTCCGGGTTCCGCAGGGCGGCCTCGTACGGGTGCCGGCCGCGGGCGACCAGCCACACCCGGAAGTCGCGGAACCCGTCGGCCCCGCGCTCCCCGCCGTTGATCAGGTACGCGGCCCCCTCCAGGTCGATCCGGTTGGCGGCCGCCATCGCCTCGTCGAACCGGGCCTGGAACCCGACCACCTCGAACCACTTCAGCTCCCCGAGGCGGTCCTTGAGGGCCTCGAAGTGGTCGATCGGGTCGGGCCGGTAGGCGTCCTCGACGACCTTCCAGAACGGCTTCCACTCCATCCCGCACCTCCCGGGGCGAAGGCGTCAGTCGTCCCCGTCCAGATACCTCGCGGCGAGCCGGGGCAGCCGCCGGCGGAGTTGGTCGTGGTCCTCGAGGTCCCAGTCGTCTCCCAGGTCGGGGAGCACTTTCGGCTCGCCGTACCGGGCGCGGAACGCCGCGTCGTAGGCCGCGTACCCGGCGTCGGTCTTCTTGCGGCCCGTCGCGGCGAACCAGGCGTCGAGCCCGGGGTCGCCGTAGACCTCCGTGAAGTCGTCGTCGGTCACGACATCGGCCAGGGCGTCCGGTCGCTTCACGGCGGCTTCGAACGCCTCCCGGCCGCGGAGGACGAGCCACCGGCGGAAGTAGTCGAACCCGTCGTCCGAGCAGCCGCCGTGGATCAGGTACGCGGCCCCCCAGAGGTTCCAGCGGTACGCCCGGTGTAACATCCGGTGCCACAGGTGGTCGAACGCCAGGATCTTTGCCTCGGACAACTTCGCCAGCCGCTTCACGAGTCGTTCCGCGTGGGCGTCGGCGTCGACCCGGCGGGTCGCCCGGATGTGGTCCCAGAACTCGGCGACGGTCATGCGGCCGGCTCCGCGAGCGGGAAGACGTCGGCGACCGGCAGCCGGAACCCGGGGACCACCGGGTCGCCATCGAGTTCGTCGCCCCGGGCGAGGACGCGGACCGCCGTGGGCGAGTCGAAGACGAACACCTGCTCGACGTTCGAGTAGACGTGCCACACCCGCCGGACGCCGGCGGCGAAGTACTCCCGCACCTTGTCCACCACGTCGAACGCCTTGTCGGTCGGGCTGATCACCTCGACGGCGAGGTCCGGGGCGACCGGCCAGGCGTTGACCCGCGGGAGCGGGCGGGCGGCGGCCCACCGGGCGTAGGACACGAACGCCACGTCCGGCTTCCGGTCATTCCAACCGGGGAGCGCGAACATGGTCTCGTTGACTGCCCGGCCGAGGTCGTTCTCGCGACAGAACGGTTCCAGCCGCCCTTGGAGGATGGACGCGATCAGGTTCTCGATCAGGCCCATCGGCTGCTTCTCCACCCGGACGCCCCGGACGACCTCGAACCGCCCGTCCCCGTCGGCGTACGGGTCGTGGCGGGCCGCCGGCGGCCGCGGGGCGGGGGCGACGGGCGCGGGAAGGACGGCGGCGCTCACGAGACCTCCTCCGACGGGTGACGCGGTCAGTACCCGACCTTCGCCCCGTGGGGCGCCCCGACCAGGCCGTTCGCGCTCGGCTCCGGCGGCCACTCCTGCCAGTTGTTCGCCTGCCGCCAGAAGGCCAGCGGGTTGTCGTACACCACCTTCCGGATCGCCGCCTCCGGGTGCCCGCGCCGCCGCATCTCCTGGATCAGCTCCGGGACCGCCAGCGGGTCCGACTTCCCCCAGTCCCCGGCCGAGTTGGCCATGATCCGCTCCGTCCCGACCGTCTCGATGATGTCGCACGCACGGGCCGGCGTACACTTCGTCTGCGGGTACAGGGTCATCCCGCACCAGAACCCGCCGTCCAGGGCGAGCCGGACGGTGTGCTCCTCGACGTGGTCGACGCACACCCGGTGCGGCTTCACCCGCCGGTCGTTCCTCAGCATGTCGAGGATCATCCGCGTCCCCTTGTACTTGTCCTCCAGGTGCGGGGTGTGGATCAGCACCAGCTCGTCGGTCTTCGCGGCCAGGTCGAGGTGCTCCTGGAACACCGTCGCCTCGTTCGCGGTGTTCTTGTTCAGCCCGATCTCGCCGACGCCGAGCACGTTCGGCCGGGAGAGGAACTCGGGGACCATCGCGATCACCTCGCGGGACAGCGAGACGTTCTCCGCCTCCTTCGCGTTGATGCAGAGCCAGCAGTAGTGCCGGACGTGGAACTGGGCGGCCCGCCTCGGCTCGTAGTCGGTGAGCTGGCGGAAGTAGTCGTGGAACCCGGCCGCGGTGCCGCGGTCGAACCCGGCCCAGAACGCCGGCTCGGAGACGGCGGCGCACTGGGCGTAGGCCATCCGCTGGTAGTCGTCGGTGGTCCGCGAGATCATGTGGATGTGCGGGTCGATGTACTGCATCGGCGGGCCTCCGGGGTTGCGGTCAGTATACCCGGGGCGGCCGGAAACGGGCGCGGCCCGCGCCGGCTGTCTGCCGGCGCGGGCCGCGGGTCGGGGCGGGGGCGGGCGGGGTCAGCCCCGCCGCCCCGCCCCGGGCGATGTCGTCGAGCACCTCGTCACTCCACCCGTCGACGTGTACCCACTTCCGATACCGGATCCCGTTCCGCGCCCGGCACGGCCGCACTACTCGACCTTCCCACACTCGCTGATGGTGACCTTGGCCGACGTCTGCCCGCTGCGCGAGCCGACCGCCTCGATCTTCTTGACCACGTCGTAGCCGGTCACCACCTGTCCGAACACGACGTGCTTGCCGTCGAGGTGCGGGGTCGCGGCGGTGCAGAGGAAGAACTGCGAGCCGTTCGTGTTCGGCCCGGCGTTCGCCATCGACAGGGTGCCGGGCCCGAAGTGCTTGCCGGCCTTGCCCTCGAACGTCTCGTCGTCGAACTTTCCGCCGTAGATCGACTCCCCGCCCCGGCCGTCGCCGCGGGTGAAGTCGCCCCCCTGGCACATGAACCCCGGGATCACGCGGTGGAACGACGAGCCCTTGAAGGCGAGCGCCGCCCCCGCCTTGTTCTTGGTGCCGACGCACAGCTGGAGGAAGTTCTCGGCGGTCTTCGGGCACGTGTCGGCGAACAGCTCCATCTCGATCCGCCCCGCCGCCTTGCCGTCGATGGCGACGTCGAAGAACACCTTCGGGTTCTTCGCGTTCACGGCGTGGAAGGGCTTGTACTCGTCTGCCATCGCAGTCCCTCGCTCGGGTGCTGTGGGTCGACCGCCCTCGGGGTCCGGCCGGCTCGTCGAGCACCCGGGCAGGACGGCGAGGCAGGCCAGCGGGAGGATCCCGCTCAGGAGGGTCACCGGCCCGCGACTCATGGTGGTCCCCGTTGGAAGAGTCAGGCGAGGAGATTATCGGCCCGCGAGGGCGGAAGACAAGGCAGCGGCACCCGAGGGGGCCGTGAGGGGCCCGGCGCTGATGTGGTGACGGAACCGGAGCGCCTCGGGGTACCCCGGGGCGCTCCCGCGCGCTCACTTCTTCTCCGGCGGGTGCTGCGCGAAGTCGTACCTAACCCCCCACTTCCGCACTTCACCCGGCTTAAGGTTGTCGATCACGATGAACGGCTCCGGGCAGATGACCGTCCTCACGCCCCACACGTTAAGCCGAGTAGTGGGGTGGCCGTTGACAACGGCGACCGCGATCCGGCTCGGCGCGTGCCGCAGGACGAAGCCGTTAAGGGACTTCCTGAGTATGTCTTCCTTAAGGTCGAACCCGGTCAGTCCGGCCATGACGAACCCGTCGGCGAACTTGTCCTTGAACCGCCACTCCGTCCCTTTCACCTCGCTGATGCCGTTGAAGATCAACTCCGTCCTCTTCAACTCGACCACCTCGCCGAACTTGCCCTTCTGGTCCTTCGCACCGACCTCGAACGGGAACGCGATCGAGTAGTTCGGGCCGATCGGATCGCCGTCGACGTTGAAAAAGTTGTGGTTGTAAAAGTCGGTCGTGATCGGCTTATCGCCGACGTTCTTCAGGATGTGAGCGATGTGCAGCGAGTTGCGGTCGAGAACGAGGACCTTCTCGTACCGGTACCCGTACCCGTTCGCCTTTTGCTCTGTAGCCCACACGACGCCGTCTCCGCCCAACACGCCCTCCTTCGGGTCGATCACCCGCCGGTCGCTGCCGCTCACCTTCCACCCCGCCGGCTTCACCACCTTGTACCTGTTCGCGAAGCCGTACTTCTCCTCCTTCGGCTTCTCCAACTCGCCGACGCCGATCTTCAGGAACGTCCCGCCGGCCTTCGCGTCGGCGTACCCGAGCGGCTCCTGCATCCCGAACTCCTCCGCCGGGCCGATGATGTCGTCGTGGTTGGTCGGGTCGTGCTTCTCCTTCCACGGGCCGAACAGCTTGTGCCCGGCGAACTCGACCTCGCCGAACACGCCGGCGTGGTCGAACCGCGTCCCGCGGTAGAACCCCTTCTCGGCGTCCGGCAGGTACACCTTCACCTTCAGCGTGTCGTTCTTCAGGTAGACGTGCGGGTAGTCGTCCGCGGCAAGCGCCGGGCCGGCGGTCCACGCGAGCAGGACGGCAGCGAACAGGTTGCGCATCGGTCGGGCCCTCGGGGTCTGCCGGCTACCCTACCCCGCCGGCCGTTCGTGCGGTAGTGTAAACCGGAGCGTCCGCCACCCCACAACCTCACCACCCCACCACCCGATCATGTTCGCCCGCCGCGACTACATCCGCGACTACATGATGATCCCGCCGGGGACCGGCGAGGCGTCGGTGGTGAACGTGATCGTCGAGATCCCGAAGGGCCGGCGGAGCAAGTTCGAGGTGGACAAGGTGACCGGGCTGATCAAGCTCGACCGGTACCTGTACAGCTCGGCCGTGTACCCCGGGGACTACGGGTTCATCCCGCAGACCCTGGCCGAGGACGGGGACCCGCTGGACATCCTGGTGATGGTGAACGAGGCGACGTTCGCCGGGTGCCTGATCGAGGCCCGGGTAGTCGGCATCTTCCGGATGCGGGACAAGGGGCAGAACGACTTCAAGGTGCTCGGGGTGCCGCACAAGGACCCGCTGTTCGCGCACATCAAGAGCCTGAAGGACGTGCCGACCCACTTCGTCCGGGAGGTGGAGTTCTTCTTCAGCACGTACAAGCAGCTGGAGGGGGTGACGGTGGAGCCGCTCGGGTGGGCGTCGAACGAGGACGGGACGGCGGAGGTGCGGTCGTCGGTCGAGCGGTTCCGCTCGACCCTCGGGAACGTCCGAGACTGACCGCCCGGTCGGACCGATCCACGACCGCCCGGTTGCATTCCTCGGCGGTCCGGTTACCTTACGGGCGTGTCACCCGTCCGGGGTCGGCCGGTCGGCCGACCCGGCGCCCCGAGGGACCGGCCCATGCCCGCGATCGAGTTCTACTCCGGCGGCAAGCTGCACCGGCTCACCGCCCGCACCCCGGACACCCTCCCGGCCCCGAGGCCGAAGGGGGCGAGGCCCGGCGGGCCGCTGTTCGCGGCCGGGGCCGTCCCGATGGTCACCAGGGCGGTCCACACCCAGGCCGACCGCCTCGGCCCGCTGTTCCACTCCGTCGCCGAGACGGAGATGCTCGTCGCGCTGCCGCGGTCCGGCGACCTGGCCCTCGTCCCGACGGCCACCCTGATCGTCGAGGGGGCGACAAGGGCCGAGCTGAAGTCGCTGAGGGACAAGTTCGGGCTGGAGGTGCTGGACGAGGGGGCCGAGGGGAAGGTGCTGCTCCGCGCCCCGGACGGCGGGCACCAGGGGGTGAAGAAGGCGGCCGAGGCGGCGAGGGCGGCGTACGAGAGCGGGAACGTCCGGGCCGCGCACCCGAACTTCGTCCGAGTGATGCGGCAGATCAAGCCGTCGGCGGCCGGCGGGCAGCCGCTGTGGAACCACGCGAACGACGGCAACCCCGGGGTGCCGGGGGCGGACGTCGCGGCCCCCGCCGCCTGGACCCTGACCAAGGGCCGGGCGGAGGTCCGGGTGGCCGTCCTGGACGAGGGGGTGGACGCCGATCACCCGGCCCTGAAGCCGGCGGTCGTCGCCGACAAGGACTTCGTGGACAGGCACCCGACGTCCAAGCCGGACGGGAACGACGCCCACGGCACGGCCTGTGCTGGGATCGTCGTCAGCCGGGACACGAAGACCCCGGGGCTGGCCCCGCAGTGCAGCCTGGTGGCGGTCCGGATCGCCAAGGGGGACGGGGACGACGGGTGGGTGTTCGACGACTTCAAGACGGCCGACGCGATCGACTTCGCGTGGAAGGACGGGAAGGCGGACGTGCTGTCGAACTCGTGGGGCGGCGGCCCGCCGGTGGACGTGATCAGCCTGGCATTCGAGCGGGCGCGGACGAAGGGCCGGGGTGGGAAGGGGTGCGTGATCGCGATCGCCACCGGGAACTCGAACAACGCGGTCGGGTACCCGGCCACCCTGCCGGACGTGCTGGCGGTGGGGGCGTCCAGCCCGTGGGACGAGCGGAAGTCGCCGACCTCGAAGGACGGGGAGAACTGGTGGGGGAGCTGCTTCGGGCCCCAGTTGAGTCTGCTCGCCCCGGGTGTTAAGATCGCCACCACGGATATCCGCGGGTCGGCCGGGTACGGGTCTGGGGACTTCGTGACCTCCTTCAACGGGACGTCTTCGGCCACCCCGCACGTCGCGGCCGCCGCCGCCCTGATCCTGTCCCTGGTCCCGAACCTGACCGAAAAGAAGGTGCGGGACGCGATCACCGGCTCGGCGGACCGGCTGGCGGCGAACGGGAGGAGGGACAACTTCGTCGGGTGGGGGCGGTTGAACCTGTACGCCGCCCTCCGCCTGGCCCGGAGGTAGAGCCGACATGGGGAAGTCGAAGAAAGAGTCGGGTCGGGGGGTGGCCCTGACGAAGTCGGAGGCGGTCCGCCGCGCCCTTGCGGCCGGCAAGGTCAAGCCACTCGAAGGTTCGAGCTTCATCAAGCAGATGTTCGGGCTGGACGTATCGCCACAGACGTTCAGCAGCTACAAGTTCGCTGCCAAGTCGAAGCCCAAGGTCCGGAGCGTCACCCGCGGAAAGGGGATGACCACGGCCAGTTACTTGAAGGGGGCGAAGACGCCGGCCTCCGGCGTCGCTTACTACTACACCGGCGGGACCAAGATCCGTCTGGCGCCGGCCGACGACCTGTACGCGGTCGGACACGACAAGGCGGTAGGTGTGGCGGGGGGGATGGTCGGCCGCTCGCTCGGGGGGGGCCTCCGCCTCGTGACGCGGGCGCAACTCGGGGCCGCCGCCGCGGCGAAGCCGACCTACCCGGTGTACCGGGCGCAGGGGGCGACCCTGGTGGTGCTGCCGGAGGTGCGGGTGGAGGAGAGCCGGGCGGCGCAGCGGGCGGAGCTGGACCGGTGGCTGGCGGCCCACGGGGAGTCAGTCGCGGTGGTCAGCCGGGACGACGACCGGGTGGTGCTGAGGCCGGTGTCCGGGTCCGGCGAGGACGCCCTGGCGATCGCGAACGACCTGGCCGAGGAGGTCGGCCCGGAGCTGGCGCAGGCCCGCTTCATCCGCGTCGTCCCGCGGCCGGAGGCGTGACCGGGAGGGTCAGGCCGGCGGGGCGGCCCGCAACTCCCCGCGCACCCGCATCAGCAACTGCCCGAGCCGGTTCTTGCCGCTCCCGTCCCCGCCGTCGCCCCAGTAGCTGTCGTTCGCCGTGTGCTCGACCAGCACCGCATCCCCGGTCCCGAGCAGCACCGCCCTCAGCTCCTCGTGCTGGGTGAACTTCGCCCGCAGGGCGTCGAGCATCACCTGCTCCTTCACCGCCTCCCAGTCCCGCCGCAGCGGCCGCTTCCGGTCGCGGCCCATCCGTGCCGCCAGCATCGGCTTCGTCGTCTTCCGGATCTCCTCCTCGTCCGGCTCGCCGGCGAACTTCTGGGCCTGGAAGTAGTGCTCGGTCGTCGGCCACCGCTTCCCCTTCAGGAAGACGGAGTGCCGCGAGAAGTTCGAGAAGCAGCCGTGCTCCCCGGTGGTCGAGTAGAAGTTGACGACGGGCGTCGGGTCGGCGTCGGGCACGGGCGCACCTCCGGAAAGTGGGTGGAGGAGTGTACGGCCCGTAAGACGCGGCCGGAAGGTCGGTGGTTCACACCACGCGCCGCTTCAGGAGCGGCCGGCCGAGGACCGGGTCGCGGTCGGTGAACGGGCCGTCGGCGGTGTCCCGGGTCAGGCACCGGGCGTACATCTCGAACTTCGCGTCCAGATCGTCCGCGTGGTGGACGATCAGCACCTCGGGGATGCACGGCAGCCGCGGCGACCCCCACTCCGGTAGCCGCAGGTGCGACACCACCAGGTGCAGCAGCAACTCCAGCAACTCCGGGTTCAGGTCCGGCACGTCGCGGGCGGCCGACCGGATCAGGTCGTACCCGAGGAACAGGTGGCCGAACAGCTCCCCGCCGACCCCCGGCCGCGGCAGTTGCCCGGGCGGCCCGGGTTCGAGTTCCTTCACCCGGCCGATGTCATGCAGGATCGCGCCGGCGGCGACGAGGTCGCGGTTCAGCGGCGGGTGGAGGTCGGGGAACTGCGCGGCGTACCGGTCGGCGAGCAGCAGGGCGTGGCGGGTGACGTTGAGGGTGTGTTCGAGCCACCCGCCGGCGAACGGGTAGTAGTGCCGGGCCGACCCCGGCAGCAGCTTCAGCTCGGCCGCGTGGTCAATCAGCAGCTTCCGCACGAGGGCCCGCAGCGGCGCGTCCTTGATCTCGGCGACGGCGAGGGCGTCGAGGTCGGCGAGCATGGCGTCCGGGTCGAACCGCGACCGCTCGACGAAGTCGAGCTCGGTGAACCCGTCCTCGCGGTCGCGGTCCTGGACCGGGCGGACCTGCTCGGCGTCGACCTGCGGGCCGTACTTCTCGTGCTCGGCGTAGGTGCCGCGGAGCTTGAAGAACCCGCCGACCTGCCAGTCGGCCTGGCACTCCTCGAAGAACGGGGAGTCGGCCCAGACCATGACGGAGGCGGTGCGGCGCGGGTCGCGGAACCGGAGGGAGTAGAACGGCTTGCCGTCGCGGGTCTGGCCGCGGGTCTTCTCGGCGAGCTGGGCGAAGCAGTCGGCGGCCTGCCCCGGCCGCATCTCCGACAGCTTCACCAGCGGCGGCTTCTTGGGCTTAGACATGGAGGACTCCGGGTCGCGCGTCACAGCCCACCCGGGGCGTTGCCCCGGGCTGAGGTTGTGTCACCCCTTCGGGGTGACGACCGTGTGCAGGCTGAAAGCCTGCGACAACCTCAGCCCGGGGCAACGCCCCGGGTCGTGTTCGCATCTCGCGGGCCGGGCGTCACTGCTCGTACCGCTTCGCGAGGATCGCGCCGGTGGCGGCATCGATAACGTAGTGCGGCCCGCCGCCCTTCCGCCGCGGGTCCTTCAGGTCGTAATCGACGTGCCAGCCGTCGTCCTCCAGAACCAGCGACACCCGGTAGGGGGACAGGTCCCGGTACGCCCGAAGGGCGTCGGCGTGAGCCGCCGCGAGGGCTTGGTCGGCACGGATCGTCGGTACGGGTCCGGCCATCTCGTCCCCCGGCAATACGGCACGCGGTACGTGCCCTACCCCGCCTTCTCCACCCGCATCAGGACCGTCGGGTTGACCGCCTCGAACCGCAGGCTTTCCAACTGCTCCACCCCGCGGGCCAGGTTCATCAGCAGCACGTCCACCCGCCCCGCCAGCCGCTTCAGCACCCCATACGTCGCCGAGATCATCTCCAGCGTCCCGACGTTCGTCACCAGCCGCCCGCCCGGCCGCAGCGCAGCGTGACACGCCTCCATCAGCCGGGCCACCTCGCCCCCGTTCCCGCCCACGAACACCGCGTCCGGTGCCGGCAAGCCAGCGAACACCTCCGGCGCCGTCCCGAACACCGGCCGCACGTTCCCCACCCCGAACGCCGCCGCGTTCGCCACGATCAGGTGGTAGTCCGCCGAGTCCTGCTCGATCGCGTAACTCGGCCCGGGGGCCACCAGCGCCGCCGCCTCGATCGCCACGCTCCCGCTACCCGCCCCCACGTCCCAGAACACGTCCCCGGCGTGCAGGTCGAGCTGCGCCAGGGCCACCGCCCGCACCTCCGCCTGCGTGATCAGGCCCGTCTTCGGCCGCGTCTGGGCGAACACGTCGTCCGGGTTGCCGAACCGCCGCAGGTCCGCCCCGAGCCGCCGCGCGTCCGGCCGGCCCGGCTTCCGCTTCAGGATCAGGATGTTCAGCGGGTCGAACGTCGCGTCCCGGAGGTCGGCGAGTTCCCCGCGGGTGATCCGCTCGTCCTTCCCGCCGAGGTTCTCGCACACCCACGCGGCGAAGTAGTCGATGCCGCGGGCCAGCAGCTCCCGGGCGACCCGGGCCGGCGTCGCCTCGGCGGTGGTGAACAGCCCGACCGTCTCCGCCGTCCGCACCTTGTCCAGCACCTCCGCCAGCGGCCGGGCGGCCAGGTCGGTCAGGTACGCCTCCTCCCACGTTTCCTTGATCCGGGCGAACGCGAGCTGCATGCTCGACACGTGCGGCACCACCTCGAAGTGCTCCGGCCCGACCTTCTCGCACAGGTACCGGGCGGTGCCGTAGAACAGCGGGTCCCCGACCGCCACCACCGCCGCCCGCTTCTTCCCCAGCGCCGCCCGCAGCCGGTCCACCGCCGCCGGCAGGTCCGACCCGATCACCACCCGCTCCCCGCCCACCTCGGGCAGGAGCCGGAGGGCCGCGTCCGACCCGAACACCAGCTCCGCCTCGGCCAGCACGGCGCGGGTGCGCGGGGACAGGCCGGCGGTGCCGTCCGGGCCGACGCCGACGACGGGGATCTTGTGCATGGCGGTCGGGGGTCGGGGGTTGGGGTGACGGGAAGTCAAGGGGAAGGATACGGAGGGGCGGGCCGCCGGCCGTTACCGAAAGCTGCATTGGCGGGGTTGACCCGGTGGGGGTAGAATCGTCTCAATCGGGACGGGTTCTCCAGGTTCACACCGGAGGGGGCCATGACGGCGACGAGCGGGCGGTGGGTCGGGGCCGGGGCGGTGGCCGCGGGGCTGTTCCTGCTGGCGGGCGGGGCCGGGCGGGCGGACGACGAGCCGAAGGACAGCCCGCTCCGGGCCGAGCTGAAGGGGCTGAAGCTGAACGAGGCGGCCACCGAGGACGCCCAGAACGGCAAGCTCCGGGCCCTGATGAAGGACAAGGAGAAGGCGAAGAAGCTGGTCGCCGAGGCGGCCAAGATGATGGCGGAGGCGAAGGACGAGAAGCCGTTCAACTACAACGGGGCGCTGATCCTCGGGGCCGCCGCCCGCCGGGTCAAGGCGTACGACGCGGCCGAGGCGTTCCTCAAGCACGAGGTGGACCTGGCGACCAAGCTGAAGAGCGGGCCGAAGATGCGGCAGGCCCACCTCGGGCTGATCGGGCTGTACTTCGAGACCAAGAGGTACGACGTCGCGGCCGAGGCGGCCGAGAACGCGGTCGACCTGCGCGGCCCGATGGAGTACGAGAACGCCAAGCCGTTCCTGCTGGAGCGGCTGGTCCAGGCGAAGGCCAAGCAGGGGAAGATCGACGACGCCCTGAACATGACCAAGGGGCTGCTCGAGCTGACCGACGGGGCGTGGTACTTCCTCCAGCTCAAGGGGTGGGTGCAGCGGGAGGGCGGGAAGCTGGACGACGCGATCGCCACCTACACCGAGGTGCTGGACAAGATCGAGGCGGACAAGAACCTGAAGGGGAGCGACAAGGACGAGGTGAAGGACGACGTCCGGTACGTCCTGAGCGGGCTGCACGTCGACAACAAGGAGGTGGACAAGGCGGCCAAGCAGCTCCAGACGCTGATCAAGCGGAACCCGGACAACGCCGGGTACAAGAACGACCTCGGGTTCATCTGGTGCGACCACGACATGAACCTGGAGGAGTCCGAGAAGCTGATCCGGGAGGCCCTGGACCTGGACAAGAAGGCGAAGGAGAAGGCGAAGGAGGAGGGCAAGCTGGACGAGGTGCGGGAGAGCGCCGCGTACCTGGACAGCCTCGGGTGGGTGCTGTTCAAGCAGAAGAAGTACAAGGAGGCGCTGGACCCGCTGAAGAAGGCGGCGGCCGACGACGAGCAGGGGAGCCACCTGGAGATCTGGGACCACCTGGCCGACTGCCACTACGCCCTCGGGGAGAAGAAGGAGGCCGTCGCCGCCTGGCAGAAGGCGCTGAAGATGGAGGACCTGACGAAGCGGGACGGGGAGCGGCGGCGGAAGGTGAGCGAGAAGCTCCGCAAGGCGAAGGACGAGCTGGAGAAGGAGTGACCGGCCCTTACCTCGTGGGCGAGGCACTCCTGCCTCGCCCGACCTGGCGCGAGGCAGGAGTGCCTCGCCCACGCTTACACACCATGTGGACCCGCGCCGAGATCGCCGGCAAGCCGGCCGACGTGTTCGACCCCGGCCCGGGCGCCGCCCCGTTCGCACTCGTCTTCCTGCACGACGAGGCCGGCGACCTCCCGCCCGAACTCCTCCCCGAACTCGCCGCCCGCCGCCTCCGGTGCGTCGCCCCCCGCGCGCCCGGGTCGTGGTGGGTGGACCGCCCCTGCACCGCCTTCGACCCGCACGTCACCCCCGAGCGGCACGTCCTCGATCACGTCCTCCCGTGGGCCCGCGACCGCTGGAAGCTGAACCCGCGCGGGGTGGCCCTCGCCGGAATCGGGATGGGCGGCCAGGGGGCCGTCCGGCTCGGGTTCCGCCACCCGGACCGCTGCCCGGTGGTGGCCGCCGCCGGGGGGGCGTTCGACTTCCACGAGCGGCACGGGGCCGGCACCCCGCTCGACGCCATGTACCCGTCCCGGGAGCACGCCCGCCAAGACACCGCGGTGCTGCAGGTCGACGGGCACCGGTGGCCGCCGCACGTCTGGTTCTCCTGCCCGCCGGGGCACGTCTGGTACCGCGGGAACGACCGGCTGCACGAGAAGCTGGCGGCCCTCGGCGTCCCGCACGCGGCCGACCTCGACACCCCCGACGCGCCGGCCGAACTGCTGCCGGCGATGCTGGACTTCGTCGCGGCGGCGCTGGCCCGGGAGGCCCGCCGGCTGGCGTGACCGGGGCGGTTGCTTCACCGCCGGGTGAACATACAATCACGCTCGCGGCCGGGGCGGACGGTCCGCCGCCGGCCGGCAACGCACGAGGGGTTTCAGGATGAAGACGACCGCCGGACTCGCGCTCGGGCTGGGGATGCTCGGGTTCCTCGGGCTGGCCTCCGCCCAGGACAAGAAGGGCGAGGCCCCGAAACTGGAGGGGAAGTACACGCTGGTGGCCGGGAAGATCAGCGGCAAGGACGTGGGGGACGACGCGAAGAAGGGGGAGTACACGTTCACCGCGGACAAGATCACGATCAAGGCGATGGACCTGAAGTTCGTGATGGGGTACAAGGTGGACGCGAAGACGAGCCCGGCGCAGATCGACATGGAGATCCTGGAGGGGCCGGAGGGGACGAAGGGGACGAAGGCGGCCGGGATCGTGGAGCTGAAGGGGGACACGCTGAAGCTGGCGTACATGATCGACAAGGACAAGCGGTCGAAGGACTTCGACGGGAAGGACGGGTTCTACTTCGAGCTGAAGAAGAACAAGTGACGGAGCCGGCCCGGTGAGCGGCGGCCCGTGGCGCGGCGGCGCGAGCCGGCCGGGTCACGGGCCGACCGCCTTCGCGGCCCGCGTGCGTGGCGATTCCCGACACGCTTCGCCCGGCAGCCTACTCGCCGAGATCGACGCTCTCGCCGCCCGAACGGGCGGCCGGCGCCGGCGGGAACACCGCCCGGCGGACGTCGACCCGCGACCAGCAGAGCGCGCCGAGGGCGGGGAGCCCGCGACGGCCAGGGACGCCGCCCCCCCGTGCTCGCGCGGGACGGCCCCGAACGCCACCTGCGCGACCGCGGGGGCCAGGACGCCGGCCGAGTTGATCCGCCCGAACACCGCGGCCGTGTGCGGCCCGCTCGTCGCGCCGTTCGCCCCCCACCACGACGCGGCGTGGCAGTGGATGCCGAAGCACCCGGCCGCCAAGAGCCCGCTCTTCCACCCGACGCCGTCCGCCGCCGACAGCGCCACGGCGGCTGCCGCGAGCGCGAACGCCGGGCACCCGACCGCGGGGAAGACCCACCGCGGGTCCCTCACCCGCCGCCGCGCCACGACCGGGACCGCCGTCGACGTGGAGACGCGGCTGATGCGGGACGCCTTCCGGCTGGACGCCGGCGACCCGTTCGTCCCGCTCTTCCAGGCCGCGTACTCGACCCTCACCGGGGAGCGGCTGCCGGTCGGCGGGGAGCCGTACGTGGACGACGGCAACTCGTTCTGGTCGGCCGCCGGCGTCCCGGCGGTCACCCACGGGCCGACCGCCGGCGGGGCGCACACGACCGCCGAATGGGTTAACATGGACGACCTCGTCCGCGTCGCCCGGCTGTACGCCCTGGTGGCGACGCTGCACTGCCCCGGCGGGCCGAGGTGAGCCGATGACCGAGCACGAGTTGTGGGAGCGGCTGCGGGCGCACTCTTACGTCGCGGCGGCGTGCGACATCCTGGACGAACTCGGCCACCGCCACCAGGCGATGCACCACCGCCTCCGCCCGCTCTTGCCGGACCGGGAGCGGTGCGGGTTCGTCGGCCGGGCCCGCACGGTGCGGTGGATGGAGGCCGACTACGCCGACCGGGAGAACCCGTACGGGCTGGAGATCGAGGCGATCGACGCCCTCCGCCCCGGGGACGTGGCCGTCCATTCGACCGACTTCGCCGGGACCAACGCCCCGTGGGGCGAGCTGATGTCGACCGCCGCGCAGTGCCGCGGGGCGGTCGGGTGCGTGTGCGACAGCCAGATCCGTGACTGCCTGAAGATCATCGACCTCGGGTTCCCGGTGTACTACGCCGGCATCCGCCCGCTCGACTCGATGGGCCGCGGGCGGGTGATGGCGTACGACGTGCCGGTCCGGTGCGGGGACGTGCTGGTCCACCCCGGGGACACGGTGTTCGCCGACTTCGACGGCGTCGTCATCATCCCGAGGTCGGCGCTGGCGGAGGTGGTCGAGCGGGCGGTCGAGAAGGCGGGGAAGGAGTCGCTGTCGCGGCAGGAGCTGAAGGCCGGCCGCACCCTCCGCGAGGTGTTCGACCGCTACGGCGTGTTGTGACCGGGCTTCGGCCCCCCGAGCAGTACGCTCCTCGGACTCGCGCGTCTCGGCGTGCGAGTTTCCCACTTTCTACCGCCTTCGTGCCGGGGGGCCATCAGCGGTCGGCCAGTCGGCGGACGGCCGGGACCACCAGGTGGACGGGTTCACGATGTGGCTGGCCGGGGCCGGGGTGAAGCCGGGGGTGAGGTGCGGGGCGACGGACGAGTACGGGCAGAAGGTGGCGGAGAACAACCGGCACGTGCACGACCTGAACGCCACCCTGCTGCACCTGATGGGGCTGGGCCACGAGCGGCTGACGTACAAGTACAGCGGCCGGGACTTCCGCCTCACCGACGTACACGGCAACGTGATCCAGGACATCCTGGCCTGACCCGTCCGGGCCGGCCCGCCCGGGACCCGGGCGGGCCGGCCCGGAACGGGGACCGGCTTCTCACGGAGGATCGACGTGCTGCGGATCGACTGGCAGGGGGAGCGGCTGGGGGTGGTGCGGGTCGTGCTCCGGCGGCACCAGCGGGACTTCTACGAGACCGCCGCGGCCGACTCGTCCTGAGCCGCAGATTGATCGCGTGCCGGACCGCGCTCAACTCATCCGGGCCGAACCGCTCCGGCCACGCCACCCGGGCCCCGCGCCCATCGCCGACCGGCGCCCGCCGGGCCGGCGGGTGAGCCGCGGTCGGTTCCGCCCGGCGGTGCAGAAAGTTGGCACATCTGCTCGGCCGCCTCGGATGGACAAAGATGCCGGGACACCGGCACCCGCCACTGTGACCCCGCGGCCGCGGCCCGGTCCGACGGCCCTCGGGGGTCCACTCCGGGTTCGCCACACGACCCCGACCCGCCGAAGGACAGGTAGCGACGTGCCCGACGGGCGCCGTGGTCGGTGTCACGGGCGGCGCGACCGGCGGGCCGCGTCGCGGCGGGGGTGTCCGCCGGCCGGTGTCGGGCCCGGCGCGGCCGACACCGGCCGGCGGGGCAAGCCGTGTCCTACCGACGACACCCGCCCGGGTTTCCGGGCACAGGAGCGAGAATGAGACCGACCAGAGTTCCCACCGAAACGTGCCCGCCGCCCGCGGCCGTGGTGGGCCTGGACGCCGGGCGGGACGACCGGCGGGGGGAGGCGCGGCACGACCCGGCTCGTCCGGGTCCGCCCGGGCCGGTCGAGCCGCGCCCGGCACCCCCGGAGCGGCTGGCCCGCCTGCCGTCCCCGGGCCTGCTGCAACGCCTCTACCCCTGCACGGGGGGGGCCCGGCGGACGGTGGCCGGCGCCCGCGGCCGCATCCGCGACCTGCTCCACGGCCGCGACGACCGCCGCCTGCTGGCCGTCGTCGGCCCCTGCTCCCTCCACGACCCCCGGGCCGCCCTGGAGTACGCCGACCGCCTGGCCCGCCTCGCCGACGGGCTGCGCGACGACCTGGTCGTGGTCATGCGCGCCTACTTCGAGAAGCCTCGCACGGCCACCGGCTGGAAGGGGCTGGTCAACGACCCGCACCTGGACGGGTCGGGCGACGTGGCCGCCGGCCTGGAAACGGCCCGGTGGCTGCTGGCCCGGATCAACGAGCGCGGGCTGCCCTGCGCGACCGAGTTCCTCGACCCGGGCGTGGCGCCGTACCTCGCCGACCTGGTCAGCTGGGGGTGCGTCGGGGCCCGCACCGCGGAGAGCCAGGTCCACCGTCAGTTGGCCAGCGGGCTGCCCCTGCCGGTGGGCTTCAAGAACGCCACCGACGGGCGGGTCGAGGTGGCCCGGAACGCCGTCCTCGCCGCCCGCCAGCCCCAGTCGTTCGTCGGCGTCGGCGCCGACGGCCGGGTGGCGGCGGTGTCCACCCCGGGCAACCCCGACGCCCACGTCGTGCTGCGGGGCGGCGGGGGGCGGCCGAACGGCAGCCCCGCCGACGTCGAGCGGGCCGCCGCCCTGCTCGGGGGCGGGGCCCCGGCCCGCCCGGTCCTGGTGGACGCCGCCCACGACAACTGCGGCCGGGACCACACCCGGCAGGCGGACGCCTGCCGCTCCGCCCTGGCCGGCCTGGGCCGGGGGGCCGGCCGGGCGCTGCTCGGGGTCGCCCTGGAGAGCAACCTGCGGCCCGGCAACCAGCCCCTGACCGGGGGCCCGCTGCAGTACGGGGTGTCGGTCACCGACCCGTGCATCGGTTGGGAGGAAACCCGGGACCTCCTGGAGGAGGTGGCCGGCCTCGTCTCCAGGCGCTCCCGGGCCCCGCGCCCGCGGGGGTAGGCGGAGGGGTTACCGCCGACGATCCGTCCGGAGGCCCGAACGATGAACGCCCCTCAGCCGACGCCGGCCCTGCTCGCCCGCTTCCTGCCGGCCGCCGACCTGCGGGCGTGCGAGGTCGTGCCGGCCGGGGAGGTCCCGGCCCCGTACCGCGACCTGCTCGCCCACGGGCGGCACATGACCGCCACCCTGGAGGCCCACCACGGCGACCGGGTGGACGTGACGGTGCTGGCCCGCCGCCGGCGGCGCGCCGACTACGCCCGCAAGATCCTGCTGGCCCTGCGGGGCACCGGCCGGGTGGTCGAGTTCAGCCTGGTGCGCGTCCGCCTGGGGCTGTGCAGCCCGGGCGTGCGCCGCGAGATCGTCGCCGGGCGAACCCCCCTGGGCCGCATCCTCGCCGACCACGGCGTGCCGCGCACCGTCGAGCCGGCCGCGCTGCTCCGGGTGGTGCCGGGCCGGGCCCTCCGGCACTGGTTCGGGCTCGACCGCCCCCGGCCCGCCTACGGCCGGCTGGCCCGCATCTGCCTGGGCGGGCGCCCGGCGGTCGAGGTGCTGGAAGTCCTCCCGCCGGAGCAGCCCGGCCCCGAGTCCGACTTTCTTGGCGCACCGTTCCCGCCGTCCGGATTCGAAGGGTGAGGGCACGGCCCCCGGCCCCGCGGCCGGGGCGACCCGGAGGCTCGATCCCTTAACCCGGCCGCCGCCCGGCGGTCCTCCCGGAGGTAACGACGATGGCACCCTCCCGTCGGTTGCGCGGCGCGGCCGATCGCCCGTCCCCGTCCCGCCCGGGCCACCGGGCGCGGCCGGCCGTCGAGGCCCTCGAGGCCCGCGACACCCCGGCCACGTTCGCCGTCACCACCACCGCCGACGCCGGCCCCGGGTCGCTCCGCGACGCGATCCTCCGGGCCAACGCCGCCCCCGGGGCGGACCGGATCGCGTTCGCCATCCCGACCGCCGACCCCGGGTTCGTCGACGCGGACGCCGACGGCCGGTTCGGCGCGGGCGACTACTGGTCGGTCGCGCCGGCCACCGCCCTGCCGGCCGTCACCGGGGCGGTGCGCGTCGACGGCCGGTCGGTCATCGAGCTGACCGGCGCCGGCGCCGGCGCGGGGGCGAACGGCCTGGAACTGGTCGGGCACTCCGGCAGCACCGTGCGCGGGCTGGTCGTCAACCGGTTCGGCGGCAGCGGCGTGGCGATCACGGGGGGCGGGGGCCACACGCTGGCCGGCAACCTCCTGGGGACCGACGTCACCGGCGAACTCGACCGCGGGAACGCCCTGGCCGGGGTGAGCGTCGCCGACGCCGCCTTCAACACGCTGGACCGGAACCTGATCTCCGGGAACGACCTCCAGGGCGTCCTCCTCCGCGGGGCCGGGGCGGTGGGCAACCGGGTCGTCGGCAACCGCATCGGCACCACCCGGGCCGGCGACGCGGCCCTGGCCAACGGCACCGCGGAGGTGGCCGGCGACGGCATCCGCGTCGAGGGGGGCCGGTTCAACGCCATCGGCGGGCACGCCGCGGCCGAGCGGAACGTCGTGTCCGGGAACTTCGACGACGGCATCGACCTGCGGGACGGGGCGTTCGGCAACGCGGTCCTCGGGAACTTCGTCGGCACCGACGCCACCGGCACCCGCCCGCTGGGCAACGGGGCGGACGGGGTGTTCCTGGAGAACGCCAGCGGCAACCGGATCGGCAGCCTGCTGCCCGGGGGGGCGAACGTCCTCGCCGCCAACGGGTTCAACGGCGTGTTCCTGTTCGGCGCCTCCCACGACAACGTCATCGCCGGCAACTTCATCGGCACCAACGCCCGCCGCGACCGGCTCGGCAACGGCACCGCCGCCGACTTCGCCGACGGCATCTTCCTGGCCCAGTTCGACGAGCCCGAGGGGCCGACCAACACCACCATCGTCGGCAACACCATCGCGTTCAACGCCGACTCGGCCGTCGCCGTCGACCTGGACGCGTCCGGGAACAGCGCCGGCAACCGCCTCCTGGCGAACTCCGTCTTCGGCAACGGCGGGGTGGCCATCGACCTGGGGTCCGACGGGCCGACCGCCAACGACCCCGGGGACGCCGACGCCGGGCCGAACCGGCTGCAGAACTCCCCCGTGCTCCGCGGCCCGGTCGACAGCGGCGACGGCACGGTGACCGTGGCGGCCAGCCTGGCGGCCGCGCCGCGCACGGCGTACTGGGTCGAGTTCTACGCCAGCGCCGCCGGCGAGGGGGAGGTGTTCCTCGGCGGCCGGCTCGTGCTCACCGGGGAGGACGGCACCAGCCCGGACTTCCGGTTGCGGTTCGCCCCCGTGGCCGGCAAGCCGTTCCTCACCGCCACGGCCACGAACCTCGCGACCGGGGACACCTCGGAGTTCTCGGCCGCGGTCCGGTAGGCGAACCGCCGCGCTGCCAAGCAGTTGCTCATTGGCAGGGTTAGACATGGCCCCGGGCGGGTGGCCTGCGCGCCCGGGGCCTTGCCGCGCTACTTCTTCCGCGGGCCGCCACCGGATCGAGGAGTTCGACGATGAGAAGCCTTCTTGTCGAGGTGCTGGACGACCGGCTGTGCCCCAGCTTCGAGCCGGTGTTCGGCTCCCCCCTCCCCGCCGGCGATTCCCCCCAGGACGTGGCGGTGGGGGACTTCAACGGCGACGGCAAGCTCGACCTGGCCGTGGTGAACGGCATCAGCGAAGACGTCAGCGTGCTCCTCGGCAACGGGGCCGGCAACTTCGGCCCCGCGGCCGGCTCCCCCTTCCGCGTCGGCAACAACCCCCTCTCCATCGTGGCGGGGGACTTCGACGGCGACGGCCGGCTCGACCTGGCCACGGCGGACGCCGTCGATGACGGCGTCAGCGTGCTTCTAGGCGACGGTGCCGGCGGGTTCGGCCCCGCCGCCGCCTTCCGCGCCGGCGACGCCCCCTTCTTTGTGGCCGCCGCGGACTTCAACGGGGACGGCAAGCTCGACCTGGCCACCGCGAACATCAACGACGACACCGTGAGTGTGCTCTTGGGGAACGGGGCTGGCGAGTTCGGCCCCGCCGCCGCCTTCCGCGTCGGCAACGGCCCCGGCTCCTTGGCGGCAGGGGACTTCAACGGGGACGGCAAGCTCGACCTGGCCGCCGCAAACGCCAACGACAACACCGTGAGCGTGCTCCTGGGCGACGGGGCCGGCGGGTTCGGCCCCGCCGCCGCCTTCCGCGTCGGCGGCAGAACCCCACAGGCCGTGGCGGCGGGGGACTTCAACGGCGACGGCCGGCTCGACCTGGCCACGGCGAACTCCGACAGCGACGACGTGAGCGTACTCCTGGGCGACGGGGCCGGTGGGTTCGCGGCGCTCTTCCCCTTCCGCGTGGGTGACGCCCCCTTCTCCGTGGCGGCGGGGGACTTCAACGGCGACGGCCGGCTCGACCTGACCACGGGAAACTCGTTCAGCAACGACGTGACCGTGCTCTTGGGCAACGGGGCCGGCGGCTTCGCCCCCGCGGCCGGCTCCCCCTTCCGCGTCGGCGACGGCCCCTCCGTGGCGGTGGGCGACTTCAACAGCGACAGCCTCCCCGATCTGGTGACGGCGAACGGCGGCGACGACAACGTGAGCGTGCTGCTCAACACGCAGATCGCGATCACGGTCGGCGACGCCAAGGTGGTCGAGGGCAACGAGGGCACCACCAACCTGGTCTTCACCGTCCGCCTCTCCCGCCCCAGCGCCGTGCCCCTGACGCTGGACTTCGTCACCCTCAACGGGACGGCCGTCGCCGGCGTGGACTTCCAGAACACGTTCGGCTCGCTGACGTTCGCCCCAGGGCAGACGGCGCGGTCCGTCGTCGTGCCGGTCTTTGGCGACCGCGCCGCGGAGAAGGACGAGAAGTTCCGCCTCCAGATCAGCAGCCCGTCGAGCGGGGTGATCCTCGACGGCGAGGCCGTCGGCGCGATCCTCGACGACGACGGCGACTGGCCCGGGAGGGCGTGAGGCGGAGAGTCTGCCGCCCACGCGGGCGGCGTCCGGCGGGAAGCGTCCCGGCGAAAGGCCGCGGACGGGTCGGGGGCCGGTCGCCCGCCCCCGAGTGTGTGTGGGAGATCGTTTCACCTGGTGGCACCCCCCGGGGTGCGGAAGGAGATGGGGAATGACGGGGACGATGGGGGCCGGCGGGCCACGGTGGTTGAGGTCTGCCGCGGCCTGGGGCGCGGGGGTGGTCGCGGCGGTGGCGTGGCACGGGCCGGCGCGCGCCGCGCTCATCGCCGACCCCGTGGGGGATTTCCTCCCCACGTACACGGGGCCGCAGGACCCGGGTCTGGACGTGGTGGCCCACGAGGTGGTCCTGGCGGGCGACCGGCTGACCCTGTTCGGCCGGATGGCCGGGCCGGTCGCGCCGACCCAGGCGGTCGGGGGGTTGTACCTCTTCGGCCTGGACCGCGGCCAGGGGCTGCCCCTCTTCACCCTGCCGCCGGCCGTCCCGCCCGTGATCGGGCCGAACGTCTTGTTCGACTCGGTCCTCGCCCTCTTCCCGGACGGGACCGGCCTGTTCGTGGACATCTTTGGCGGTTCGACGACGCTCCTGGACCCGGCCGACATCCGCATCCGGGGCAACGAGATCGTCGCGGACCTGCCGCTGAGCCTGTTCCTGCCGGGGGCGACCCGGCCGGCACACGAGTGGACGTACAACTTGTGGCCGCGGAACGGCCTGGGGCTGAACGTGCAGGTGTCCGACCTCGGCCCCGACGACGGCAACTCCCCGGTGCAATCGACGCCCGAACCGGCGTCGTGGGTGCTGGCGGCCGTCGGCGGCCTGGCGCTGGGCGGCCTCCGGCGGCGCCGCGCGGCCCGGAGCCTTCCCCGGTAGTGCGGCGAATCGTGTGTCCGTCCTCCGTGCCGCCGCGGGTGGCCGCACGCCCCGCCCGGCTACGGCCCGGGCGGGGCGGCCTCCCAGACCAGAACGTCGAGGTCGGCGGCGGAGATCCGCCGGCCGTCGCGGCCGAACGCCACGCTCTCCACGCGGCCGGCCACGCCGGGCAGGGAGAGGAGCTCGTGGCCCGATTCCGCGTCCCAGAGCCGGACCGTCTTGTCCAGGCCGCCGGACACCAGCCGGCGGCCGTCCGGGCTGAACGCCACGCTCCAGACCGCCAGGGCGTGTCCGCGGAGCGACCGCACCCGCTCGCCGGTGGCCACGTCCCACAGGTGGATCACCCGGTCCCAGCCGCCGGTGGCCACCAGCTTCCCGTCCGGGGAGAAGGCCGCCGTGTAAACGGCGCCGCGCTCGCCCAACGTCCGGACCCGCCCGCCGGTGGCCGCGTCCCACAGGTGGACCCCGTCCGAACCGGCCGTGGCCACCCGCGTGCCGTCGGGGCTCACCGACATCCCCTCGACCGCCCGGCGGTGGGCGCGCCAGGAGCGGATGCGCTCCCCGGTTTCCGGGTTCCAGACGTGCACCGTCCCGTCCAGGCCGCCCGAAACCAGGAACCGGCCGTCGGCGCAGACGGCGAGGCGACGGCAGAAGTGGCCGTCCCCGCCGCCGAGCCGGCGGAGTTCCCGGGCCGTGGCCGTGTCGTACAGGGTGACGCCGCCGTCGGCGCTGCCGGCGGCCAGCCAGCGGCCGTCGGGGCCGAACGCCACGTCGTTGCGGCCGCGGAGCCGCAGGACGACCTTGCCCGTGTCCGGGTCCAGCAGCGACACCATGTCGTCCTCGTCGGCCGGGCAGTTGCCGCGCCGCGGGGCCGTCGCCAGCCCCCACACCGCCCGCCCGTCGGCCGCGGCCGGGCCGAGCGCCAGCCCGCTGTACCGCGTCGGCCCGTCCGAGTACGGCGGCGGGGTGCCGTCGTGCCGCCCGTCCGGCCGGTCCAGCACCCGCACCCCGGCGGGCCGGTCCAGGTCGCACACCCGGACGGTGCGGTCGGGGCCGGCGGTGGCGAGCCGGTTTCCGGCGGGGCTGTAGGCGGTCGCCAGGACCAGGTCCGTGTGGCCGCGGAGCGCGGCCACCTCGCGCCCGTGCCGCAGGCCCCAGACGCGGACGGTGCAGTCCGGCGCCGCGTAGGCCAGGTGGCCGGCGGGGTTGACGGCCAGCCGGATCGCCGCCGACTGTGGGGCGTCGATCGACCCGAGGACCCGGCCCGTCCCGGCGTCCGTCTCCAGGACGCCCGAGAACTGGCCCAGGAGCAGGCGGTCGCCGGCGCCGGTGTAGGCGAGGAAGAGGACCGGGCGGTTGTAGGGCCGGGGTTCGCCCACGGGTTCGCCGGTCGCGGCATCCCAGACCCGCACCACCCCTTCGTCGGGCGAGGCGGCCGCCCCGCCGCACGCGGCGAGCCGCCGGCCGTCCGGGCTGAACGCCCAGTGCGAGACGGAGCTCACCTCCCCCGCCGTCAGGGCGTGCAACTCGCGGCCGGTCCGGGCGTCCCACACCTTGAGCACCCGGCCCTTGGCCGAGGCCAGGAGCCGGCCGTCCGGGCTGAACGCCGCCCAGCGGGTGCCGTCGTCGCGGCGGAACAGTTCCTCGCCCGTCGCCAGGTTCCAGACCTTCAGGCCGGTCGGCCCCGCCGTGGCCAGCAGCGGCTCTGTCGGGTGGAAGTCGAGGCGGGTGACGATCCCCCCGTGGTCGACGCGGCAGGGGACGGGGGCGCCGGTCCGGGCGTCCCACACGCGCACGGCCCCGCTGGCGCCGGCCGCGGCGAGGTGTTGGCCGTCCGGGCTGTAGGCGACGGCGTAAGCCTGTTCGCCGTGGTCCAACTCCAGGGCGTGGTGGGGCCGGCGGAGGGCGTTGAGGAAGTCCCACTCCCAGTGGCGGAACTCGGGCGGGCAGTCGTCCAGCCCGTCGGCCCAGGTCACCTGGTTGCCCGCCCACAGCCGCCCGGCCAGGGCCACCCGCGTCAGGTAGAGCAGCCGGTGCTCCCGCTCGCGGGCCTCGCGCTCGTGGGTCAGCGCCCGGGAGGTGACCCCCTCCTTGGTGCTGATCCGGGCGTTGCTGACCGCCAGCGTGACGACGGCCAGCCCCAGCGCCGACGCCGTGGCGAGCGACAGCCCGGCCATGACCGGGTGCCGGCGGACCAGGGACCAGGCCCGCTCGCCGCGGCCGACCGGGCGGGCCAGGATCGGCTCGCCCCGCTGCCACCGGGCCAGGTCGTCGGCCAACTCCAGCGCGCCCGGGTAGCGGCGGGCCGGGTCCTTCTCCAGGCACTTCAGGCAGATGGTTTCCAGGTCGGGCGGCACCCGGGGGTTGAGGGACCGCGGCGGCCGCGGCGGCCGCCCCGCCACCTCGGCCAGGGTCGCCAGGGCGGTGGGGGCCCGGAACGGCGGCCGGCCGGTGAGCAGCTCGTACAGGATCGCCCCGAGCCCGTAGACGTCGCTGGCGGTGGTCACGGCCTGGTCGCCCCGGGCCTGTTCCGGGGGGATGTAACAGGGGGTGCCGACGACCTCGGACGGCGGCCCGACCCCCGCCTCCGGGTCGAACCGCTTGGCCAGGCCGAAGTCGGCGACGTGCGGCCCCCCGGACTCGTCGAGCAGGATGTTGGACGGCTTCAGGTCCCGGTGCAGCACCCCCCGCCGGTGGGCGTGGTGCACCGCCCGGGCGACCGTCTCCACCAGCCGGGCGTCGGCCCCGGGGTCCGGGCCGGCCGCCCCGGCCCGCCGGGCGAGGCTCCCGCCGGGGTAGAACTTCATGCTGAAGTAGGGCAGCCCGTCGTGCTCGCCGACCTCGTAGACCGGGACGATGTGCGGGTGGTCCAGCCGGGCGACAACCTCGGCCTCCCGGCGGAACCGGGCCCGCTCCCCGGGGGTGGTGTGCCCGGGCGGCAGGGTCTTGACCGCGACCACCCGGCCGAGGGCGGGCTGGTGCGCCTCGTAGACCACCCCCATCCCGCCGCGCCCCAGTTCACGGACCAGCTGGTAGCCGGGGAGGGTTGGCGGGCCGGGCGGGGGGGCCTCGGCCCGGGCCGGCGGGCGGGACGAAGGGCGGGACCGGGGGGCGGCGCCTCCGAGCCGGTCCCGCAGCTCGTCGGCGTACTGGGGGAACCGGCGGACGTACTCCCCGGGGTCGGCCGCGCCCCGCCACTGGCGGCGGAGGTCGTACTCGGCGGCGATCAGCTCCACCACCGCGGCCCGGTCCCCCCCGAGGTCGGGGAACCGCCCCAGGTAGTGCTCGACCCGGGCCGCCTCCCCGTTCCGCAGGCGGAGGTCGAGGTCGACGTGGACCAGCTCGAGCAGCAGCCGGGTGTGGCCGGCCCCGGGCGGCGGCACGAAGCCGGCGATGTCCGGCCGCCCCGGACCCCGCCACGCGTCCTCGAACCGCCGGACGGCCTCTTCGAACGCCGCCGAGGTCTCGGCGGCGGGGGCGGAGCTGTGGCTCATCACGGGGGTCCGCGGCTGGGGCGACGGGGGCTACGGGTGGGGGCGGGCCGACGCCGAGGTCTTCAACCCTCCGCCTGCAGGCGGACGAGCCGCTTCCGGATCCGCTCGCGGACCCGGTGGACGGACCGCACCGCGCGGCCGAGGCGGAGGCCGATCTCGGCCGCCGTGTACCCTTGTAGGCTCAACTCGAGGATCGGGCGGTCGTCGGCCTCGACCGCCCGGGAGAGCCGCTCGACCGTCTCGGCGATGACGGCGGCCTCGGGCGGGGCGGCGGTCCGGTCCGCGGCCAGTTGCCAGGGCGGGTCGCCCCCTTCCGCAGCCGACGCCTCCCGGCCGACGTCCCGCCGCCCGGCCCGGAGGTACTCGACCCGGTCCACGCACTTGCGGCGGGTGATCAGGGCCAACAGCCCCCACAGGGTGGCCCAGTTGCCGGCCTGGAGCGCCCCGGCCCGGGAGCGGAGGAAGAAGCTCTTGAGGGCCGACTGGACCACGTCCTCGGGGTCGACCCGGTGCGCCAGCCCCGGCTCGAACTGGCGGCGGGTCAGGGCGATGAGCTGACGGGAGTAGCGCCGGACCACGTCCCGGGCGGCGGCGTCCTCGTCCGAGCGGAGCCGTCCCAGTAGCGCGGCGAAGGAGTCGGTCGGTGCCATCGCGTCCCCCCGTCGGGCGGCCGGGAGCCGGAACGTCTCGCCCCCCGACTCGGGGTCGGACGCACCACTCCGGGTCCGCCCGGTCGCGAGGGCGGCACCGGCCCAACCCTCCCCGGCACACGGGTTGATCCGGAACACGGCCGACTTCGGCCAACTTTTTTGCCGGGGGTGCCGAACGCGGCTGTGCCCAGCCCGGGGCCGGCGGGCTGCGCTGCGGATGTGGCGCGACCCCGTTCGGTCTCGGGATGGACAGAGGCGACGTGCGGGCGGCCCTCCGGCGGTAAGGCGGCCCTGCACGTTTGCCGAACGGGAGGGGGATGATGTCACCCGCCGCGCTGCCGACGGGCGGCTCGCTGCTCGAGCTCCTCCAGCCGTCCACCGACCACGAGGCCCGGTGTCACGACTTCGGCGTGGCCGTTCCCGGCGGCACTCGCTCCTGTCCTGGAAGCGGTCCGGAAGGCCGTCACCCGAACGGGCTGGGGGTCCGTCACCGACTTCGAGGTGTTGAACGCGCTGGAGGACGAGGAGGCGCGGGTCAACTTCGGCGGGTACGAGACGGCGAGCGCCCCGGCCGTGTTGGCGCAGCGTACGGGCCGCCCCGAGGCCGCCGTCCGGGCGTCCCCTCGACACGCTGGCGGCGCACCACTACCTGCTGCGACTCGACCACGGGGCGGCCCGCAGCCGGATGGCCGAGCCGGCCAACTCCTTGCACGCGGCCAGCCGCCGCCCCCCGGCGACCAGCTCCCCCCGGCCGTTGACGACCACGGGGTGCAACAGCCCGACCATCCGGATCGACCCGGCCAGCTCCAACAGGGTGCCGTTGTCCGCCCGCGACCGGGGGCCGACGACGACGGCCGCGATCGGCATGGTGTCACTCACCAAGGCGGCCCCGGGCAGGTCCGCCCCGGCCGCTGCCGACAGTTCGGGCCGCGCGGCGGGGCCGTGGTCAGTCATTCGGCACCCCCTTCCCCCCGGCCGTGCCGAGCAGCGTGTCCAACTCCTCGCCTGCCTTCTCCGCCGCCTTCCGCCGCTCGGCCGGGGAGCGCGGGGCCGGGGCCGCCCCGGGGGCGGCGGACAGCCGGGCGACGAACCGGGCGACCGCCTCCCGGCTGGTGATCAACCTCGACCCGACCCGGATCGCCTCCAGCTTCACCCGGGTGCCGTCCGCCGCCCGTGGCCCAGCGCTGCACCGTCGCCGGGTGGACCGGCCGCCCCTCCGCCCCGCCTCCGCCAGCCCGATCCGGTTCTCCCCCAGGATCCGGTTCACCGCCTCGCCGACCGCGTCGTTCATGACGCCCCCCGGGAACGGAAGAAGCCCGGCCACCCCCACACCCGCGTGTGAAGGTCGCCGGGCCATGCCGCGACGGTGACGCCGGTCACCGCGGCCTTGGTTCACCCATCATCGCGCTTCCTCATACTGAACGCAATAACACTCATGTATCGATACTGCATATAGATCGGCACAATCTCCGTTTCAGGCCGGGCATCACCCCGCTTTTTTCGCGACGGCCACGGCCAGATTCAGGTCCCGCTCGGCGTACACCTGCGTCACGTCCGCCCGGCTGTGGCCGAGCAGCACCTGTGCGGCTTCGAGGCCGTGCGCCTTCCGCACCTCCGTGGCGAACGTGTGGCGGAGCTGGTTCGGGTGGAAGTGCCCGGCCCCGGCCTTCTTCGCCGCCCGGCCGACGGCCGCCGCGTACAGCGCGGTGGTGAAGCCGGCGGCGGGCGACCGCACCGGCTTCACCTTCTTCCGGTCGGCCTGGCTCGGCTGCACCTTCGTCTTCCGGGCCGCCCGCATCGCCTTGTAGCGCTCCTCCCGCGCGGCCCGCGGGCTGAACGCCGGGGCACCCGGGTCACCGGCTAGGAAGGGGGCGAGCACCGCCTGCGCCTTCGGCCCGATCGGCACGACGCGGCCCTTGCCGCGGTGCCTGGTCTTGTGCAGCCGGGGGGTGTACAGCCAGACCGTCCCGGACCGGGCGACCTCACCCGGAGTGAGGCGGCAGACCTCCCCCGGCCGCATCCCGGTCAGCAACTGCACCCGCACCATCGCCGCCACCACCGGGTTCAGGTGCGGCAGGGTGGCCTCCACCGCCGCGGGGTCGGCCGGCCCGACCGGCTCGCTCTCCCGCGCCCCGGTCCGCCCCTCCCGGAGCCCGGCCACGGTCTTCAGCGCGTCGTACACGGTCACCGGGATCAGTTCCTCACTCGCCGCCCACTTCCACACCCTCCGGACCCTGTCCACCCGCCGGTTCACCAGCGTCCGGCACAGGCCGGCGACCACCATCTGCTGCCGCACCGCCTTCAACGCCAGCGGGCCGAACTCGGCCGCCGGGGTGGTCCCGTACAGGTCCCGGACCGGCCGGAGCGACAGCTTCAGTTCGTTCAACTCGGACGTGGGGTTGCCGCCGGGGTCCCGGTAGTGGGTCGCCGCCCACTTCAGGAACCCTACCAGGATCTCGCTCACGGTCACGTCGCGGCGGGCCGGGCCGGGCGCACCCGCGGCGGTGACGGCGACCAGGCGGGCGTACTCGGCCTTACTCTCGGGGGAGCCGTACTCCCCGAGGTACACGTCCCGCCGGGTCGCACCCGACCGGATCGTGATGACGGCTTGACCGCTCGGCTTGTGCAGACGGTACGTCGGGACGGACGGCACGCGGGGCACGAAAACCCTCCTGCGGTATAGTACCGCAGAACCAGGCGTTCTCGGCCGCGCCTCCGACCGCCGGAGGGTAAGCTGAAGTGCTTCGGCTGAAGTGGCTTCCGGCAGCTCCCCGAGTAGGACTCGAACCTACAACAAACCGGTTAACAGCCGGTTGCTCTACCATTGAGCTATCGGGGATCGTTCTCCGACTCTAGCACATCGTAACGGCCCGCGCGCCCCCGACAAGGGGAACCGGGGTTTTCGACGCCCCCCCGCCGGCCCGCCCCGGTATACTCGCGCCGACCCGCCGGCCCGGCCGGCAACCACCCTCGGGCACACCTCCCATGCCGACCCGCCGCACCTTCCTCGCCGCCGCGGCCGCCGTCGCCGCCCGCCCCGCCGCGGCCGCCGACAGCCCCAAGCTCAAGGGCCGCGTCCACCAGTCCGCCGCGTTCTGGTGCTTCAACGCCCGCGGCGAGAAGTGGTCCGCCGAGAAGACCTGCGAGGCCGCCAAGGCCGTCGGGTGCAAGTCCGTCGAACTCATCGGCCCGGAGCACTGGCCGACGTTGAAGAAGCACGGCCTGGTCTGCGCCATCGCGTCCCACGGCGTCGCAAACGCCTCCTTCAAGCGCGGCTTCAACAACGCCAAGAACCACGACGAACTGGTCGCCGGCACCGCAAAGACGATCGACCTGTGCGCCGACGCCGGGTTCCCGAACGTCATCGCGTTCGTCGGGTACAAGTGGACCGACCCGGACGACCCCAAGTCGCCGGCGATCAGCACCGACGACGCCCGGGCCAACTGCGTGAAGGGGCTGAAGCGGCTCGCCGCCCACGCCGAGAAGAAGGGCGTCACGGTGTGCGTCGAGCACCTGAACACCCGCGACAACTCCGACCCGATGAAGGGTCACCCCGGGTACCAGGGCGACGACCTCGACTTCGTCGCCGACGTGATCCGCAAGGTCGGGTCCCCGCGGGTGAAGCTGCTATTCGACATCTACCACGTGCAGCTGATGCACGGCGACCTGATCCGCCGGGTCGAGCAGTGCAAGGACGTGATCGGCCACGTCCACACCGCCGGGGTGCCGGGCCGCGGCGAGCTGGACGACGCCCAGGAGGTCAACTACCCGGCGGTCATCAAGAAGCTGCTGGACGTCGGGTACAAGGGGTACGTGGGGCAGGAGTTCATCCCGACCCGCGACCCGCTCGCCGGGCTGAAGCAGGCCGTGCAAGTGTGTGACGTGTGACGCCGGGGACCTTTCCGACCCAGACGGCGGTCCGGTTCAACCCGGTCCTCCGGGAGTTCTTCGCCCGCTGACGGCGGCCGGCATGTCGAAGATGCAGGCGGTCGGGGCGTGCATGCGGAAGCTGGTGATGGTCCGCTGCGGGGTCCTGAAGAACCGCGCCCCGTTCGCCCCCCTGGGCGTCAAGAGCCGCCCGTTGACAACACGCTACCCGGTTCGGCGTGCCTCTGCTCACCGGCCCGGACCCGCATGATACCCGCGACCGCTCACGACTACCACCGACGGCGAGGCGGACACGGCGTCGATGGAGTTGACCATGAACCGGCCGGCCCCCGGCGGGCAGGGCAGGAACGCGGCGAACAGGTCGTCCCACAGGTACACCCGCACCGCCTCGAAGAACGCCGCCGGGTGGGCCGGCAACTCGTCGAGCGGCGGGTAGCCGGCGTCGCTGAGCGGCGACCGATGGCCTGGCACGAGCAGGTCGTCGGCCCGCAGATCGGCCACGCACTGCCGGTACGCCGGGCCGAGCCGCCCGACGAACTCGTCACGCGGCACCTCCAACTCGTAGTCGCCGAGCGGGTGGCCCCAGCGGAACTGGTCGAAGTTCATCGCCGGCCACCACAGCGCATCGGTCGCGACGACTTCGCCGTCCACCCGAGCGATCATCCGCCGTGCGCCCTCTGCCGCCGAACTCGGGGTTAGCCTGACACGCGCGGCGTGTTAGGGCCGACCCGCCGGTCGGCCCTAACGCGCCAGGTGGGACGGGGTTTAGCCGCGCCGGCCGCCCGCGGACGGCTAGGCTAATCTCCCGACGAACCCGTGTCAAATGCCGACCGGCGGTCAGGCCCGGCGCGAACAGCGGCGGGTTGGCGATTGATGATTGCCGATTCCCCCTGGGGTTGGCGGCGCCGTCAACCAAAAGTCTCTGATCGGGAGGTCCCGCTCCACCTGGCCCCTAAGTTCGCCCGGCCGCCAGTACAATTCCCACCGCCCGTCACCCGGTCCGCCTTCACGAGGGCTTCATGAACCCCGCCCCGCTGTCGGCCGACGAACTCCGCCTCCTCGACGCCTACTGGCGGGCGGCCAACTACCTGTCCGTCGGCCAGATCTACCTGTTCGACAACCCGCTCCTCCGCGAGCCCCTCCGCGGCGAGCACGTCAAGCCGCGCCTCCTCGGCCACTGGGGCACCTGCCCCGGGCTGAACCTCCTGTACGCCCACCTCAACCGGCTGATCGTCCGCGACGACCTGAACGTCCTGTTCGTCACCGGGCCGGGCCACGGCGGGCCGGCGCTCGTCGCCAACACCTACCTCGAAGGCACCTACACCGAGTTCTACCCGACGATCACCCGCGACGCGGCCGGGCTGAAGCGGCTGTTCAAGCAGTTCAGCTTCCCCGGCGGCATCCCGAGCCACGTCGCCCCCGAGACCCCCGGCAGCATCCACGAGGGCGGGGAACTCGGGTACGCCCTGTCCCACGCCTTCGGGGCCGCGTTCGACAACCCCGACCTCCTCGTCGCCTGCGTGGTCGGCGACGGCGAGGCGGAGACCGGGCCGCTCGCCACCGGCTGGCACGGCAACAAGTTCCTCAACCCGAAGTCGGACGGCGCCGTCCTCCCGGTCCTCCACCTGAACGGGTACAAGATCGCCAACCCGACGGTGCTGGCCCGCATCCCGAAGGACGAACTCACCGACCTCCTCCGCGGGTACGGGTACGCCCCGCACTTCGTCGAGGGCCACGACCCGGCCGCCGTCCACCAGCAGCTCGCCGCGACGCTCGAAACCTGCGTCGCCGAGATCAAGCGGGTCCAGCACGACGCCCGGGCGAACGGGAACGAGGCCCGCCCGCGCTGGCCGATGATCGTGCTGCGGACCCCGAAAGGGTGGACCTGCCCGAAGGAGATCGACGGGAAGCGGTGCGAGGACTACTGGCGGGCGCACCAGGTGCCGATGGACCACGTCCGCGACAACCCGTCGCACGTCCGCACCCTCGAAGGCTGGATGAAGAGCTACCGGCCCGAGGAACTGTTCGACGCCGCCGGGGCGCTCCAGCCCGAACTCGCCGCGCTCGCCCCGAAGGGGACGCGGCGGATGGGGGCGAACCCGCACGCCAACGGCGGGCTGCTGCTCCGCGACCTCGAACTGCCGGACTTCCGCACCTTCGCCGTCGAGGTGAAGGCGCCGGGGGCGGCGACCGCCGAGGCGACGCGGGTGATGGGCCAGTTCCTCCGCGGGGTGGTCAAGGCGAACGACGCGGCCGGCAACTTCCGCCTGTTCTCCCCGGACGAGAACAACAGCAACCGCTGGCAGGACGTGCTCGACGTCACTGCCCGCCAGTGGCTGGCCGAGACCGAGCCGTACGACGACAAGCTCGCCCCGCACGGCCGGGTCATGGAGGTCTTGTCAGAGCACCAGTGCCAGGGGTGGCTGGAGGGCTACCTGCTCACCGGCCGGCACGGGTTCTTCTCCTGCTACGAGGCCTTCGTCCACATCGTCGACTCGATGTTCAACCAGCACGCGAAGTGGCTGAAGGTGACCCGCCACCTGCCGTGGCGGAAGCCGGTCGCGTCGCTCAACTACCTGCTCAGCTCGCACGTCTGGCGGCAGGACCACAACGGGTTCACCCACCAGGACCCGGGGTTCATCGACCACGTGGTGAACAAGAAGGCGGAGGTGGTCCGCGTCTACCTCCCGCCGGACGCGAACTGCCTGCTCAGCGTCACCGACCACTGCCTGCGGAGCCGGAACTACGTGAACGTGGTCGTCGCCGGGAAGCAGCCGGCCCCGGTGTACCTGACGGCGGCCGAGGCGGCGGCGCACTGCAAGGCCGGGGCGGGCGTCTGGGAGTGGGCGAGCCACCCGGGCGAGCCGGACCTGGTCATGGCCTGCTGCGGGGACGTGCCGACGCTCGAGGCGCTGGCGGCGGTCGAGCTGATCCGCACCCACCTGCCGGACCTGAAGGTGCGGCTGGTGAACGTGGTCGACCTGATGTGCCTGCAGCCGCACACCGAGCACCCGCACGGGCTGACCGACGCCGCGTTCGACGCCCTGTTCACCCGCGACAAGCCGGTGCTGTTCAACTTCCACGGGTACCCGTGGCTGATTCACCGGCTGACGTACCGGCGGGCGGTGCACGACCAGGTCCACGTCCGCGGGTACAAGGAGGAGGGGACGACGACGACCCCGTTCGACATGTGCGTGCGGAACCAGATCGACCGGTTCGACCTGGTGAAGGACGTGGTGGCGCGGATGCCGAAGGCGGCCGGGCGGGCGGACGTGGCGGCGGCGATGGACGCGAAGCTGGCCGAGCACGCGGCGTACATCCGGGAGCACGGCGAAGACCTGCCGGAGGTGGCCGGGTGGGGCTGGGGGCGGGTGACGAGCGGGGACGTGGTCGGGTCGACCGGCGGGGACAACGCGTGACGGGCGAACCCGGAGCGTCAGCGACGGGGTGGCGACCCCCGCTCCGCTACGCTCCCGGGTGGGGTGCCGCCACCCCGTCGCTGACGCTCCGGGTTCGCCTGGCCCGATTCTACAGAATCACCGTTGCCCTCGCCCTCCCCCGCCCGTACACTTCACACACCCGCCCCCCTCGCCTTCCCGCACCCGACCCGATGTCGGCCAACCCGCCCGAAGCCCCGTTCGACCACGGCCTGCGCCGCCAGTCGGTGGTCCGCGCCGTGCTCACCGACATCTTCCACGGCCGGCTCCTGGCCGGCCAGCGGCTCGTCACCGACGCGCTGGCGAACCGGTTCGGGGTGAGCCATACTCCCATCCGGGAGGCCCTGATCGAGCTCGGCGGGGTGGGCGTCGTCGACCTGCTCCCGAACCGCGGGGCGGTCGTCCGGCGGGTCACCGGGCAGACCGTCCGCGAGGTGTGCCAGGTGCGGAAGGTGCTGGAGTGCGAGGCGGTCCGCGGGGCCGCCCGGCGGGCCGACCCCGACGAGGTCGCGGCCGTCGCCGCCGACATCCGCCGGCTCGCCGCCGCCCCCGCCGACCCGGACGCCGTGGCCCGCGCCCGGGGCCTGGACAACCGCCTCCACGACCTGATCCGGCTGGCCTGCGGGAACGCCTTCCTGGCGTCCGAGCTGGAGCGGCTGCTGACCCTGTTCCGCACCTTCCGGGACGTCACCTGGGACCTGCGGGTGGCCCGGAACGACTTCCACCGGGTCGGGGTCGAGGCGGTCGAGCACCTGGCGATCACCGACGCCCTGCTGGCCCGCGACCCGGCCGCCGCCGCCCGGGCGATGGCCGCCCACATGCGGTCCGGGGTCCGGTACTGGACCCAGGTGACCGCCACCCTCACGACCCCGTCCGACGACCCCGTGCGCCCCTGACCGAGACCCCACCATGACGCGACCGGTCACCGCCCTCCTCCCCGCGGCGCTCGTCGCGGTTCTCGTCGGCACCCCCGCCGCCGCCGACCCGACCGCCCCGGTCGCGCCGGCCCCCGCCCTCGGGGCCGGGAAGCTCGAGTACAACCGCGACATCCGCCCGATCCTGGCCGAGAACTGCTTCGCCTGCCACGGCCCGGACAGCGCCGCCCGCAAGGCCGACCTCCGGGTCGACCGCCGGGAGGACGCCGTCGCCGCCAAGGCGATCGTCCCCGGCAAGCCGGCCGACAGCGAGCTGGTCACCCGCGTCTTCGCCGCGGCCGACGACGGGATGATGCCGCCGGCCAAGTCGCACAAGAAGCTCACCGCCGCCCAGAAGGCGACGCTCAAGCGGTGGGTCGAGGAGGGGGCCGAGTACCAGCCGCACTGGTCGTTCATCACCCCGGCCCGGCCGAAGCCGCCGGAGGTGAAGGACAAGGGGTGGGTCCGCAACCCGGTCGACAACTTCGTGCTGGCGAAGCTGGAGGCCGCCGGGCTGAAGCCGGCCCCGGAGGCGGACCGCCGGACGCTCGCCCGCCGCCTCGCGTTCGACCTGACCGGCCTGCCGCCCGAACCGGCCGACGTTGAGGCGTTCGTGGCCGACAAGTCCGAGCACTACTACGAGAAGTACGTGACGAAGCTGATGGACTCGCCGCACTGGGGCGAGCACCGCGGCCGGTACTGGCTCGACTACGCCCGGTACGCCGACACCCACGGCATCCACTTCGACAACTTCCGCGAGGTGTGGGCGTACCGCGACTGGGTGATCGCCGCGTTCAACGCGAACCAGCGGTTCGACCAGTTCACCACCGAGCAGCTCGCCGGCGACCTCCTGCCGAACCCGTCCCTCGACCAGCTCGTCGCCACCGGGTTCAACCGGTGCAACATCACGACCAACGAGGGCGGGATCATCGACGAGGAGTACGTCGTCCTGTACGCCCGGGACCGGACCGAGACGACGTCGGCGGTGTGGATGGGGCTGACCACCGGGTGCGCCGTCTGCCACGACCACAAGTACGACCCGGTGTCGCAGAAGGAGTTCTACAGCCTGTCCGCGTTCTTCAACAACACCACCCAGGCGGCGAAGGACGGGAACATCGCCAACACCCCGCCGGTGGTCCCCGTGCCGCGGCCCGAGGACCGCAAGCGGTGGGACGAGATCCAGGCCCAGGCGGCGGCCGCCAAAGCCAAGCTTGACGCCCGGCGGGCGGCCGCCCGGCCGGCGTTCGACCGGTGGCTCAAGGACGCCGACCCGGACGCGGCCGCGGCGGCGATCCCGGCCGACGGGCTGGCGGTCCACCTGAAGCTGGATGAGGGGAAGGGGTCGAAGCTGGCGGTGACCGCGGGCGGGGAGGAGCAGGAGCTGACCCTGACCGACGGGTACGGCTGGGTCCCCGGGCGCGGGGCGGCGAAGGCGTTCGCGGTCCGGCCGGGCAAGCCGGCCGCCGTGCCGGGGGTGGCCGACTTCGACCGGAAGGACGCGTTCACCGCGGCCGCCTGGGTGAACCTCGGGCGGCGCGAGGTGGGGGCGCTGGTCGCGCACATGGACGACACCCAGCGGCACCGCGGGTGGGACCTGTTCCAGGACCAGGACCGGGTGTCCGTCCACATCTCCAGCTCGTGGCCGGCGAACGCGATCAAGGTGACGACGAAGGCCGCCCTGCCGCTGAAGGCGTGGCAGCACGTGGCGTTCACCTACGACGGGTCCGGGAAGGCGGCCGGGGTGCGGGTGTACGTCGGCGGGGAGCCGGTCGCGGTGGACGTGGCCGCCGACACCCTGACGGGCTCCACGAAGACCGCGGTGCCGCTCACCCTCGGCCAGCGGGCGAAGGCGGACCGGCTGCAGGGGGCGGCGCTGCAGGACGTGCGGGTGTACTCCCGGGCGCTGGCCGCCGGCGAGGCGGAGCAGTTGGCCAAGGCCCCGCGGGCGGCCGACGTGCTGGCCAAGCCGGCGGTAGACCGGACAAAAGATGACGTGGCCGCCCTGCTCGGGTGGTGGCTGTCCGCGTTCGACGGGCCGACGAAGGAGGTGGCGGCCGGGCTGGCCGCCGCCCGGAAGGAGGAGGTGGCGATCCGCGGCCGGGGGACGGTCGCCCACGTGATGACCGAGCGGGGCGGCGAGCCGGGGGCGTTCGTCCTGTTCCGCGGGGACTACGACAAGCGCCGCGACCCGGTCAAGGCGGAGACCCCGGCGGCGATGCCGAAGATGGACCCCGCCCTGCCCCGCAACCGGCTCGGGCTGGCCCGGTGGCTGCTGTCGAAGGACCACCCGCTGACCGCCCGGGTGACGGTGAACCGGTTCTGGCAGGAGTTGTTCGGGACCGGGCTGGTGCGGACGAGCGGGGACTTCGGGATCGCCGGCGAGCTGCCGAGCCACCCGGAGCTGCTCGACTGGCTGGCGGTCGAGTTCCGCGAGCCGACGGTGCTCGGGTGCTGCGACGACGGCCGGGGGTGGGACGTGAAGGCGTTCTTCCGCATGCTGGTGACGTCGGCGACGTACCGGCAGGCGGCGGTGGCGACCGACGAGAAGCTGGCGAAGGACCGGGACAACCGGCTGCTCTCGCGCGGCCCGCGGTTCCGGATGGACGCCGAGATGATCCGGGACAACGCGCTGGCGGCGAGCGGGCTGCTGGTGCGGAAGGTCGGCGGGCCGAGCGTGAAGCCGTACCAGCCGGACGGGGTGTGGGAGGCGGTGGCGATGATCGGGTCGAACACCCGGAACTACCAGCGGGACACGGGCGAGAACCTGTACCGGCGGAGCATGTACACGTTCTGGAAGCGGGCCGCCCCGCCGGCCGCGATGGAGGTGCTGAACGCCCCGAACCGGGAGACGTGCGCCGTCCGCCGGGACCGGACGAACACCCCGATCGCGGCCCTGCTGACGCTCAACGACGTGCAGTTTGTGGAAGCCGCGCGCGTCCTCGCGGAGAGGGCGATGAAGGCGGCGAAGGACGACGACGCCCGGATCGGGTGGGTGTCGGCCCGGCTGGTGGCCCGGCCGTTCAGGCCGGCGGAGCTGGCGGTCGTGAGGGAGTCGCTGGCGGGGCTGCGGGAGAACTTCCGGGCGAAGCCGGACGACGCGAAGAAGTTGATCGCGTTCGGGGAGTCGAAGGCGGATGCGGCCCTGGACGCGAGCGAGTTGGCGGCGTGGACGATGCTCGTGAACCAGTTGCTGAACCTGGACGAGGTGCTGAACAAGTGACGCGCCGCGTTTGAGGTCGCGATGTGCGACTTCAAACGTCCCGCCTCCGGGAGTCCGGAATGCCGCCCAAGAAGAAGCCGACCGCCCTCGTGCCGGCCGACGGGAGCCTGATCGAACCCCGGATCCACTTCATCCGCGGCGAGCGCGTGATGCTGGACGCGGAGTTGGCCGAACTCTACGGGGTGCCCACCAGAGCGCTCAACCAGGCGGTCGAGCGGAATCCGGAACGGTTCCCCGACGATTTTGCGTTTCACCTGACTCCGTCTGAGGTTGCGAACTTGAAGTCACAAGTTGTGACTTCAAGTTCGGGCTACGGCGGGCGGCGAAAACCGCCCCGGGCGTTCACCGAGCACGGCGTGGCCATGCTGTCCAGCGTCCTCCGCTCGGATACCGCCGTGAGGGTCAACATCGAGATCATGCGGGCGTTCACCCGGCTCCGCCGCCTCTTCGCCACCCCGGGCGAACTCGTCGCCCAGATCCAGCGGCTGGCCGAGACCGCGCAGGTGCACGACGCGCAGATCAAGGCGGTCACCGACGCCCTGCGGAAGATGATCGAGCCGCCGCCCGAGGACGCCCCGAAGCGCCGGTTCGGGTTCCACCCGCCCGACCCCTCTTCCGAACTCACCCACCCCGAGGCCGGATCATGAACCTCTTCCATAACCCCGCCGCACTGAACCTCACCCGCCGGCACTTCTTCCGGTCGTCCGGGTTCTCGCTCGGGGCCACCGCCCTCGCCGCCCTCCAGGCGGACGACGCCCGGGCCGCCGCCAAGGGCGCCCCGACCGGGGACGGCGCCGCCCTCCCCGAGACGCACTTCACCGGCAAGTGCAAGCACGTCATCTACCTGCACATGGTCGGCGGCCCGGCCCAGATGGACCTGTACGACTACAAGCCGAAGATGCAGGACTTCTACGACAAGGACCTGCCCGAGACGATCCGCAACGGGCAGCGGCTGACCACCATGACCAGCGGCCAGCAGCGGTTCCCGATCGCCCCATCCAAGTACCGGTTCAAGCGGCACGGCAAGTCCGGGACGTGGATGAACGACGAGCTCCTCCCGTACACCACCCGGATGGCCGACGACCTGTGCGTCATCCGGAGCATGCACACCGAGGCGATCAACCACGAGCCGGCCATCACCTACATGCAGACCGGCAACCAGGTGACCGGCCGGCCGTGCCTCGGGGCGTGGGCCAGCTACGGCCTCGGCAGCCTGAACCGCAACCTGCCGGCGTTCGTCGTCATGGTCGCCAAGCCGACCAACCAGGAGCAGGTGCAGGCGATCTCCGCCCGGCTGTGGCAGTCCGGGTACCTGCCCGGGGAGCACGCGGCGGTCAGCTTCCGGGCCGCCGGCGACCCGATCCTGTTCATCAACAACCCGCCGGGCGTCACCCCGGAGGTCCGCCGGGCCACCCTGGACGGGCTGAACAAGCTGAACGGGATCACCGCCGCCGAGCTGAACGACCCGGAGACGAAGACCCGGATGGCCCAGTACGAGATGGCGTACCGGATGCAGGCGAGCGTCCCGGAGCTGACCGACCTCGGGACCGAGCCGGCGAAGGTGCTCGACCTGTACGGCCCGGAGGTGCGGAAGCCCGGGACGTTCGCGAACACCGCCCTGACCGCCCGCCGCCTCGTCCAGCGCGGGGTGCGGTTCGTGCAGGTGTACCACAACAACTGGGACCACCACGGCAACCTCGCCGGGCGGATGCCGGACCAGTGCCGGGACGTGGACCAGCCGTGCTGGGCCTTGATCCAGGACCTGAAGCGGCTCGGGCTGTTCGACAGCACGCTGGTGATCTGGGGCGGGGAGTTCGGGCGGACAATCTACAGCCAGGGCGGGCTCTCGAAGACGAACTACGGCCGGGACCACCACCCGCGGTGCTTCACGATGTGGATGGCCGGCGGCGGGTCGAAAGGCGGCGCCGTCTACGGGGAGACGGACGACTTCAGCTACAACATCACCAAGGACCCGTGCCACATCCGCGACTTCCACGCTACCGTGCTGCACCTGATGGGGATCGATCACGACCGGTTCACCTTCCGGTTCCAGGGCCTCGACCAGAAGCTGACCGGGGTCGAGAAGGCGCACGCGATCAAGGAGCTGGTGGGCTGAGGTGGGCAGAGAAGCCGGAACGCGGATGACGCGGGATCAGGGCACGCGGATCAACGCCGGATCGAGCCAAGAGATTTGGTCTGATCCGCGTTTCATCTGCGGGGTTTCATCCCGCGTCATCCGCGTTCCGCTTTCTGCCCCGCCACGCGCGCCCGGTCGCATTGACACCGCCGCCCGCTTCCGGCATAACTGCCGCCCTCTGCGCGGCGGGCCAAGGAGGGACGGGCGGATGCGGTGCGTGGTCACCGGGGCGGCCGGGTTCATCGGCTCACACCTGTGCGAGCGGCTGCTCGCCGACGGGCACGACGTGGTCGGGCTCGACGCCTTCGTCCCGTACTACCCGCGGGCGGTCAAGGAGGCGAACCTCGCCCGCGCCTGGGGCCACCCCCGGTTCCGGTTCCACGAGCTCGACCTCCGCCGCGAGGACCTGTCGGCCGCGCTGGCCGGGGCCGAGGTCGTGTACCACCTGGCGGCGATGGCCGGGCTGGCCAAGAGCTGGACCCAGTTCGACCTGTACGAGTCGTGCAACGTCACCGGCACCCACCGGGTGCTCGAGGCCGCCCGCGCCGCCGGAACCCTCAAGCGGTTCCTCTACGCCTCCACCTCGTCGGTCTACGGCAAGTACAGCTCCGGCGACGAGACGCTGCCGACCCACCCGATCTCCCCGTACGGGGTGACCAAGCTGGCCGGCGAGAACCTGTGCCGGGCGTTCGCCGACGAGTGCGGGCTGCCGCTCGTCACCCTCCGGTTCTTCTCCGTCTACGGCCCCCGCCAGCGGCCCGACATGGGGTACCACAAGTTCGTCGCGGCGCTCCTGGCCGGCGAGCCGGTCACGGTGTTCGGGGACGGCCAGCAGATGCGCGGCAACACCTACGTGGACGACTGTGTGGCGGCCGCGGCGGCCGCCGCCGCGGCCCCGGCCGGGGAGATCTACAACCTCGGCGGCGGGGAGGTGGTGTCGGTGTGGGACGTGCTGCGGAAGCTGGAGCGGATCACCGGGCGGAAGGCGGTGGTGAAGCAGGCGGCGGCCCGCCCAGGGGACCAGCGGCACACCTGTGCCGACACCGGGAAGCTGGCCCGCCACCTCGGGTGGGCGCCGGCGGTCGGGCTGGACGAGGGGCTGGCCCGGCAGGTCGAGTGGCAGCGGCAGGCCGGCGACGTGCTGCCGGCCGTCCGGGCGGCGTGAGGAGGGGCCGATGCGGGTGCTGCTGAACGGCACGGCGGCCGCCGGCCCGAACCGGTCCGGGGTCGGGCACTACGTCGCCGAACTCGCCGCCGAACTCCGCCGCGGCGTCGGCGGGGTGGAACTGACCGCGTACCCGCCGCGGTGGGTCGGGTCGGCGCTGCAGGCCTACAGCCGACTCCGCCGGCCGGCCGCGGACGGCCCCGCCGTCGCCCCCGAGCCGGTCAGGCTGGCGGCCGGCGCGCCCCCGCGACCCGGCCCGGTGCGGCGCCTGCTCCACGCCCACTTCGCCCGGTTCGCCCGCCGGTCCGGGTGCGACCTGTACCACGAGCCGAACTTCATCCCGTTCCCGTGCGACCTGCCGGCGGTGGTCACCGTCCACGACCTGTCGGTCGTCCGCCACCCCGAGTGGCACCCGGCCGGGCGGGTGGCGGAGTACGAGGCCCGGTTCCTACCCGGGCTGGCCGGGGCGGCGCACGTCATCGCCGGGTCGGAGTTCACCCGCCGCGAACTGGCCGGGCTGATCGGGGTCGCGCCGGAGCGGGTGACGGCGGTCGGGTACGGCGTCCGCCGGCACATCCGCCGCGTCGGCCCGGACGAGTACGGCCCGGTGCTCGCCCGGCTCGGGCTGGCGGACGGGTTCCTGCTGCACGTCGGGACGCTGGAGCCGCGGAAGAACCTGGTCACCCTGTGCCGGGCGTACCTGCGGCTCGACAAGGCGCTGCGCGAGCGCTGCCCGCTGGTGCTGGCCGGCGGGTGGGGGTGGCGGTACCGGGAGATCGCGGAGTTCCTCGACGCCGAGTGCCGCGACGCCGGGGTGGTGCGGCTCGGGTACGTGGCCGAGGCGGACCTGCCGGCCCTGTACTCGGCGGCCGTCGGGCTGGTCCTGCCGTCGCACTACGAGGGGTTCGGGCTGCCGGCGGCGGAGATGCTGGCGTGCGGCGGGGCGGTGCTGTCGTCCACCGCCGAGTCGCTCTCCGAGGTGGTCGGCCGGTGCGGGTTCCGGGTCGACCCGGCCGACGAGGACGGGTGGGCGGGGGCGATGCGCCGGCTGGTCGTCGACCCGGACTGGGCGGAGTCGCTGAAGGCCGGGGCGGAGCGGCAGGCGGCCCGGCACACCTGGGGGCGGTGCGCCGCCGACACCGTCGGGGTGTACGAGCGGGTGCTGGGCCGGGCGGCGCGGCGGGCGGCGTGACCCCAGACGAGCCGGACGCGTGAGCGACGGTCTTGGGGCCGTCGCTCACGCGTCCGGCTCGTCCGTCACCCCTTCCACACCGCCACCTGCCCGGTCCGGAGCGACTGGTTCGCCAGGTGGGCGGCGCTCGCCGCGCTCACCCCCGCCTCGGCCGGGCACGCCACCTTCTTCGACCGGTCCCGGACGCACTCCACCCAGTTCGACAGGTGCAGCAGCTCGCCGTCCGGCTTGTCGTAGAAGTCCAGCCCCTTCACCCCGGTCCCGAGCACCAGGGCGCTCGCCTCCGGCTTCGCCTTCCCGCGGTCCGGGATCACCTCGTACCGCCCGCGGTCGCAGTACAGCGTCCCCTCCGTCCCCATGAACTCGACCCTCGCCCCGTTCCGGTTGTTGCTGAACGTCCCCTCGAAGTGCACCTGCACCTCCCGGTCCGGGTACCGCAGCAGCGTCTGCACCGTGTCCGGCGTCTCCCACACCCCCTTCGCCGAGTAGAAGTCGCCCACGCTCGCCGCCGACGCCGGGTGGTCGAGGTCCAGGAACCAGTGGACGACGTCGATCCAGTGGACCATCAGGTCGGTGAAGATGCCGCCGCCGAAGTCCCAGAACCACCGCCACTGGCGGAACTTGTAGGCGTCGAACTCCTGGGCCTTGGCCGTGCCCAGGAACCGCTTCCAGTCGACCCCGGCCGGGTCCATCTTCTCCTTGAACCGCTGCGCCCGGGCCGCATTCCGGTTCCACGAGCACTGCACCTTGTGGACCTTCCCGATCGTGCCCGCCTTGAGCACCTCGTGCGCCTTCAGCAGGTGCGTCATGCTCCGCTGCTGGGTGCCGACCTGCACCACCCGCTTGTGCTCGTTCTGGGCGGCGACGATCGCCCTGCCCTCGGCGAGGTCGTGGGTCAGCGGCTTCTCGACGTACACGTCCTTGCCGGCCTTGCAGGCGTCCACCGCGTGGGCGACGTGCCAGTGGTCCGGCGACCCGATCAGGACCGCGTCCACGTCCTTGCGGGCGAGCAACTCCTCGTGGTGCTTCGTGGCGAACGCCTTCGGGTCGGCCAGCTTCCTCGCCTCGGCCAGGTTCTGGTCCCACACGTCGCAGACGGCGGTCACCGTCACGTTCGGCAACCCGGGGAACGACTTCAGCAGGTGCTTGGTCCGCCCGCCGACGCCGATCAGGCCGACCCGGAGCGTGTCGTTGGCGGCGAACCCGCGTGAGGATTCGGTGAGGAGGCCGGTCGTCGCGGCGGCGGAGGCGGCGAGGAACGTGCGGCGGTCGGAGGTCATCGGCGGGCTCCGTGGGGAGGAATGCCTCACGGTACCCGGGGCCGGGCCGGGTGGGAAGCACGCGGGGTGGTGGGGCAAAAAAATACCCCCGCGGGAGTTACCCCGCGGGGGCCGGATGAAGGCGAAGACATCCGTTGAACGAGTGTTACGAATGAGACCCTTAGCGACCCCCCGGGCGCGAGTCGAGTTCTTCTTCCGGGGTGCCGCGTCGGATCTTACTCACCTTGGACGCGGGCAGTTTCAGCGGGTTCCCGGATTTTCCCTCGTTCCCCAAAAAAAGACGGTTCAGGTCAGACCTGAACCGTCCCGCGTGACTTTCGCGTAGGCCGAACGAATAGATTGAAGCGCGTCTGAAACTCAAGTGACGGTCACAGCCCGAGCACCTTGTCCATCTGCGCGGAGACCTTCTTCAGCACCTCCTCCCCGCCGCCCCCGACCTCGGCCGTCGCCCACCCGCTGTACCCGACCTCGGCCAGCGCCTTGAGCAACTCCGGCCAGTCCTCGTCCCCCTCGCCGATCGGCACCCACTGCCTCGCCTTGCTGTACCCCTTGAAGTCGAACTTTAGCATCCGCTTGCCGAGCTTCCGGACCCAGTCCGCCGGCGGGACTCCGTACTTGATCATGTTCGACACGTCGAAGTACGCCCCGACCCACTCGCTCTTGAACGCGTCGACGTACTCGACCAGCTGCTCCGGCTTCGTGAGGAAGTCGTTCCACACGACCTCGATCGCGATCCTCACCCCGAGCTTCTCGGCGGTCGGCAGCGCCTTCCGCACCCCCGCCTGCGACCGCTCCCAGCACTGCTCGTAGGAGACGTCCTTGTTCACGACCCCCGGCACCAGCAGCACCGTGTCGGCCCCGACCGTCTTCGCGTCCTTCAGCGCCCCGAGCAGGGCGTCCAGCCCCTTCTGCCGGACCGCCTCGTCCGGGTGCGACAGGGTGTCCTTCCAGTGGACCGAGTCGATCACCCCGTGGACCGCGACGCCGGTGTCCTTGCTCGCCTTCACCAGTTCGTCGAGCTTGTCCGTCCCGGGGCTGTTGATCTCGACGCCGGCGAACCCGCACTTCTTCGCCAGCCCCAGCCGCTCGGCGTGCGACCCCTTCAGCCCGACCATGCCGTACTTCACGGCCTTCTTCAGCTTCGGCTTCGGGTCGGCCGCCGGGAGCGGGCCGCCGGCCATGACGGCGGCGGTGACGGCGGCGGTGACGGCGGCGCTGGTGCGCAGGAAGTCCCGGCGGCCGATGGGACGGGTCATGGGGGCCTCGCGGAGGTGCAGGGCGACGGGTGCTTACGTCCGAGCCGGAGCGCCGGCGACGGGTGGAGCAAAACCCGTCGCCGGCGCTCCGGCTCGGACGGGCGAGATCAGACCTTGTACACGCCCGGGATCGGGGTCGGGGCGATCGGGAGCGGACCCCAGGCGTACGCCTTCGGGGCGAGCGACTTGTCGGACGCCCAGAACTCCTTCCAGGTCAGCCGCTTCCCGCTGTACGCGGCCTCCCGGGCGAAGATCGCCAGGGCGCTGCTGTGGGCCGCCGCCTCCCCGTCGTTGATCGGCTTGCCTGCCCGGACCGAGGCGAACAGCTCGTCGTGCTCGACCTGGTACATGTCCTTCGCCTCGCCGTCGTACTCCCACGCCTTCCCGCCGTACGGGCTGACGGTGTGCCGCATCAGCTGGGCCTGCCCCTTGGTGCCGAACACGTGGTCGTTCACGTCCGAGGCGCACGAGGCCATCTGCCGGCAGGCGCTGAACAGCTTCACCCCGCCGGGGAACTCCAGCGTGCAGGCGAAGTGGTCGTACACGTTCCCGAACCGCTCCAGCACCCGCGCCTGCCGCCCGCCGACCCCGCTCGCGGCCACCGGCACGGCCCCCTTCAGCACCCAGTTCGCCTTGTCGAAGTTGTGGCAGTGCTGCTCGACGATGAAGTCCCCGGACAGCCAGGTGAAGTAGTACCAGTTCCGCATCTGGTACTCCATCGTGGCGAACGGGTCGTCGGTCCCGCGGTCCCAGATCGGGCCGGTCAGGTAGGTGCAGTGCATGGCGTGGACGTCCCCGATGTCCCCGCCGTGGATCCGCTTGACGGTCTCCCGCTTAGGCTGGTGGTACCGCCAGCAGTACCCGGAGCACAGCCCGGTCCCCTTCTGCTTGGCGAGCTTCGCGCTCTCGATCACCGACTTGACGCCGGGCACGTCCACCGCCACCGGCTTCTCGCAGAACACGTGCTTCCCGGCCTCGACCGCGGCCCGGAGGTGGAGCGGGCGGAACCCCGGCGGGGTGGTCAGCAGGACCACGTCCACGCCGCTGGCCAGGAGCTTCTTGTACCCGTCGAACCCGTCGAAGCAGCGGTCCGGGGCGACGTCGACCTTGGCGGCGATGTCCTTGATGTTCCGGAGGTTCCCGAGGCTCCCCTGGAGCCGGTCCATGAACGCGTCGCACATGGCGACGAGCTTCACCTTCGGGTCCGCCCGGAGGGCCTGCTTGGCCGCCCCGGTGCCGCGGTCCCCGCACCCGACCAGCCCGACCTTCAGGACGTCGTCCCCGGCGGCCGCGTAGGCCCCGGGTAGCGTGGCGGAGGCGGCGACGGCGGACGCGGCGGACGTCGCCAGGAACGCCCGGCGGGAGGTGGGTTCGGTCATGGGGGTGGCCTCGGTGGGAAGGCGGGAACGTGTATTCTGCGCGACCGGCGCGGGCGTGTCACCGGTTAAAATCGGCCCGGCGGGCGAAAACCGGCCGGCGGGTTTGACCCCCGGCGCCGCGGGCGGACAATGGCGGTTGGCCCCCTACCCTTCCCGAGGCTACCCGTGCTCACGCCCCTCGCCGCGGTCGCACTCCTGGTCGGCCAGCCGGAGCGGCCGAAGCTGACCGACGCCAAGGTCCGGACCGCCGACCACGTGTTCAAGAAGACCCCGGAGGGCGAGCTGACCCTGCACGGGTTCTACCCCGCGGACTGGAAGGCGGAGGACAAGCGGCCGGTGGTCGTGTTCTTCTTCGGCGGCGGGTGGAAGAACGGGTCGTTCCGGCAGTTCGTCCCGCAGGCCGAGTACCTCGCCTCCCGCGGGCTGGTCGCCCTGTCCGCCGACTACCGGATCGAGTCGCTGCACAAGACGACCCCGGACGTGGCGTTAGAGGACGCAAAAACCGCGATCCGGTGGGTGCGGGCGAACGCCGGCAAGCTCGGGGTCGACCCGGGCAAGGTGGTCGCGGCCGGCGGGTCGGCCGGCGGGCACCTGGCGGCCGCGGCCGCGCTCGTGGAGGGGTTCGAGGCGAAGGACGACCCGAAGGGGTCGTGCCGGCCGGACGCCTTGGTGCTGTTCAACCCGTTCCTCGACGGCACCGGGCGGACGATCAAGGGGGCCGGCGGGGCGAACGTGGCCGAGGCGATCTCGCCGACCCGGTTTCTGGCCAAGGGCGCCCCGCCGGCGGTCCTGTTCTACGGGACGAACGACGCCATGCTGGAGCAGGGCCGGGACTACGCCGCCCGGTGCGCGAAGCTGGGGGTGCGGGCGGAGGTGTACACCGCCGCCGACCAGCCGCACGGGTTCTTCAACCGCGCCCCGTGGCTGCACGTCACCGCCCGGCAGGCCGACGCGTTCCTGGAGTCGCTCGGTTACCTGACCGGGCCGCCGGCGCTGAAGCCGCCCGCGGACGCGCCGGAGCTGAAGAAGGACGGGGCGAAGTAACTGGGCGGGCCGCCACGGAGGGCGGCCCCTACCAAGAGGGCGGCCCCTACCAAACGGTGGGTAGGGGCCGCCCTCCGTGGCGGCCCGGGTTTGGTGGTTCCCCCGTCGCCCCGCCGCGCGTACACTGGTTGAACCTGCCCCGCCGCACTTCGGAGCCTCCTCCCATGCCCCGCCGGTTCTGCGCCTGTGTCCTCTGCGCGGTCGCCGCCGCCGTCGCCTACCTTCTGATGTTCGCCGGCCCGCAGGCGGCCTCGGCCCAGCCGCAGAAGCCGGTCAGCTTCATCGCCGACGTGGCCCCGGTCCTGAAGGAGAACTGCCTGGCCTGCCACGACTCGAAGAAGAAGGCCGGGAAGTACGACATGACCACGTTCGAGCGGATCCTGGCCGGCGGGTCGAACGGCGAGCCGATCACCCCGGGGAAGCCGAAGGAGAGCGACTTCCACGACCTCCTCGTGACCGACGCCCAGCGGCGGATGCCGCCGCGGGACAAGGGCGAGGCGGTGCCGAAGGACAAGGCGGCGGTGATCGAGCGGTGGATCAAGGAGGGGGCGAAGCTCGACGCCGGCCTCGACCCTAAGGCGGACCTGGTGAAGGAGCTGCGGGTGCGGTGGCAGCCGCCCGCCCCGCCGAAGGCGTACCCGTTCCCGGCCGTCGTGAACGCCCTGGTGTTCACCCCGGACGGCAAGCAACTCGTCGCCGGCGGGCACCACGAGCTGACGGTCTGGGAGGTCGAGACCGGGAAGCTCGTCAAGCGGGTGCGGACCCGGGCCGAGCGGGCGTACGGGCTGGCGTTCCTGCCGGACGGGAAGCTCGCGGTCGCCGGCGGCCGGCCGGGTCAGGAAGGCGACGTCCGCGTCTACGACCTGTCGGCGGCCGGCAAGACCGAGGACGGGGTGGCCGTGCTCGACGGCGTCGCCGACAAGAAGGTGCTGGTGGCGCACCTGTTCGACGTGGACGACTCGGTGCTGTGCCTGGCGGTGTCGCCGGACGGGAAGACGCTGGCGGCCGGCGGGTGCGACCGGGCGGTGCGGGTGTTCGACCTGTCGGCCGGGTTGGAGAAGGCGAAGCTCGTGCAGACGGTGGAGAACCACGCCGACTGGGTGCTCGGGTGCGCCCTGACCGAGGACGGGAAGTACCTGGTGACGGCCGGCCGGGACAAGACGGCGAAGGTGTGGGACCTGAAGGCCCGGGAGTCCGTGGTGACGTTCCCGGAGCACCAGAACGTGGTGTACGGGGTGGCGGTGAAGGCGGACGGGTCGGCCGGGTTCTCGGTCGGGGCGGACAAGAACATCCGGACGTGGAAGCCGACCGGGGAGGGGAAGCAGGTGAAGGCGGCCGGCGGGCACTCCGACGAGGTGTTCAAGGTGGCGTTCCACCCGAAGCAGACGGTGCTGGCGACGTCCAGCGCGGACAAGACGGTCCGGCTGTGGGACCCGGCCAACCTCTCCGCCGGGAAGTCGCTGGCCGGGCTGACCGACTACGTGTTCGCGCTCGCCTTTTCGCCGGACGGGGAGCTGGTCGCCGGCGGGGCGTACGACGGGTCGGTGTCGGTGTGGAAGGTGTCCGACGGGGCGGTGGTGAAGTCGTGGAACGCCAGCCCCGGATACGCCGCGAAGGAGCCGGAGCCGAAGAAGTGACCTCACCCTGAGGGTGCGGGCCGGCGCGGGGTCGCGCCCGCCCCGCGCCGCTCGGCCCGAGCCTGAATTCCGGCGTAGCCGAACTGCTGGAATGAGAACTTTTCGCTGTTGACGTTAGGACACGTCCGACTACAGTCTCATTAACCTCTCTACTACTCCCAATCGGAGGCCCGGGCGACAGTCCGGGACTTCGGCCCGTGTCGCAACCGGCACTGTCAGGGCGCGGCCCTGACCCCGGTGCGCGTACGGGACCTCTTCCGAGCGGTTCGACCCTCCCACCCTGGCCGGCTCGACGTTCGAGCCCGGCCGTCCGTAGTCCCCTACCCCGGGAACGCTCCATGACTCGCCTGTCCGCCCGCCTCATGGCCCTCGGCCTCGCCGCCCTGTCCGCGCCCGACGCCCGCGCCGCCGTCATCTACTCGTCGAACTTCGACGCCAACGACGGCGGGCTGGTCTCGACCAGCCTCGGCGGGAGCGCCGCCAACCCGTTCACCTACGGCCCGACCGCGGGCGTCGGCGGGAACGGGGCGTGGTTCATCAACCCGTCGACGATCGTGTCCGACAAGGCCCTGACCGGCCCGTCCCTAGTCGTCGGCGCGGCCGGCGCGGTGACGATCTCGTTCGACCACCGGTACAGCTTCGAGAGCACCTTCGACGGCGGCCAGCTGTACGTGAGCGTGAACGGCGGGGCGTTCGCCTTGGTGCCGACCGCGGCGTTCAGCTCCAACGGGTACACCGGTACCATTTCGGTCAACTTCCAGAGCCCGATCGGCGGGCAGATGGCGTTCACGGGGGCGTCCGCCGGGTACGCCACCCCGGCCTACATCACCAGCACCGCCACCCTCGGGTCGTTCGCCGCCGGCGACACGATCGCCTTCCGGTTCCGGGCGGCGTACGACAACAGCCTCGCCGCCGGCACTCCGTCGTGGGTGATCGACAACGTGGTGGTGTCGGACAGCGCGGTGGGGCCCCCCTCCGCGGTCGTGCCGGAGCCGGCGTCGCTGGCCCTGCTCGGGGTCGGGGCCGGGCTGGCCGGGGTGCGCCGCCTGCGCGGGCGGAAGCAGCCGGCGTGACCGCGGACCATATTGAGGGGTGACCGCGATGCTCGTCGCACTGGCCGGGCTGCCGGGGACGGGCAAGAGCACCCTGGCGGCCCGCCTCGCCGACGCACTCGGCGGGGCGGTGCTGTCCAAGGACACCGCCCGGGCCGCCCTGTTCCCGCCGCCGGTCCTCGACTATTCCGCCGCCCAGGACGACTGCGCGATGGCGGCGGTCTTCGCGGCCGCCCGCCTGCTCCTCACCGCCGACCCGTCCCGGGTCGTGATCCTCGACGGCCGCACCTTCCGTCGCGCCGCACAAGTCTCCGACCTGCTCGCCCTCGCCGACGCCGTCGGCCAGCCGGCCCGCGTGATCGAGTGCGTGTGCGACGAGCCGACCGCCCGCGCCCGCCTCGACCGCGACGCCGCCGCCGGCACCCACCCGGCCGGCAACCGCACCGGCGGCCTGCACGCCGCGATGAAGGCGACGGCCGAACCGCTCACGATCCCGCGCCTCGTCCTCGACACCGGCCGGCTCACCCCAGACGAGTGCCTGGTCCGGGCGCTGGCGTACCTCCGGGGCTGACCCGCTACCGTTTCCGCCGGCCGTCCGGCCTGTGACGGCCGCCCCCGGCGGAACTTCACGTCTTGACCGCGGGTCCGACGGAACGCCGCGTGCAGCGATCGGCGATGATGAACGTCGGGCGCTTCCCGGAGGGGGTACGCATGGTCACCGCACGTCGGGTCGGGAAGTGGGCGCTGTACGCCGCCGGCGGGGTCCTCGTCCTGGTCGTGCTGGCCCGGGTCGGCGTGGGCGTCTACCTCTCGACCGCCGCCGGTAAGTCGTTCGTCGCCCGCCAGATCGAGGCCCAGATCGGCATGCCGGTCGAGGTGACCGCGGTCCGGGTCGGGCTGGCCACCTCCAGCATCGGCATGCGGGTGTTCGACCCGGCCGCCCCGGACCCGAAGCGGGCCGAGGTGTTCTCGGTCGACGAGGTGAAGGCCGACATCTCCCTGTTCAGCCTGGCGCTCGGCCGGCTCGACCCGGACTGGGTGGACCTCCGCGGGGCGAACCTGACCCTCCACGTCAGCGCCGACGGGGACGTCATCACCACCCTGCCGAAGGCCCCGACCGGCGGGGGCGGGGGCGGCGGGTCGTTCCCGGTCATCCGGGTCGCCGACGCCCGGCTCACCATCCGCCAGGACGGCCGCCCGGAGTTCGCCCTCCGCAACCTCGACCTGACCGCCGAGCCGGCCGGCGACGCGGTCAAGCTGACCGGGTCGGTGGACGACCCCGAGTGGGCGAAGTGGACGGTCGCCGGCGAGGTCAACCGGGCGACCAAGACCGGGGCGGTGACGCTGGCCACGGCCGACGGCCCGCTGACGATGAACCGGCTCGGGTCGGTCCCGTTCGTGCCGCCGGCGGTGTGGGAGTACGTCCGCCCGGACGGCCGCGGGGCGATCGCCGTGAAGCTGTGGGCCGGGTCCGACCGCGAGGTGCAGTACTCGGTGGACATCACCCCGGCGGCCGCCGCCCTCGCCCTGCCGGACGCGAGCGTCACCCTGGAGCGGGTCACCGGCCTGATCCGGGTGACCGGGGCGAGGGTCGAGCTGGTCGGGACGAAGGCGGCCGTCGCCGGCGGCAGCCTGGCGATCGACGGCAGCCTCGACTTCGGCCCCGAGCCGTCGGTGATGACGCTGAAGGTCGAGGGCCGCGGGCTGGACATCAAGAAGCTGCCGCCGGAGTGGAAGCTGCCGAAGCTGTTCGAGGGTCAGCTCGGCGGGACCGCGAACCTGGTCATCCGCATCCCGAGCCACGGCCCGGTCGAGTACGACGGCGGGGGCGAGGGGGCGATCACGGACGTCCAGGTGCTCGGGCAGCCGCAGGACGACATCCCGATCCGCCTCCGCCGGGCCGGCAACCGGTACGAGTTCCGCCAGGATAAGGCGGCCCCGAAGAAGGACGACGGCCAGTCCCGGCTCGGGGTACCCGAGCCGGCGGCCCGCGCCGCCGCACAGGTTTTGTCCCCTCCCCCACAAGGGGGGAGGGGACCAGACATCGTGTTCGCGAGCGTCCGCTTGCCGGCGCAGGAGAAGAAGCCGGCCGACCCCGCCCAGAAGGACCCGGCGAAGAAGCCGGACGACGGCCCGACCACCCTCGACGCCACCATCCGCCTCCGCGACATCGACGTCGCCGAGCTGCTCGACAAGCTGAACGTGAAGCTCGGGTACAAGCTCGCCGGCAAGATCACCGTCGAGGCGGCGCTGGCGGTCCCGGTCGGGCAGGCGGCGAGCCTGTCGGCGTACCAGTTCACCGGGTCGCTGTCGTCGAAGGCGCTCACGTTCGAGGGCCTCACCGTCCGCGAGGCGTCGGCGAAGATGTCGTACCAGTACGGCAAGCTGACCCTCTCCGACCTGAGCGGGCTGATCGACCAGCCGGGCAAGACCGGCGGCCCGCCCGGGTCGTTCCGCGGCACCGCCACCGCCGCCGTCAGCCCGCCCGGCGACGCCGGCGCCACGCTCACCGTGGACCGCGTTCCGCTCGGCGAGGCGCTGAAGGCGGTCCCCGGGCTCACCGCCGACGTCCGCGGCACCGTGTCCGGGAAGGTGAGCCTGAAGGCCCCCTACGAGAAGCTGTGGGACACGACCGTGTGGAGCGGGTCGGCGGAGCTGTCGGCCCCGGAGCTGGTGGTCGAGGGGCGAACGGCGAAGGACGTGCGGGCGAAGGGGAGCGTCGCCAAGGGGGTGCTCACCATCTCCGACGCGGCGGTCACCGTCGAGGGCATCCCGGTGACCGCCGAGGCGACCCTCGGGCTGTCCGACAAGTACGCCTTCACCGCCGTCGTCCGCACCACCGGGACCGACGTGACCGACCTGCGGAAGCTCGTCCCCGAGGTCGAGATCCCCGCCCCGGTCTCCGGCGTGCTGGAGACGGAGACGAAGGTGAGCGGCACCGCGTCCCCGCTCACCTACCGGGCGACCGGGACGATCAAGGCGAGCAAGCTGACGCTCGCCAAGTCGACGGCGAATCAGGTGACGGCCGCGTGGGAGCTGACCGAGGAGCGGCTGACGGTGTCGAGCCTGAAGGCGGAGGCGTTCGGCGGGACCGTGACCGGGTCGGCGGACGTCCCGTTCGACCGGGCGAAGGCCGGCAAGTTCGAGGTCGCGTTCAAGGACCTGGACGCGGCCGGGGCGACCGAGCTGGTGCCCGACTTCCCGGTGCGGATCGCCGGCAAGGTGTCCGGCAAGGTCGGCGGGGCGATCCCGCCGGCGAAGCCCGGGGCGCAGCGGGTCGGGAACATCGACCTGGAGCTGACCGCCCCGCGGCTGACCGTCCAGGGGATCCCGGCGGAGAAGCTGGTCGGCACCGCGAGCTACGAGGCCGGGGCGGTGAAGTACGCCTTGGAGGGGCGGACGCTCGGCGGGTCGTTCGAGATCAACGGCCGGTACCCCGGGCAGAAGAAGAAGGACGAGAAGGAGAAGGCGCCGGCCCCGGGGCGGGACCGCGGGTCGCTGCGGGTCACCGGCATCGACCTGGCCCGCGTCGCACGCGACGTCGGCATCCCGACCCTGGCCCCGCTCCGCGGCCGGGTGGACGCCACCTTCGACTTCGAGAACGACCTGTCGGCCGGGTCCGGGCGGGTGACGGTGACCGGGCTGAGGTGGGGCGACGCCCTGGTGTCGCGCGAGCTGACCGGGGTGCTGGTCCTGCGGGAGGGGCGGCTGGAGCTGTCGGACGTGGGCGGGGCGCTGGCCGGCGGGTTCGTCCGCGCCCGGGCGAGCGTCCGGTTGGACGACACCAGCCGGAACTTCTTCTCGGTCGCGGTCACCGGGGCGGACGCGAAGCGGCTGCTGGCCCCGCTCGGCGCCTCCGCCGTCGACCTGGACGGGGCGGTGAACCTGGTGGTCCGCGGGCGGGTCGGGCGGGAGACGCGGGCGTCCGGCAGCATCGCGCTGCCGCGCGGGACGGTGGCCGGGGTGCAGGTGACCGACCTGCGGGTGCCGTTCGAGCTGGCGTCGGCCCGCGGCGGGTACGGCCGGCTGACGGTGCGGGAGGCGGCGGCGCAGGCCGGGTCCGGGCGGGTGCGGGCCGACCTGACGGCGGACTTCGGGTTCGAGACGCGGGTGGACGGGCTGGTCACGTTCGTCGACCTGCCGCTCCGGGCGGTGGTCCCGAGCCTCGGGGAGGGCGGGCTGTTCGGGAACGGCCGGGTCACCGGGCGGTTCGACCTGCAGGGGCGGAACGTGCGGTCGGCCGACGACCTGACCGGGACGCTGATCGCGACCCTGAACCAGACGTCGGTGCGGGAGCTGCCGCTGTTGCGGCAGGTGACCCCGTTCCTGAACCCGTCCGGGCTGACCCGGCCGTTCGACGCCGGGGACGTGCGCGGGCGGCTGAGCCGGGGGGTGTTCCGGGTGGAGCGGCTGGCGCTGGCGAACCCGGGGGCGCAGCTGTACGCGGAGGGGACGGTGTCGCTGGAGGGGCGGGTGGACCTGGACGTGGTGGCGCACACCGGGCCGGCCGGCCCGGACGCCGCCGGGCTGCGGGTGCTGATCCGCCGGCTGCCGGTGTTCGGGCCGCTGCCGATCGGGCTGATCCGGGACGTGACCAGCTTCCTGTCGAACCGGACGGTGCGGCTGAGCGTGACCGGGACGACGGCGAACCCGGTGGTGCGGGTGAACGTGGGGGCGCTGTTGACGGAGGAGGCGGTGCGGTTCTTCCTGACGCGGTACGTCTTGCCGGGCGGGGCGGCGGGGGTGCTCGGCGGGTCGCTCGGGTCCGAGATGCGGCGGTGAGCCGGCGAGCAGTTGGGTCCGAAGGGCAAAGCTCCCGAACCGGCGCCGTGTCGGGATATTCCCGCTCACCCGCCGCATCGCTTCAAGCGGACCACACGGCCGACCCGATACCACCGGTAAGCCGGGTAAACCGGGTTACGGAGGTGGTGACATGGGTAAGCTCGTCCGGCGGGCCGCGGCGGCGGGGGTGTTCCTCCTGACCGCCGCCGGCTGCTCCACCATCAGTGAGACGCTCGGCATCAGCACGCCGGCCAACCCGCTTAGCGAGAACGCCAAGGCGATCCGCGACACCGTCCCGACGCCCGCCCCGGTGCCTCGCGAACTCGCCCTCGAACTGCTCCCGGCCCACGTCGTCGAGCCGGGCGACACCCTGCTCGTCCAGCCGGTCGAGCTCGACTCCCCGCTCCGCCTGCCGCCGGACCAGCCGGTCCAGCCGGACGGCACCATCGACCTCGGGCTGTACGGCCGGCCGGTCGTCGCCGGGCGGACGCTGGCGCAGGTCGAGGAGCTGGTGCGGGGGGCGATCCGGGCGCGGGAGAAGGACGCGAAGGACCGCGACCCGAAGGACCTGGCGGTCACCGTCCGGCTGATCGGCCGGGCCGGGAAGGTGTTCTACGTGCTCGGGGAGGTGAACGCCCCGGGGGCGTTCCCGATCACCGGCCGGGACACGGTGCTGTCCGCGATCACGCAGGCCGGCGGGCCGACGCGGCGGGCGTCGGTGGACAACACGGTGCTGTCCCGGCCGACGCTCCCGGAGGGCTGCCGGGTGGTGCTGCCGGTCTGCTACACGAACGTGGTGCAGCTCGGGGACACGTCGACGAACTACCAGCTGCACCCCGGCGACCGGGTGTTCGTGCCGAGCAAGAGCACCCGCGAGAACCTGCTGCCGGCCCGGTTCCAGAAGGAGGTCGGGGCGTGCTGCGGGCCGCAGGTGTCGTGCTTCGCCGGCGGCGGGTGCGGGCCGGCCCCGGCGGGCAAGGCGGTGGTGGCGCCCGCGGTGCTGCCGTGACGCGGGCGCCGGTTAGCGACGCTTCGCAGAAGCGTCGCTAACCGGCGCGCTTCGCCGCCAGTTTCTGCCGCCTGGCAGACAGCCTCTCGACCGCCGCCCGTGCCCCCCTTCCGTCGCCACGAATCATTGCCCCTGATCCCGCCCTGGCCGCCACCCGCCGCCCGAGCGGTGCCGTCCCCCGCTCCGCCGACTCGTAACGTGCTCACGCGACACGATGGGGCGGGGGTGACCGGATGCACGCATCGCGGATCGAAACATCTCGATCTGGAATTCCGTTGACAGTGGCCCATGGGTAAGCATATCTTTCCAGCCACGGCCCCCTTAGCACGTGTTCGAACAGCAAGGCGCTGTGGGCATGAAGACCACGACCCGTCCGGCGGCGCGCACCCGCCTCGTCACCCTGTTCCTCCTGACCGCTCTCGCCGGACTCGTGTCCCCCTCCATGGGCCACGCCGCGTACGCACTCGCGGATGTCAGCGTCAGTGCGTTCGTGGCCACTCGTGGGGGGACCGCGATCTCGGAAGCCAACCCGACCTACGGGATCACCCACACCGGCGTGTTCTCGGGGTTCGGGCAGAACCAGATGATGAGTTCGTCTCCGGGCGGACCGCTGGACCTCGGTCAGATCTTCATCGGGCCCGCGGCACCCCCTCCCGAAAACACACTCACCCCACTCGGTCCAGGATACGGGCAATACGCGCGATCCGACAGCATTGTAACAACAATTAGTTCTCCCCCGATCATTTCGAGTTTCGACTTGATCGCCGAGACAAACCGCAGCTCAGTCGGGATCGGCGCCGCCCGAAATGAAGTCTCCTACTCGTTCACCTCACCCGTCGTGACCGGCGACTCGGTGACCGTCTTCTTCATGGGCGGCGTTGACCTGATCGCACAGGCCGACGCGGGCGGCGGGGCCGCCGCGGTCACCTCGGTCGTTGCTGCCTTGTTCGACGGTAGCGACAACCTCCTCGTCGCCTTCACACCCGTCGGGGACCCTCTGCGCTCCCTCAACGTCCAGCGGGGGTCGGTCAACAACGTATCCGACCCGATGTCGTTGAACCGGATCATCACCGCCCCCCCGAACGACTCGTACAGCTCCGGCCTAGGGACATACAGGTTCACCTACACGGTGCCCAGCAACGTCGACTCCGTCCGGGTGCAGCTGTTCCTCCAGGCGTCCGCGGCGGTCGCGATCCCCGAGCCGTCGGGCGTCGTGCTGCTCGGCCTCGGCGCGCTCGTGCTGACGGGGCGGTACCGCCCGCGTCGGAAGGCCGCGTGACGGCGGCGGGGCGTCACCCCGCCCCTTCGCGCTTCGCCGCCAGCTCCTCCCACCGGGCGAACAGCCGCTCGACCGCCGCCTGGGCCTCCTCCAGCGCCCGGCACGCGGCGGCGAGCGTCGCGTGGCCCGCCCCGGACGCCGCACCCACCTCCGCCTCCCGCGCCACCACCGCCCCTTCCGCCGCCAGGATCGCCGCCTCCATCCCGTCCCACTCCTGCTGTTCCCGATAGCTCAGCTTCTTCGCCTTCGGGGCGGACGCTTGCGGCTTCGCCGCCGGCGCGACCGGCTTCGCCTCCTCGGCCGCCGTCCGCTCGAACGCCGCCAGCCACTGCCCGACGTCGGCGTAACTCGCCGCCCCGCCGCGGCCGTCGAGTCCGACCACCTCGGTGCAGAGCCGGTCCATCAGGTCGCGGTCGTGGGTCACCAGCACCACCGCCCCCGGGAACTCGGCCAGGCTCTCCTCCAGAACCTCCACCGCCGGGATGTCGAGGTCGTTGGTCGGCTCGTCGAGCAGCAGCACGTCGGCCGGCTGGAGCATCAACTGGGCGATCCGGACGCGGGCCTGCTCCCCGCCGGACAGCGCGCTCAGCTCCAGCGGCAGTTGCTCCGGCTTGAACAGGAACCGCTGCGCCCACGCGGCGACGTGCAGCCGGCGGTCCCCGAACGTCACCGTGTCGCCGTTCGGGCACAGCGCCTTCCCGAGCGGCTGCGACAGGTCCAGGGCCGCCCGGCCCTGCTCGAACGTCACCAGCCGCAGGCCGTCGGCGCGGGCCACGGTCCCGGCGTCGGGTTCGGTCTGCCCGGCGAGCACCTTCAGCAGCGTGCTCTTGCCGCTCCCGTTCGGCCCGGCCAGCCCGAGCTTCACCCCCGGGCCGAGCGCCACGTCCAGCCCGCGGAACAGCGGCCGCCCGCCGAGCGCCTTGCCCACGCCGGTCGCGGTCAGGAGCTTCCGCGTCTGCCGGCCGGTGCCGGCGAAGTCGATCCCGGCCGCCCCGGCCGCCGCGTTGCGGTACTTCAGCTCGTCCAGCTCGCCGCGGCGGTCGGCCGCCTCCCCGATCCGGGACCGCGACTTCCGCCGCTGCGCCGACTCCTTCCGCCCGAGCCACTCCGTCTCCTTCCGCACCTGGTTCGCCACCGCCGCCTGCTGCCGGGCCTGCGCCTCCAGGAACTCGTCCCGCTTGTCGGCGAAGTCGTCGTACCCGGCCGCGACCCGGAACACGCCGTCCGGGTAGACCCGGCTGACCTCGACGATCTCGTCCGCGACCGCCCGGAGGAACGCCCGGTCGTGGGTGGCGACGAGGTACCCGAACGGGGCCGCCCGCAGGAGCCGTTCGAGCCACACGACGCCGGGCAGGTCGAGGTGGTTGGTCGGCTCGTCGAGGAGCAGTATTTCCGGCTGGCGGGCCAACTCCCGCGCCAGTGCGAGCCGCTTCCGCCACCCGCCGGACAGGGTGTCGGCCCGCTGCTCGGGGTCGGCGAACCCCACCTGGTCGAGCGTGATGACCGCCCGCGTCTCGCGCTCGTGGTCCTCCAGGGCGGCGTCGGCGAGGCCGGCGACGACCACCTCGCGGGCGGTCGTGTTCGCGGGGAAGGTGTCGTCCTGGGCGAGGTACCCGACGCGGACCCCGCGGCGGGCCGCCCGGGTGCCGGCGTCCGGGGTCTCGATCCCGGCGAGGATCTTCAGGAGCGTCGACTTGCCCGACCCGTTCGGCCCGATCAGCCCGACGCGCTCGCCGGCCCGCAGGTCGAGGTTCAGGTCGGCGAACAGCGGCCGCGGGCCGTAGCTCTTCGTCAGCCCTTGGGCGCTCAACAGCAGCGACATGCGTGGCCCCGGGTGGTTGGGTCTCCCGAATTCTATCGGGGCGATCCACCCGAGCGGGGGGCGTGAGCCCCCTGTGTGCTCCGCGCCACAGGGGGCTCACGCCCCCCGCTCGGGAGCTTGCCGGACGCCGGGTCGGTACACTACCGCCACCTCACCCCCGGAGAACCAACCATGACGACCCCGAAGACCGGCCTCGGACAGTTCGACCTCACCGGCCGGGTCGCGGTCGTGACCGGCGGGTCGAAGGGGCTCGGGCTGGCGATCGCGTCCGGGCTCGCCGCCGCCGGGGCCGACCTCCTCCTCGTCAGCCGCACCGAAGCCGAGGTGCAGGCGGCTGCGGAGCAACTCGCCGCGGCGACCGGGCGGAAGGTGGTCGGGCTGCGGGCCGACGTCACGTCCGAGGCGGACACGGCGGCGATGGCGGCCCGGGCGCTGGCGGAGTTCGGCCGGATCGACGTGCTGGTGAACAACGCCGGGGTGAACATCCGCGGGCCGATCGACGCCTTAACGCTGGAGCAGTTCCAGGAGGTGAACCGGGTGAACGTCGAGGGGGTGTGGCTGGCGTGCCGGGCGGTGGTGCCGCACCTGAAGGAGCGGAAGGCGGGCCGGATCGTCAACCTGTCGAGCGCGCTCGGGGTGGTCGGCCTCGCCGACCGCACCCCGTACTGCGCCAGCAAGGGGGCGGTGGTTCAACTGACGCGGGCCCTGTCGGCCGAGCTGGCCCCGTACAACGTGACCGTCAACGCGATCCTGCCGGGGCCGTTCCTGACGGAGATGAACGAGGCGGTGAAGGACGACCCAAAGTTCCGGCAGTTCATCCTCGGGGCGACGACGCTGGGTCGGTGGGGCGAGCTGCACGAGATCCAGGGGGCGGCGCTGTTCCTGGCGAGCGACGCCAGCAGCTACGTCACCGGGGCACTGCTGCCGGTGGACGGCGGGTGGACGTCGCGGTAATGGTTGGGGCAGGCAGGAATGCCTGCCCCACAAGACTATCTCACCCCCCGACCGCGAACAACTTGCACTGCACCAGGTTCCGGCCCGACCGTTGGTTCGGCCGCGGCTCCGGCTGGGCGAACCCGTTCCGGTCCACCGTCCGCACCCGCAACTCGTACTTCCCGGGCTTCACGTCCTTCAGCGTCACCGTCCAGTGGGCGACGCTGAACCGCATCGGCCATTCCCGCGGCTTGCCGTCCGGGCCGAACCCCCACACGTCCTTCGGCAACACGCCGTCCGGCAGCCCGCCGCCCCAGTCCGCCGGCGGCGGGTCGATCGCCCCCGGCTTCCACTCCGCCTTCGCCCACGCCGGGTCGTCGTCGGCCAGCTTCCCGCCGGTCCCGGCGTCCGGCCGCAGCCACGACTCGACCCGCTCCAGCCCCGGCCACCCGACCATCGCCGTCCCGCGGATCACCAGCGGCTTGCCGCCCGCGAACTTCTCATCCCCCGGGTTGTCGAAGTACGCCGCGGTCTTCAGGTACGACTCGGGGTCGTTGTTCTGCAGGGCGTAGGTGTCGTTCGCGTCGTAGGCGCTGGTGAGCACCACCTTCCGCAGCCACTTGATCGACTTGAACCCGTGCGCCCACGGGACCACCATCCGGACCGGGCCGCCGCGGGTCAGCGGGATCGGCCCGCCGTTCAGCCGGTACGCCAGGAACGGCGGCATCTCGCCCGGCGGGGTGTCGAGCACCTGGTTCATCGCCAGCGACGACCGGAACAGCTGCTTCGGGTCGTCGTTGTGGAACCCCCAGTAGTACAGCCGGCGGGCGTTGACCGGCGTGCCGCACGCCTTGAGCACGTCGCGGAGCGGGACGCCCTCCCACAGCCCCTGGCCGAGCGGCAGGGCGATGTTGTTGCACTGCATCGCCTTCAGGAACCGCACCCCATGCTTCTCCCCGAGCTTCTGCAAGCCCGGTAGATCCAAGGCCGTGCCGGCGTCCAGCGTCAGCGGCTTCTCGACCGTCGCCTTCTCCTCGGCGACGACTTCTAATCGCCACGACTCGGGCGTGAGCCGGGCTTTGACCAGAGCCTCACCTTTCAAGGAATGCGGCACGGGGTCGCCACGGCTCACGTCCCGGAAGTCTTTGCCCGGGGTCAGGAACGGTCGGGACGAGGCGGGCGGGTCGGCCGCCGGGGCGGTCGGGGCCGCGGCTGCGGCGACGGCGCCCGCGGCCCCGAGGCGGAAGACGTCGCGGCGGGAGATGGGTTGGCGCATGCCGGCGGTCCTCGTGAGGTGTCCCGGACCCGATTGGACCACAGCCCGCCGGCCCCGTCCAGTACCCGGTTCCGCCGCCGGCCGCCGACCCGGGTCGGACTAAAGTCCGGCGGGGCCCGCGGTTACCCCTTCCGGGCGGCGGCGCGCGTCCGCGCTTGGCAATCGGCCGCCGCGAGGGTAAAACGGTAATGGGGCTGGGACGCCCCTCGCCTTCCGACGGACCCGTCGCAGGACGCGACCGGCCGGCTGCCAAAGGACTTCCCCACATGGCGCGGACCAGCGCCGACCCGGACAGTACCACCCGGTCCTCGGCCGGCTTGCGGCGGTCGGACCGGTTCCTCTCCGGCCTCCAGCACTTCGACCGCGTCGTCCTCGTCGCCCACGTCAACCCCGACCCGGACAGCCTCGGCGCCATGCTCGGGCTGGCCCACCTGGTCGAATCCCGCCTCGGCAAGCCGGTCGTCCTGACCCGCGACGGGCACGTCGGCCGGGCCGAGAACGTGGCGATGATCGACGGCCTCCGCCTCGACCTGACCCCGGTGGACGAGGTGGACTGGCGGCCGGACGACGCGGTGGTGATGGTGGACAGCCAGCCGCGGACCGGCCGGCACAGCTTCCCCGAGGCGGTCCCGCTGTACGCGGTGATCGACCACCACGACACCCCCGGGGACCTGTCCGGGGTGGCGTTCACCGACATCCGGGCGACCGCCGGGGCGACCTGCACCGTCGTCACCCGGTACCTGATCGAGCAGGCGGTGCCGATCCCGGAGCGGGTCGCCACCGCGCTGCTGTACGGGATCGAGACGGAGGTGACCGGGTACCCGCGGGAGGCCGGCCCGCCCGACGACGACGCCCTGATCCACCTGTACCCGCTGGCCGACAAGGACCTGATCGCGAAGATCCGCAACGCCCGGCTGCCGCACAGCCACTTCGAGGTGATGCTCCAGGCCCTCCAGAGCTCGTTCATCTACGACCGCCTCGTCATCAGCTGGGTGGACCGCCTCCCGCAGCCGGAGCAGGCGGCCGAGGTGGTGGACTTCATGATCCGGTTCGAGGAGGTGGACTGGGCGGTGTGCGGCGGGGTGTGCGGGGACAAGCTGGTGCTGTCGGTCCGGGCGGCGATCGAGGGGGCCGCGGCCGGCGACCTGCTGCGGCAGGTGGTCGGCAAGCTCGGCCGGGCCGGCGGGCACGAGCGGCGGGCCGGCGGGTGCATCCGGCTGGCGAGCACCGCCCCGTCCGCGGTGGACGAACTGCAGGCCGAGCTGCGGCGGCGGTTCCTGAAGGTGTTCAAGATCGAGGACGTCCGCGGGCAGCGGCTGGTGCCGCTGCGGGACATGCTCGAAAACCTCCAGTCTTGACGGGCGAACCCGGAGCGTGAGCGACGGGGTGTGTGGTGCGACAACCACCCCGTCGCTCACGCTCCGGGTTCGCCGGGCGCCAACCATGTCCACCACCCCGCCGCCCACACCCCCCGCCCCCCGCGCCCGCCGCGGGTGCCTCCTCCCGCTGCTGCTCCTCGTCCTGTTCGTCTCCTTGCTGCTCAACCTCGCCGTCCTCCTCGTCGGCACCGGCGCGGTCTCCAACCCGCTCGACCCCGACCCCGCGGCGGTCACCGAGCGCTTCCTCCTCGGCGACCCGAACGCCCGGGACAAGGTCGCCGTCGTCCGGGTGACCGGCGTCCTCACCGGCGACGGCATCCAGTACCCGCTGCGGCAACTAGAGGCGGCCGCCAAGGACCCGAAGGTCCGGGCCGTCGTCCTCCGCGTCGACACCCCCGGCGGGACGGTGACCGCCAGCGAGGAGCTGTACCAGAACGTCGTCAACCTGCGGGACGACACCGGCCGGCGGTTCAAGGGGACCGGGCCGAAGCCGGTGAGCGTGTCGATGGGCGGGCTGGCCACCTCCGGCGGGTACTACGTCGCCGCCGCCGGCAAGCCGATCTCGGCCGAGCGGACCACCATCACCGGGTCGATCGGGGTGTTCGTCGCCATCCCGAACGTCGCCGGCTGGACCAAGGACCACGGGGTCAAACTGGAGCTAATCAAGGCCGGCGGGGTCAAGGCGGCCGGGTCGTTCTTCCACGAGCTGTCCCCGCAAGAGCGGCAGACGTGGCAGGACACCGTGGACTCCGCCTACGACCGGTTCCTGGAGGTGGTCGCGGCCGGGCGGCCCGGGCTGACCGACCAGGACCTGCGCGACAAGGTCGTGGTCGACCGCCCGGTCCCGAAGCGGGACGAGAAGGGGAACCCGCTGCCCGAGCAGGTGCGGTACACCCGCACCCTGGCCGACGGCGGGACGTTCCCGGCGACCGAGGCCGTGAAGTTCGGGCTGGTCGACCGGATCGCGGACCTGCCGGCGGCGGTCCGGGCGGCGGCCGAGGCGAACGGGTTGGGGGCGTTCCGGGCGGTGGCGTACGACCGCACCCCCGGCTGGCTCGAACGGCTCACCGGCCTGCAACTGCGGAACCGGGTGCTGGCCCCCGACGCCGGCGACCTGGCGAACGCCCTCACGCCCCGGCTGTGGTACCTTTCCCCGGCGGTCGACGTCGGCCTGTTGTCCGGACCTTGATCCGACCGCAGAACTGCCGGCGTCGGTTGCACGGAGCACCTGTAACAGTCAGGTACTTAAACCACCTGTCCTGTCCACTTCCGGCATCCGATTCGCTATTTAGCCACTCCGTCAGAGTTCATGCCGAACTACGTCCAGAATTAGACATTCGGTGGCGGGACGCCTGTTTTCAGAATTCCTGAGAACTAATGGAGTTGGAAGGCGTCTAACTCGGCGGATTCGATTTTAGGTTTGAGTTACGTCTTCCGTACAGTCTATCGGGACGGCCGGCAGTGTCGGAAAATTCTTGGCCGAAACGCCCCGTTTTTTTGAATTGGCAAGGCGTGACCTCTATAGTGTGTGGTGGGGAAAATAGAACCAGTTGAGGGCGGATTCGCCCTGAGCCGGTCCTGAACATCACCCGAGCCTCCGAACGGCTCGAAACCGGTAAGGCTCCCACGGTTACACCGGACGGAAGCTGAGGACCTGGGAGGATCAACACCATGGCGCGTCAAGACGCCCTGCTCCGGCTCCACAAGACACTCGTGAACCGTCGTACCGAGTTGCGGAAGCGGCTCGGGATGGAACTCGAAGACTTAGCTCACGTTAAACACTCGTCCGCGTCCGGAGACGCGGCCGACGCCGCGTTCGACGCCAGCGGTGAGGAACTCGCTTCGACTCTGGCCGAACTGGAGTCGAAGGAGTTGGCACAGGTCGAGCGGGCGATCCGCCGCCTGAAGGCCGGCAGCTACGGCAAGTGCGAGGCGTGCTCGATCCGCATCCCGGTCGCGCGGCTGAACGCCCTGCCCTTCAGCACGCTGTGCATCAAGTGTCAGCGGGAGATGGAGTCCGAGGGCGGGTGGCTCGCCGGCCGCAGCGCCGAGGACTGGGGCCGGATCGCCGACGGCTCCCCGATGGACGACCGGGAGGTCCGCCTGTCCGACCTCGAGATCGACCTCAGCAAGTGACCGCCGACCCTGGCGATCGCTCCGAGCCTGCGGCCTACACCGGCCGCGGGCTTTTTTCGTTCCATGCCGGCGACCCGGGTTGAAACCCGACGGGTTCGGCCGATCCTGCCGCGTGTCCGGCCGCCCCGCCGCGTAAAGTGTCCGAAGGCGGGCGGTCCGTCTCAAGTCGATACACCCGGCGGGGTCATTCATGAACACCAAGGCGGCCCTCCTCGCGGCGTTCGGCGGGGGGGCGGTACTCGGCGGGACGGCCGCCGGATTGCTGTCGCCCCAACCGGCCGCGGTCTCCGCCCATGCCCCGCCCCTCCCCCCGGTCGCGACGGCGTTCCCCGCCGCGGACACCGCCCCGGCCGACCTGTCCGACCGGTTCCAGGCGGCGATCCGGAAGGTGAGCCCGGCCGTGGTGGCGGTCGACGCGGTGAAGCCCCCGCAGCCCGGCGGGAAGGGGAAGCCGGAGGAGGAGTCCGGGTCCGGGGTGATGGTGAAGTTCCCCGGGGCCGCCGGCGTCGTCGCGGTCACCAACCACCACGTCGTCGGGGCGGCCGAGCCGGGCAAGGTGTACGTCACCCTGTCCGACGGCCGCATCGTCCGCCCGACCCGGGTCCTCGCCGACCCGGAGTCCGACCTGTCCCTGCTGATGCTCGAAGACGCCGCCCTCCCGGTCGCCGAGCTGGGCGACAGCGACAAGGTCCGGCGCGGCCAGTGGGTGCTCGCGTTCGGCAGCCCGTTCGGGCTGAACCAGACGGTCACCCACGGCATCATCTCGGCCACCGACCGCGGGCAGATCAACCTCGGGTCCACCATCCGGGTGAAGGAGTTCCTGCAGACCGACGCGGCGATCAACCCCGGGTCGAGCGGCGGCCCGCTCGCCGACCTCGACGGCCGGGTGGTCGGGATCAACACCGCGATCGCGTCGAAGAGCGGGGACAACAGCGGGGTGTCGTTCAGCATCCCGGCGAACCTGGTGAAGCGGATCGCCGGCCAGTTGATCGAGACCGGGGCGGTGACCCGCGGGTATCTCGGGGTGCAGCTCGCCGGGGCGCTCGAGCCGGCGGAGGCCCTGCGGCTCGGGCTGAACAAGGTGACCGGGGCGCTGGTCGAGATCGTCCACCCGGGGACGCCGGCGGAGGCGGCCGGGCTGAAGGCCGGGGACGTGATCCTGCAGCTGGAGGACGTGCCGCTGCGGGACGAGAACCACCTGATCAACCTGGTGACGGCGCTGCCGCCGGGGCAGAAGGTGCGGCTGGGCGTGTGGCGGGACCGGAAGGCGCAGGCGGTGGAGGTGACGGTCGGGCGGTTCGAGGGGGGGAAGGCGCGGCCGCGGTGACGCGGCGGGGGTTGCGCCGGGGCGCCGTCCGTGGCGGCCCTGGGCCTGCGGCGCGGGGCCGGGTCACTCACTCCTCGTCGCGCGGCTTCATCCGGAGGAAGATCATCACGCCGATGAGGGCGACCAGGGCCACGCCCATGCCGACCATGACCCACGTCTGGCCCAGGAAGTCCATGATCTTGTCCATCGGAGCCGTCCCTCGCTGCGAGTGTGAGAAGGCGGGTGACGTGCGGGCCCTCGCGGGTCGCCCGGCCGCCGGCGGATGCCGAAAAGCACCCGTGTTCTAGCCGCCCGTGAGCGCGGGTGCAAGTGTCGGCGGGAAAAACTTCGCCCGGGTCTCACCTCGCCGTTCCGCCCAACCGCCCCTAGTATTGACGATTGCGTCCGGCGCACGGACGCGGTGCGGTTTGAACGTTCGATGTCGAGAGACCCACCCCGGTCGCCGACATCCATCCGGAGGACGACGGTGAACCCGACGGGCGGGCTGGAGCGGGTGCGGCGCGGCGGGCTCCTCTACACGGACGAGGTCGGGCACGACGCCTGCGGGATCGGCGGGGTCGCCGCCCGGGACGGGTCGCCGTCCCACGAGGTGCTGAAGAAAGCCGTCGCCGCCCTGACGGCGATGGAGCACCGCGGCGGGGTGTGCGGGGCCGCCGGGGACGGGGCCGGCCTCACCGCCGCCGTCCCGCAGGCGTTCTTCCGCGAGGAGGCGAAGCGGCTCAAGCTCGACGGCGCCCGCCACCTCGGCCCCGACGACGCCCTCGCCGTCGGCGTCTTCTTCCTGTCCGAGCCGGACGCCGGCCGGCAGGAGCAGGCCCGCGCCCTGGTCCGCGACGCCCTCGCCGGCGGGCCGGTGCAGCTCCTCGGCACCCGCCCCATCCCGGCGAACGAGGACGCCCTCCCGCCGCGCGCCCGCCTCACCCGCCCGGCGGTCATCGAGCAGCTGCTGTTCAAGGTGGACGGCGACGCCGACGCGGCCGAGCGGTGGCTGTACCTCCGCCGCCTCGACCTGCGGGAGAAGTTCCGCGCCGCCGGGCTGTCGGCCTACGTCCCGTCGCTGTCGTGCCGGCTCGTCAGCTACAAGGGGCTGATGACCAGCCCGCAGCTGGCCGACTTCTACGCCGACCTGTCCGACCCGGCGTTCGAGACCGGGATCGCCACCTTCCACCGCCGGTACTCGACTAACACGTTCCCGAACTGGACGCTGGCCCAGCCCTTCCGGGTGTCGTGCCACAACGGCGAGATCAACACCATCCGGACGACCCGGAACGCGGTCACCGCGTTCGCCCGCGGGCTCACCCCGCCGCTGCCGGGCGGCGACCTGCTCACCCCGAAGATGTCCGACTCGGGCAGCTTCGACGAGTGGGTCGAGTACCTGATGCGCGAGCAGGGGTGGAGCCTGCTGCGGGCCCTGCGGCTGAGCGTCCCGCCCGTCTGGGACACGGAGGTGGACGTCTGGGGGCAGGAGGCGTTCGACCTGTTCACCTACTACCGGCGGACGTTCGGCAGCCTCGCCGCGTGGGACGGCCCGGCCGGGATCATCGGGACCGACGGGCGGGTGGTGGTCGGGCTGGTGGACCGGATGGGGCTGCGCCCGGTCCGGTGGTGCTCGGACCGCCGCGGGTGGCTGTACATCGGGAGCGAGTCCGGCGTGTTCGGGCTGGACAACACGACGATCGTGGCCAGCGGGCAGCTCCAGCCGGGGCAGATGATCGCGCTGGACACGGCGACCGGCGAGCGGCTCGACAGCCACCAGATCATGGCCCGGGTGGTCGCGGAGGCGCGGGCCGACCTCGGCGACGCGAAGGACCTGAACCGCCGGCAGATCATCATCCCGGAGGGGTTCGACTACACCCGCCAGACGGACGACATCGTCGGGGCCGTGCTGGCGGAGCGGAGCTGGTCGCTCGACCACCTGCTGCAGGCGGCCGGGTGGGACTTCGACCGGGCGGTGTTCGTCAAGGACATGGCGAAGCTGCGGAAGGAGCCGCTGTCGAGCATGGGCCACGACCGGGTGCTGACGGTGTTCTCGCAGCACCACCCGACGCTGTTCAAGTACCTGCAGCAGACGTTCGCCGAGGTCACCAACCCGCCGATCGACCCGTACCGGGAGGGCGGGGCGATGTCGCTGGTGACGTACCTGGGGCGAGCCGCCAGGGCGAGCGGCCGGCGTCAGCCGGCTGATGGCGGGCAAGATCAGCCGGCTGACGCCGGCCGCTCGCCGGCGGAACTCCCCGTCCGGCAGATGGAACTCCCCTCCCCCGTCATCTCCGACGCGATCATCGAGGAGGTGCGGCAGAACGAGGTGCTCGCGCTGAAGGTGCTCGACGCCACCTTCCCGCTGTCCGGCGGGCCGGACGCCCTCCGCGCCGCGCTCGTCGGCCTCCAGAGCGCCGCCGAGAAGGCGGTCCACGACGGGTACCACGTCCTGTCGCTGTCCGACAAGGAGGCGTGCAAGCGCGGCATCTTCCCGATCCCGTCGCTCCTGGCGCTCGGGGCGGTCCACCAGTACCTGTGCCGGCAGGGGCTGCGCGACCGGTGCAGCCTGGTCGTCCAGGCCGGGGACATCCAGGAGGGGCACGACGTCTGCTGCCTGGTCGCGTTCGGGGCCGACGCCGTCCACCCGTACCTGATGCTCCGGCTGGTCAAGGACGGGCTCACCTTCAAGGACCCGGACACCAAGCAGGAACTCCGGCTCGACCCGCGGGAGGCGCTGGAGAACCTGTTCGCCGCCCTGGAGGACACGGTCAAGAAGGTGATCTCGAAGATGGGGATCACCACCGTCGAGGGGTACCGCGGGGCGCAGCTGTTCGAGGCGGTCGGGTTCGGTCCGGAGCTGATGGCGTTCCTCGGCGACTTCCCGAGCCGCCTCGGCGGGATCGGGTTCGCCGAGCTGGTGGACGACGCCCGGTGGCGGGCCGAGCAGGCGGAGAAGATGACGGTGCTCGGCCGGAACCGCGACTACATGGCGTTCAACGCCAAGGTCCGGATGGCCCTGCGGGAGGCGGTGAAGGAGTCGCACCCGGAGCCGGACCCGGGCGGCGGCGAGCTGGCGTACACCGCCCCGCCTCGGGAGGACGACCCGGCCGCCCCGGGCCGCGTCGCCGACAAGTTCGTGAAGTTCTCCGACCTCGTCACCGCCCGGGTGCCGACCGTCCTCCGCGACCTGTTCACGGTCACGCCGGGCGGCGCCCCGGTCCCGCTGCCCGACGTGCAGCCGGCGGCCGACATCGTCCGCGACTGCTTCCGCGGGGCGGCGATGAGCCACGGGGCGCTGACCGGGGCGTCGCACATGACGATCGCCGCGGCGGTGAACGAACTCGACGCCCTGTCGAACGGCGGGGAGGGCGGCGAGGCCCGGTGGCGGAACGACCTGCCGGAGCGGGCGTGGGGGCCGTTCTGGGACCGGGTCCGCGCCCAGCGGGCCGAGCACCCGGACGTGTACTGCCTCGGCGGCAAGCTGGAGAAGAGCCGGTTCCGCAGCCGCATCCGGCAGGTGGCCAGCGGGCGGTTCGGGGTCGACGCCGAGTACCTGGTGAACGCGGACGAGCTGTCGATCAAGATGGCCCAGGGGGCGAAGCCCGGGGAGGGCGGGCAGCTGATGGGCAAGAAGGTGACGGCCGAGATCGCCGAGATCCGGTTCGCCAAGCCGGGGACCGACCTGATTTCGCCCCCGCCTCACCACGACATCTACTCGATCGAGGACCTGGCCCAGCTCATCTACGACCTGAAGGCGGTCAAGCCCGGCATTCCCGTGTCGGTGAAGCTCGTGGCGGTCGAGAACATCGGGACGATCGCGGTCGGGGTCGCCAAGGCCGGGGCGAACATCATCGAGATCGACGGGATCGACGGCGGGACCGGGGCGGCGATGGTGTCGAGCAAGGAGCACGCCGGGCTGCCGAGCGAGATGGGGCTGGCCGAGGCGCACCAAGCCCTGGTGGTGAACGGGGTTCGGACGGCGGTCCGGCTGCGGATCGGCGGCGGGATTAAGAACGGGCACGACGTCATCAAGTACGCGCTGCTGGGGGCCGACGAGTTCAGCTTCGGACAGGGGTTGATGGTTTCCGTCGGCTGCATCGTGTGCAAGAGCTGCCACATCCCCAACTGCCCGACGGGGATCACCGGCAGCCCGGAGATCTTCAAGGGCCACCCGGAGCACACGAAGGCGTACCTCCGCGCGGTCGCGGAGGAAACCCGGCACCTGCTGGCCCGGGCGGGGTTCAAGACCTTGTCCGAGATCACCGGCCGGACCGACCTGCTCACCCCGCGCACGGACTTAGCGTCGAAGAGCCCCCGCGCCGCCCTGCTCGACGTGTCGAAATTCCTCCACCCGGACATGGCGCTGTCCCGGCTGGACCAAACCTACCCGCAAGAGACCTTCCCCGGCGGGGTCTGCGGGGCCGACCTGTCCCCGCTGAACGGGAAGATCCTGGCGGCGTCCGAGGACGCGATCGACACCGCCCAGAACGCCGACCTGGTGTTCCGGGTGCGGAACAGCGACCGGAGCGTCGGGGCGACGGCGGCCGGGCGGATCGCCCGGCTGTACGGCCGGGAGGGGATGCCGAACGGCCGCAAGATCAAGGTGCGGCTGGACGGGGAGGCGGGGCAGAGCTTCGGGGCGTGGTGCGTGCACGGGCTGGACCTGGAGTTGCGGGGCTTCGCCCAAGACGGGGTTGCGAAGGGGATCTCGGGTGGTACCGTGGTGGTAACGCTCGACTACACCGCGTCGGACTACGGCGGGGAGTTGCAGAGCGTCGCGGGGAACAACGTCGGGTACGGGGCGACCGGCGGGACGGTGCTGGTGGGCGGCCGGGCCGGGCACCGGCTCGGGATCCGGAACAGCGGGGCGACGATCGTGGCGGAGGCGGCCGGGAAGTACGCCTGCGAGTACATGACCCGGGGCCGGGTGCTGATCCTCGGCCCGGTGGAGAACGAGATCGGGAGCGGGATGACCGGCGGGGAGCTGTTCATCTACGACCCGCGGAACGAGGTGCCGGCCAAGCTGCACGGGAAGAGCGTGACGACGGTGGAGTGCTCCCACGTCGACTACGAGTGGATGCACCCGCTGATCCACCAGTACCACGCCCGGACCGGGAGCCGGCAGGCCGAGCACATCCTGACCAACTGGGCGGACGTCCGCCGCGGCCGCCGGCTGCGGAAGGTGCTACCGTTGTCCGTCGCCCGAGCCATGGAAGACTTGAAGACCGCCGGCACGAACGCCGGGTGACCCTTAACCCTTACGGAGGCATGCCGATGGACGACGTCGCCCACGTCGAGATCCGTCGCAGCGGGACGCGCGGCCTGATGCGGTTGTGGCTGGGAGTGGTGGCGGTGGCGGTCGGGGCGGCCCTGACCTGGATGGGGATGGAGAACGACGACGTGCTGGGCCTGCTGTTGGCAGGGGCCGTCGGGGTCGCCCTGGGGGCGGCCGCGGTCGGGACGGCGATGTTCCGGGCGGTGGACCGGTCGGTCCGGCTGACGCTGACCGGGGAGGGGCTGTACCTGTACCGCCGCCGCCGCCCGGTCCGGTGGGCGGACGTCCGCGGGGTGCGGCTGCTGACCACCAAGGCGAAGCTGGGGGGCCAGTTGCACCCGGTGCTGCACCTGGTGGTGGAGTCGCGGGGGTCGCTCCGGACGTACCACGTCAACCTGATGGACCTGGACCGCAGCCCGGAGCGGATCACCCTGCTGGTGCAGGAGCGGGTGCGGCGGGCGTCGGCCGAACCCCTGCCGGTGCCGCTGCCGCCGGCCCTGGACCCGACCTCGCAGACCGGCCCGGCCGCCGCCCTGCCCGTGACGGCCGTCCCGGCGGCGTGACCCCGGAACCTCGCACGAGCCCCTCACGACCCCGCCGGCCGTCCGGCGGGGTTTCGCGTTCCCGAACCCCGACGGGTGCCGCGTACCGCGGGTGTAACACGCCGACCGACTCCCTTGCCGCGCGGGCCTTCCCCCCGGATCATCTCTCGCACCCGGCCGCCCCGGCCGGGACGGTCGCCCCCGGAGGATCACCCGTGACCCGCCTCGCCCTCTCCGCCACGCTCGCCGCGGCGGCCGTGCTCGCCGCCCCCGGGCCGGCCCCGGCCGCGCTGTTCGTCGCCAGCTTCTCGACCGACCGGGTGCTGGCGTACGACGAGAACACCGGGGCACTGCTCGGGGTGTTCGCCCAGGGCGGCCCGCTGTCCCGGCCGACCGGGATCACGTTCGGCCCGGGCGGCGACCTGTTCGTCTCCAACCAGACCACCAACCAGGTGCTCCGGTACGACGGCCGGACCGGGGCGTTCCTGGGGGTGTTCGCCCAGGGCGGGGGGCTGACCGGGCCGCAGTTCCTGACCTTCGGCCCGGGCGGGGACCTGTTCGTGGCCAGCGTGAGCAACGCCCGGGTGTTGCGGTACGACGGGGTGACGGGGGCGTTCGAGGGGGTGTTCGCGCAGGGGGGCGGGCTGTCGGTCCCGGTCGGGCTCGCGTTCGGGACCGGCGGGGACCTGTTCGTGGCCAGCGTCGGGACCGACCGGGTGCTGCGGTACGACGGGGCGACCGGGGCGTTCGAAGGGGTGTTCGTGGCCGCCGGGAGCGGGGGCCTGACCGCGCTGCAAGGGCTGACGTTCGGCCCGGGCGGCGACCTGTTCGTGACCGACATCGCCACCGACCGGGTGCTCCGGTACGACGGGGCGACCGGGGCGTTCGAGGGGGTGTTCGCGTCCGGCGGGGGGCAGTTCGGGCTGGTGGACCCGATCGGGCTCACGTTCGGCGGCCCGGGCGGGGACCTGTTCGTCACCAGCCTGAACAGCGGGCAGGTGCTGCGGTACGACGGGGTGACGGGGGCGTTCGAAGGGGTGTTCGTGCAGTTCCCGGGCGGCGGGCTGACCGGCCCGTACGGGCTGGCGTTCGGCCCGGACCCGGTGGCCGCCGTCCCGGAGCCGGCGTCGGCGGTGCTGCTCGGCCTCGGGGCGGCCGCCCTGGGGGTCCGGCGGATCCGCCGCCGGGCGTGACGTGGTCGTCGGCCCCGCCGGTCACCGCTGGCGGGGCTTCACCTTCTCGTACATCAGCCGGACGAGCTGCTCGAGCAGCTCCAGGAACTCGGTCCCGGCGATCTCCTTCACCTGGCAGACGAGCACCCGTCGCCGCTCGATCAGGTCGACGCAGTTCTCCACCCCCATCTTCTCCAGCGGGCCGCCCGGCCCCTGCATCTCCAAGAGCTCCTGGATCTCGTCCGGGCGGAGCTGGGCGGCCCGGGTCTGGTTCCGCTCGATCCACCCGACCAGGTCCGGGAGGGTGGCCCGCTCGTTCAACAGCTTCAGGGCCTCGTCGTCGTCCGGCGGCTTCCCGTGCATCCGCGGCAGCAGTCGGTCGAGCGGCAGGTTCCGCAGCTCGGACACCGTCAGCCCGAGGGCCTCGGCGCATTGGCTGACGGTGGCGTTCCGGAGCCGCCGCTTCGGCCCGCCGTGGAGGATCTGCCGGACCGTGTGCCGGTTCAGGTTGGAGATGCGGGCGAAGTCTTCCTGGTTCCAGCCCCGCTCCTCGACCAGCCGGGCGATCTTGTTCGCCAGCTCGGACCCGGGACCGGCCGCCGTCACTGCCGCGTTCATCCGTGCACCCGCTCCCGGGCACCGCCGCGGTGCCCCGCCCCGTCGCCCCCGGAAAACCGCCCCCGAGGGCATCCTAACCGCGCCCGGAACGGGTGGAAGGGCGGGATGAAGAAGGTTGCGGAAAAAAAGCCGCCGGCCGCGTCGGAGAAGCGGCCGGCGGACGGTCGTCGGCCGCCGGGCGTCAGTACGGGCTGACCCCGGGGGCCCGCGGGGCGGACATCGGGGCGGCCGGGATCGCCGGCAGAGCGACCGGGTTCGGGCGGACCGCCGGGGCGATCGGGGCGGCGGGCGCGGCCGGGGCGATCGGCACGACCGCGGGGGCGGCCGCCGTGCCCTTGTCCGGGGCGCCGCCGGTGCCCTTCGGCAACTCCTTCGGGGTCTTGTCGTCCTTCGGCATCTCCTTCGGCGGGGTGACCGGGGCGGCCGGGACGGCGTGCGCCCCGTGCGGCAGCGGGGTGGCGCACCCGTTGCCGAAGTTGGCGGTGCCGCACCCGTTGGTGGCCGGGGCGCACCCGCAGTCGTCCTTCTTCTTCCGCCCGCCGAACATCCCCTTGAGCCGGTCGAGCAGCTTCTTCCGCCCGCCGGACGACCCGCACGGGTCGCAGCACCCGGCGGACGGGGCGTGGGCGAAGGTCGGGGCGGCGTGGGTGGCCGGGCCGCAGTTCGAGCACCCGCCGGCCGGGACCACCACCGGCGGCTTCTCGGCCCACCCGGCCGGGGTCACGTCCCCGCCGACGGCCGACGACAGGACCAGGAGAGCGGCGTTCATGCGGTTGTACTCCGTGCCTCGGTTGGGTTCCGGCGAACGGGCCGGGCGTCTTCCCGCTGTTCCGATCGACGGCCGCGAGAGGCGTGCGTGAAGTTGCCGCGGAGAAACCCCCGGCGGCCCGGACCCCGGCGAGCGGTCACGCCGGGGGCGCCCGGGGTGACGGTGACTTGAGCCGAACCGGTGGCGCCGCCCGCGCCGGGCCGGCGGACGCTGCCGGCCGCGCGGGTCAGGAGGCCGTCAGCGCGAGGACGACCAGCATCGGCCAGCCGACGTACTTGACGGCCCGCGGGCAGTGGGTGGCGAACGCCGCGTCCGGGGCGAGTTCGGCCACGTCGTCGAGCCGGAACCCGGCCCGCACCGCGGCCATCACGAACGCCGCGACCGGGTGCGGCACGCTCCCGGGTTGGATCAGTTCGCCGGACCCCGGGTCGGTGAACCGGGCCTGGGCGCCGCGGAGGAACATCGCCGGGTGCATCGCCGACACCACCGCCCGGCCGCCCGGGCGGAGCACGCGCCGGGCCTCGGCGAAGAACCGGTTCAGGTCGTGGAGGTGTTCGAGCACCAGCCCGCTGACGACGAGGTCGAACTCGGGGCCGAACGGGAGCGGGGTGTGGAGGTCGTGGGCGACGAACCGGACCGCGCCGGCCCCCGGCTTGCGGCGGGCCTCGGCGAGCATGCCGTCGGAGAAGTCGACCGCCGTGACGGTCGCGCCGGCCGCGGCAAGCCACAGCGCGTGCCGGCCGGTGCCGCACCCGAGGTCGAGGGCGGCGAGGCCGCGCGGGTCGCCGACCGCGGCCCGCACCGCCGGCCCTTCGAGGGCCTGGAGCGGGTTCCCGTCGTGGTCGTACACGGCGGCCCACCGGTCGTACCCGGCCCGGACCGACGAGAGGTTGTCCGACATGGCGTCTCCTTCGGGGCGACCTGGACCGACACGCGCCGCCGGCGGACGGTTCGCCGCCGCGCGTCTTCACCTCTCCCCAGCGGGGAGAGGTGAAAGCTCGAGCCACCCGACCACCCCGCCACCTCACGACCTCACCACCCCGCCACCCGCCGCACTTGGCCTTGCCCGAACGGTGAACGTGCGTTCTAAATGGAGGGTCACCACCCCGAGGGATCGCCGTGGCCCGCGCCGAGAAGGTCTGGCACCTCCTGCCCTCCGACCCCGCCGCCACCCACCGGCTGGCCGCCGCCGCCCGCGTCTCCCCGGTCGTCGCCCAACTCCTCCTCAACCGCGACGTCGCCGACCCGGCCGCCGCCCGCCGGTTCCTCGACTCCCCCCTCGCCGGCCTCCACCCGCCCGCCGCCCTCCCCGGCGTCCCCGAGGCGGCCGAGCGCGTCGTCCGGGCGGTCGCCGACAAGCGGAAGATCTGCGTCTACGGCGACTACGACGTGGACGGGGTCACCGGCACCGCGATCCTGCTCCGGCTGCTCGCCAAGCTCGGGGCCGACGCCGAGTTCCACACCCCGCTGCGGCTGTCGGAAGGGTACGGGCTGAACGCCGAGCGGCTGCGCGAGCTCGCCCGGGCCGGGGTGTCGCTGGTCATCAGCGTGGACTGCGGGATCGCGAGCGTGGCCGAGGCAGAGGTGGCGCGGGAGGTCGGGCTGGAGCTGATCGTCACCGACCACCACGAGATGAAGACCGGGCTGTACGGCCCGGTGCTGCCGGCGGCCGCGGCGGTCGTCCACCCGCGGCTGCCGGGCGGCGGGTACCCGTTCGGGGAGCTGTCCGGGGCGGGGGTGGCGTTCAAGCTGGCGTGGGCGGTGGCCCAGCGGGCGTGCGGGTCGGAACGCGTCCCGCCGGAGGTCCGCGAGGTGCTCCTCGACGCGGTCGGGCTGGCCGCCCTCGGGCTGGTCGCCGACGTCGTCCCGCTCCGGGACGAGAACCGCATCTTCGTCAAGCACGGCCTCGACCGCATCCGGACGAACCCGTCGGTGGGCCTGAAGGCGCTGCTGACGGAGGCCGGGGTCGGGCCGGACAAGGCGGTCACGTCCGAGGACGTCGGGTTCAAGCTGGCCCCGCGGCTGAACGCCGCCGGCCGGCTCGGGTGCGCCCGGCTGGCGGTCGAGCTGCTGACGACCGCGTCGGTGTCGGCGGCGGACCGGCTGGCGAAGTTCCTGGAGGGGCAGAACGGGGAGCGGCAGGCGCGGGAGCGGAAGTACACCCAGCAGGCGAAGGAGGTGGTGGACCGCGACCACCCGAACGACCCGGCGGCGGTGGTGGCGTCGGCGGACTGGCACCCCGGGGTGATCGGGATCGTGGCGAACCGGCTGGCCGACCACTACGCCCGGCCGGCGCTGGTGATCGCCGCCCCGCCTGGCGAGAAGGTAGCGACCGGCAGCGGGCGGAGCATCCCGGGGTTCGCGCTGCACACCGCCCTGCAGGCGTGCGACGAACTGCTGGAGGGGCACGGCGGGCACGCGGCGGCGGCCGGGTTCAAGGTCCGGCCGGAGCGGATCCCGGTCCTGCGGGACCGGTTCAACGCCTACGTGGCGAACCACTTTCCGGGCGGCAACCCGGCCCCGCGGCTGGTGCTCGACGCGGAGGTCCCGCTGTCGGCGCTGACGTTCGGGCTTTTGGCCGACCTAGACAAGCTGGAGCCGTACGGGGCGGGGAACCCGCGGCCGCGGTTCCTGGCGTCGGGCTTGCGGGCGGAGGGGGCGCGGCTGATCGGCACCGGGGAGGTGCAGAAGCACATGGACTTCCGGGTGCGGCAGGGGGAGACGCAGATGCGGTGCGTGGCGTGGAACATGGCCGACCGCTTGGAGGAGCTGCTGAGCGCCGGCGGGGAGTGCTGCCTGGCGTTCACCCCGAAGGTGAACGAGTGGAAGGGGAGCCGGAAGATCGAGCTGCAGGTGACCGACCTGAAGCCCGGGGCAGTCGCGGCGCTGGGGTGACGGCCGCCGGACGACACTGCTCGGCAGCCGCGAGCGCTGCCGACACGCGGTGACCATCTTGTCACCCCCCAGCCGGCCCGTCAGGAACACCGCGAGGCGGCGCGGCGAGCGCCGCCCACCCCCCGCCCCGGACACGAACCGCATCGCCCGCCGGGCGGCCCGGCGCACTCGTCACAGGGGCCCCGCCGTCCTCGACACCCCGGCGGTGCCGGACGGGGTTGGCGGTAGGCTCCTGAGGTCGAATTCGGGCGGCGGAGGACAAGCCGGGTTCACCCACTGGATGACTTCGGCCCACCCCGCGCTCTCCTCGTCGTGTGGCAGGTAGCCGCGGATCGGCTTCACCGCGGCCCACCCGTCCTTCAGGTGGATGCTCAGCACCGGGTCGAACCGCTGCCCGCTCAGGACGGCTTCGACGTACTGCTCGACGCCCACCGCCGCGGCGCACTTCCCGTACCCGGGGAGCCGGCTGGCGCCCACCATCCGCCAGAGTCGTTCCTGTTGGACGAGGAAGCGGGCCTGATCGGTCAGCGCGTGAGCGATGCCGTGGTGTTGGTGGCCGGGATGGACCATGATGTCGGCGCCGTAGAGGGTGTGGCCTTCGGGGTCGTGGTCGAGGAACGAGCCGCCGGCGGTGAGCACCTCCCACGGGTCGTCGATGTGGAAGTCCGTCATGCGGAGCCGGAGCGTGAAATGCACCCCGGCGACGGCGTTCGTGTCGGCCTCGTACGCGACGAACTGACCCTGCGGAAAGACTCGGCGGTGGTCCTCGAGTTCCTCCGTGGTGTACGGCGTCTCGGTGGGGTAGACCGACGCGCAGATCCCGATGACCGCCTCGAAATCCGAGCCTTCCAGAAGGCGGATGCGATAGTTGGTTGGGAGCACGGTAACCGCCTTACGCCCGACCTCAGGAAAAGTGCCGGGTGCCCCCCGCGGCCGGCCGGGTGTACCCTTCCCCGGCCGGACGACACAGCTCAACAGCGGCCGGGGCTACTGAGGCGACACGTCACGGAAAGCCGTCCCGCCCCGCCGGTCAGGTGCGGCGCTGGTTCGGCGTCTGGGCTACACGGTGCGAAACACTTCCAACTCGTCCTTGGCCCGCACCAGCGGCACGCCGGCCGCGTCTACCGCGCACGGGTCGAACCCGCCCACATCCACTCCGTACAACTCGTCCACCGCCGCCGACAACTCGGCCCGGCGGGGGAACACCTCCTCCAACTGATGGAGGCCGACGGCGAACACCCGCGTCAGGTCGCCGGGGCCGTCGTGGTTGGCGTCCGCGAACCCCGGCAGCCACCCTGCGGCGGTGCGGTACGCTGCCTCCGCGTCGGCGGCCGCGAACAGATGAGCGTCGAGGTGGTGCCGGCGTTCGGCCCGGACCGGTGGGCCGTCCGTGCCGGGAGCGAACCACTGGTCCTCCACGGCAACGACGACCTGCACCACGAACAGCCGCTCGCCCACCAACCGCCCTCCGCCGCCGAACCAATGATTAGCCCGATATGCTCGACGCGTGAGGCGTGTCCACCGGTCAGTCTCACGCGCCGCCCCCCGCGACCTCAGTCGCGCCGTCCGCCAGCGGACGGCGTCAAACGTCGGGCGGCGACCGCCGCGCGGCCGGCGGGTGCCACGCCCGGCCCCCGATTTGCAACCCGACCCGCGTCGCCCGCGGAGGGACCACCATGACCCCGGACCCGAACGCCCTGCCCGCCGACCCCGGCGGGGCCCACAGCAAGGGGTACTCGGCCGACCCCGACCCGACCGTCCCCGACCTGCCCGACCCGATCCCGCTGGTCGACGCCCCGCCCGGCGGCATCCACGTCCCCGAGCGCGACCAGGGCGTGCAGCCGACCGGCCGGTCCGAACCCGGGCCGGACGAGCGGTTCGTCGGCGGCGGGCGGTAGCCGGCTCAGGCCCGGCGGCGGACCCGCCGGACCGCCAGTCCCCCGACTGCCCACAGCCCGAGGAGTACGACCGACGCCGGCTCCGGCACCGCCGGCGGGGCGGCGACCGACGGGGTGAACGCCAGGAAGCTCGGGCCCGTTAACGGCGACGGGAGCGTGAACACCCCCACGAACCCCCCGCTCGCCCCGTCGTACCGCAGCACCTGGTCGGTGCCGAAGCTGCTGACGAACAGGTCCCCGTTCGGCCCGAACGCCAGCCCGGCCGGGCCGGTCAGCCCGCCGCTCCCGGCGGCCACGAACGCCCCGCGGAACGTCCCCGTCGCCCCGTCGTACCGCAGCACCTCGTCCGTGTCGTTGCTCGACACGAACAGGTCGCCGCCCGGCCCGAACGCCAGCCCGACCGGGGACGAAAGCCCGCCCCCCGACGCCGCCACCCCGCGAAACGCCCCGGTCGTGCCGTCGAACCGAAGCACCTGGTTGCTGCCCAGGCTGCTCACGAACAGATCACCTCCCAGCCCGAACACCAGCCCCTGCGGGGTGTCCAGCCCGCCCCCGGACGCGAACGCCGACCGGAACGCCCCGGTCGCCCCGTCGTACCGCAGCACCTGGCCGGTGTTGGTGCTGCTGACGAACAGGTCACCGCCCGGCCCGAACGTCAACCCGGACGGACCGGCCAGCCCGCCGTCGGACGCGAACACCCCTTGAAACGACCCGGTGGCTCCGTCGAACCGCAGCACCTGGCCTGCGTCGAACGCGGCCACGAACAGGTCCCCGCCGGGGCCGACCGCGACCCCGGACGGGACGGTCAGCCCGCCCCCGGACGCGGCCACCCCGACGAGCATCCCGGACCCCTCGTCGTACCGGAGCACTTGGCCGGTGTTCTGGCTGCTGACGAGCAGGGCGGCCGGGGCCGGGGCGGCGGCCGCGGCGAGTGACACCAGGGCGGTGAGGAGGCGGGTGCGGGTCACGGGCGATCCTCGGCGGGGTCCCGGACGCGAGTCGGCCGGGGAGAGGATCGATGATACCGCTCGGGACGGCGGCGGGAAACGAGAGGGCGTCACGGCCCGGGGTCGCGCGGCCGCAGCGGGACCACCAGCACCCCGCCTTCCGGTGCCAGCGGGCGGGGCTTCCCGTCCTGGCCGTCCGCCAACTCGAACTTCGACCCGCGCCGCACGACGAAGCCCTGCTCGTATCCGTCCGCCCTCACGTAGTACCGGTCGTCCCCGGCGGTCTTCTCCAGGGCGGCGTACCCGTCCGCGTCCGCCGCCACGCCCTTACCGGCGGGGAACCAGAACTTGGCCGGCAGGGCGAGAATGCGCGGCTGCCACTGGCTCGCCCACCGCTCAACCGTCGCCCCAGGGACCGGCTTCCCGGTAACGGCATCCACGACTCGGACCCGAAGCCCCTTCGGGTCGGCCGCCTCCACAACACCCGCCGCCGCCAACACCAGCCCGAAGGCGAAGACCGCTCGCATGCCGCACCCCCGTGTGGGGGCGGAGGATGCCCGCGGGGGCGGCGGGTGTCAAGCCGCCCCGCCGCCGGCGGCTACCTCTTCGCCATCCGCTCCTGGATCACCTTCGCCCGCTCCTTCCACGCCGCCAGGAACTTCGGGTACCCCGGCTGCCCGCGGGCCGTCACGTCCCCGCGCAGCTCCGGCGGGGCGTCCGGGTCGTAGAACTGCAAGAGGTTCCCCAGCGCCGCCTCCCGGACGGACAGGTTCGGGTGGTCCAGGTACCCGGCCAGCTCGTCCACCTTCCCGACGTCCCGGCCCTCCGCCGACCCGTACCCGCGGACCAGGTGGGCGACCAGGTCGGCGTCCTCCTGCAGCCAGTCCTTCCCGACCAGCGCCTTGACCAGCGCCTCCGTGTTCCCCGGGGCCTGGGCCACCCAGCTGCTCAGCCCCCCGATCACCGCCTGCCGGGCGTACCCGCGCTCCGGCCGGGTGAGCTGGTCGATCAGGTCGCCGAGCAGTTCCCCGGCGGTCGGCCCCTCCGCCAGGGCGAGCTGCCAGTACACCGCCAGCCGGGCCGGGAAGGTGAGCTGGACGACCTCGGCCGGGGTCGCCCCGGGCCGGAACAGCCGGGCCGGCGGCTCGGCGGTCAGCTTCTGCTTCGCCGCCACCCGGACCGAGACCGGGTTGCCCTCCGAGTCGGACAGGTCCCGGACCGCGTCCGCCAGCCCCTTCTGGAGCGCCACCCCGAACTCGTCCTTGATCAGCGGGACGCGGTCCGGCAGCACCTCCTCCTTCTTCGACGGGCGCGGCCCGGCCAGCTCGTTCTTCTTGCTGTCCCAGGCCACCTCCGTCCCGGCCGCCAGGGGGTCGAACTTCGTGAACCGGTTGGGGGCGCGGACGTCCGCCGTCCCGCGGGTGACGACCAGCCGGGCCTCGGTCCGCGGCTTCTCCCCGCCGTTCGGCTGGTCCCACGGGGCGGCCCGGTACGGGGTGTCCGGGTGGAACGCGGCCCCGGCCTGGACCAGCACCTCGGCCTTCGCGTCCTTCAGGGCCACGTCCCACACCTCGGTCCCGACCCGGACCCGGACCTTCGCCCCGCGGGCCTGGCGGGTCGTCAGGTACACCCGGCCGGTGTCGAGGGTGAGGTCGGCGTCGAACCCGGGGGCGGGGGGGTGGAACCGGACCCGGGCCTGCATCACCATCGGCTTGGTCGGCACCTGCTCCGGGGTGTTCCCCCACAGGTGGACGACGACCCCGGTGGCGAGCCGGACGTCGGCCTTGTACCCGGGCAGGGCCTGGACCACGTCGTTCGCCCGGACCGCCGCGCCCTTGTCCACCCGCGCCCAGGCGGCCGCCGGGTCCGGGCCGCGGGCCACCACCGCCACCCCGTCCGTCGCCACCTCCCCGACCGGGTCGGCCCCCTCCAGCGGCGGGGCGGCCGGGTCTCCGAGCTTCGGGCCTGGGTCGGCGGGCTTCGGATCGACCGGGTCGTCCGGCTTCTTCTCGGGGTCGGCCGGCTTCGGGTCCGGGGCGACCGGGAGGTCGGGCTTGGCGGGCGTGGGGACGGGCGGGAGCGGGGCCGGGCCGGGGGGCGGGGTGACGGCGGCGACGGTGCCGGCCGGGGACGCCTCCGGGGACCCGACCTCGGACCGCGGGAGGGCCATGAGGACGGCGACGACCAGGAACAGCGACACCCCGCCGACGGCGGCGACCAGCCCGACCCGGCCGGCCCAGGTGTCGGACGCGGTGTACCGCTTCAGCCCGAGGAGCAGGGCCTCGTCCGGGTCGTCGTCGGCTCGCTCGGGGGCCGGGGGGGTGACCCCGCCGACCGGGGCGGCCTTGCCGGGCCGGCGCCGCGGGTCGGACGCCGGGGCTTCGACCAGCTTGTACATCCGCTGGTTGGCGGTCGGCGGGACCCGGACCGGCTCGGTCAGCAGCAGGGTGAGGATCTGGTGGCAGGCGGCGACCTCGGCCAGGTGGACGTCGGAGTTCAGGCACGTCTCCTCGAGCTCCCGGACCTGCGGGCCGGTGAGGGAGTCGCTCAGGTACTCGGCGACGGTGTTCGCGTCGGACACGTCCCCGTCGTCGGCCGACGGGGGCGGGGTGGTGAGCCGGCGGCGGCGGGTGACCTGCTTGATCCGGTCGATCAGGGCGCGGGCCTCCTCGCTCTCGGCCACCTTCCGCCCGAGGTCCCGGGCCTCGTCCGGGGCGAGGGTGTCGTCGATGTACGCCAGCAGGGTGCGGAGCGTCAGCCGGGGCATGGTCGGTCCTCGTCCGTCGGGGCCACACCCCAATAGGGGCGGCCGGCGACCGGTTTCGTGCAACAAAATCGGATGGCCACGCGGCGCCCACCCCCGCGCCTTTCCTGGCCGCCGGGTTGGCGCGCGGGAGGTGAATCGTCTCCGGGGATCGGGTACACTCCCCTTCACCTGCGGAGTCGTCGCATGTCCCCTGCCCTCTTGCTGCTCGCCGCCGGCCCGACCGCCCCGGCCGACCTGGCCGTCCCGCCCGGGTTCGTCGTCACCGCCGTCGCCGACAACGCTGTCGCCCCCGACATCTCGACCATGACCCTCGACCCGGCCGGCCGGGTGCTGGTCGCCGGCCGGGGGTACGTCCGGGTGCTGACCGGCAGCGGGGCAATCGACCTGATCGACGGGCTGAAGGACGCCCCGATGGGGCTGCTCGCGGAGGGCGACGCCCTGTACGTCGTCGCCGACGGCGGGCTGCGGCGGTACCGCGGGTACGACGGGAAGTCGAAGCTGAAGGACCCGGAACTACTGCTCGCGCTGCGGACGCAGGGCGAGCACGACACCCACGCCGTCCGCCGCGGCCCCGACGGGTGGCTGTACCTGCTGTGCGGGAACATGGCGGGCGTGAAGAAGGAGACGGTGACCGGCCGGCGCTCGCCGGTGAGGGACCCGGTCGCCGGAACGCTCCTGCGGATCTCACCCGTGGCGAGCGGGGGGCGTGAGCCCCCCGAGGTCGAGGTGGTGGCGGACGGGTTCCGGAACGCCTACGACTTCGACTTCAACCCCGACGGCGAGCCATTCACGTTCGACTCCGACAACGAGCGGTGCGCCGGGCTGCCGTGGTACGAGCCGTGCCGCTTCTACCACGTCGTCCCGGGCGGGAACTACGGGTGGCGGTCGCCGCAACTCGGGCAGTTCTGGCGGAAGCCGCCGTACTTCGTGGACTGCGTCCCGCCGGTCTGCACGCTCGGCCGGGGGTCGCCGACCGGGGTGGCGTGCTACCGGCACACGCACTTCCCGGAGGAGTACCGCGGCGGGTTCTTCCTCGCCGACTGGACGTTCGGCCGCATCCACTTCGTCCCGCTGACCGCGAAGGGCTCGACATATGTGGGAAAGCCGGAGGTGTTCGCGGAGGCGGTGGGGACGAGCGGGTTCGCGCCGACGGCGCTGGCGGTCCACCCGACGACGGGCGAGCTGTACGTGAGCATCGGCGGCCGCGGGACGCGCGGCGGGGTGTACCGGATCGGCCACGCGAAGAGTCCCGCCGGCGAACCGATCCCGGTGGCCAAGCGGTCGCTGGACTTCCCGGCCGGGATCGCGAAGTGGTGGCTGGCGGGCTGCGCCTCGGACGACGCCCGGGTCCGCCGGCACGCCCTGGAGCTGATGGTGCGGTGGCGGGAGAAGGTGCCGGTCGGCGAGCCGCTGGGGGACGCGATCCGGCCGAACCTGTCGCACGCCGACCCGCTGGTGAGGGCGGCGGCCGGCCGCGCCGTGCCGCGGCTCGGGGTGGCCGTCGGGGCGGTGGCCGGGTGGCAGGCGAAGCTGGTGCGGGCCCTGAACGAGGCCGCGGACGACCCGGACTGGGCACGGAAGGTCGCCCTCGACGCCCTGCTGAGTGGGGACGCAACGGCCGCTGAGAAGCTTGACGCGGCCCGCGTCCTCCAGGTCGCCCTCGGCGACCTGACCGACGCGACGTCGGTCGGCACCGTGTTCGAGGGGTACACGTTCCGCCACAAGGTGAGCGCGAACACCGCGGACCAGGTGCTGCGCGCCTTGAAGCCGCTGACCGAGCCGTACCTCTCGGCGAAGCGGCGGACGGAGGTCTCGGACCTGGACCGGGAGTTGGCCCGGGTGGTCGCCGGGCTCGGGGGCGGCAACGACAAGGTCCACTGGTGGTGCTCCCCGTGGCTCGGGGAGGTGGTGCTCCTGAGCGCGGGCCCGACCGACGTGCGGGACGACTTCCACTTCCTCGCCTGCCTCGCCCGCCTCACCCCGTACGCGACCCGGGACGAGGACGGCGTGTTCGCCCTCAAGCTCCTGGGGTTGGACGCCAAGCGGCGGAAGGCCGGCCTCCCGGCCGACACGCACTGGCCGCTGCGGATCGACGAGATCGCCGCGGCGGCCGTTCCCGAACACACGTTCCTCGGCCACCGACTCCTCAAGACCCCGGGGTTCGGCCGGCCCGAGCACCTGCCGCTGCTGAAGTACCTGAAGCCGGACCGGCTGAAGGAGGCCCAGGACGCGTTCGTCCATGCCGCCCGGTCCGACAAGGATTACCCCTGGACCCCCGGCGTGGTCGCGCTCGCCAAGCACCTTCCGACGGACGAACGGCGGACCCTCTTGCTCGGGTTGTGGGACCGGGCCGACCTCCGCGACGCGATCCTCCGCGTCCTCCCGCCGCAGAAGGGCGACGAGCCGAAGTTCCTCACCGGCCTCGCGTCGTTCGACCCCGAGGTCGTGCGAGTCTCGGCCGACGCACTGCAGAAACTCACCGTCGGCGGTGCGGACGAACTCGTCGCCGCGGTCAAGGCCCTCCGCCGCCTCGCCCCCGAGGACAAGGCCGCCCGCGCCGCGGTCGGGGCGCTGCTCCGGAAGCGGACCGGGCAGGCGCTCGACCCCGACCCGAAGGCGTGGGCCGAGTGGGTGACCAGGCAACACCCCGACGCCGCCAAGCTGCTCGCCGCGGCCGACGGGTTCGACGCCGCCGCGTGGAAGAAGCGCGAGGCCGGCATCCCGTGGGACGCCGGCGACGCGGCCCGCGGCAAGGCGGCGTTCGCGAAGGCGAGCTGCGCCGCCTGCCACGACGGCCGGTGGGCGCTCGGCCCGCCGCTCGCCGGCGTCGCCAAGCGGTTCGGCCGGGACGACCTGATCGCCGCCGTTGTGCAGCCGGGCAAGGACGTGCCGGCCCGGTACCGGCCGACGCGGGTGACCACGACCGACGAGAAGACGTACATCGGGATGGTGGTGTACGACGCCCCGGACGGCATCATCCTGCAGACCGCGGCCGACACGACCGTCCGCCTCGCCGGAAGCGCAATCGCGTCGCGCCGGCCGGTCGAGGCGTCGCTGATGCCGGCCGGGCTGCTCGACAAGCTGACCGACGCCGAGGTCGCCGACCTGTTCGCGTACCTGAAGACGCTGGACGAGAAGCGGGCGAACCCGGAGCGTTAGCGACGGGGTGACGTCACCCCGTCGCTCACGCTCCGGGTTCGCCACGAACCGGAGACACCCCATGCGCCTCGCCGTCCTCGCCGCGCTGCTGGCCGCCGCGCCGGCCGCCGCCCAGCCGCCGAAGCCCGCCCTCCGGGCCGGGGCGTTCGCCCAGGACGTCACCCCGGAGAAGTTCCCGATCTCCGTCAACGGCGGGATGGCCGACCGCCAGGCGACGTCCGCCCACGACCCGCTCCACGCCCGCTGCCTCGTCCTCGACGACGGCACCACGAAGGTCGCCCTCGTCGTCGTCGACAGCTGCATGATCCCGAAGGAGTTGATGGACGCCGCCAAGGCCCGCGCCGAGAAGGCGACCGGCATCCCGGCCGCGAACGTGCTCATCTCCGCGACGCACACCCACTCGGCCCCGACCGTCGCCGGCGTGTTCCAGAGCGAACCGGACGCGGCCTACGTGACGTTCCTGACCGAGAAGATCGCAGCCGGGATCACGAAGGCGCACGCGAACCTCGCCCCGGCGAAGGCGGCGTGGGCGGTCGGGCAGGAGCCGAACCAGGTGTTCAACCGGCGGTGGAAGATGAAGGCCGGGTTCGTGAACGCCGACCCGTTCGGCGGCACGACGGACCAGGTGAAGATGAACCCGCCGCGGGCCAGCGCCGACCTGGTCGAGCCGGCCGGGCCGACCGACCCGAGTGTCACCGTGCTGTCACTCCGCACCGCGGACGACAAGCCGCTCGCCCTGTACGCGAACTACTCGCTCCACTACGTCGGCGACCGGCCGGCCCTGTCGGCCGACTACTTCGGGGCGTTCGCCGAGGCGGTCGGGCCGCGGCTGAAGGCCGGGCCGGGGTTCGTCGGGATGCTGGCGAACGGCACGAGCGCCGACGTGAACAACATCAACTTCAAGGAGCCGGCCCCGAAGCTGAAGCCGGGCGAGCGGTCGCGGCTCGTCGCCGAGGCGGTCGCCGACGCCGCGGCGAAGGCGCTGGAGAAGGCGGAGTACCGGTCGGACGTCCGGCTGCGGGCGGCGACGTCTTCCCTCGACCTGCCGGTCCGCAAGCCGACCGCCGCCGAGGTGACCCGGGCGGAGGGCATCCTGGAGAAGGCGAAAGGGCGGGAGTTGAAGGGGACGGAGGAGGTGTACGCCCGGGAGACGGTGCGGATGGCGAAGTACCCCGACACGGTGTCGGTGCCGCTTCAGGCGATCCGGGTGGGTGACGGGGCGGTGGCGGCGATCCCGTGCGAGGTGTTCACCGAGATCGGCCTGGCGGTCAAGAAGGACAGCCCGCTGAAGCCGACGTGCGTCACGTCGCTGGCGAACGGGTACTTCGGGTACCTGCCGACGCCGGCCCAGCACGCCCTCGGCGGGTACGAGACGTGGCGGGCCCGGTCGAGCTTCCTCGGGGCGAAGTCGTCGGACGAGATCGAGAAGGCGCTGGCGGGGTTGCTGAAGGACGTCGCTGACAAGAAGTGAGAGCAGTCCGGCGGGTCGAGTTCTTGTGGCACAGGTCTCCGACCTGTGAAGGCCCTTCACAGGTCGGAGACCTGTGCCACAAGGCGAAGTGAGACGGCCGGCCGGGGCGCCCGTGGGCACCCCGGCCGGCCGGCGGCGCGGGTTCCGGTCCGCGCCGTGCCTCTTCCCCATCCGGCCCCGGTGACGACTCACCACGTTGCCGGGCGAGCGAGAACACGGAGGGGAAAAGCAACGCCCGTACCGCGGCGATTTTTCAGCCCGGCGGCCCGATCCCGGCACCCCGCCGGGTGGGGGTCTGGGGTCAATGGGAAAAAGACGGCACGCCGGGCCGCCGGCGGCGTGTACCTTTTACAACCCCGCGGCGCGGCGGTGAAAGAACTTCACACGGGATCGACGAGGATCACCCGCACGTCCGTCACGTTCGTACCGGTCAGCCCGGTCTTCAGCAGCCCGCCGGCCCGCTCGAAGAACGGGTAGGCGTCGTGCCGGCGGAGGTGGTCTTCCGCCGCGCCCCCGCCGTCGGTTAACGTGTCCGCGCCGGCGACCGCCCCGGTCGCGTCCGTCGGCCCGTCCTCGCCGTCCGTCCCGCCGCTCAGCACCGTCACCCCGCGCATCCCGTCGCGGCCGAGCTTCGCCAGCACCGCCAGCACGAACTCCTGGTTCCGCCCGCCCTTCCCCGGGCCGTCCCCGAGCGTCACCGTCGTCTCCCCGCCGAGCAGCACGCACGCCGGCGGCGCGACCGGCACCCCGTCGCGGCGGACGCTCCGCACGACCCCCGCGACCGCGGTGGCGACGTGCCGCGTCTCGCCCTCGACGAACGCCCCGAGGTCCAGGACGCGGTAACCCATCCCCTCCGCCGCCCGCCGCGCCGCGTCGAGCGCCACCCGGTTGCTGCCGATCACCCGGTTCATCACGTTCGCGGGGACCGCTTTCGGCGTCTCCGGGATCGCCCCGCCGCGGCCCGCCTCCAGGTGTTGCCGGACGGCGGTGGGGACGGTGAGGTCGAAGCGGTCGAGTACGGCGAGGGCGTCGGCGAACGTGGTCGGGTCGGGGGCGGTCGGGCCGGACGCGATCACGTCGAGCGGGTCGCCGACCACGTCCGAGACGACCAGCGCCAGCAAGAGCTTCCCGCCGAACGCCTGCGCCAGCCGCCCGCCCTTCACCGCCGACAGGTGCTTGCGGACGCAGTTCATCTCGTCGATCGTCGCCCCGCTCCGGTGCAGCAGCTTCGTCACCGCCAGCTTGTCGGCGAGCGTCACGCCGTCCGCGGGGGCCGGGAGCAGCGCCGACCCGCCGCCGGACAGCAGGCACACCGCCACGTCGTCCGGCCCGGCCGACGCGAGCAGCCGCAGCATCTCCTCGGCGCCCGCCACGCCCTCGGGCCGGGGCTCGTTCACCCCCGGCAGGCGGGCCGCGTGCAACCGCACCCGCTTCAGGTCGGTCGTCATCCCGGCGGGCACGTTCACCAGCCCGTCGACCCGGTCGAGCCGGTCGGCGAGCGCCGCCTCCAGCCCGGCGGCCATCCCCGGCCCGGCCTTCCCGGCCCCGACCACGAGCACCCGCGGCGCCGCCCGGACCGCACCCTCTGCCCGCACCGCCGCCTCGACCAGCGGCCCGGGCCGGGCCGCGCCCACCGCCGCCCGCCAGACCCCGACGGCACGCTCCCGCGACACGGCGACCCCTCCGGGACGGCGACCCTTCCGGTAAGATACCGGTAGCCCACCCAAGGAGCCGCGATGAAGTTCGACCTGCACCTGCACACCCGCCGGCACTCCCCCGACTCCGTCACCGACCCGTTCGACCTGCTGGAGGCCGCGACCGCCGCCGGCCTCGACGGGGTCGTCCTGACCGAGCACGACTACCTGTGGACGGAGGCGGAGCTGGCGGAGCTGCGGGCGGCCGCCCCGCACCTGGTGGTCCTCGCGGGTGTCGAGGTGACCGGGCGGGGCGGGGACGTGCTGTGCTACGGGGTGACGGACCCGTTCGCCCTGCCGCGCGGCATCCCGTGGGGGGAGCTGTGCCGGGAGGTGCACCGGCAGGGCGGGGCGGCGGTCGCCGCCCACCCGCACCGGTGGGGCCAGCCGTTCGAGAAGCTGGTGGCCGACCAGCGGGCCGAGCTGGACGGGATCGAGGTGATGTCGAACAACATGGACCCGGATCTGCGGGACCGGGCGCAGGGGCTGCTGCGGCGGCACCCGCACCTGGCCCAGCTCGGGAACAGCGACTCCCACGACCCGCGGACCGTCGGCTGCTGCTACACCGACTTCGACCACGAGATCCGCACCAGTGCGGACCTGGTGGCGGCCATCCGGGGTCGCAAGGGGGCGGCTCGCGTCAACAAAACGGAACGCGGATGACGCCGGATGAAACCCCGCGGATGACACGGATCAGAACAAATCTTGTCTTCAAATCCGCGTCCGTCCGCGCGCTTTGATCCCGCGTCATCCGCGCTCCGTTTTCATCCGCCGTCACGCCAGCACCTGCTTCACCACGGTCCCCTTCACGTCGGTCAGCCGGAAGTCCCGGCCGGCGTACCGGTAGGTGAACTTCTCGTGGTCGAACCCGAGCAGGTGGAGCATCGTCGCGTGCAGGTCGTGGACGTGCACCGGGTTCTCGACCGCCTTGAACCCGAACTCGTCGGTCGCCCCGACCGCCTGGCCCCCCTTTACCCCGCCGCCGGCCATCCAGACCGTGAACCCCCAGTGGTTGTGGTCCCGGCCGTTCACCTTCCCGGCGTTCGACCCGGGCGTCGGCAGCTCCACCACCGGCGTCCGCCCGAACTCCCCGCCCCAGACCACCAGCGTCTCCTCGAACAGCCCGAGCCGCTTCAGGTCGGACAGCAGCGCCGCGATCGCGCGGTCCACCTGGCCGGCGAGCCGGCGGTGGTTCACCTCCAGGTCGTCGTGGCTGTCCCACGGCTGGACCGGGCCGTGCGACACCTGCACGAACCGGACGCCGCGCTCGACCAGCCGGCGGGCCAGCAGGATGCTCCGGGCCTGGTCGCCGGGGCCGTAGGCGTCGAGGACGTGCTTCGGCTCGCGGGTGGTGTCGAACGCCTCGCTCGCCTCGGACTGCATCCGGTACGCCAGCTCGAACGACTGGATCCGGGCTTCGAGTTGCGGGTCGTTCGGCCGCTCGGCCTGGTGGGCGGCGTTCAGCTTGGCGAGCAGGTCGAGCTGCTTGCGCTGGGCCGGGCCGGGGGCGGTCTTGTTCCTCACGAACTCGACCAGCTTCTCGACGTCGGTCTGCTTCGGGTCGACGTAGCTCCCCTGGTAGACGCCGGGGAGGAACCCGGCCTGCCAGTTCTGGGCCTCCTGCAGCGGCATCCCGCCGGGGCACATCGCCACGAACCCGGGCAGGTTCTGGTTCTCGCTCCCGAGGCCGTAGGTCACCCAGCTGCCGACGCTCGGGCGGATCAGCCGCGGCTCGCCGCAGTTCATCAGCAGGAACGACGGCTCGTGGTTCGGCACGTCCGCGTGCATCGACCGGATCACGCAGACGTCGTCGATGTGCTCGGCGGTCTTCGCGAAGAGTTCGCTCACCTCCAGCCCGGACTTGCCGTACTTCTGGAACTTGAACGGCGACGGGAACGCGGCCCCGGTGCGGCGCTCGGTCCGCAGGTTGGCGGCCGGCAGCGGCTTGCCGGCGTACTTGGCGAGGGCCGGCTTGGGGTCGAACGTGTCCACCTGGCTCGGCCCGCCGTTGGCGAACAGGTGGATGACGCGCTTCGCCTTGGCCGGGAAGTGCGGCTGCTTCGGGGCGAGCGGGCGGGCCGGGTCGGCAGCGAGCAGCCCGGCGTCGCCGAGCAGTTGCGTGAGGCCGACGAGGCCCATGCCGACGCCGGCCCGGGTCAGCAGCTCGCGGCGGGACAGCGGGAACGGGGTCATGGTGCCTTGCTCCCCAGGGCGTTGCCCTGGGCTAAGTTTGTCCCAGCCCTTCGGGCTGAAGAAGCAATGCACCCCGAAGGGGTGCCACAATCTCAGCCCAGGCCAACGGCCTGGGTGCGGTGCGGAGATCGTCAGTCGGCAAACGCGAACTCGTTGCTCAGCAGCAGCACCTGGGCGAGCTGCGGCCACGCCCCGAACGCCGCCGCCGGGTCGTCCCCGGCCGCGAACTCGACCGCCAGCGCCAGCTCGTCCTTCGTCGGGGCGCGGCCCAGCGCGAGGCGGTACAGGGCGGTCGCCTTCTCGGCCGGCGACTTCGCGGACGCCACCTCGGGCCGCGAGGCGAGGGCCTTCGCCTGGGTCGTGGCGAACGGGCTGTTCATCAGGAACAGGGCCTGCTGCGGGGCGGTCGTCTGGAACCGCTGCGGGCTGTGCTGGTCCGGGCTGGCCACGTCGAACGCCCGCATCGTGCCGGGGAAGCTCGTCCGGTCGACCACCCCGTACACCGTGCGGCGGGTGCTGAACGGCGCCTTGAACAGGTCCACCGCCTTCCCGCCGAGGGTCAGGTCGAGGGTGCCGGCGGCCGACAGCACCGAGTCGCGCAGCGCCTCGAAGTCGAGCCGCCGGCGCGACTGGTGCGACAGCAGCTTGTTCTCCGGGTCGACCCGGAACGCCTCCGCCGTCACCGCCGACGACCGGCGGTAGGTCGCCGACAGCATGACCGTCTTGTGGAGCTTCTTCAGGCTCCACCCGTCGGCGACGAACCGGGCGGCGAGCCAGTCCAGAAGCTCCGGGTGCGACGGCGGGTCGGACCGGACGCCGAAGTCGCTCGGGGTGCGGACCAGCCCGTGCCCGAAGTGCCCGGCCCACACCCGGTTCACCAGCACCCGGGCGGTCAGCGGGTTGTCGGGGCTCGCGATCGCCTTCGCCAGTTCGAGCCGGCCGCTCCCGTCGGTGAACGGCTTGCGGGCCGCGCCGGCGACGACCGCCGGGGCCTGCCGCGGGACCTGCGGGCCGCGGTTGTTCGGGTTGCCGCGGAGGAACACCACCGGCTGCGTCGGGGCCGGGCTGTCGTTGAGCACGTGGGCCCGCGGCGGGGCGTGCGGGCTGGACGCCTTGAACGCGTCGGTCTTCCGCTTGATCGCGGCCAGGGCGTCCCGGTCGGCCCGGTTCTGGACCTTGTCGAAGTCGCTGAGCGGGACGTCGGTCGGGCCGCCGGCCGCGAGCCAGCGGGCGGCCTCGGCCTCGGCCGGGGTCGGGTTCTCCGGCGCGGCCGCCACCTTCGCCACCGCCTCGGCCGCGGCGGTCACCGCCGCCGGCTTGGCGTCGGCGAGGAACGTCCGCCAGCGGTCGAACACGAACCGGTTCAGGTCGCGCTCCCGGAGCAGCGCCTGCAGCGCCTCGTTCGGCTTGCCGCGGGCGTCGAGCACCGCCCGGGCGTACGCGGCGACGGCCGCCGGCTCGCGCAGCTTCTTCAGGGTCGCCGCGTGCCGCTTCTCCCGCTCCGCCGCGTACTGCGCGTCTCGCTTCGCCACCTCCGCCTCGAACGCCTCCACCTCCGGCGTCCGCGCCACCGTGCCGATGAGTGGCAGCTCCTTCGGCTCCTGGCTGCTGGCGAACACCCCGTAGAGCGAGTAGTAGTCGGCGGCCGGGACCGGGTCGTACTTGTGGTCGTGGCACCGGGCGCAGGTGACGGTCAGGCCCATCAGCCCGCGGGTGACCACGTCGATCCGGTCGTCGATGATGTCGTGCGTGTTGTTCAGGAACCGCCGGCCGAGGGTCAGGAACCCGAGGGCGGCGAGCGGCCGCTTGTCGTCCCCGAGCGGGAGCCGGTCGGCGGCCAGCTGCTCGGTGACGAACCGGTCGTAGGGCTTGTCCTCGTTCAACGACCGGACGACGTAGTCGCGGTAGGTGTAGGCGAACGGGAAGTTCCGGTCCTCGGTCAGGATGTACCCCTTGGTGTCGGCGTACCGGGCGAGGTCGAGCCAGTACCGCCCCCACCGCTCCCCGTAGTGCGGCGACGCGAGCAGCCGGTCGATCAGCTTTTCCCACGCCGCCGGGTCCGCGTCCGCCTCGAATGCCTGGACCTCCGCGGCCGTCGGGGGGAGTCCGGTCAGGTCGTAGTACGCCCGGCGGATGAGGGTGCGCTTGTCGGCGGGCGGGGCCGGCTTCAGGCCGGCGGCGTCGAGCTTGGCCTTGACAAGCGCGTCGATTGGGTGGCCGGTGGTCGGCACCCGCGGCTCCTTCACCGGCTGGAACGCCCAGTGCTTGCGCGGGTCGGCGGCCGGGGTGACCGCCGCGGCCTCGGGGAACGCAGCCCCCCCCTTCACCCACTCCACGAGCACCGCGACCGCCTCCGCCGGCAGCGCCGCCTTCGGCGGCATCGCGTACTCGCCCTCCCGCTTCACCGACGCGATGAGCCGGCTTTTCGCCGGGTCGCCGGGCACCACCACCGGGCCGTTGTCGGCCCCGGCGCGCAGCCCGGCGGCGGTGTCGAGGCGCAGCCCGGCGCTCTGCTTCTTCGGCCCGTGGCACGAGTGGCAGTGGTCGGCCAGCACCGGCCGGACCTTCTTCTCGAAGAACTCGACCTCCGCGGCGGTGGGCTTCGGCGGGTCGGCGGCCGGCGCGGCGGTGGGCAGAAGGGCGACGCAGAGGGCGGGGAGCCAGCGCATGCGAGTCGTCCCGTGGCGGGAGCGGGAGGCGGGGCGGTCGGCGGGAGGGCGGGGGTATTCTAACCCGGCCCGGGCCGGCGGCGAACCGGAATCCGCCGAACCGGGCGCTTCACCCGCCCCCACCGATGAGTTACCATCTCCCCATCCCCTTTCCCGAACCGGAGCCTCCCCCATGCCGGACCGCCGCACCTTCCTCGCCTCCGCCGGCGCCGTCGCCCTCGCCCCCGCCGCCAACGCCCTCGGGGCGAACGAGAAGCTGAACCTCGGGCTGATCGGGTGCGGGAACCGCGGCCGGGCGGTCATCACCGAGTGCGTGAAGGCCGGGCACAACGTCGTCGCCACCGCCGACGTCGCCCGGTTCCGCCTCGACGCCATCGCCGCCCACCTCGCCACCCAGGGGGTGAAGGAGAAGCCGGCGGCGTACCCCGACCACCGGAAGTTGCTGGAGCACGCCGGGCTGGACGCGGTGGTGATCGCCACCCCGGACCACCACCACAAGGAGCACCTGCTGGCCGCGATGGCCGCCGGCAAGCACGCCTACGTCGAGAAGCCGCTGACGCACAAGATCGAGGACGGCCCGGAGATGGTCAAGGCGGTCCGGGACGCGAAGCGCGTCGTGCAGGTCGGGAACCAGCGGCACAGCGGGGAGCACTGGAAGCGGGCCCGGGACGTGATCCAGTCCGGGGACTTCGGCGACCTCGTGTGGGTGAAGGTGTGGGACTGCCGGAACTGGGTCAAGCGCGACCCGTTCGCCCCGCCGAAAACGTTCGACGCGGAGCAGGTCAAGGGGGTGAACTGGGACGCGTTCCTGGGGTCGGCCCCGAAGGTGAAGTTCGACCCGGTCCGGTACTGGTCGTGGCGGTGGTTCTGGGACTACGCCGGCGGGCTGATGACCGACATCGGCGCCCACCAGCTCGACATCGTCCAGTGGCTCGGCGGGGCGGACGCCCCGAAGAGCGTGGTGGCCAACGGCGGGGTGTACCACTTCAAGCACTGGGAGACGCCGGACGTGATCCACGGCGTCTGGGACTACGGCCGGTTCGCGGCGACGTTCGCGGTCGAGTTCGTGAACGGGTACGACGGGGTCGGGGCGACGTTCTACGGGACGAAGATGACGCTCCACGCGGACGCCGAGGGCGGGGCCGGGATCAAGGTGTACGACACGATCGACCGGCCGAAGCCGGACCAGAAGGCGAAGATGGAGTGGAAGGTGGAGAACGAGACGCCGGCGCACGTCCGGAACTGGCTGGCGGCGGTGAAGGAGGGGAAGGACCCGTCGTCGCCGATCGAGCTGGGGCACCGGGTGATCACCGCGGCGCACCTGGCGAACATCGCGTACCGGACCGGGAAGAAGGTGGTGTGGGACGCGGAGAAGCAGCAGATCGCCCGCGGGTGAGGTTCGGGGCGAACCCGGAGCGTCAGCGACGGGGTGATGCGACACCCACCCCGTCGCTGACGCTCCGGGTTCGCCGAGGTCGTTGTCATGTCCGACGAGGCCGCGTTCCTCGACGCGCTGAAGGTCAACCCGGCCGACGACACGGCCCGGCTGGTGTACGCCGACTGGCTGGACGAGCAGGGCGAGGCCGCGAAGGCCGAGTACCTGCGGCTGACGTGCCGCCTCGCCGCCGGAGACGGGGACATCGCCGAGGACCCGCCCGACGCGGCGCGGCTGCTCGAACTTGGCCGCGACCTGCCCGACGATTGGGCGGAGGCCGCGGCCGGGCGGTTCGATCTGCTCCTCACCGGGTACGAGTCGCCGGCGGACAAGATTCGGGTCATCAAGGTGCTGCGGGAGCGGTTCGGGATCGGACTGGCGGAAGCGAAGCAGCTGAGTGAAGCGCTCCCGGCCCGTCTCCTGGGGTGGGTTCCGTTCGACGCCGCGGTCCTGTTCGCCCGGCCGATGACCGGGGCGGCGCCGATGGACCTGCGGCTCCGCCCGTCCGTCACCCCGGGCATTCCGTACCCGGGCCGCCAGGCGGTGGTCGCCTCTTTCTGGACCAACAACTGGGACGCCGACGAGGAGGACCCGGCGGTGGTCGCGGCGGCGGTCCAGGCCCTCGCCCGGCTGACGGCCGAGGCCATCGGGGTGTCCGCCGACCGGGCCCTGGAACTCGCCCGGGCCCGCCGGGTCTACCTGGCCCGCGGGCTGTCGGTGCTTTCGGCCCCGCGGTTCCTCGACCGGATCGGAGCCGGCCTCCGCCGGCACGACGGGTTCGTCATCACCTGCTCCGTGACACCTGACCCCGACCCGTGAGGCCGCCGATGTTCATCTTCGAGAAGGCCCCGTTCCCGTCGTGCCACGCCTCCACCGTCGTCGAGCACGAGCCGGGCAAGCTCCGCGCCGCCTGGTTCGGCGGCACCCGCGAGGGGGCGAAGGACGTCCAGGTCTGGTCCAGCGCGTTCGACGGCAAGGCGTGGACCGAGCCCGTCGTCCTCGGCACCGAGGCCGGCGAGCCGTGTTGGAACCCGGTGTTCTTCAAGGCCGCCAAGGGCACCCTGTTCCTCTGGTACAAGGCTGGGCCGAAGCCGGACAACTGGACCGGGTACGTGCGGGCGTCCGCCGACAACGGCAAGACGTGGACGAAGCCGGAGATGATGCCCGCCGCGTTCTACGGCCCGGTCCGGGCGAAGCCGATCCAGCTCGCCGACGGGACGATCCTCGCCGGCACCTCGGTCGAGAGCCACCGCAACTGGACCCCCTACGTCGACCGGTCCGCCGACGGGGTCGAGTGGAAGCGGTCGAACGCGTTCCACGTCCCGGGCAAGTTCGGGCAGATCCAGCCGGCGCTGTTCGAGGGCAAGGACGGGAAGGTGGTCGCCCTGATGCGGTCGCGGGAGCCGCGGGTGGTGTGCCGGGCCGAGTCGAAGGACGGCGGGGTGACGTTCGCCCCGGCCGAGCCGACCGAGCTGCCGAACCCGAGCACCGGCGTGGACGTCGTGAAGGACGCGGACGGCGGGGTCATCATGGTGTGCAACCCGGTGCCGCTCGGCCGCACCCCGCTCGTCCTGGTCCGGTCGACGGACGACGGGAAGACGTGGAAGAAGGTGCACGACCTGGAGGCGGAGCCGGGCGAGTACTCGTACCCGGCGATGGTCCTGTCCGCCGCCGGCACCCTGGAGCTGACGTACACCTGGAAGCGGACCCACATCAAGCACGTCTCGGTGGACCCGAAGAAGTTGCGGGGGTGAGACACCCCGTTTAGCCGCGACGCGGAGTCGGCGGAGCGGAGCGCGGCGCCTCCCGCGCTCCGCTCCGCCGACTCCGCGTCGCGGCTAAACGGAGCCGGGCGGCGCGATACACTGTACCGCGGTTCTGGGGCGGTGCGTTCCACCGGAAACCGCCCGCCGCCGACCCCTCCCATGACCGACCAACCCGGCCCTCACGCCCCGCCCAAGCCGCACCACCAGTCGTTCTGGCTGTTCGTGATGTGCCTGACCGGGGTGGACTACTTCTCCACCCTCGGGTACCAGCCGTCGATCGCGTTCGAGAACGCCGGGCTGCTGGCCCCGCTGGCCACCGTCGTCCTCGTCCTCGTTACCCTGCTCGGCGCCCTGCCGATCTACTGGTACGTGTGCGGCCGGTCGCACACCGGCCAGGGGTCGATCGGGATGCTCGCCCGGCTCGTGTCCGGGTGGGCAGGGAAGGTCCTCGTCCTCACCCTCCTCGGGTTCGCGGCCACCGACTTCGTCATCACCAAGACGCTGTCGGCGGCCGACGCCGGCGTCCACCTGATCACCAACCCGCACTGGCCGCTGGAAGTGCCGGACGACGCCGAGAAGACCCGGCAGGCGATCTACGTCACCTCGTTCCTGCTGGTCCTGCTCGGGGCCAGCTTCATGCGCGGGTTCGGGGAGGTGATCGGCCTCGCGGTCGTCATCGTCACCGTCTACATGGCCCTGACGGCGGTGGTGGTCGGGGCCGGGGTGTGGCACCTGGCCGAGCACCCGGAGAAGTTCCGGGCGTTCCTCGACCGGGTCGAGGGGGGCGGGTGGTACATCAAGGAGGCGGAGCGGCCGCTCGCCGGGACCGGGCTGCTCACCACCGTCGCCATCTGCCTGCTCATCTTCCCGAAGCTCGCCCTCGGACTGTCCGGGTTCGAGACCGGGGTGGCGGTGATGCCGCTGGTGAAGGGCGACCCTGGCGACGACCCGGCCGAACCGAGGGGCCGGGTCCGCAACACCCGGAAGCTGCTGGTCACCGCGGCGCTGGTCATGTCCGTGTACCTGATCGGGTCGTCGGTGGTGGTCGCCTGCCTGATCCCGCCGGAGCACCTGACGAGGGTGGACGCGGCCGGGGTCGAGCGGGAGGGGGTGACCGACAAGGACCTGAAGGCGAAGGACCGGGCGCTGGCGTACCTGGCCCACGGCGAGAACCCCGGGCCGGACGGCAACCCGCTGCCCTTGCTGCCGTTCTTCGGCGAGTGGTTCGGCACCGTCTACGACGCGGCGACGGTGGTGATCCTGTGGTTCGCCGGGGCGAGCGCGATGGCCGGGCTGCTAAACCTGGTTCCACAGTACCTGCCGCGGTACGGGATGGCCCCGGAGTGGGCCCGGGCGACGCGGCCGCTGGTCCTCCTGTTCACCGCGGTGAACCTGGTGGTGACGCTGATCTTCCGGGCGAGCGTCGAGGCCCAGGGGGCGGCGTACGCGACCGGGGTGCTGGTGCTGATCACTAGCGCGTGCGTGGCGTCGGTGATCGACCGGTGGAAGCGGCGCGGGGGGCGGTGGTACGCCCGCGCCCCGTGGGCGTTCCTGCTCATCACCGTGGTGTTCGCCTACACCACCGTGGCGAACGTGTACGAGAAGCCGGACGGGATCAAGATCGCCGCGTTCTTCGTCCTGGCCATCCTGGTCACCTCGTTCTGGTCCCGGTGGACGCGGAGCCGCGAGCTGCGGTTCGCCGGGTTCAAGCTCCCGGACCCGTCGACCCGGCTGATGTGGGACACCGTCCGGCACCTGGAGCTGAGCGTCCTGGTGCCGCACCGCCCGGGCCGGCGGACGCTGGCGAACAAGGAGGCCCAGATCCGCCGGGAGCACCGGATCCCGCGGGACCTGATGATCGTGTTCGTGGAGGTGGAGCTGGCGGACGCGAGCGAGTTCGTGAACGAGCCGGAGCTGCGGATCACCGAGGAGGAGGGGCGGTACGTGATGAAGATCACCGGGGCCGCGTCGGTGTCGCACACCCTCGCCGCGCTCGCCCTGGAGATGGGCAAGGTCGGCCGCCCGCCGGAGATCCACTTCGGGTGGACGGACGAGTCCCCGGTCAGCGGGACGCTCGGGTTCCTGCTGTTCGGCGAGGGGAACGTGCCGTGGATGGTCCGGGACCTGATCCGCCGGGCCGAGCCGGACGAGGCCCGGCGGCCGCTCATCATCATCGCTGGGACGGCGTGACGCGGTCGGACCGGCGAGCCGGGGGCGCGAGCGCCCCCGGCTCGCCCGCCGGACGGGTCAGTTCTTGCCCGGGTTCTTGCCGCCGCCGAAGCTGCGGACCTTCACCTCGGTGATGGTCCCGTCCTTGGCCTCGTAGGTGAGCTTGTTGCCGAACTTCGCGTCGGCCTTGAACGCCTTCAGCCGCTTCTCGAAGTCCTCGAACTTGCCCTCCTTCTCCTCGGACTTCTTGTCCTTCCCGACGGTGACCAGCGTCACCTTCACCTTGTCCGTGTACTTCAGGGTGACCTCCTTGTCCCCGTCCTTGACCACGATCTCCTTCTTGTCGGTGTCGACCTTCGTCATCGTCCCCTCGGCCGCGATCACCAGGCCGGCCATGAACAGCATCGTGGCGACGGCGAAGAACAGCTTGCGCATCGGCGTGTGCTCCCGGGTAGCGCGCCGCCCCTCCGGCGGAGTGCCGGGGTCGGGGCCGCGACGCACTCATTCAACCCGTGCCGGCGGCCGAGGCTACAGAGAAATTGATGAGAGCGGGGTCACTCCGGGGGCGGCGGGCCGTCCCAGACGGCGACCTCGGCCCCGGCGGTGACCAGCGTCCGCCCGTCCGCCGAGAACTCGACCACCGCGACCGCCCCGGCGTGCCGGCGGGCGGCCAGCAGCTCCTGCCCGGTCCGCCCGTCCCAGCACCGGACCGACCCGTCCGCCCCGCCGCTGACCACCGTCCGCCCGTCCGGGGACACGCCGACCGCGGTCACCCGCCCGACGTGCCCGTGCAGCGCCCACTCCTCCCGCGGCCCGCCGCCGGCCGCCCACACCCGCACCACCCCCCGCCCGGCCGTCACCAGCCGGTCCCCGCCGGGGCACAGCCGGAACACCGCCCCGTCCTCCCCGGCCACCGTCATCTCCGGGTCCGGCAGCCCGACCCGCCACACCTTCACCCCGTCGGGGCACGGGGCCGCCACCAGCTTCCCGTCGGCCGACAGCGACACCCGCCGGACCGGCCCGCGCAGCCCGGTCTCGATCGCGGCCGGGGGGCCGCCGTCCGGGTCCCAGACGAACACCCGCCCGCGGTCGTCCCCGACCGCCACCCCCCGCCCGTCGGCGGACAGGTCGGCGGACGCCACGGCGGCCCCGTCCGGGACCGCGAACCGGCCCCGCTCCGCCCCCCCCACCTCGCGGACCGCGGCCGCCGAGCCGTCCGCCACGACCCCGACCGCCGCCCCCGTGGGCTGCACCCGGACGGCCAGCAGGACCGCCCCCGCCCCGGCCCGCCGGACCCGCCCGGACCCCGCCCGGACCTCGTCCGCCGACCCGTCGGCCGCCGCCGCCACGAACCCGGCCCCGTCCGACCGGACCCCGACCGCGACCACCGCCCGCGGCCACCCGTCGGCGGCCTGGAGGCCCCCGTCGGCCGCGTCCCACCCGCGGATCACCCCGTCGTCCCCGCCGGTGAACACCGCCGACCCGTGCCGGGCGACCGCCACCGGGCCGCACTCCGGGACCGCCACCCCGGGGGCCGGCGCCCCCGGCCCGAGGCCGCCGGCGGCGACCGGCCACCGCCGCCCGTCGCCCGCCCCGGCCGCCGTGACCACCGCCGCCGGGGACTCGAACCCGACGTAGGCCACCGCCCGGTCGTGCGCCCGGGCCGACCCGACCGGGTTGCCGGTCGCCCGGTCCCACACCGCCAGGGTGCCGTCCGCGTGCCCGCTGGCCAAGAGCCGGCCGTCCCCGGACACGGCCAGCGCGGTCACCGCCCCGGCCGGGCACGGGACCGTGAGCCGCTCCCCGGCCAGCAGCCGGGCCAGGTGGCGCAGCGCGAAGTCGTCGTCCTTGTCCCCGGCGGTCAACGTCAGCCGGCGGGCGTCGGCGGCGGCCTCCTTGGCGGCCGCCACGTCCCCGGCCCGCCACGCCAGGTACGCGGTCCGGACCGCCCGGGCGTACGCCTGCCGCAGCTCCGCCCGGGTCGGGCCGGGGGCGGGGGCGGGGATCCGGGCGTTGCTCAGCTGGCTCTTCAGGTACCGCCGCTCCCCGACGCTCCACCACCCCAGGGCCAGCAGGACCGAGGCGATCGTGGTCACGACCGCGATCGCCACCGCCTGGTCGTTCCGCCGCATCCACTTCGCCGCCCGCCCCGGCCACCGGAGCGGCCGGGCCAGGGTCGGCTTCCCGTCCAGGAACCGCCGCAGGTCGTCCGCGTAGTCGATCGCCGTCCGGTACCGCCGGGCCGGGGACCGGTCCATCGCCTTCAGGCAGATCGCCTCCAGGTCCCGCGGCAGGTCCGGGCGGAGGTGCCGGGGCGGGGTCGGGTCGCCCTCGATCGCCTGCCGCAGCACCTCGACGTCCGTGTTCCCCTCGTACGGCGCCCGCCCGGTCAAGAGCTCGTACAGGATCACCCCGAGGGCGTACACGTCGGCCGCCGGGCCGACGTCGTCGTGCCGGGCCTGGGCCTGCTCCGGGGCCATGTACTTCGGGGTGCCGAGGATCTGCCGGGTGCCGGTCTCCGCCGGCCCGCCGCGCTCCAACAGCTTCGCCAGCCCGAAGTCCACCACCCGCGGGACGAAGTGCTCGCCGCGCAAGGGCACCGCCCCCGGCGGCGGCTCCTGGTCCTCCGGGTCCTCGCGGGTCCCCTGGAGGATGACGTTGTTCGGCTTCAGGTCCCGGTGCAGCACCCCGCGGTCGTGGGCGTGCTGGACCGCCTCGGCGAGGACGGCCAGCAGCCGGGCCGCCTGCCGGACCGGGACCGGGTACGTCTGCCGGTCGAGCCACTCGCCGAGGGTCAGCCCGGGGCAGAACGCGGTGGCGATGAAGCAGACCGGGCCGACCTCCCCGGACTCGTACACCGGGACCAGGTTCGGGTGGTCGAACCCGGCCGCCGCCAGCGCCTCCCGGACCAGCCGCCGGCGGGCGTCCGGGCTGAGCAGCATCTCGGGCCGGGGGATCTTCAGCGCGACCTCGCGCTCCAGCTTCGGGTCGTAGGCGAGGAACACGATCCCGCACCCGCCCTTGCCGAGCTGCCGGCGGAGCTCGAACCGGCCGACCCGGTGCGGGCCGGTGCCGGACGGCGGCCCCGGGGCCGGCGGGTGGGGCGGCGGGCCGGGGTCGGGGAGGAGTTCGCCGAGCGACCCCTCGTTCGCCGGGTTGGGGGGGAGCGGGGTGATCGGCCGCTCGCCGGGGAGCGGGCCGGGCGGGGCGACGCCGATCGTCGGGGCGTGGCCGTCGGCCCCGTCGATGCGGGGGTCGAACGCCGCCAGCAGGCGGGCCAGGTGCTCGTCCAGTTGGAAGGTGTCGGACGGGCTGTTCATCCGCCGACCGGGGTGGGGGAGAGGGGTCGGGCGTCGCGAGCCGCCTGCCTCCGAGTTTACACCGCCGGGGGGGCGGGGTTAACCCGCGAACTGGGGAAAAGCGGTCCGGGCGAACCCGGAGCGTCAGCGACGGGGTGGCGTGGAGCCCTGGGCTCCACGCCACCCCGTCGCTGACGCTCCGGGTTCGCCCGGCCGGGCCGTCACTGGTTGAACAGGAACCCCTTCGAGTTCAGCAGCGCCCAGACGATGTTCTCGTAGGCCACCTTGGTCGTCTTCGCCGCCTTGTGCTTCTCGACGTGCTCCAGCGCCAGCTTCAGCTTCTCCTCCGACGGCGGCGCCCCGACCGCCAGCCGGAACAGCTCGGTCACCTTCTCGGCGTCGGGGCGCGGGTCCTTCGCCAGCACGTCCGCCCGCCCGCCGGGCCGGGCGATCTTGTCCTGCACCTCCTGCGAGTTCAGCAGGTGCAGGGTCATCGCCAGGCTCGCCTCGTTCACCCGCTCGCACTCGCACGCGCTGATCCGCTGCGGCCGCCCGGAGACGTCCAGGAAGTACGACGCGAACGACTCGTCCGGCAGCATGATCGCCCGGGTCGGCGCGTTCCGGTCGGCCGGCAGCCCGGGGAACGCGGTCGGGCTGTCGGTCAGCTTGCCGACCGCGTCGAACAACACCTCGGCCGACAGCCGCCGCGGGTAGTACCGGGCGAACGACTGCTTGTCCGCCTGGTTGAAGTCGTTCGGCTGGCTGCTGAGCTGGTACGTCCGGCTGGTGCAGATCGTCCGGACCAGCGCCTTCAGGCTGTACTTGTTCTCGACCAGGTTGGCGGCCAGTGCGTCCAGGAGTTCGGGGTTCGACGGCGGGTTGGTGACCCGCATGTCGTCGAGCGGGTCGACGACCCCGCGGCCGAAGAAGTGCGCCCAGTAGCGGTTGGCCACCGCCTTCGCGAAGAACGGGTTCTTCGGCGACACCATCCAGTCGGCGAACTTCTGCCGCGGGTCCTCGTCGGCCCGGGCGGCGACCGGGTCGGCGTCCAGCGGCTTCATCGGGGCGGTCTCCCCGGTCCGCTTGTTCTGCACCGCCCCGGCCGGCTTGACGAACAGCACCTGCCGCTGGTTCTGCTGGTTCTGGTTCGCCACCCCGGGGGTCGGCACCGCCTTCGTCCCGACCCGGGCGAAGAACGCGGCCAGGCCCCAGTAGTCGTCCTGGCCCCACTTCTCGTACGGGTGGTGGTGGCAGTTCGCGCACGCCAGCCGCTGCCCCAGGAACACCTGGCTCACGTCGTCCACGAAGTTCTCGGCCGTCTTCACCTCCTTGAACCAGACGGTCGGCGGGGACTTCGACTCGTCCCCGGTGGCGCACACGATGTCCCGGGCGAACCGGTCGTAAGGCGTGTCGGCGGCGACCGCGTCGCGGATCCAGGCGTGGAACGCGAACGTCCCGAACGCCCGGCTCGCCTGCGCCCGCCGCTTCACCCGCAGGATGTCGGCCCACTTGTTCGCGAACAGGTAGGCGTACTCCTCGGTCTGCAGCAGCCGGTCCACCAGCTTCGCCCGCTTCGCCGGGTCCTTGTCGGCGGCGAACGCGGCCGCGGCGGCCGGGTCCGGCAGGGTGCCGGTGAGGTCGAGCGACACCCGCCGGATGAACACCTCGTCGGAGCACAGGTCGGACGGGCTGATGTTCAGCTCGCGCCACTTGGCCGCCGTCGCCCGGTCCACCACGTTGTTCTGCGGGAAGTCGAACCTCACCGGCTCGCCGGGCCGGGGGACGGTCGCCCGGAAGACCGTGACGTGGCCGTTGAACCGGGCCATCACCGCCGCCTGCCCGGTCATCGCCTGGGTGGACACCACCCCGGCCTCGCTGACCGCGGCCACGTCCGGGTCGTTCGTCTCGTACTGCGCCCGGCGGGTGATGTCTTCGACCGAGCCGTCCGAGAAGTGGGCGTAGACGGCCAACTGCTGCCGGCCCTTCCGCTCGACCACCCGGGCCTCGGGCACGACGCTGATGCGGGTCACCGTCGGGTCGGACGGGGTGCCGTACGGCAGGCCGGACGCGACCCACCGGCGGACGATCTTGTACTCCTCGCCGTCCGGCTCCATCTTCTTCCCGCCGCCGTGCGGGGCCCGCCCGGTCGCCTTGGTGAGCAGCAGGCTGGCGTCCGGGGCGCTCGGCATGACGCGCCGGCCGCGGCCCTCCTTGAGGAGGTTGTCGTAGTCGAACACCGGGTCGAACCCGAGGAGCGACAGGCGGAACCCGTTCTGCCCGGCGATCTTCCCGTGACACCCGCCGGACGAGCACCCGAGCTTGGTGAAGATCGGGACGACCTGGTTGGCGAAGTTCAGCGGCAGCGGGGCGTCCATCTGCCCGGCCGTGACCGGCACGGTGACCGTCTTCCCCTCGAAGCGAGCCGTGACCGTGGCGGTGCCGTTGGCGAGCGGGAAGACCCGGCCGGCGGCGTCGACGCGGACCACCTTCGGGTCGGACACGGAGTAGGCTGCGGCGGCGGTGAGGTCGACCTCGCGGCCGTCGGCCCGGGTGCCGGTGACGAGCAGCTGCGGGGCGTCGTCGGCGCCCTTGAGGGTGAGGGCGGCGGGGTGGGCGGTCAGGGCCGTGACCGGGGCGGCGGAGGCGGGCCCGGCGAGGGCCGCGACCGTGAGGGCGGCGAGGAGGCGGGTCATGGCGACTCCGGCGGAGGGGGGAGGTGGGTGCGGGCGGTGGGTTCTGGGCGGGCGTCGAGGCGGGGGGCCCCCCGGTTGTTTAAAACCAACACCGGGGGCCCCCCACCAAC